>Ga0210398_10006021_pt1 | contig 11218 bp, 11 predicted proteins | sample IncBWC4OmetaG_FD_161047 | JGI IMG/M metagenome (GOLD analysis project Ga0210398, IMG submission 161047) | Forest soil microbial communities from Barre Woods Harvard Forest LTER site, Petersham, Massachusetts, United States - Inc-BW-C-4-O | ecosystem: Environmental > Terrestrial > Soil >... | reverse complement strand
GTGATGAAGAGGACTGCACCGCGCTCATGCGGGCGTGTGACGCTGCGGGAGAGACCTTCCATGGATGCTGCCTCGTTAATTAACCGCGTCGCGCAGGTTGATGGTCGCGAAGAACACTTTTCGCAGGCGGTTGTCGGTCGGCGCGGTGGCCGCATTGCCGAGCAGGTTGAAATTGGGCACCGCCTGCGGCGGCTTCGAGCCGGGCGGGCTCGCCACCAGCAGTGCCACCTGAATGCTGACGACGTTGTCGGAGGCCCCGACCTGATCGGCGGTGACGTAAGCGGTTGCCGCCGGGACGCCGGTCGGGGCGATGCCGTAGAGCAACTGCATGTTCTCGATGTCCGGCACCAGCTCCTCAGGCGGTGAGAAGTCGGGCAGGCTCGGGCCATTGACCTGCTCCAGGCGGAACAGCGCAGAATCACCGTCCGAGCCGACGCCGAGGTAGTAGACAGTGGTGGCGAGCGGCTGGATGAGCGCGCCGGCGGAGTAACCCCACGGGATGCCGGCATTCAATCCGACCGCAGCGCCTGCGCCACTGCCGACCGAGGTCACCTGGAACACCACATACTTGGTGCAGTCAGAGATGGCGGCATACTGACTGACCTGCAGCGCGGTCGGTGCCGGCGAGACGTTGACGCTGGTGGCGCCCTGCGCCACATCGAGCGTGGTGTAAACCGGGGCGGTTCGCGCCAGGTTTCCGCGCAGCACCAGCACATCGCTGCCCTTCACCGGTTGGCCCACACCCACCGCGGCGCCGCTGATCGTCGCATCTAGGTTCGGGCTCCAGTCATTGGCCGCACCGACCGCCGGCGTTCCGGGCACTGCGATGGCACCCGTCGGGTTACCGGTGCCGTTGGCCTCGTAACCGGTCACGCCCTGCAGGAAGTTGTTTTCGACCGTGGGGATGGTCACCAGCGTATCGGCCTGAGTCAGCAGCGTGGAGGTGCAGGCGAGATTTCCCGCGCTGCGTACCGACTCGCCGATCAGATCGAGCGCGAAACGGCCGCTGTCGGACAGATCGCCGACGCCTTCGGTCGACTGATACGACTGACGTGAGCCGACGAACACCGAGATAACTGCGCCGCTCAGGATCAGTGAGATGGTGATCGCCACCATCAGCTCGATCAATGAGAAGCCTGCGGCACGATTCACAGGATGGTCTCCAGTGTGACTGCCACCGTGTTGCCGGCGGCGGGTCCGCCGTAGGCCTGCTGTGCGACCGTGTCGAGCCACTGCACGGTGACGCTGGTGGTGATGTTGTCGGCACCGGTTAGCGTGTCCGTGCCGGTGACGGTGGTGACGCTGCCGTCCCCGCCGGGCAGCTCCGCGGTGAGACTCGTTTTCCACTGCGCGAGATCGTTCTGCGCCTGCTGGCCGGAATCGCAGGGCGATGCCGCGGTGCAGGTCAGAGCCGCCGGGTCCTGGCCCACCGCCACCACGTAACTGCCGCTGAGCGCCGCCTGGCGATTGGCCCGCATGGAATCGAGGATGGTGTAGGCGAGCGCGGTGGCCTGACTGCGCATGTAGGCGCTGTCGTTGGCGCGCGCCGACAGCAGCATCAGCTTGCCGATGCCGAGCACGCCGATGCACATGACCACCAGCGCAATCAGCACCTCGATCAGGGTAAAACCACGCGGGCGGGCGGGCTGCGGCAGGTTCACACCGTCACCTCACGGACAGGCGAGCGCGCCCGCGCTCAGGTTCTGCCCGACGACGGGCGCCGAGATCACCCGCCCCATGAGGCTCACCTGGGTGAAGCGCGCCTGCGTCGCACCGCGGCTGTCGCACATGGTGAAAGCGGGCGGCGCGGCCGGATTGGTGAGCGCGGTGCTGTTGACCGCACCATTAGAAAGGAAGGCGATCGTCAGGTTGCCGTTGGCCTCGGTGAGCGTCGTACCCGCAGGCAGCGCTCCGACCACCTGGAGTGGAACCGGACTTGCGCTGCTCAACACGATCCAGCCCTGCGCCCAGCTCGCTCCGGCGCAGGTGGTCCCGTCACTGCTCGCGCAGATCTGGACCCCGCCGGCGACGTCCTGCTTGATCGCCTCACTGCGGGCGGCGTTGAGACTGAGCACCAGCGTGTTCTGCTGGACCCACTGCTCATCGCTCTTAACGTAGCCTTCGAACGCGGGCACCGCGAGCGTTAGCATGATCGATAGGACGAGGACAGTGATCAGCAGCTCAACCAGGGTAAAGCCTGCGCCGCGCCGCGATTGGACGCATTCCACTTGCATCAAGAAATCTGAATCCATGTGAAAAAGTATGACGACTGAGGTGCGCGCTCAGCGTGCGTGGAATCTCAGAATGTCGCCGCTATGCAGAAAGTCTGACGAGCGGCACACAGACACTCGTGAACGGTTCTGCAGCAGCCGTTAGCCCCGCAAATCAGCACTCCAACGGCGCTTATGTCAGCGTGGGATTACGCGACCGCCGGTACTCGTCCAGCGACCGTCCGTCGGACGCCCGGCGCACTGTGACGCATTACCGGTTTGCTGCGCTTTCGGCTCCGGTAGATTGCCCCGCTATGAAACGTCAGGCCGGGTTCAACTTGACCGAACTCATGATCGTCGTGGCAATCGTCGCGATCCTCCTGAGCATCGGCGTGCCCTCGTACCGCTACATCACCAACTCCTACCGCATGTCCGCGGAGGTCAACGGACTGATGGGCGATCTCATGTACGCACGCTCCGAGGCCATCAAGGAGGGCGTCACGGTGACGACCTGCACTTCCAAGGACGGCCACACCTGCGATCTCGGTGCCGTCACCTGGCAGGAAGGCTGGATCATTTTTCAGGACCTGCAAAACGACCAGACGGTCGATGGCCTGGATCAGGTGCTGCGGGTGCAGCAGGCCTTCCAGGGCGGCGACACGTTCATCGCCAACAATAATGTGAACGCGATCACGTTCAACCGTGAGGGGTTTGCCACGACGCCGGCAGCCGGATTCGCCAGCACCACCATTGCGCTCAAGGACTCGACCGCCAACGCCACCTGGACGCGTTGTCTGTACGTGACCAACATCGGCCAGATGTCGACCGAAACCCCGACCCAACTGGCCCTCAATTCACCCGGGTGCCCGTAATGATGCGTTCGCCCTCCTCTGTTGGTTCCCGCGGCTTCAGTCTGGTCGAGGTCATGGTGGCGGTCGTCGTCATCTGCGTCGGCCTGCTCGGCATCGCCAAGATGCAGGCGCTGGCGCTCTCCAATACCACCATCGCGCGGCAGCGCTCGCTCGCGGCCATGCAGGCGGCGAGCCTGGCCTCCGCGATGCACTCCAACCGCGAGTACTGGGCGGGCGCCGCGCCGCCTGCCACGTTTACCAGCGCGCAGGGGGGCAACGCGATCCCGGTGGTGGCCTCGAGCGATGCAAACCTGGCGGCCGGCGTCACCGCGGCACTGCCGGCGTGGCCGACAGATCCGACGCTGTGCATGAACTTCACCTGCAGCAACGAGCAGCTCGCCGCCTTTGATGTGGCCTGGTGGCTGGTATCACTCAACAACCTGCTGCCGAATCCGAGCAGCAGCATCAGCTGTCAGCCCGTCGCCCCTGTGGCCTGCATCATCCAGATCAGCTGGACCGAGAACGTAGTGAACAACAATTCCGGGCAGACGAACGCCCCGAACGCGCAGCAGTTCCAGACGCCCACTTACACGCTGTACGTAGAGCCATGAGCCACACTCCTCACACGTTGTCCCACGGCACGCGCGCCCCGCAGCGGGGCTTCACGCTGGTCGAGCTGATGGTGACTGTTGCCATCGCACTCTTCCTGCTGTACGGATTGGTGACCACGGTGCAGAACGTGCGCCAGACCTCGCTCAACCAGCAGAAGCTCGCCCAGCTCCAGGACGAGCAGCGCTTCGCCATGACGGCCATCACCGATGTCATCCAGGCTGGCGGTTACACCAACGATCCGCATCTGGACACGCCCAGCAACACCTTCTATGCGCAACCTGCCACCGCCTATTCAGACGCCTATGACGCCCTCACGGTGTTCAGCGGCCTGTACGGCGGTGGCACCTTCCCCGGAGACCGGCTCGATGTGCGTTTCAAGACTGGCACTGGCGATGGGGTGCTGAACTGCCTCGGGGGTAGCAACACCACGGGCGCCGATCAGACGTACTACAACACCTTCAGCGTCGTGGATACGACCCCGGCGCTCGGCTACGGTGAACTGCAGTGCTCGCTGAGTAGCGCAGCCACGGGGGCGCCCGCACCCGGCGTCGCGCCCGTCACGCTCGTGACCGGCGTCGTGAACATGCAGATCTTCTACGGCGTCAAGCGCAACTTGGCCATCACCGACTACAACGTCGACACCTATCTGCGCCAGGATCAGATGGTGGCGGGCGACTGGGGCAACATCAGCTCGATACGTGTAGTCCTAACGTTCATTAATCCGCTCTACACCGGTGCAGTCGGCTCGACGATTCCGCAGTACATCACGCTCGATCGCGTCGTTGAAGTCATGGCTCATGCGGGGAATTACATATCATGAACCGGAAACTGCCATTCGCAATGCGGCAGCACGGCATGGCGCTTGTCTCCGCGATGCTCCTGTTGGTCATCATCACCATCCTGGCGCTCAGCATGTTTCGTAGCGTCGGCACCCAGGAGAAGGTCGCGGGCAACGTGCGCGAAAAAGAGCGCGCGCTGCACGCCGCGGAGAGCGCCCAGCAGTACGGCGAGTGGGTGTTGCTGACACAGCCCAACCTCGCCGGGGCCGATGTGACCTGCGGAGGCAACACCCCGCTGCAGAATGCCATGGAGGGCCAGGCGGAGATCTGCGCCAATAGCCTGGCACAGCTCGGTCTCACCACGCCCGCCAGCATTAGCAGCGTCCCTTGGATCGTTGCCGGCGGCGCGGCGGGCTCCTCGATGCTGCCGCAGGGCATGACCACCAGCACGGCAGGTGGCTGGTCGCCACTCGTACTCAACGGTGTCACGACCAACACCGCGGATTTCTATGCGCCGCCGGTTTTCTACATTGCCGATGTCGGCACGGCCGCCGATGGTCAGGGCGAGGCGTACCAGATCGATGCCTACGGATACGGCGGTTCCGCCAACGCGGTCGCGGTGGTCGAGAGCGTCTATGAAGTCGCTCAGATCGTCACGAATCATGGGGGTTTGTGATCATGAACCTTAAACATCTGAATCGAATTCTCCTCGCCGTCGTGGCGCTGACCGCATCGCTTGCGGTACGGGCGCAGACGCCGGTCACCGAGGATTTCACCGGCACTACCACCACTAACCAGTGGTGGTTCTTCAACGGCGCCTGTCTCACCGCCGGCAGCAGCGTCGGCGCCGAACCGAATTCCGGCACCTTCCTGATGCCCGGCTGCGTCGCCATCGGCCAGGGCGGCGCCGGCCCGCTCTACTACAACGAGCCGCTCGTCGGTGGCGTGAGCGGTGTGGGGAGCAATACGCAGTCGCTGCCCGATCCTGCGGGCCAGGGCGCGCTGCGCTTCACCAACGGCTGGCCCGGTGGCTACAGTCAGAACGGCGCCATCGTGTCGACTGTCCCCTTCGCCACCAATCAGGGCGTTGCCATCACCTTCAAGACGGTCAGTTACCGCGGCGACTCCGGCGGCGGCGACAACGACGGTGCCGACGGCATGAGCTTCTATCTGATGGATGCCGGCCAGCTCAACACTACGGAGATCAACGGCGTCGGCAATGGCGATGGCAACGGTATCGGCTCCTGGGGCGGCAGCCTCGGCTATACCTGCTCGAACTCCAACCCGCCCTACAACGGCCTGATCGGTGCGTATCTCGCCGTGGGTATCGATGAATACGGCAACTTCCTCAATGGCGTGAATTTCATGCCGGGTTACACCGGCAGCAACCCGATCTGGGGTGATAACACCTCGCTCGGTTACGGTTATCGGCCCAACCGCATCGGCCTGCGCGGCGGCGGCAATGTGGCCTGGAACTGGCTGAGCACGACCTACCCGCAGTGGTACCCGCCGGGATCACCGCAGTGGTTCATCTACGATGCAGTGTGGGCAACCTGCTACACCGGCTACATCTGGAACACCAACAGCTGGACGCCGGCCACCGACAGCAGCGGCAACGCTATCCCGGCGTACGATTACGCGCCGATTCCGGCCGCCTACGTCGAGCTGCCGTATACCCAGAAGATCGCCAACGAAGGCGCCATGAGCCGTCTCACGGCGACGCCGATCTTCTATCAGCTGACGATCGCCCAGAACGGTCTGCTCAGCCTCTCCTACAGCTACAACGGCGGAGCCTATCAGCCGGTCATCACCAATCAGCTGATCACTGCGTCCAACGGCCCGCTGCCGACCAACTTTCTGTTCGGCTTCGCCGGCTCGACCGGCGGCAGCACCAACATTCACGAGATCCTGTGTTTCCGCGCCGCGCCTGCGACCAGCGCCGCAAGCTCTGCCGGCGCGAGCGAGCGCCAGTCGGCAAAACTGGAGAACGGCGCGCAGGCGTTCTTTGCTTACTACAACCCCAACGGTTGGACCGGAGATGTCACCGCCAGCAACATCAACACGGGAACCGACGGGTCGATCTCCGTCAGCACGGTGCCGAACTGGGATGCGGCCTGTAATCTGACCGGTGTGCCTACGGGCGCGACCTGCCCCACCACTGGAGCTGGCCCTTCGACGGCGCAGAACTGGAACGCGCGCGTCATTCTCACCTGGAACGGCACGAGCGGCATCCCGTTCCGCTACTACGACATGACCACGGCGCAGCAAAGCGCCATCGATGCCGGCGACAGCGTGACTTTCGCCACCAACCCCGCCTATCAGGTGTACTCGCGGGTGCGCTACCTGCGCGGCTATCGCGGTGACGAGTTGACCGCGCTCAACACCGGCCTGTTCCGTGACCGCAACGATGTGCTGGGTGACATCATCGACTCGAGCCCGACCTGGGTCGGCAATCCGGTTTCGCCCTATAACTCGCCCTTCGTCGACCGGCTGTATGCCTCCGCCTCGCCCCCGGAAGACCTCCCCACCGCGCAGACCTACCTGCAATACGTGAACATTGAGCAGACACGACTGAACGTCGTGTACGCCGGCTCGGACGACGGCATGATTCACGGCTTCCGCACTGGATCGTATGACGTCAACGGTGTCTTCCAGAACACGGCGGCGACCCCGAATGACGGCCAGGAAGTACTCGCCTACGTCCCCGGCGCCGTGGTGCAGTCGATCCATTCAACCAATGGCAGCCTCGACTACGCGAACCCGCAATACGCGCATAACTTCTTCGTGGACGCGACGCCGGCGACCGGCGATCTGTTCTACGGCGGCCAGTGGCACACCTGGTTGACGGGCGGCCTCGGTCCTGGCGGCGCGGCGTTCTGGGCGCTGGATGTGACCAATCCGTCGCCCACCAATTTCGCCGAGAGCAATGCCGCCAATTTGGTCATCGGCGAGTGGACGCCTTCGAGCATCACCTGCACGAATGTCAACAACTGCGGCAACTCAATGGGTAACTCCTACGGCACGCCGCAGATCCGCCGTCTGCACAACGGCATGTGGGCAGTGATCTGGGGCAATGGCTACGGCAGCTCCACCGGTGATGCCGGCATCTACATCATGACCATCGACCCGAATACCGCGGCACAGACCTTCTACTATTTCAGCACGGGAACGGGGAGCGCGGCGACGCCGAACGGCATCGCCTATCCCTCAGCCGCCGACCTCGACGGTGACCACATCACCGATTACATCTATGCCGGTGACCTCCTCGGGAATGTCTGGCGCTTTGACGTGACCAGCACCAACCCGGCCAACTGGGGACTGACCCCGGGGCCGCTGTTCACGACACCCGCGGGGCAGCCGATCACCACCAGCATCTCGATCGCCGGCGGCGCCCCGAGCCCTGGTATGCAGCAGTTCCTGGTGCTGTTGTTCGGCACCGGCCAGAAAACGCCGATCTCGACGACCTCACCCGCAACCTATGCGACGGGCCAGCAGGCGCTTTACGGCGTGTGGGACTGGAACCTCACCGCCTGGAATGCCGTCTCGGGAGCGCAGTTCGCGGCCCTTGCCCCGACTGCCGCGGTGGGACTCTCGGGTACGAATCTCACCATCACGACCTCGAATCTCACCGCGCAGGTGGCGACCCTTGGCAGCTCCGGCGACGTCGACATCGCCAACAGCGCGACGGTGTGCTGGGCCGGACTGACCACCTGCCCCACCAACAACACCAGCTACGGCTGGTACATGAACTTCCCGAATTCTGGCGAGCAGGTGGTGTTCAATCCGGAACTCGTGCAGCAAGCGATCACGGTCAATACCATTGTACCGGCGTCGAACATTCCGACCTCGTGCGTGATCCCGACCGACACGGGCTTCACCTACATCCTGTCGGCTCTCACCGGGGCCGCCTTCAACCAGGTGTTCCTGCCGCCGAGCCTGGCGGGCAATCCGAGCTACCAGGGTGCGCACTACACCGACAGCGTCGCGGTCGGTCTGCTGACGAATGCGGTGGGTACCTCGTTCGTGGTCTATAACAGCGGTGGCGTCCCGTTCCTGCTGTTTGAAACCAACAGCCCACCCTCGAGTGGCGGCTCGGGCTCCGGTTCCGTCGGCGGCACGCCGCCGACCCCGACTACAGGCATTGGCGATGGCACCCAGGGCGCCAACCTGCCGCCCAATACCACTGGTCGTCGCATCAGCTGGATTGAGCGGCGTTGAGCGGCGACCTCACACACAGCGAGAGCGGTATGCACTGCAAATCATCCGGACGGGCTGCGGGCTTCACCCTGATCGAACTCATGGTGGTGGTCGTGATCTCCACCATCCTGCTGTCGATCGCCATACCGTCATACATGAGCCAGATCCGCCAGTCGCGCCGGGTCGACGCGAAGACGGCAGTGCTGGATCTTGCGGGCCGCGAGGAAAGCTACTTCAGCACCAACGGCTCGCTCTACTCCGGGGCGGGTCCGGACCTGGGGTACACGGCCTTCCCGGCGCTGGTGGCTCCCAACGGCTACTACAACGTCAACGTGTGTACGTCGGCGCTCGCCTGTCCGGCCGGCACCAACGATCCGAATCCAAACGCGCTGAATGCTCCCTGGTACATCATCGTCGCGACGCCGGTCGCCGGCACCAGTCAGGCTTTGGATGCCTCGTGCCAGATCTTCGGGGTGGACTCGACGGGTTATCAGTGGTCGTACGATGGCGCCGCCAACAACACGACAACGACCTGCTGGCCGAACTAGACGAGACGGTATTCAGATTATTTTCTTGTTGAGAATCAATAGACTATTCGATATTTCTCACGTTAAACCGCGTTGAGCCCACGCGTCTGACCCCTTACCTTCCGGCCGCTTGCCCCGGAAACGCACTTTCTTTCTCTAGAACCTGCGCTATATTCCGGCTCCAGCCGCTTGAGCGCGCTTGAGATTCGAAAACGACCGGAGAACAAGAATTCACGACGCCGCCCCGCGCAGGCTCGACCCGGACGAACCCAGAAGGCGGAGCGCGTACCATCGAGGTAGTGATGAGCACTCCATGGGAACTGCTTGAGGGCGCTGCGCTGTCGCTGGCGCGCGCCGGCCATATCAAGGACCGCCTCGCGGACTGCTATCGCAATCACCTCTCCCTGGTGGATGCGCAGGAACTGCCCGAGGCGCTGCGCGCGCCGTTTCATGCCTGCCACGACGCCCTGACCCGCGAGCGTCCCCTGCCCGGGGAGGATGCGGTGCGCGCCACCGTGCGCAAGCTCTCCTCGCAGCAGGCGGACGACCTGGCCTGCGCAGTCGTGCGGCTGTTTGCCGCCATGGTGCGCGAGAGCGCTAGTCGCGAGACTGGCGAGGCAGCGCTCTTGGGCGGCGGTGCGCGCGCCAAGGTACTGAAGTCCGTGCCGCAGGTGATTTCGCTCTACGCCACCGAAGTGACGCGCGCGCCTAATCGAGCTTGAACTCGATGGTGTCCCAGCGCGTCGTCTCCTCGTGACGCGCCTCGCGACGGATGGCATCCACCAGCGCGCGCTCATCCCATTCGACCACCTCGTTGGCGAGGTCGAGGATGGCTTGAGGTGCCTCCTTGCGCACGCCGAAGGGCTTCATCAGCACCACCGGACGGTGATTGGCCTGGGCGTACAACAGCTGGAAGGTGAGCAGGTCCTTGTCCACGTCGTAGAGGCTGGATAAGGCCACCACCACTTCGGTCGGTGAGATCTGCTTGCGCAGTTCCTCGCGCAGACTTTCCTTGTCGCCGCTCGGTTTGCGGTCGGGCGCGCCGTAATTGCGGTAGAAGAAATTGCGCGCACTTTCCAGGTACTCGAACACGCGCAGATAGTCGTCGCTGGTTTCCCAAGCGTGCGTGACGAACAGCCGGATCGGATTCGCCTGCGACATCTGTCGACAAGTCTGGCACAAGCCCGTGCCTGGCGGAACTTCACCGTGACACCACCCCGCCGGGCGTCGCGCTCCGCCGACGCTTGACCGCGCGGCAGCGGTGACTGCCCGCATGGGCGCCGGGCAACGCGATAGAATGGCGACTTTACGGCGCAGAGTTTGACCTTTAGATGCGACTCCTTCTCTACAACATCCGTTACGCCACCGGCACCGGGCCGGCCTTCCACCTGCCGCTGCCCGGCGCAGGCTACCTGCGCAGCAACCGCAAGGTGCTGAGCGGCATCACCGAGTTCCTGCGCGCCGAGCACCCGGATGTCGTCGGCCTGGTCGAGGTGGACACCGGCTCGATCCGCACCGGAATGGTGAACCAGGCCGAGCACATCGCCGGAGAACTCGGCCATTACTCGACCTATCAGTGCAAGTACGGCGCCGACTCGCTCAACCATTTCATGCCGATCGTGCGCAAGCAGGGCAACGCCTTCCTGTCGGCGCCCAACGTGCACGGCGAGCGCTTCCACTACTTCGACACCGGCATCAAGCGGCTGATCATCGAGCTCGAGCTGCAGGACGTGTGCGTATTCCTCGTCCACCTGTCGCTCAAGTTCCGCCAGCGGCAGTATCAGCTGCGTTCACTGCATGACCTGATCCTGCAGTCGGCCAAGCCGGTGATCGTGGCCGGCGACTTCAACACGTTCTGGGGCACGCACGAGATCTACCTGTTCATGCGCGCCGCGGGTCTGCGCAGCGCCAATACCGCCGGTCTGCCCTCCTTCCCGGCACGCGTGCCGCGCATCGAACTGGATTTCATCCTGGTGAGCGAGGGGATCGAAGTGACCGACTTCCGTGTTCCGGACGTGCGTTTCTCCGATCACCGGCCGCTG
>Ga0210398_10006016_pt1 | contig 11226 bp, 12 predicted proteins | sample IncBWC4OmetaG_FD_161047 | JGI IMG/M metagenome (GOLD analysis project Ga0210398, IMG submission 161047) | Forest soil microbial communities from Barre Woods Harvard Forest LTER site, Petersham, Massachusetts, United States - Inc-BW-C-4-O | ecosystem: Environmental > Terrestrial > Soil >... | reverse complement strand
TTGACCTTGACTGGCGTTGGCTCTGCGGCGCGTACCGGCGCAGCCTCCGGGTAGCTTGGTCTCAGGGGAGCTGGTTGGTTCGAGGGCAACTCCTGCCCACTTTTCCCCGTGGACTCCGAATCATTCGGTCCACGTCTAGGGCGTCGTCTCATCTTTTCGCTTATCCATTCGCGCAAATCGCGCATACGACGCTTGTAACACAGCGCGGAAGCCTCCCGCAAATCGGTCGCACCTCCAGAGACACCCCGCTTGTCCCACTTTCAACTCGGATTTGGCCGCTCCATCCCATTTTTTCTCATCGCGTTACATCGTCCGTTCACATTGCTGCAGTACTGTCGCGGGTAATAGAGGTGAACGATGCCCGTTGAAGTCTCTAAGCTCGATCAGATGCAGGCTGCTTACAAAGAAGCCGTCGATCAATGGATCAACACCATTCGCGAAGAAGAGGCGCTTGCCTCCGTCAACCACTCCGAGGCAGAGATCGATTCCTGGGAAGCCGCCGATTTTCGCGAAGAGGATGCCCGCGAGAAGGCGAAAGCAGCCAAGAAGAACTACGAAGAGGCCCTTCGCGAGAAGTTCTTCAACTTTTAGCCGCATCTGCTGAACCTTCCTATCCAGTTCTCCTCTACGGGGGCGCAGCACTATTGCGTCTCGTTTTGCGCCGCCCTGCCCGGCCGTAGCATCCTGATTTGACGGGGTGCAGACTAAGAAGCTGGGCTCTACAATAGAGAGACGTATAAAACCAACGCGAGCACCACGACAGGAGCAACTGAAATCATGGCAGCAGTAAAGGTAGGCATCAACGGCTTCGGCCGCATTGGACGTAACGTCTTCCGCACCGCCCTCGGCAATCCCGACATTGAATTCGTCGCCGTCAACGACCTCACCACCCCCGCCACCCTGGCCCACCTCCTCAAGTACGATTCCATCCTCGGCAACCTCAAGAACGAGATCACTCACGGAGAAGACTTCATCGCCGTCGACGGCAAGAAGATCAAGGTCTTTGCCGAGCGCGACCCTGCCAAGCTCGACTGGGCCTCTGTTGGCGCTCAGATCGTCGTTGAATCCACCGGCTTCTTCACGGATGCCGAAAAGGCCAAGGCCCACCTCGGCAGCACGGTCAAGAAGGTCATCATCTCCGCCCCGGCGACCAACGAGGACATCACCATTGTTCTCGGCGTCAACGAGGGCAAGTACGAGGCCGCGAAGCACAACATCATCTCTAACGCCTCCTGTACAACGAACTGCCTCGCGCCGATCGTCAAGGTGCTCAACGACACCTTCGGCATCGTCAACGGCATCATGAACACCATTCACAGCTACACGAACGACCAGGTTGTGCTCGATGCTCCCCATAAGGATCTTCGCCGCGCCCGTGCCGCTGCGCTCTCGATGATCCCCACCAGCACAGGCGCTGCCAAGGCTCTCAAGCTTGTCATCCCCGAGATGGCCGGCAAGCTCGATGGCTTCTCCATCCGCGTCCCAACCCCCACTGTCTCGGTGGTCGACCTCACCTTCGTCTCCGAGAAGCCCATTACGGTGGAGAGCGTTAACGCTGCAATCAAGGCCGCCGCAGCCGCAGGTCCACTGAAGGGCTACCTTGGCTATACGGACGAAGAGCTCGTCAGCGCCGACTTCCGCGGCAACCCGCTCTCCTCCATCTTCGACTCCAAGTTGACCAAGGTCATCGGCAACACAGCGAAGGTCATCAGCTGGTACGACAACGAGTGGGGCTACTCCAACCGCGTCAAGGACCTCATCACCTTCCTCGTGCAAAAGGGCCTGTAAGAAGCTCTAAGCCATCGGTCCAGAGTTTCTCCTTGATCCTTGAACGTCATTGCCGCTCAGTTGCTTCCGAACTCTTGGGAGCAGTTGAGCGGCATATATACTTAGCCCAATGTCCACATTAGAGTTGCTTGAGGAAGGTCTGGTTCCCACCCCCGGAAAGCGCATACGCCGTGGCGGTCTGCACGCCCTCACCGGAATCCGTTTCTTCGCGGCAATCTGGGTCGTGCTCTTCCACTTTGGCGCGGCGTTCACTGCCCGCGCCCACATGCCCCATCCAGTCACTGTCTTTCTTGAGCACGGCGACCTCGGCGTCTCTCTCTTCTTCATGCTCTCCGGCTTCATTCTGTATTACACCTACCAGGACAACCTCCAGAGTTCGCGCGACCTGTACAAGTTCTTCGTAGCCCGAGTGGCTCGCCTTTATCCCGTCTACCTCCTCGCCATCATAATAGCCATTCCGCTTCATCACCATCTGCCCCGTGGCGTTGAGCTTCTCATCTTCCCTCTGGTGCAATCCTGGACGCTACCCACATCGGACATTGGATACTCCTGGATCATTCAGGCCTGGACCCTGTCGGTAGAAGCGTTTTTTTATTGCTGCTTTCCCGTCTTCCTGCTGCTATTCCGACGCAAATGGACAGCTTCCCTCCTCTGGACTCTTGTTACTGGCCTCGTTGCGCTGAACGTCGCGTTGGGAGTGCCTCTATTCCACCCGTTGATGCCCAACGCCTGGCTTACAAGTCACTTCATTCTGCCAGTCCTCTGCCTGCCGGAGTTTCTCCTGGGCATGGTGCTTGGCGCGCTCTTTCTGCGCAAGCAAAGGCTCAACCCGAGCTCTTCCACCAATGACTGGGTCACCGGCGCGGGCATTTTGGCGTGCTGCGCCCTGATCGCCGCCGGCGTCGGAGATACTCTTGTCTGCCTCGCGGCAGTTGTCTGCTTTGGCTGGGCCATCTATCGTCTGGCGGACGGTCGCGGCTGGCTGACCAACCTTCTTTCGAGCAAGGTGATGCTCCTCCTCGGTGGCGCCAGTTACTCCATCTATCTTCTTCAGGGACTCATCCGCGAGAGCGCGCGCAGAACCATTGCCAAGTTCCATCCCGGTCTTGACGCTGCTCTCTCTCCTGTAATCCTAATCTGCCTCTCCTGTCTCATCTTTCTCTTCTTTGAGGAGCCCCTCCGCGACGTTGTTCGAAAAATACTCCTACGCCAACCAACCTCTTCGAGAGTGGTAGCTTGAACCTTCCTGCAGACCAGCAACTACGCTCACGCTCTCTGCGTGAATCGACATCTCATCTCTAGGAACCGGACAACGAACAGCACAATGACCCGCACAAACATCTCCGGAACCAGCCCTTTCGAGCCGATCATCGGATTCTCGCGCGCCGTCCGCATCGGCAACCACATCCACGTCTCCGGCACCGGTCCCGTCGGCTGCGATGAGGCCGACATCGCCGGACAAACCGAGCAATGCCTCACCATCATCGCCACAGCCCTCAAAGAGGCTGGTAGCTCCATCGAACACGTCTACCGTACCCGCATGTACCTGACACACGCTGAAGACTGGGAGGCCGCCGGCCGCATCCACGGCAAGTTCTTCGGCATCATTCGACCCGCGGCAACCATGGTCGTCGTGGCTGCACTGCTCAGCCCATCCTGGCGCATTGAGATTGAAGCCGACGCCTGTATTACCGACTAAACAACTTCCGGCATGATCTAAAATTCGGCATGCCAAACCACCCCCGCAGATCCGTTCTGAAGGCTATCCTTGCGGGCGCCATCACAGCTGCCATTTTGGATATTCTCGATCCAATCATTTTTTATGGTCTTCGTGGCGTTGCTCCCATCAAGATCCCACAATCCATCGCAAGTGGAGTCCTGGGCCGCGCTGCATACTCCGGCGGGCTCCGTATGGCTTTACTCGGGCTCGCACTTCATCTGTTCATCGCCGTCGTTTGGACTACAGTCTTCGTCCTGGCATCTCGTGTCCTTCCGTTCCTTATGCGTTACCCTGTAGTTTCCGGCCTGCTCTACGGTGCTTTCATTTACGTTGTGATGTACTATCTCGTGCTTCCGCGCTCGAACGTGCTCCCCAGGAATCACCCAACTCTCGCAGTTCTGCTCAACAACATCGCCGCCATGGTCTTCCTGGTGGGCTTGTCCATATCTTTAGCCAACCGGCGTTTTGCGCCGCCGACACAGGGTATCCTCTAACTGACATGTCCAAGCTATCCATTCGCGACCTCGACCTCACCGACAAGCGCGTCCTCATTCGCGTCGACTTCAACGTGCCTCTCAAAGACGGCATCATCACCGACGACACACGCATTCGCGAAACGCTCCCCACCATTGAGTACGCGCTCCGCCACAAAGCCAAGGTCATCCTCTGCTCGCACCTCGGCCGTCCTAAGGGCAAGCCCGTCGCCGGCATGAGCCTTCGTCCACTCGTCGATCACCTCCGCACGCTCCTCGACCACATCCTGGGTGACGATGAGAATGTGGCCTTCTCTCCAGACTGCGTCGGCGAGGTCGCCAGTGAGATGGCCGCCAACCTTGAATCCGGCCAGCCTCTCCTACTCGAAAACCTTCGCTTCCACCCTGAGGAGGAGGCCAACGACCCCGCCTTCAGCAAGAAGCTCGCCAGCCTCTGCGACATCTACGTCAATGACGCCTTTGGCAGCGCTCACCGCGCCCACGCCTCCACCGAAGGCATCACCCACTTTGTGAAACAGTCTGCCGCTGGTCTACTGATGGAAAAGGAACTCACCTACCTCGGCAAGGCCCTCACCGAACCCGACAAACCCTTCGTCGCCATCATCGGTGGCGCCAAGGTCTCCGACAAGATCCAGGTCATCGACAACCTCCTCGATAAAGCCGACGCCATCATCATCGGCGGAGGCATGGCCTACACCTTCCTCAACGCGCAGGGCCAGACCACCGGCAAGTCCCTCGTCGAGGCCGACAAGATCGACGTTGCCAAAGCCGCGCTGAAGAAGGCGGAGGCCAAGGGTGTCCGCTTCCTGCTGCCCTTCGACCACGTCCTCGCCGACAAGTTCGCGCCGAACGCAAAGACGGAGATCTTCTCCAGTGACGGTCCGTTCCCTGCCGACATGATGGCGCTCGACATCGGCCCCAAGTCCATCGCGGCCTTCGAAGAGGAGATCGCCGAGGCTCGCACCATCATCTGGAACGGCCCCATGGGCGTCTTCGAGATGCCCGCCTTCGCTCGGGGCACGAACGAAATCGCGGGAGCTGTTGCCCGCAACCATGACGCCACCACGATTGTCGGAGGCGGAGATTCAGTCGCTGCGATACAGCAATCCGGCTTCGCCAATCGCATCACCCATATCTCTACCGGCGGCGGTGCCAGCTTAGAATTCCTCGAAGGCAAAACCCTCCCCGGCGTGGCGGCGCTGACTGATAAATAGAGATTTTGCTAAATGGCGATGACAATGTTTCACCTTATAATCTTCACCCTCGTCGCTGGCTTTATCTGTTACGTAGCGGGGTTCGTCTTCCGCAAATTCGTGCCTCGCTACAGAGATTTTCAGTATCGGTTATCTATTCCAATCGTGCGTGTTGCTTTGGAGCGATAGCCGCACTCGTCCTCACAACAAAATTGATGAGTTTATTTCTCGTTGATGCCCTCTATCACTTCGATCTAGTTCGCCAATACCTTGCCGCCCCGATCATGACTCCGGGCAGCAAGGTCAGCGCCTTCGGTATATTTCCGGCCAGCGTCACCATCGAGCAGGTCACCGAACTTATGCAACACGACCCCGCCATCGCCGCAGGACGTTTTACCTTTGAAGTCGTCCAGGCCCTCTTCCCTTCCCTTGACGCCGTGAAGGTGGAATACTGATTCCACATGCGCAAGCCACTGATCGCAGCCAACTGGAAGATGTACAAGACCCCCAAAGAGTCCCTCGCGTTCCTCAGCGAGTTCCTACCCGTAGTCAAGGACCACACAGCCAGCGAGATCGCGATCTTTCCGACCATGTCCTCGCTCGGCTATGTCATTGAGGCGACCAAAGACTCATGCGTCACTGCGGGCGCCCAGACGATGCACTGGCTCAACGAAGGTCCCTACACCGGCCAGACGTCGCCAACGATGCTCAAAAGCATCGGCTGCACCCGCGTCCTACTCGGTCACTCCGAGCGCCGCATCTACGCCCACGAGACCGACGACATGGTCAACCTCAAGCTCAAAGCCGCGCTTGAGCACGACCTCATCCCCGTCGTCTGCGTTGGAGAAACCCTAGACAAACGCCAGTCCGGCCTCACGGAAGCCGTTCTTCGCTGGCAGATCGCCTGTGCGCTCAACGGCATCCAGGGAGCTTCCTGCGGTCGGCTGGTGATCGCCTATGAACCCGTCTGGGCCATCGGCACCGGTAGCGTCGCCACTCCGGAGCAGGCAAATGAAGCTCATGCCATCATCCGCCGCGAAGTAGCTGCACACCTCGGACAGCCCTGCGCCAGCGGCATGCGAATCCTATACGGCGGCTCCGTGAAGTCGGACAATGTCGCCAGCCTCATGAGTCAGCCTGAGATCGACGGTGCGCTGGTTGGGGGCGCCAGTCTCCAGCCCAAATCCTTTGCCGAGATCATCCACAACGCCACAGCCTAGCGGCTAACCAGCTGGTGAGCTAACGCACCACCCCAGCCTGATCCATCGGCCAGTACACAAACGCAGCCTTGCCATAGATCAGGTCCCGGTCCACCGGCCCGAAGTCCCGGCTGTCGCTCGAGATCGACCGATGATCACCCATCACAAAATACTCGTGCACCGGAACTACCATATCCGGCTGCGAACGGTCGTCGGCGAACCGTCTCGGCACATACCCCTCCACAACCTTCGTCCCGTTCACATACACCTCGCCATGATCGATTCGCAGCTCGTCGCCCGGCAGCGCGATCACGCGCTTGATATAGCTCTTTTCGTGGTCGCGCGGATATTGAAACACCACCACGTCGCCGCGATGGATCTCCCCCACCCGATACGCCATCTTGTTGATGAACAGCCTGTCCTGGTCCTCCAGCACCGGCAGCATGCTGGTCCCTTCTACCCGCACCGGCTGATACAGAAAGATGATGATAAACGCCGACACGACGACCGAGATCACTAGGTCGCGCATCCACGAGTGCACCGCCCCCCGATCCCGTCGCGGCGGACCGATCACCGGCCCATCGTTCGGTCCCACTTGCCCGTCTATCTGCACTCGATCTTCCGATTCCTCTATCATTTGGACGTACCAATCCTCAGAACGCTACCGTCATTCACGTCGGTCAGACGCTTCCAGCAAAAGTGGGTCGGCAGGCAAACTTATCCATACAATTTGCATCTCAGTCAATACAGTTGAGCTTTAGTTTAGCCTTGCCAAATCTATGAGATCCGCCCCCTCCGATCCGTGCGTGATTTACATATCACAAGTTCCGACAGGACGCTATCCTCATCTTCGCTTTCACGCCCCGCACCGACCCTTTATGATAACCGGTTGTGGGCAAACCTTTCTTGACGCATTGAAGAAGGTTAAGACTAGAATTGCCCCAGCAGAATAGTAGGAAACTTATGGCAACCCTTACCATGCTCGAGCAGGCCCCGACACCCAAGAACGTCAACCGTGGCGCAGCAGACTTCAACGATCTCACCACGGAGACCGCCAACGCCGCCTCAGAGGGACTCGATACCAAGTCCGCTCTCGAGATAGCACGCATCATTAACCACGAAGACGCGAAGATCGCAGCCGCTGTCAAGAAAGCGCTGCCGGAGATCGCCATCGTCATCGATACAGTGGCCCGTTCCCTCCGCGACGGTGGCCGGCTCATCTATGTCGGTGCTGGCCCCAGCGGTCGCATCGCCTCCCTCGACGCCTCGGAGTGCCCACCAACCTACTCCACCGCTCCCTCGCAAGTCCAGTACATAATGGCTGGGGGGCCAAAAGCCCTCGCCTCTGCATCAGACGTCAACGAAGACTCCCCTGAGATTGGCCAGCGCGACATAGCCCGCCGCCGTCCCACCCGAAAGGACATCGTCATTGGAGTCTCCGCCAGCGGCCGTACCCCCTATGTCGTTGGAGCGGTTGAGTACGCCCGTGCGCGCGGAGCAAAGACTGCCGCCATCACCTGCAATCTGCACACTCCGTTAGCCGATGTCGCCGACACAACAGTGATCACCGAGGTCGGCCCCGAGGTCATCTCCGGATCCACGCGCATGAAGTCCGCGTCAGCCCAGAAGATGGTCCTCAACATGATCACCACTGGTGCCATGACTCGTCTCGGCTATGTCTATGACAATCTCATGGTCAACGTGCATATGAAGAATGCGAAGCTGGTCGAACGCGGCATCCGCGTCCTCATGAAAGTCTGCGACATCGACCGCGACACCGCGATTCGCACCATCAAATCCGCGGGCAAATCAATTCCGATTGCAGTTGTCATGCTCAAAGCCAAAGTCGATAAGATGGAAGCCGTACGCCGTCTCACTCAATCCGACGGCAATGTTCGCCTGGCCATCGACGACTCCCGCCTGGAACTCTAGTTCATCACGCATCAGTGACCAGATAAGCAAGGATCTCAGCCTCTCGCTTATCTGGTCACTGATGCGGCTGAAGATGTCGGCAGGTCTTGTTCTGACGTGATCTTCCACATTCCGTTGAGACGTTTCAGCGTGAGCCGAGTTGGAACAAACGACTCCACAATCTCCGATGGCACGGGCTCGTCGATGAAGTGCTTTACCAACTGAACCTCTGCCTCAGACTTTGTCTGCCGCTCGATCACAACCTTCTCCATCTTCACCGTCCACAGCCCTTTTCTCATGTGGATGGTGGCCTCTCTATCCTTCAAAACCGCGTCTTTGCTTACGTCGTACTTCCCCACATATTCGTTCACCGTATCCGCGTAGAAGGCAGCCTGCGCGCTGGCATCGCGCGTGCGCATCGCAGCCGCCCAATTCTCTAACCACACTCTGACATCGGCAACCTGGAGTACTGGATTGACAATCTCGGTCGGCGTCGCCGGCTCAGAAGGCTTCACATCAGCCGGATGACTCGGCTCAGCAGCGGGTACCGGATTCGTCGTGATGGCAGTAGGCTCTTCGATCGCTTGAACCGAGGGCACCGCGGGATCAAAACGAGGACGATAGAGAGAGTAGGTTCCCGCAGCCGCCAGCAGCAGCACCGCCAATCCCGTTACCCACACGGCAAGCCGCTTCCGTGGAGTAGCCTCTTCGTCCTCTCCTGTTACAACCCCTTCCTCTATCCGTCTCCGGATATGCAGGTCCGACTCTATTACTTCTTTCAGCTCTTCAAGCCAGACGTCTTTCCCCGGATCGACACTTGGCTTCGTTGTCGGAGCTTGTACAGCGTCAACACTGTTTGGCAACGGAGCAGTTTGTTGCGACTCGGTGCTTTTTTCCATCCCGGGAGTAAGCCCAAGCTCTGGATTTCGTTCCAGCTCGGCATTAGGTTCCATCACTGGATTTTGATCGAGTTCTGCGTGCTCTGATTCTGCGTCTCCTTGCGAACCAGCAGCCAACTCCGACTCAACAACTGAAGTCACCTTGGGCATCGTACTCGGGGCATCTGTGCCGACCCTTTCTTCTAGAGGGATGCCTTCCGTCCCAATGGGGGCCACCGCATCAGCTGTTGGCAGTAATGCCGTATGGATAGAGCCTGTGGCAACAGGATCTCGCGCTTCAAGTCTCCCGTCGAGTTCAATCCGCGCATTCATCTGCTGGAATAGATCGTGTAGCCATGCATTTTCCTTCAGATCGAAATCTTGTTCCGGTAAGACACTTCGTTCGTGTTTGTCCGCGTGTCCTGCTTTAGCATGCTGTTCAAGCGTATCGGTCTGCTCTGGTTCGGCGCTCTTCTCAGAACCAACAGCCCACACGGACTCAGGAACCACAGCTGCATTCGCCAGCCCTGAGTCCGACCCAGGTTCTGAAGACGCATTCATAACCTTCGGATCTCCATCAAGAACGACAGTCTCATCGTCTGCTCTTTCCGAAATGTCAGCCGTCACAACAGAATCCGCTACTACCGTTGTCTCCGGCAATGGCGCAGCTAACGAGGCCGCAGCATCGGCGTGTGTCGCGAGCTTCTCATCGAGTTCAAACTGTGCCTTCATCTGGTGGAACAGATCGTCCAGCCATACGCTTCGATCGAGTTTGGCACCCGGCTCTTCTCCCGAGTTTGGATCAGGCGACTCATTACGTTCAAGTTCGGCAGTTTGCTCCGAACCAGTCGCCGACTCTGGCTGATCAACCGGGGCTGTATCTACCAATCCACGCTCCGGGCTAGAGGTCATAGTCTCCGGCTGCCCCTCTGGAGTGAGCGTAAGGACGGATCCATCTTCGGAAGGAGCGATCCCAACAACAGAATCTGCTGCAACCGTCGTATTCGGCGACGTCGCACCAGCACGCATTGCGCGGTTCGCGTCGAGGTCGATCTGCGCCTTCATCTGGTTGAACAGTTCTTCCAGCTTGGAACGTACGACGTCACCCTGCGACTGGTCGCCAAGTAGCGCCGAGGCTTGAAAGTTCACCTCTCCATTGATGATGGTCTTATCGTCCTCCGCATTTACGCGAAACACGGTCGTATCGCGTACGTTCTTTGCTCGCGGCGACGGACCCAATCCTTGCAAGGTAATTCTGTCGCCATAACGCACAACATGACTGGAGACTTCCCACGAACACGTCTCCAGCGCGCGCAGCACCTTCTCCTGATCCGGCGTCTCCACCGTTTCACAGATCTCAAATCTCATAACGCCTCATCTTAATGGATGGCAGAAACCCCGTCCGGGGAAGCCGACAAAAGGTGAGCATGCACAATAAATCGTCTCGGCGCCGCTCCCACATAGTCGAAAGGAAAACAGGTAATAAGCGTAAGTGCAGGCCTGGCAACGATATCGAGCACCTCAACCCTGTCAGGACTCACAATCTCGGTCGAGTCCACCATGTAATGATACGTGCCACTCTTATCGACCAGCCGGATCTCCATCTTCGGGGCGATCCGGCGCAGCGGACGGAAAAACGAATCGCGATGTCCCGCCAGACCGACGGTCCCGAGACCACCGGGCACAGCCGTTCCAGGGATGTGGCCCACCCCCATTCGCAGGCTGTTCACGTCGTAGTCTGACGTAATCGGCGCCGACAGCGCCAGCGCCGGAATCTCGATCCTTCCAATCACACCACTGGCTGCGCACACGTCGCCACAAGTAACCTCACCGGCGGCAAGTTGTGGTCTACCAATGCCTTCGGCAGTCTTCTGAGATCCCCTCACCTGAACGCCCACCACGAGGCAATAGCCGAGGCAGAGCGCCCCGGCCGTCCAAAGCAGACGTTCGGCATATGCCAGCATTCGCACTCCTACTCCCGCAGTGATTGTCTCTCCTCAACTGCTGACGCCGCATTCTGCAGCGCGGCAATGCGCAACGTTC
>Ga0210398_10006015_pt1 | contig 11227 bp, 6 predicted proteins | sample IncBWC4OmetaG_FD_161047 | JGI IMG/M metagenome (GOLD analysis project Ga0210398, IMG submission 161047) | Forest soil microbial communities from Barre Woods Harvard Forest LTER site, Petersham, Massachusetts, United States - Inc-BW-C-4-O | ecosystem: Environmental > Terrestrial > Soil >... | reverse complement strand
TTCGGCGACATGGTCTCCAGCAGCGCCAGCTGCTCGATCATCAATTTCTGCGCTATATGCACGCGCCGAAACAGCGTAATCACGCGATTCGTATTCTCCTGCTGCAAATACTCATCGATGTCCAGCAAAGTGTAAGCCATCAGCTTCATCCACAGCTCTTCGATCTGGTGCACGATCTGAAATTGCATTTCGTCCGCATTGCACAGCTGGTCGTAATCGAGTTGGCAGTTGAGCAGCGTCTTCGTGCTCAGGTACACCTCGTAGTCGAGCGTCCCGTCGCCGCTCATAATTGCGTAAAACTGTTCTCGGTTCACGCGTCCCTCCCTCGAACCAGGATGTCCCGACAGAAGGCGTGTGGCCTTCAGTTCGACGCCCGAGCGGCCACGGGCCGGTTGCTATAGACGCTTTTCCCGCCTGCCCGTGCCACAAGATAGTACGGCGCGCCGAGGCTCTCGAGCGTGTCGATCGTCCCGCGATTCGGTACGTAAAAGAACACGCGGCCTGGACCGAGCCAAAGTTGCGCGAACGAAGTATCATCTTCAAACACCTTTGGGCAATCCGGAAACAGGGAGCCGAACCACAGGTCGTTCGTCAAGCCGTTCAGCATATGCATCTGCACTCCGGTATAGAACAATATGCTCGACGCTTGCGAATACTGTCCATCCACCACGATGGTGTCTCCGGGCTTGTAATTCTGTTGGATCGCCACGGCCAGCGGCTTCGATCCCAGTACCGGAGAAAACGTGCCCAGCGACAGATGCACCGCATAGAATAGAACCACCATCATCGATGCGAGCGCGAGATTTGCTCTCATCGAGGCTGCTCGCTTGCGAAAAATCCAGTGCAACACGGTCCCAGCCAGAAAGCCCATAGACGTCAGAATCAGCGGCCAGCGGAAGAAGCCCATTGCTTGGGGCGTTAGATCGAAGAGATGGCCCATCGACAGCTTGTACATGCTCTCCACTCTGCGCAGCACTTCGCCGAAGTCTGCCTTAGGCGCGACCGCCGGCGACACCGCCGCAATCCAGCCAGCCGCCGTAGAGGCAATCACCCCCAGCACCAGCAAGGCTGCCGCTCCCCGTACCGCGCTGCGGCGCAACGCACTGTCTGGGGCCGATTTTGCTTCCCGCTCGAGCCACATGCCGCAAAGCACCGCGAGCGCCGGCAATGCCGGCAGAACGTAGTATTCCTGCCGGGTCGAAAAACTGAAAAAGACCAGAATGAACGCCGCCCACACCGCCAGCAACAACGCCGCTCGCGAGGGCTTATCCAGCTTGCCGCCCCATTCGCGGATCCGCAGCGGCACTTGTTCGAGGCTCTTCACCACGGCGAATGACCAGGGAAACGTCCACACCAGCAGCAGTCCCCAGAAAATCAACAGCGGCACTTTGTCGTAATCGCGCGGAACGCGCAGATTCAGGTACCGGTAAATCTGATCGTTGATAAAGTAAAACCAAAAAAATCCCTTGGCCTCTCCCACCGGCGGATTGCGCAGCGTCGCTAGGACGTGCCAGGGTGCCCCTACCGCCAAAAACACTATGGCGGTTGACGCCAGTCGCATCTTCAGCAGCTGCCGCCAGTGTCGCGTGACGAGCAGGTATCCGCCGATAATCCCGATCGGGAACACCAATCCGATCAGCCCTTTCGTCAGCACGTCCAATGCGGTGACTACCCCAATCGACCAGCACAATAGGCGCGAGGGCTGCGGTTCCTCAAGGCTTCGCCAGAACAGATACACCGTCACGGTCAGCCAAAAGCACACCATGATGTCAGGAATGATGAAACGCGTGTAAATGTAGGGACCGATGGCGGTCCCCAGCACCACAGCGGAATAGAAGCCCGCTTCCTCGCCCGCGAGTTCGCGTCCCAGCAGGAACACGGCAAGCAGCGTCAACAGCGCAAAGAGCGTCAACTCCAATCGCACGGAAAATTCAGAGACCCCCGCGACCGAGTAAATTCCCGCCATGATCCAGTAAGGCAGCGGCGCTTTCTCCAGATACCTGACGCCATCCACGTACATGGTTACGTAATCGTGGCGCTGCAACATTTCTACCGGGATCTGCGCGTGTTCCGAATCCACGTCGTCCATCATCGGCGGCGACGCCAACCCGGGGATATAGATCAACCCCCAATACATCACGATGCCCAGCACGAACAGGAGTGTGCGTCTCGTCCGTCGGTGCGCGGGCGCGGTTTCGGGCCGGGCTTCGCCCTGCGGCGTTTCGAAATGACCGTTGGATTTTGTGCGCAATTCCTGGAGGTTTACCAGCCCCCGGCTCCTGCCGTTCGTGGTGGCTCATCGCGCCCCGCCAGCGCTTCCCGCCGACTGCGAAACTCACGAACGCTGTAGACCGGCTTATTCTGCGACTCGTAATACGTCCGCGCCAGCATCTCGCCGATCAAGCCCGTGGCCATAAACTGAATGCCGCCCATCACCAGCGCCATGCCCAGCAGCATCAACGGTCCGTGATTCGCAAGCAGCCCTTCATCCAAGAGGGCTTTTCGGAGGAACACCCACAAACCGATTCCTGTTCCTCCGCCCAAGCACGCCAATCCCAAAAGCCCAAAGAATTGCAGAGGCTTGGTCGAATAATCCAGTAAAAATTTCACGCTCAAAAGATCCAGCAACACGCGCACCGTCCGCGATATCCCGTAATTGGACTCCCCGCTCTTTCGCGCAATATTCGAGATCGGCACTTCCGCGACCGAAGCTCCCGCCCAGCTCGCCAGCGCCGGAATAAACCGGTGCAGCTCTCCGTAGAGATGAATCTCCGACAAAACTTCCCGCCGGTAGGCCTTAAACGTTGTCCCAAAATCGTGCAAATCCACTCCGGACAACTTCGCCATCATTCTGTTGGCGATGCGGCTAGGCAGTTGCCGCGTCAGCCAGTGATCCGTGCGCGACACGCGCCAGCCGCTCACCAAGTCGTAGCCTTCTTCAATTTTTTCCAGAAACCGCGGAATCTCATCCGGATCGTGCTGCAAATCTCCATCCATCGAAATAATAATCTCGCCGCGCGCAAAATCGAAACCCGCCTTCAAAGCGGGCGCCTGTCCAAAGTTTCTCCGCAACTGCACCACATTCACCCGCGGATCGTGTTCATAAATATCCGAAAGCACTTTGAATGTCTTGTCCTTGCTTCCATCATCCACAAACACCAATTCATAACGCTCGCCAATGGCATCCATCACCTCCGTGAGCTTCACGTAGAGTGGCGAGATGTTTTCCTGTTCGTTATAAAACGGAACGACAATCGAGTAGCGGATAGGCGGATCGTTCTTCATGCTTCTAGGTCAGGTCTTTCCTCAGGCTTCTTGGGCTACGAATCCATAGTCTATCAGCCGAATCCCCTGTGATGCGACAAGATTTCGTATCCCCGTGTCCGTCAATATTTCCACTTCCGCCTGCCGCGAAGCCTGCAGCCGCGTCGCCGAGTTTTCGAGCTCCGCATCCACATAACCCGGGTGGCACATCAACTCGGTAGTGCCTTCGGGCAGGATCTCCATCAGACGCAAAACTCCCTCCCGCGTCCATTCGCCCGTCTGCGCAATCCCGCAAAAATAGTCTGCCGTCGCGATCCCAGCACGTTCGGCTTGTTCGCGCGCATCAGGTGCCAGGAGTTTCAAACCCCGCGCCTGTACTCCCTGTTTCATCACCACAGTCCCTTTTTGTTTAGCTCCCGCCGAAAGCGCCGCGCGCAGGCTGGATTCCTCATGCGAAACGCGCACCGCTCTGATCCCATGCCTCTTCGCCAGGCGCAACGCAATCTCAAAGAACCCCGGCAACATCTGTACGTGCCTGTGTCCATCGAGATGCGTCGGCTCGATTCCCGAGTCTCGCGCTTTCTGAATCTGCGCATCCCATTCGCGCTCCACTTCCTCTAGCAAAATGCTTCGCCGCGCCAACCTCAGCAGCAAACTCTCGGGTCTACCTTCCAGCTCGCCCCGCTCGTTCAGCAGCGTGGACACCAATTCCCGTCCCGCCACCGGTGCGCCATCGCTCAAGTTCAAATGGATGCCTACTCCCAACCCCGGTGTTGTCCTGGCCAGCTCCACGCCCGACCCAAAGGCTCGACCATTGGCCAGCAGGGAAGCGCTGGTAACAATTCCGTTGCGGTGCGTCTCGGCTATCCCTCGGTTGACGCCCTCCGTCCACCCCAGGTCGTCCGCGTTTACGATTAGATTTCTCAAAGGTTGCCCGGTCTCCTGGTTTGGGCCTGTCCTTAGGTACAGCTATCCACTCGTGCGCCGCTACTCGACCGTACCATTGACCTCTTTTCCCCTCAACTCTAGCATGGCTCCAGAGGCAAGAATGTCTGTTAAGACGCGTGAGACCAAGCCGTTAGGCGGGCGCTACAGCGACAAGCGCCGCGGCCGCCGCATGAACTCCCGGGTCCCTGTTCGCCTGGAATGGGATGGTGACGCTGGAAAGCGTTTCTCTGTCCAAGCTCACACGCGCGTCGTCAATCCATACGGATGTATGGTGGTCTTGGAGCAGGAGCTGCAGCTAGAACATCGCCTCGCGCTCACAAATCTTGCCACGGAAACCAGCAATGCAGCCGTCGTAGTCTGGCGTGGTGTTCCACGCCCGGATGGCTGGGAGTACGGTGTCGAACTCGTCGCGCCGGAGATGGACTTTTGGGGGCTTGAGCTGTGAAACTTCCACCGAACGCCACAGGCCCTAGAGTCGTCTCGACGCGTGCGCCCACGGCTGAAGAGCGCCGCCGCGCGCAACGCGCCCTCCTCAGGATCCGCGTTGTGGTTCACGTCGTCGGCAAGCCGAATACTTTTGAAGGCTATACCCATACCGTCAGCGCCGGCGGAGCCATGTTGATTATTTCGGAGCCGCTTCCGGAAGGAACCTTGGTCACCGTCGAAAATCCCAAAGCCCAGAGCAAGGTCGAAGCCCGCGTCGTCCGGCCGCCCCAAATGGGCCACGAAGGCTCGCTCGTTCCTGTTGAATTCACGTCGCCCTCGCCCAATTTTTGGGGCATCTTTTTCCCCCCATCCACAAACTAAGCCCCCTCCACACTCTGGAGCGCAAGCACTCAGGTCGCGGTGTTTATTCTCTCTCTGACCTATACCTTCCGTAAACTCTGTTTAAAATCGCTGGGTTTGACCTTCGTGTCCAGTGGCGAAATTTAACCTACAAAAAAAGCGGCCCCGATGCGCATCGGGGCCGCTCGGTATTTTCTGATCCAGGTTGACTACTGGATCGTAACGCTAATCGCCGGCGCGGCAGGAGTAGCGACGGGACTAGTCGTGATCGTCACCGTCGTGCTGCCCGTAACGGTCATATTGAGTGTCCCGCTGTTTGACGCCGCTGTCATTGCGTCTCCCAAGTAGTGTGCGCTGACCGAATGCGTGCCCACGGACAACGCGGGAGCCGTCGGCGTCGCAGACCCGCCCGACACCGTGGCCGCCGCGCCAATCATCGTCCCGTTGTCGAACAGCTCGACTTGCCCGGTAGGCGTGCCGCCAGTCACCGACGCACTAAATGTGAACGCCGTCCCAGAGGCAACCTTGTCACCATTTACGGTCAATTTTGTAACCGTTTGCGTTAGCGTCGGAGGCGGCTGCTGACTTCCTCCACCTCCGCCGCATCCCAGCGTAAAGCTCAGGATGCATATCAGGCCCAGTCCAAGCGCCGCGCAGTAGTTCTTCCGCCCTCGAGGCAGGAACAACAGGAACAGGGCCGCAAAGCCTGTTCCCGCGCTAAGCGTCCACCATCCCTTGCCGGGTGTCGCACGTGGAATCGCCTTTGCGGGAGGAATTGCCTGGGCCTCGAACATCCCGTCGCCTCGAGCATTAGAAGCCGTCAATGTTGTTGAAGTCGCCGTCACCATGCACATCAACTGGCTGGCAACCGCCGTAGCAGACACCACGTTGATGTTCAGCGGAGATGGCGTGCAGCTCATGCCCGGCGGCAGCGTAGCCGCCGTAACGGCCACCACGCCGGTGAATCCACCGGCTGGTGTAACTGTGACCGTCAATGGCACAGCCGCCCCCGTCGCCGAGCTAAGCACCAAAGGCTGCGGACTGTAAGACACCGCAAAATCTCCAGTCACCGTTCCCTGCGTTATGGTCAATGTCGCGTTTCCCGACGCGGAGGAGCTTGAGCTCGAGTAGTTGAGATCGCCAGTGGCATAGCTTACCGAAATCGTATATGTCCCAGCGGTCGCGAAGGTGTGTGAAAGCGTTGCGGCGCTGAACGCAGCAACCGGCGCTGCGGTATTGAGGCCCGACGCTGCTGTGGGCACTACGGTTGCTGTTCCCAGACTGGTGCCGCTTGTGGAGAACGTCACCGTCCCCGTTGGCCCGGCTCCGCTGCTTTGGGTGGAAATCAACGCCGTCAGGGTAACAGGCGTCGCGGTGGTGGTAGAGGTCGCGCTGGCGGTAACACTCGCAAGCGTTGCGGCAGGCGTTACCGTGACAACGAGCGCGGGGGATGTGCTCGCGGTATAGCTGGTGTCGCCGCTATACTTGGCAACCAGGCTGTTTGTGCCCCCTGGAAGCTGGATCAACTGATCTTCAAGGAATCCCAAGTCATTCGGTAGGGTTGCCGTATTGGTAAATACACCCGTCTGCGTGTTCTGGAAGTCGTTCAAGTTGCTGCCGTTGTCCGTCAGGCTAATGCTACCGGTGGGGCAGGGAACAGCGGAAGTAGAGCATTCCTGGCTCCCGCTATTCGTTCCAGTCCCGACTACGTCCACCCTCGTGATGTACGGCGATCCGTATACCACCGAGGTAGCCGTAGTGGTACCGGCAACTAGACTAATGGCCGTCGCGCTGGGCTCCTGACCTACTGTCACGTTGACCGGAGTGGATGTGCCCGCAGCAAACGTCCCATCACCGGCATACTGGGCCACCACCGGATAAGGTGTCGCCACCCCTCCGACCACGTACCCGGGGAGCAAATTCGTCGTAATGTTAGCTATCCCGCCGCTCAGCGCGAACGTCGACGTCGTAGTGTTATCAAACACACCGATCGCCACCGGCGAACTCCCGGGAGGCGAAGCGATCAGCGAAACGGTTCCTGTCGGCGTGCCCGAAGCCGAAGTCACGTTTACGGCGAAGGTAACTGTCGCGCCGTGGGCAATCGTTCCCGTGGGAGCAGTTGTGATCGTAGTTGTTGTGGAATCAAAAGTCGCCGTGCCCCAAGCCTTCGCAAGGTTGGCCACATTAACAGATCCCAGCCCTGTTGCTTTGTCGTACCCGGCTATCGCCAAGAAGGCCGGATTACTCGCGTTGTTAGGATCGACGAGCACGCCGTATTGATTCGCAGCCGTTGAAGTGTTGCTGCAATTCGGAGTGTCGCTCTCGCAGGCAACGGAATTATTACCCGTAACTACGTCATAAAAGATGCAAGTCGTGGTGCCAACATTGGCAGCCGTTGAGGGGCAGACGAGAGTCGTATTGCTCAAATCTTTTCGGAAGAGTTGGTATAGCACAAAGTTTGCGTTGCCCTGCCTTGCGCCGCCTTGCTGTTGAATGATCAGCGCCATGATGCCGGCAAAGGCGGGCGCTGCCGCGGACGTCCCGCCAACGGGACTGATTTCCACTGTCTGGCCTGACAAGGTGCAGGGGCTGCCGTTCTGACTCGGCGAGTCCTGCTCGCAGGTAATGTAGAAATCGTTGTTACTCGTGTTAACAGCGGAAAACAAGGACAGGTCAGGTATATCGCGGCCCGCGTCAGCGGAAGGCACCACTCCCAATTGCCAAGCTGGCTTGGCATTGATTGTTGAGAACGCGCTTTGGCCCCCGCCGCCACCCTCCAGGTCGATACCGTCCTCGTCGATCGTATCTTGATTGATGATCGTTGCCGTGCACGTACCCAGACTTCCTGTCGTTGCGGTCGCCGCGCACGAACCGTTCCACGTCTCCTCAGGGATATAAGACTTCGCCGACTCAGTTTCTGTCCCCGGTGTGTTCCAATAGATAGAAGGAGCCGTTCCGTTCTGAAAATCCGTTCCGCCCATGGCTACGTTGAATGGGGTTGAGGCCAAACCACTGATCCCTAGCCCGGTCGTACTGAAATCCCCTGAACCGTTGTCGCACGAATCCGAACCGCTGTCTCCAGCTGAAAGGATAGCCGTTATCCCCTGCGCCGCTGCCTGCTCCCACAGAAAGTTGTAAAACTCCACGCCGTTGGTGCCTAGGGCCGCTTCACAAGCGCCAAAGCTTTCGCTGAGAATCGGCGCGATATTGTTATCTACGATATAGAGCGCAGAAAGGTCGATGCCGGCGGCTCCCAGAGTCTGAGAATTTTCGGATACTACCAACTGGATGTTCGCTCCCTGCGCCACTGCTCCGGACCATTCGACGTCCAGTAGGGCCTCTCCCTCGTCCCCGCTGGCCGAGTCGGGGCCCTGAATGCCCGGATCCGGTCCGTTAAAGATAATATTGCTGGCGGTGAAATTGTTCGACAGCCCAAATAGACTCCGGAATTGCTGAATGTCGCTAATGTTGATGTTCGAGTCCTGAACGATTGCGATGGTTACACCCGTTCCATTAAGAGTGTTAGGAACGTTGTAGATTGTCGCAAAATCCGCGGGCGCAACGCCGTAGCACGGTACCGTAGTTCCATTGGAACCACAGCCGAGTGTGACCAACGGCTTTGTGGAAACGACTTTGTCGCTGTCGTTTTGGAAATTGTTAATACGATGCATCTGCGACTTCGGCCGGAAGTTTTGCAGGCCCATCACTCCATTTATCACCGGCGCCAGCGCCGCCGGCACCTGCGGATCGCTCACATTCGCAAAGTGCTGCTCGCCATGCACCAAAAACTCGTGAATGTCGGTGTGAAACGCGCTCCGCAACTGCGCGCCATTTCCGGAGAACTCTATCGTTGTGCGACCGGCTCCGATCTTTACATTCTGAAATCCATGCGATTGCAGCCAGCCGGTTATGGCCTGGACGTCCGCATCAGCCGGCCCGAACTGCTTGGCGAACTGCTGCGGCGTCAGCCAAGCATGATAATTTGAGGACGTCTTGTCTTGCTGCTGGTCCATCAATGCCCTTAGCGCGCTCTCCTGTTCAGGGCTGCGTTGTAACAAAAGGAGCATCCGAGTCGCCGGCGTCGCATCACTCACCGCCCCTTGGTCAAATTCCGGCCGCGCGAGCGGATGCACGTTGCCCTTTAGCGTTACCAACTGCGTCTCGTCAATCACTTGGGTAATTCGTGCGGGAACCGCCACAGCCTGGCTGGCCGAGGCACTGTTCGGCTTCGTCTGCGCCGACACGCGCAAGCCAGAAAACAGTAGAAGGATGGCAAGGGGAACTAAAGAATATCTGATAATCATAACGCTAGCTTTGGTCATGGTCCGCCCACACAGCAGATTGGTGTGCACTTCTAGAAGCCGCCATCGATCAAGGGGAGCGGCTGCATCACTTAGAGATTAGCTCTGTTGCTACTTCGTAGCTTTGGCGGAGGGCTCGGCCCGAAGGCGAATTCTCTCGGGAAACTGTCAAGGTTACCACAAGCACTTTCCAGCTTTTTCAATAGCCTGCTGCCCATTCCGTATAAGTGACGCGACCCGCCGGCTTTCTTGCTCACCACCCCGGTTCATCTCCCAATTTCCGACGAATGCAAGGTCCCGACACCCTGACTGTAACTGCTTGCACTTTATTCCTTTATTCCGCACCCAACGTTTTGGAACATATTCTTCCCGCCCCATACCAACTGACGCGGAGCCCCGTTCACTCTGACCCTTTCAGAGTGTCATCCCGCGCGAAGCGAGGGACCTGCTTTTCGTCCCTACAAAAGGAGAGGGGCCCAGATCCCGGAGCCGGGTTTCCCTTTTCGTACCCGTTGCTACTGAATTGTGACCGGAGATGCAGGTGATGTTGAACCGGTGTAATTCGTATCCCCGCTGTACACCGCGGTAATGCTGTCCGTGTGCGACCCGCCGCCACCGCCGCCACCGCCGCTGCTTGAACCCCCGCAGCCCGCGATTCCCACGGCAATGCATGCAAACAGGATGAGGCCAGCCGCGGCGTATCCAACCCGTTTGCCCATCGACAAGCGCCGCTGCATCTCCAGAAACACGATCAGCAGCAGAGAGACAATGCCGAGCGGCAGCACCGGAACTTGCGGCCGCGCATCCGGCTTCGCGAATGGAACCAATTCCGAAAGCGCGGTGGTCAGCGTAGCGGTGCACGAGGCGGTTCCCGTGGTTGAAGCCGTCCCCGACGTTGGCGCGCAGGTCGCGGCGCTTCCCAAATTGCTCGACCCATTCATGAATTGCACCGTACCGGTCGGTCCGGCGCCGTTGCTGGCCGTATTTACAGTGGCAGTTAGCGTGACGCTTCCTCCGGACGCGATACTCGTCGGGCTCGGCGTAACCGTGGTGGTCGTTGTCGCCTGCGTGATTGTGACTGATAGAGAGTTTGACGAGCTCGGATTGTAGCTGCTGTCACCAGGATAGGAAGCGGCGATGCTATGGCTCCCCGATGGCAACTGGATCAGTTGATCTTCCGCAAACCCTCGTTCATTTAGATTGGCCACGTTTGTGGCATTAGGAGTCTGCGCGTTGGGAAAATCATTTAGTGCCTTCCCATTATCGGTCAGAGTCAACGCTCCGGTCGGGCAAGTAAATGAGAGCGGGGCGATAAAGGTAGTTGTGTTACTTAGGTTCTGGCACGTTTGTCCGCTGGCGTTCTCGACGTCAATGCGCAGGATGTACGGCGAGCCATAGGTTACGTTCTGCGCGGCCGTGGTCAACGCTCCGTTCGCCGTCACAAAGTTCACGACGGTTTGGCTGTTCTGTTTCGCCACTATTACTGGAATCGGCGTCGAGTCGCTTGCCGCGAATGTCCCGTCTCCTCCGTAATGCGCGATAACGCTGTAAGAGCCTCCTGGCAGAAACGCGGTGCTGAAACTATAGCTCCCATCCGTGAGAGCGTTGGCAGTGCACAAAGGACTGGAAGTAAGGCAAGAAGGTTGGATCGCCGCGCCCGTGGTCGCATTCCTCAGCACAACCAGCCCAGTCGCTGTAGCAGGCGTAACCGTGCCACTGACCGTGACGATCGAGTCCACGGTAGGCGCCGTCGATGACAAACTGACCGTGGTTGTGGAGGCTGTCCGATTGGGGGACGCCCACTTGGCGAGCAAATTCGTGACGTTTACCGTGCCTAGCCCTGTCGCCAAGTCGTAACCGGTCCCTGCGTTGAACGCTGGCGTGCTGCCGCCGTTCGTGGTCGCCATGATTCCGAACTGTCCGGAAGT
>Ga0210398_10006014_pt1 | contig 11228 bp, 6 predicted proteins | sample IncBWC4OmetaG_FD_161047 | JGI IMG/M metagenome (GOLD analysis project Ga0210398, IMG submission 161047) | Forest soil microbial communities from Barre Woods Harvard Forest LTER site, Petersham, Massachusetts, United States - Inc-BW-C-4-O | ecosystem: Environmental > Terrestrial > Soil >... | reverse complement strand
TTATCTCCTCACCACACGCGAAGCAAAACGCATTTTCGGAATGGTGGGGGGCGGTGGCATCGCCGGTTGGATTTTCGCCGGCTACTTCTCAAAAACTGTCACCAAAGCCTTTGGCACCGAGAGTCTCCTCCTCGGCATGGCAGTTCTCCTGCTGATTTGTTCCGCCCTCATGGGTGTCGTTTCCAAAGGCGGCAAGCTCCAACGGGATCCCACAAAGGATCCAGCAGCAGGAGTCGCCGGAATTGGCCAAGAAGATCTGCACGACAGCATCCGCTCCGTTTTTTCTTCCCCCTATCTCTGCGCCATCGCGGCGGTCATCTGCGTTTCCTCGTTCGCAACCACTCTGACCAGCTGGCAATTCAAAGCCCTGGCCAAGCAGTTCTCGGTGGGCAAAGACGCCCTCGCGATTTTCTTCGGCGATTTCTATTTCTACGCCGGCCTTCTCGCATTGCTGTTTCAGTTGCTGCTCACCACGCGCCTGCTCCGCCGCTTCGGCATCGGCGCCATGCTGTTCGTGCTTCCCATCGTTGTGCTGGTGGGGTCTGGTGGTCTGCTCGTGTTGGGAACCGTTGGCGCCGCTCTGTTTCTTAAAGGAGGCGATCAAGTTCTACGCTACTCCATTGACCGCTCCACGATCGAATTACTCTACTTGCCGCTACCGCACCGCGTGAAGCTCCGGGCGAAATGGTTTATTGACACGGTAGTCTGGCGCCTGGGAGACGGCTTGGCCGGTGTCGTGGTGCTGATCTTTGCCGCTCAGCTCCACTGGACGCCCCAGCAAATTTGCTGGATAGCCATGCTGCTAGCAGTAGGCTGGCTCGGCGCCGTGTACGTCGCGGGGAAGCAGTACGTCGCCCTTCTGAAAGATTCCATCAACCAGCACCGCCTCGATGCCGAACATGCCTCCACGCTTGCCCTGGACCGCTCCACGGCGGATTTCATAGCCAGCAAAATCCTGGCCTCCGACCCGGAAGAGATTCTCTACGCGCTCAGCCTCTTCGAAGTCGAGCGTCAGCAGGCCGCTCACCCAGTGATTCGCGGTCTTCTGAACCATCCCTCGGCGGAAGTCCGCCAGAAAGCAATCTCTGTTCTCTCCACCGTCAGAGACAAGTCTGTCCTCCCAACTATCGAACTCTTGTTGAAAGACCCCGACCACAGAGTTCGAACCGAAGCCATGCTCTACCTCGTTTATCACGCCCACGTTGATCCCCTCAGGCTTCTCTCAGAACTTGGAGACTTCGCTGATTTTTCCGTAAGCTCCGCAGTGGCAGCATACCTCGCGCGCCCCGGTGAAGCCCAAAGCCTCGAAACCGCCCGCCAAATCCTTATTGAAATGTCCCGGGAGGACGGCGAAAAAGGACCACGCACGCGCCTGGAAGTCGCGCGACTCCTCGGCGAACTCCCCGATTCCTTCGATCCCTTGCTCGCGACACTCCTCCGTGATCCCGCCAGTCTGGTCGTGCGCGAAGCCATCCGGTCCGTCGGAGCAATCAGAAAACTCTCACTGGCTCCAACCCTGTTGGAGCATCTTTCGATTCACGAACTCTCCGGCGACGCCGCGCATGCCCTGGCCAAGTTTGGCGACCAGGTCGTCGGCCTCCTCGGCGACCATCTCGGCGATTCTTCGACACCCAGTAGCACCCGGCGGGCGATTCCGCCCATTCTCGCAAGCATTAGCACACCTGCTGCGGCGCATGCACTCTTAGACAACCTTCTCGAAAGAGACACGACAGTTCGTTTTCAAATCATCAGTGCTCTAAACAAAATTCACCAGGTTCATCCCGGAATCGAACTGGATACGCGATTGCTCGAAACTGTTCTCGCCGCGGAAATCATGGGGCACTACCGCTCTTATCAAATCTTGGAATCGTTCCGCATTCCTGCGAGCTCCGATGAACCCGTCCTCCGCGCGCTCGGCGAATCCATTCAACAGGAGCTTGAAAGAATTTTCCGTCTCCTCGGACTTTTGTATCCGCACCTGGATTTGCACTCAGTTTATTTTGGATTGCAATCGAACAATGTGAACGTCTACGACAATGCGTTGGAATTTCTTGAGAATGTCTTGAAATCCCAATTGCGCACTATGCTCGTGCCGCTCCTCGACGGCAAGGTGAGCCCCAAGGAGAGAGCCGGAATCGCAGAGCGTCTTGTGTACGCAAAAGTGGAAAATCGCGAGCAGGCCGTTGCAGAACTAGTCGCCAGCGACGATCCGTGGCTTAAGTCCTGCGGCGCTTATGCCATTGGAACTCTCGGAATGAAATCTCTGGAAGTGGAATTGACCCGTTGCCTCGAGCATCCGGACCCATTGCTGCGCGAAACGGCGCGCGCTGCGAAAGTCCGCCTGGAAGCTCTTCCCGCGAAGTCCTGATCCTTTGCGGTCTTGCACAGAATCGTGCACGCTCCGGAGCCGCCGCCAATGCGTCCGTCGCCGTGCCGGCGGACAAGGCCCCGGGGACGCCACAGTTCAAAAGAGCTATTTTGGCAGCCGCAGGTCAATGCGCGTCGCGTGCAGGACACCCTTATCGTCCATCTGGCCCAGCACAATCACAAACGAGCCTTCCTTGACCTCGTCTTGTTGCCCGGGCTTTCCAAGCTTGGTCCACTCCGTCGAACTGTCGAACGAGATCTTTCTCAAATCATCGGAGCGTGCGTTCATGCCACCCCTGATGTCCATCAGCGACGAGTCCTTATAAATTCTGACTACACTGCCCTGCCATTTCGTTTCTTTCTTCGTGGCCGGTGCTGGTTTATTTTCGCCCGCGGCCTGTTTTGCGCCCGCGGGCATGGCAGCAAATACCGCTCCCGCAAGTACGGGGGAAAGTAAACTTAGGGAAACCTTCGTGGCATCCTCCATTTTGGAAAAAACCGCTGGATCCCAACCGACTACAAAGGGACGGAACACGTTGAGAGAGAATAATGCGCCGGTAAGGTAGTGTAAAGAAGTATTTGCCGCAAGGCCATAACTTCACCCATAACTTCTCCCATACCTTCGCCCCGCTGCCGCGATTGCTGTTGTCTCCACGTGCGCACTGGGCGTAGAATGCGGGGTAATTTCCGGAGGACACCTCGATGCAAGGTTTTCCCCGACCCGTGGTGAGACCTCTTTTTGTTGTTCTTGCTTTCGTCATGCTTACGTTCGAGGGCCGTGCTGCGGACGACACGCCGCCGACCAAGGAACAGATCAAGCAGTTTCTTCAGACCGCCGAAGTCACTAAGAGCAAGCCCTCGGCCAAGGGCGTCACCCATCCTTCGCGGCTCACCCTCAGTAACGGCAGCATCACCCACGACGCCTCGTTCCAGACGGTCGACGAGCATAAGTCCGAGATGAAGCTCGAAAGCGGCGCGATCGAATTCAATTTCGTGGACTCCTACAAGTACAACATCGCGGCCTACCAACTCGCCGAACTCCTGGGCCTGGACGACATGCTGCCGGTCTATGTCGAACGCAAATGGCAGGGCAAAACCGGTTCCCTCAGTTGGTGGCTCCCCGTCAAGATGGACGAAGCCGAACGCGTCGAAAAGAAACTCGAGCCTCCTGATCCCGATAAGTGGAACAAGCAGATGTACCGCGTCCGCGTTTTCGACGAGTTGGTCTACGATACTGACCCAAACCTCACCAACGTACTGATTGGCGAAGATTGGACAGTCTGGCGCGTCGATTTTAGTCGCGCCTTCCGCAAGAGCAAGGACCTGCGCGCCCCAAAGAACCTGGTGAAATGCGACCGTCAGCTCTTAGAAAAACTGAAAGAGCTCAAGGCAGACGAACTGGCGGAAAAAACCAAACGCTATCTGACCAAAGATGAAATGACCGGCGTCATAGCCCGTCGCGACAAAATCGTCGCCACGTTTCAAACTCTTATCTCCGAAAAAGGTGAAAAAGAGATCCTCTACTAGCCCTGCCCTTGGCTGCGCCCGCGCGCTCTTCGACAACCGAAGCCGAGTCCTCACTACACGTGCCTGGAGAGCAGCATAGACGCGTCACGGCTTCACCAACAGCAGTCCCTTCGCGACCAGCTTGGCGGATGCGCTCTTCGGACCCGCGGCCCAGAACATCGCGAGCAAGCCCCAGGGCTCGTCAAATCGCGTTTGGCTGTCGTGGATCACTTCTGCCGTCTTCTTCTGCAGTTCGGCGCACTGGTTTGCGAATTCCTGATGGTGGCTATGCTCGCGGGGTCTTGACCGGCAGGAAACTGCTGTATCTTTATGATTGCCGCGGTACCTGTGCTGCGCAAAAATTCCGTTTAGCTTCGAGGTTGACCGATACAATGGGGAACCGGCAAACAACCGTTTATCCTTTATATACGGATTGTTGCCTGAGAGGGGGTCGCCCGTAATCGTTGGACTCGAGACAGCGGTAGAGATGAACTTGGTACAGATAGGAACCAACGAATTCTTCTCCAAGTCCCCTCTTCTGAATTCTTGCAAACTATCCACTACCACACAGGAAATTGAACGGATTCCTCTTTGCTATGTCCACGAGTAGATTCGGGCGTGACGTTTGGAGTCGTGTGCCACCGTGTTTCAGGTCGACGGGAATTGCTCAGTGTTGAGCCGGCGCTGCAGTCATCTGAGCAATCCGCCCTTCACGCAGCGATCCTTTCCCACCCGCGCATCATAAGACCAGTACTCAGTACCACACTCCGCCGCCGGGCAGCTTCGTTCTGCCGCGGAACTCTGACGTAACGCGATTAGGTAAGGGCTGCTGACCATTCGCCCATAACCTTGCCATTTCGATTCCAATCCCAATTCTGGGCCATTGGGTGATCATTGCGAGCTTCCTCCCCGCGGGGCTATCATGACCGCATGTTGGAAATCATTGGCCATTACCGCATCCGGCGCAAGATTGGCCAAGGTGCAATGGGTGTCGTATACGAGGGATGGGACGAGCGCCTCGAACGGCTAGTCGCGATTAAGACCATCCTCGATGCAAATGAAAGCAAAGAAGCCCGCTCCAGACTCTGGCGCGAAGCGCGATCCCTGGCCCGCGTCAATCATCCCAACGTCTGCCAGGTCTTCGACGTCCTCGAAGAAGGTGAGTCTATCGTCCTCATATTGGAATTGCTCGACGGGCAGTCCCTGGCGGACCGCCTCGTCACCGGGATGATTACCACCTCGGAAGCGCTAGGCATCGAATGTCAGATCCTTTGTGCGCTGCAGGCACTTCACGACCTTGGAATTGTCCACCGGGACCTCAAACCCTCCAACGTCTTCTTGACACGCCACGGCAGCAAGCTGCTGGATTTCGGTTTGGCCCGAACGACGGACGCGACCTTTACAGGAGACCCGAATCAGACGCGAACAACCGCTTCTCTAACCGCGTCCGGACTTATCGTTGGTACACCTCATTACATGGCGCCGGAGCAGGCCAGTGGTCTCCCCGCAGGTCCACCTGCGGACATTTTTGCGGTTGGCTCCATCCTTTACGAAATGCTGACTGGCAGGCGGCCATTCGAAGGCCATTCCATCGTGGACGTCCTCTACGCCGTCTTGCATCAAAATCCAGCGCCACTCAGTGGTTCGCGCGAAATCGAGGCATTGGACCGCGTCATTCGCCGGGCCATGGCCAAGCATGTCGAGGACCGCTACTCCTCAGCCCGCGAAATGCTTGAGGCTCTCGAATCCTTTTCTCTCTCCAGCAGCACCGCCGCCGGTTCACGAACCCGAACAGTCTCCCGCATTATCGTCCTGCCCTTTCGCTCGCTGAAAAGTGATGAGCAGACTGATTTTCTTAACTACAGTTTGCCTGATGCCATTAGCAATTCGCTTTCGGCGATGGACAACCTCATCGTGCGTTCCACCCTTCTGGCGGCAAAGTTCGAAGGACAGCCCGATCCCAAACATGTTGCGGTCGAGGCGGACGTCGATGCCTTCCTCACCGGCTCATTGCTGCGTGCGGGGGATCGCTTTCGGCTCACTTGTCAACTCATCGAGGCGCCCAGCGGTGCCGTTATCTGGTCGGAGTCGGCGAATTCCTCCACGCAGGATCTCTTCATGATCCAGGACGAGTTGTGCGAACGCATCCTGCAATCCCTCCAGCTTCCGCTCGACGAACGGGAACGCCGCTCCTCCCATCGCGACGTCCCGGCCAGCGCCCGAGCCTACGAATACTATCTTCGCGCCAACCAGATCGCTCTTACTCGCACTCTGGATAGCATGAGCCTGGCCCGCGATCTTTACCTCCAGTGTCTCGAGGAGAGCCCTAACTATGCTCCCGCTTGGGCGCGACTCGGCCGCGTCTGCCATTTTCTCGGAAAATTTGGTGACGATACGGACAGCGATGTGGAGCGCTCTAAACAAGCTTTCAGCCGTGCCTTTGCTCTCCATCCTGATTTGGCTATTGCCCACAACTTCTATACGCCCGCGGAGTGCGACCAGGGCCGCACCCAACAGTCCATGCTCAGGCTACTGGAGCGAGCGCGCTCCCGCCGAAACGATCCCGAACTGTTTGCCGGTCTAGTTCAGGCCTGCCGCTATTGTGACGAACTAGGAGCTTCCATTGCTGCTCACCTTCGTGGGCGACATCTGGATCCCCACCTAATGACCAGCGCCGCGCATACTTACTTCCTGCTGGGAGATTATGCTGGCGCGCTCGATTGCTATAGCAAAAAGGGTGCCTATTACCTCGATTGCGCCGCGCTGGTTGCTCTGGGCGAAAACCAGACCGCCCTTTCCATGCTTCGAGAGCGAGAGCAATCCGGAGGCACTACGGGGGCGGTGCAAGGAATCATGCGCTCTCTTCGCGCCTACCTCGAAGGCAACTGGGAAGAATGTTCCAACGCGATTGCGGCTGCGGAGACCGCTATTCTTGGAGATCCGGAGATCTTGTTCTACTCATCGCGTCACCTTGCCCGCATCAACGAGACCGACCGCGCCATCTCGGCCCTTTCCACCGCCATCGATCGTGGATTCCTCTGCGCCTCTGCCCTTTCGCGCGACCCGTGGTTCGCGCCCTTGCGATCCCTCCCTCGCTACGTTGAACTTATGAAACAGGCCGAACAGTGCCGCAGCGAAACGCACGCCGCATTCTTGGCGGCGGGGGGCGAACAAGTGATCAGTATCGCGTAACAATAACTCTGACCACGACGAGGTATGTTGAAGGTGAATCAGGCTCGGGAGGTCTTTTGCTAGAAGAGATTCCCGGCATTCTTAAAATATGTGCTGATCGTGAGCCCACCGAAAGTTGTCCTGTACATGGCGAATTGTCAATTCGCACATGATTCCTCGGGATTCCCCGTCCTGCTGCGATTCTGCGATGTGCAATCTTGTTGTTCTTTTCATCCATTTCATCGCCACCCGGCCCGCTTGCTCGGACCTGACGGCGTCCGTGCCCTGGTTGCCGAGTTGCTTCTCCTCAAGCACCAACTCCGGAGCGCGCGTGATTGAGCGAATAATTACGCAGTACAAAACTCTAAGTGTCGCCTACGGTTGAAAGGTCCGTACTTGGACGGAATGGACCGAAAATCGAAAACGCAGTTGCTTTGGAAATGGCTGCAACTGCTTGATTCGAGACAGTAAAGTGGCGCGCCCGGGGGGACTCGAACTCCCGACCTTCTGGTTCGTAGCTGTTCGAACTACTTTGCCAATTCTTGCCAGAGGAGTGGCTAATCGAACGGATTCAGCAAGTTGGGGCAAATTCCTGCAACCTGCTTTCTCCCACCTTGTTTTTAGCCGCCATGGCTTCCCCTTTCTTGCGATGCCTGAGCAATGCCAGAGGTTTTGCCAGTCCCAGTGCTTCCAGTTGAGATCAATTGTGATCTCAAACCCAGAACGGGTCGTCAATTTGCTTTGCAGTTCTTGGCGTTGCGAATTTCGTCGACGCGTTTGAGAAAGGTGTTGATCCACTCGTCGAGAGCGGCCTGCTCCGGGTTCTGCGAGCCGGCGGTCTTCAGGCGTTGAACCTGCTTCTGATCAACCTTATCGAACCTGGCGACGGTGAAGATAGCCCTGACCGTTTGAGGATCGAGCCGGGAGATGCGCTGGATCATCAAGTCCTGGGCTTCCTTGAGGACTTGCTTGTCGCCGTCCAATGTGGCGCGAAGCTGGCAGGATTCCAGATCCGAGAAAACGGTCTGGTCTTCCCATGCGCTGAAGACGCCGCGAGGGTTGGTGCCGCCGATGTCGAGAGGGCCTTTGGCTTTGCCAAAGGTGGAACCGAGGTCGTGGATGTAGGCGACAGGATGCTGGCAGACTCTGGGTTGCCCTGCCATGTCGGGAGCCCATTGCATGCAGGAAAGGCGGTTCTGCTGCGGAATGGCGTTGTGATAGTGAATCAAGCCCAGAGCGAGACGGTAGGCGTCATATTCCACGCGCTGCTGATGGGAGAATTCTCCATCGGAGTAAAACTTTGCGGCGTCGGACCAAGACCAAGTGTCATCGGCACCGGCTTTCAGGGCGTCCCAGGGCATCTCGCGCTCTGCGCTGACGACTTTGAAAACGATTGGCGGGTCTTTGAGTGAGGCGTTGTTGTTCTTGAGTTTTCCGGCGAAAGGGTCGGAGGTGCAGCCAATACAGGAGGCGGAGCCCACGGGATAGGCGTGGTCCGCGGGAAAGCCGAGGACCCACATGACGGTGCTGGCGGCAACGCTGGTAAAGACCTCGTTGAATCGGGTGTTGTGACGAGGAAAAGGCGGGATGAGGTATTTGATCTTGAAGCTGTCGGCCTTGATGGCTCGTTCGTTGTTGACGTCGGTGGCGGCGAACAGAGAGGCAGACTTTTGACCGTCCTTGCCGGTCTTGACTACGACTTTGACGGTGCCGGGGCGGACGGTTTCGCCCTTGGTGGTGATGAAGCCGCCATCGGAGGTCATGTGCCAGCACTGGAATTTCTTGCTATCGCCGGGAACGGACATGAAGGCGTAGTGCGGACGGAAGTAACAGAAGATGTTGTCTCCCGCGGTGAAGTACAGGTAGCGGCTAGCATCGGGATTAGCGGCGTCAAAGTCGGGGCCGTTGGAGAGTTGCGTGGGAGTGAGCGTGGGCTGGTCGAGCATGAAGCTCCCGGCGCGGACGCAGAGGATTTTCTGATCCTTGGCCATGTTGTCGGGGACCTGGCAGGTGTTGGCCTGGGCGGAGGCACGGCCAGCAAAGAGGAAAGTGGCGAAAACGAGAAATAGAAAACGAATCTTCATAAGGCTCCTTAGCGAAAATTGGGCTGCGCGCAAGGCCGGTTAGTGGACCTGCGCGGTGCAGAAATTGGGTACGGTTGCGAGGCCCGCAGGATTGTCAATGGCGTTGAGGTCGGCAGGTTTGGAGTTCCAACGGCAGCGACCGCTGGCGAGCTGCTCGCGCTTGGCTTTGAAGGCGTCCGCCCATTTCTTGACGATGCTGTTTTCGTCGAAGCCAGACTGAAAGGAACCGTCGCTGTTGTGGTATTCGGGCATATAGGCGACACGAGCTACGCGGAAGAGATTCTCGATCTGCGCGTCGGTGAGTTGGCACATCTGACCGGCGAGGAAGCGGCGGCCCTCTTCGCTGACGTTGGGATCGTCGAGGCCGTCGGTGGCGCTGAGACTTTTGCGTAGACCGGCCTGGCATACGGGGCACTCAGCTTCGCTCATGGCGGGCGTGCCGACCTTGTTCCATAGTTTTTTTCCGGACCAGTTGTCGAGATTCATCTTTGCGCCTTCGTTGCTAGTCAACAAGCCGCCGCTGCCCCAAGTGGCACCGACATCCTGGATAATCATTTTGGAATCTTTGCAAGTGGTGGTGAAGGGCTTGGTGGTGGTGTCGAGTTTGACGCCGTCGCAGACAAGGCGCTGCTGCGGAGGCTTGTTGTCGCTGTGCTGCATGAAGGCGCCGAGGAGCATGAGGCCGTCTTTTTCGTAGGTGGGGCGACCGTTGCTGGCGGCGAATTCCTTCCAGCTCCAGCCCTGGTCGGGCTTCCCTTCTTCGTACATTTTGTGGCCGTCGTATTTGCGGACAATGGACGCGGCGCCGTAAATCTGGGTACCTTTGGCGCCGGAATTGGATTCCGGACTGGCAGGGCAATTGTTGCAGGTGACTCTTACGGGGAACCAGGAATCAGCGTAGAAGCCAAGGGCCCACATCAGGCGGGTGGAGACGACCTCGGCGTAGATTTCATTGTCGGTGGCGCCGTATTTCACTTTCACGGGCTCTTCTTCCATTTGAGGAGTGAGAGTCTGTACTTGACCGTTGGCGCTTTCGACTTTGGTTATGCTGCATTGGAATTTGGGAGTTTTGCCGCCCATTTGAGAGCCAGGCTTGTCAAAGTCGCAGGTGACCTTGTCGTCAGGATGAAATTGGAATTGGTTGGGATTTTGCGGGGGTCCCTGGAGGGTATCGTGGCTGCCCACGTTGGTGGGCACGTAGATAGTAGCGGCCTGGATGGCGACGATTCGCTGGGCGGGAGAGTAAAACTCCTTATCGATTTTTTGCTTGGGCTGGTCTTGTTTGGGTTGGCCCGGCGAGTTGGGTTGGTTCGACGTAGAAGCGGGTGGAGCGGGCGAATTCTGAGCGGTATTGCGAGGGCAGCCAGCGAGGATGACTACCAGGAGCAGCAGAGGCGGTGCGAAAGCAAGACGGATTGTACGAAGAAATGCGGTTGGGGACATTTTGGGGACCTCCGAAGAAATTGGCTGACGAAAAAGAGTGTGACTACAGTACTCCTTTTCCTGCGCAGGACTTAGACTTTTGTGAACATCCTGTTACATAGTGCGGGTAGGACGAAAATCGTTTCGAGTCGGACAAGCCTGGGGTGGTGACTTAGCAGGGTGTGATGGAGCCGTGATCGAGACAGAGCGGTGCGCCCGGGGGGACTCGAACTCCCGACCTTCTGGTTCGTAGGCCGTTCGAACTACTTTGCCAAATCTTGCCAGAGGAGTGGCTAATCGAACGGATTCAGCAAGTTGGGGCAAATTCCTGCAACCTGCTTTCTCCTGCCTTTATTGCCATTTGCGGCAGTTTTGCCGCCGTTTTCTGCAATTTGCGTTACATTTTCGTGACAGCAGGGGAGGCGGATGAATCGAGAGGTTCACCCGTCCGGATCTGTGGGAGGCTCGGGGTGCAATTCTCCGGGCCTACCCGGTAATTCCCCGGGGCTACTCAACCGGGTCGGACGAGCGGATTGAGCTGATTGCGTGCGATCTCAAGAGCAATTCACAAATTCTTCGCAGATCACGGCTAATGCACTATCGCTGAAGGGGCGACCGGATATCCGTGTTCAGGTTCGAAAGTGAGAACCGTCAGTAATACCTCAGCTAGCTCCTTTG
>Ga0210398_10006013_pt1 | contig 11230 bp, 11 predicted proteins | sample IncBWC4OmetaG_FD_161047 | JGI IMG/M metagenome (GOLD analysis project Ga0210398, IMG submission 161047) | Forest soil microbial communities from Barre Woods Harvard Forest LTER site, Petersham, Massachusetts, United States - Inc-BW-C-4-O | ecosystem: Environmental > Terrestrial > Soil >... | reverse complement strand
TGGCGAAATCCGGGTACATGGTGGAGCTGTGGTTGCCCCAGATGGCGAGATTGGAAACCGCGGTGACGTCCACGCCGGCTTTCTTGGCGAGCTGGGTCTTGGCGCGGTTCTGGTCGAGCATGGTCATGGCGAACCAGCGGTCGGCGGGGATGCCTTTCGCGTTGTTCATGGCGATGAGGCAATTCGTGTTGCACGGGTTGCCGACGACGAGCACGCGAACATCCGCCGATGCGTTTTTGGCGATGGCCTGGCCCTGGCCGGTGAAAATCTTGCCGTTGATGCCGAGGAGGTCCTTGCGTTCCATGCCGGCCTTGCGCGGGACGGAGCCGACGAGGAGCGCCCAGTTGACGCCCTTGAAGCCTTCGTCGAGCGAGGCGGTGGGCACGACGCCCTTGAGCAAGGGGAAGGCGCAGTCGTCGAGTTCCATGACGACGCCATTGAGCGCCTTGAGCGCGGGCTCGATCTCGATGAGATGGAGGATGACGGGCTGGTCGGGCCCGAACATGGAGCCCGAGGCGATGCGGAAAAGCAGTGAGTAACCGATCTGGCCGGCGGCCCCGGTGATGGCGACACGGATGGGTGATTTCATGGGAGTTTCATTCTTAACACGGAGGACACAAAGGGCACGGAGGAAATTGAGGGAAAACGATGAATTAAGCCATAATGCGGGTTCCGCGCAGTAAACTTATGGGGCGGCGCGAACGCTGAATGACGAATGACGAATGACGAATGACGAATGACGAATGACGAATGACGAATGACGAACTGCCAATATCGGCACGGGCGCAAATATCGAACCTTGATCGCCCAGGGCGCGTTTCGCGAATTTGAAATCTGGAATTTTAGATTTGAGATGGCGGCGCGCAGCGCGGCGCCAGCGCGGCGTGGACTTCGCGCACGACGGCTTCCGTAGTGTCCCAGTCGATACAGCCGTCGGTGATGCTCACGCCGGGGAGGAGTTTTTCGCGCGGCTGGGGAAAGGGCTGGCTGCCGGCGTGGAGGTTGCTCTCGATCATCGCGCCGATGATGGAAGTGTTGCCGGCGGCGACCTGGGCGAGGACGGCGCGCAGGACCTCGGGCTGGTGCTCGGGCTGCTTGGCCGAGTTGTCGTGCGAGCAATCAACGAGGACGGACTTGATCAGGCCAGCCTTGGCCAAGAGCTGCTCGGCCTGGGCGATGTGCGCGGGCGAGTAGTTGGGGCCGTTGCTGCCGCCGCGGAGGACGATGTGGCAATTGGGATTGCCGCGGGTGACGACGGCGGCGGCGGCGCCGTCGAGGTTGATGCCGAGGAAAGTCTGTGGCTGGGCGGCGGCGCGAATGGCGTTGATGGCGGTTGGGATGGAGCCGTCGGTGCCGTTCTTGAAACCGAGCGGCATGGAAAGGCCCGAGGCCATCTGGCGGTGGGTCTGCGACTCGGCGGTGCGCGCGCCGATGGCGGACCAGCAGATGAGGTCAGCGATGTATTGCGGCGTGATGGGATCGAGCAGCTCGGTGGCGGTGGGCAGCCCCAGGTCGAGCACGTCGCGCAAGAACGTCCGCGCGAGCCGCAGGCCGGCGGCGATGTCGTGCGAGCCGTCGAGGTGCGGATCCATGATGAGGCCTTTCCAGCCGACGGTGGTGCGCGGTTTTTCGAAATACACGCGCATGACAATCATGACGCGGTCGGCGACGGAACGGGCGAGCGCGGCGAGGCGCGCGGCGTATTCCCGCCCGGCGACGACATCATGGATGGAGCACGGGCCGACGATGAGCAGCAGGCGCTTGTCGTTGGTGAAAATAATGCGGTGGATTTCTTCGCGGGCGCGGGCGACGAAAGCGGCTTGCGCATCGTTTTTGGGCAGTTCGGCGAGGAGCTGCGCCGGCGAGGGCAGGGCACGCGTCTCGACGACGTTGAGGTCGGAAGTTTTTTGCACGGAAGGTCGAGATTGCCGGGCCGAATTGCGCGGGGCAAGCGGCTTTCGCCTGCATAGATCCCGGATTGTCTGATGTCGGCTTCGCCTCGGTACAAATTTAAGATTTCAGATCTAAACTCTTAATGCACCGGCTTCGGCACGATCCCATTTGGACAAAAGAGAGGCGGCCCGCCTACCCCTAAGCGGGCCGCCCATTGCTTTCTTAGTTACCCCAAAACTCCCGCTAAGCGGGAGTAAGTGAAAGTTATGATTGAAGGGTTAGCCGGGTAGTGGGCATAGTCAAGGCGAAGTTGGAAAAAATTGTTAACATTTTAAAGATTAGCTTAGTTTAAGCTGATAAAAGACATGCAGCATTCAGAATTGACCGCAGCGCATATTTGGGAGCCGGCAGCATGGCTGCAGGTGGCCGGGCCGGACGCGTTTAATTTCCTGCAGGGACAATTTACCAATGACTTGCGGTTACTGGAGGAGCAGCCGGCGGTTTATGGCCTCTGGTTAAATGAAAAAGGAAAAGTGCAGGGGGACAGTTTTGTGCTGCGCGGCGAGGACAATACATTCTGGGTGGGCAGCTATTTCTCGCCGGCCGCGACCTTGTGCGAGCGACTCAAGGCCAATCTCATCGCGGACGACGTCACCATCGCAGATTGCACGGCGGGGACCAGGGGCGTGACGCTGATCGGTTCGGCGGCGAGTGAGCTGGCGGAAAAATTTGGCGGTGCCCTGCGTTTCCCCGGCCGGCGTGCGACGGTGCCCTGCATGGAGCTGATCTTCGCCACGGAAACGCAGCCGGCGGTCGAGGCGCGGATGGCGGAGCTGAACCTGCTGCCGCTGCCGGCCGGCGACATGGAGTTATTTCGGATCAAAGCCAGCATTACAGCCGTGCCGCGCGACATCGGGCCGGACGACCTGCCGAACGAAGGCGGGCTCGACGCGGTGGGGATCTCCTACACGAAAGGCTGCTACCTCGGCCAGGAAGTGATGGCGCGGCTGAAGTCGATGGGGCAGGTGCGCCGGCAGCTGTTGCGCGTGACCGGCGCGGGCGCGCCGCCGGCGCTGCCCGCGACTTTGTACAACGGCCCGAAAAGAATGGGCGAGCTGCGCTCGGCCGCAGCGGACGGCGAAGGCTTCGTGGGGTTCGCGTTGCTGACGCTGCTCGGGCTCGACCGGTGTCCGGGGCTGAGTTACGTGCCGGAAGGCGAGCCGGCGGTGCAGCTGGTGGAGATCAAAACAACGCGGCCGCCGTGGTGAAATACGCATCCACCCAGGGATGCAGCCATAAAAAATAAAGCGCGGCGGCGATGGCGAGCATCGGCCCGAAGGGCACATGCACCCCGAAACCGAGCGACGCGGGCTGGCCCTCGGCGTCGGGCAACTCGGCCGGCAGCGCGGCTTTTTGCGAGGGGAAAATCTTTTGCCACACGAAGGCCAGGGCAAACCACACCGTGCCGACAACGGCGCCGCCGAAGAGGGCAAAGACGGTACCATGCCAGCCGCAAAACGCGCCGATCATGCCGATGAATTTCACGTCGCCAAAACCCATGGCCTCTTTTTTCAACACCGCCTCGGCGACGAGGCCGATCCACAAGACGAGGCCGGAGCCGATGAGCATGCCCTTCAGCGCGATCACCTCGGAGTGCAGGCCGTCGACGATGGCGATGTCGCCCGACTGGCCGTGCAGCGCGGGCACCAGCGCGGAAAGCAGCAGGCCGGCGAGACCGGCGCCGATGGTGAAGGCATCGGGAATGATGAAGTGATCGAGATCGATGAAGGTCGCGCAGATGAGCACGCTGACAAACACCATGCCGCACAGGGCCACGGCCGGCGGAAAAAGCAGCCAGCACTCGAGAAACAGCCACGCGGTCAGCAGCTCGACCAACGGGTAACGGATGCTGAAGCGCCGGCCGCAGCAGCGCGCGCGGCCGCGCAGCAAAAGCCACGAGAGAATCGGGAGGTTGTCGCGCCAGGCGATGGGCGCGCCGCAGGCGCAGTGGGAGCCGGGCCGCACGATGGATTTTTCCGCAGGCACGCGGTAGATGACGACATTGAGAAAACTGCCGATGCAGGCACCGAGGACAAAGGCCACGGTCGGGAAAAACCAGGGCAAGGAAGCGGCGACATCGGCGAAGGCGGCGGAGTTCATACAGGATCAGGATGGATCAGTGGCAGGCGTTGATCACGGAAACGTCGATAAACGGTGAAGTCCTTTGTGTCCACGGTGATGATTTTGGCTCGCGGATGAAGTTCAGAGAGCACGACCAGCGATGCATCACCCGCATCCATTTGCGGATATTTTTCAAGCAGTTTGCCGATGCGGACAGCGTGCTGCCAGACAGGCAAGAGCTGGATTCGCCCGGTATGCACCGCTTCGACTGCGGCAAGCAAAGCCGGACGGTTCTTGCGAAGCAGATGGAGCACCTCACCCCATACGGTTTCGGTTGTGCCGAGCGGCTCGTCCAGCACGGTGAGAGCCGAGGCACTCCAAGCGTGCCATTGATCGGCACGGTTAAGCAGGCCAACCACCGGGCCGGCATCCACAAGGTAATTAATCGCCGAAGCCTTCACGCATCGACAGATCAGGCGGGCCGTCTTTGATCATGCCGGCGTAGCGTCGTGCCCATTCGCCAAAAGATGGCAGCTTTTTTGGCGCGGCGCGCCGCGCACGGGATTTCTTTTTTATGACCGAGGCGATCCGGGCTTTCCGGGAGACCTTTTTGGCAGAAGGTATGGACGGCGCTGGCATGAAGATAAAGTTGAGGTGAATGAAAGAGAGTCAAGCGCCGCGCATGGCCGCCACGGCGGCGGCGCGCATGATGGGCGCGGTCTGCGCGGCGGGGACGCCGGTCCAGATCTCGAGCGATTTTGCGCCCTGGTGCACGAGCATGGCCAGGCCGTTGGCGCGGGGCAGGCCGAGGGCGCGGGCCTGGGTGAGCAGGGGGGTCTCGGGCGGATTGTAGATCATGTCGAAAACGCTGGCGGGGCGGGGCAGCTTGCGCAGGTCGACGGGCGGCGCGTCGCCGGCGTGCAGGCCGGCGCTGGTGGCGTTGATGACGAGCGCGCCGCCGGGAATCGAGGCCGAGGGCGCGGCGGACAAAAAATCGCGCAGGGGAATTTTTCCCGCGAGCGGCGCGAGCACGGCAATGAGTGCATCGAGGTTGGGGCGCGTGCGGTTGCCGATCCAGAGTGAGGCGCAGCGTTGCTGCAGGCATTCGACGGCCGCGCCGCGGGCCGCGCCGCCCGCGCCGAGCAAAACGACGTGCGCGCCGGTGAGGTCGCGGCCGAGCGTTTCACGCATGGCGGCGGCGAGACCGTAGCCGTCGGTGTTGTGGCCGAGCCAGCCGCGCTCGGTCCAGACGAGGGTGTTGACCGCACCCACGCGCAGCGCGGCGGGGTCGATCCTGGCCACCTGCTCAAAGGCGAGGACCTTGTGCGGGACGGTGAGGTTGAGGCCCTGGAATTTTTTCTGGTGCAGGAGATCGAGCGCGGCGGGCAGGTCGGCGGGAGGGACGTCGAAGCGGACATAGCGCCAGTCGCGGAAGCGCGGGTTGTCGCGCGCGAGCGCGGCGAGCGCGGCGTTGTGCATCACCGGACTAAGCGAGTGCCCGATGGGGTGGCCGAGCACGGCGATGGAAGTGCCGTCGGGGGACCAGCGGGCGAGGTCGGCAAGGGTGTGGACGGGGTCGGCGGACATGGTTTCAAGCACTCCTTGAACATCCAACATCCAACGCTCAACATTCAACATCGAAGTCAGGCCGGATGGGGAAGGGCTGAATATTGAGTATTAATAAATCAACTACAACATGAGATCCCAATTTAGCGTCCCACGACTTGGACGTTGAAGGTTCGATGTTGAATGTTGGATGTTGAGCGCCGTGCGTGCGCACGGCGCTTACGGCTGCGCGTGCCGCTCGTGGGTGGCCTCGAACTCCTCGACGAACTCGTTGAAGAGCCGCGCGTGCTCGCGATCGCCGGCCGCGGTGTAGTGCTTGACGAGGCTGCGGCAGGAGGAGCAGAGCACCTCGCGCACGGGAGTGGGCGCGAGGTCGATGGTTTTGGGCACCAGGTTTTTGCTGCGCAGAAAGGCGAAGAGTTCCTCGGTCGAGCGGAAAACGCCCTTGTCGAAGGCGTCGATGAAGAAAGGCTTGTCCTCCAGGTAGCAGCCGACGACGAAGTGCCCGGGGAGGGCGACCGGTTCGAGCGTGAGGCCAAGGCGCTGCGCGACGAGCAGGTAGATGAGGCTGAGCGAAGAGGGGATGCCTTTGCGGCGGGAGAGCACCTGGTCGATGAAGCTGTTGAGCGGATCGGCGTAGTGCTCGATGTTGCCGTGGAAGCCGTACTCGGCGAAGAGCACGCGGTTGAGCACGCGGCATTTCTCGCGGGTGGTGGCCGGTTCAATGATGAGCTCGCGGCAGCGGGCGGCCATGTCGTCCAGCACGGTGCAGCAGGCGCCGATGTCGAGATTGGGCGCGACGGTGCGGCTGAGGAGAAGCGCGCCGGTTTCGAGTTCGTAATTGAGCGAACGGATGAAGCCCTTGAACTCGGCGACGGGGTCGGTGAACTTCAGCTCGTCGATGAACCACTTGGCGTGCCAGGCGAGGACTCGGTTGGTGCCCGAGGAAACTTCCTTGAGAAAGCTGAGCGCCGCCGGGCTGTTCTGCGTGAAGTGGAGAAGCAACGCCCGGCGCACGGGATTGCTGGTGTCGTCGAGCAAGCCCAGAAGCGCATCTTTCAAATCTACGCTGAGCCTTTCATTGTCCACGTAGAGGATGGGAGAAAAAAAACGCCGCGCACGCAATCAGGAAAGCGGCCGGACGGAAAAAATTTTCGGTGGCGCGGAATTTTCTTGCGCGAGCCATGCGGCGGGTTTGCGGCGCAAGGAACTTGCGTTCACGCGCGCGCACCGAAGAGCGCGGTGCCGATGCGCACGAGCGTGCTGCCTTCGGCGATGGCGGCGGCGAGGTCGCCGCTCATGCCCATCGAAAGCACGGACAGCGGCGCGGAGAATTTTGGCGCGAGCTGGTCGCGCAGGGCGCGCAGCGCGGCGAAGGCGCGGCGGGCGACGGCAGGGTCGTCGCTGAGCGGCGCAACGGTCATGAGGCCGTCCACCCGGAGGTTTTTTTTCGCGAGCGCGGTTTCGAGCAGGCGCGGGGCGGCGGCGGGCGTGGCGCCAAATTTATCCGGGTCGGCTCCGGCGTTGATTTCAAGGAGAACCGGCAGCACGCGGCCGAGTTCGGCGGCGGCCCGATCGAGCAGTTCGAGGAGTTTCTCGCTGTCCACGCTTTGCACGCGGTCGAAATGCTGGGCGGCGAGCCGGGCCTTGTTGGATTGCAGGTGGCCGATGAGTTCCCAGGCAATGGGGGCGGTGGTTTGGGCTTTTTTCTCAACGGCTTCCTGCACGCGGTTTTCGCCGACGGCGCGCAGCCCGTAGCGCGCGGCGTGGTCGGCGGCGGCGGGCGGATGGTTCTTGGTCACGGCCAGCAGCTCGACCTCGCGCGGATCGCGGCCGGCGGCCCGGCAGGCGACATCGATTTGCGCGCGGACGGCGTCGGCGCGCGCGGCAAATTCGTCGTAGGAGAGGTGCATTAGGAATGCTTAAATGTTTGCACTAGGATAAGAAGCCTTTATTCTGTGCAGCATGCAAATTGAGAATTTTAAAATCTTTGCCGACCTCGTCGAGACGAAGAGTTTTTCAAAAGCGGCCAAATTAAACGGCATCACTCAATCAGCGGTCAGCCAGCAGGCGCGGGCGATGGAGCGGCACTTGAAGACCCTGCTCATCGATCGCAGCCAGAAACAATTTCAGCTCACGCGCGAAGGGCAGCGCCTCTACGAGGCGGCGAAGGAAATCCTGCTGCAGTACGACCGGCTCACCAGCGAGCTGCAGGAGATGAAAAAAATCATCAGCGGCACGATCCGCCTCTCGACGATCTATTCGATCGGCCTGCACGAGCTGCCGCCTTACATCAAAAAATTCCTGCACGACTATCCCTCGGTCAACGTGCGGGTGGAATACCGCCGCTCCAACCTTGTTTACGAGGACATCCTGCACAACTCCGTCGATTTTGGCCTGGTGGCGTTTCCGGTGAAGGCGCGGCAGATTGAGATTCTCCCGTTCCACAACGACCGGCTGGTGTTGATCGCGCATCCCAACCATCCGCTGGTGAAGGGCGGCGAGGTCGAGATCAAGCATCTGTCCGGGCACAAGTTCATCGGCTTCGATCCCGACATCCCGACGCGCAAGGCGGTCGACCAGATTTTCCGCGACCACAAGCTCGAGATCCAGCCGGTGATGGAATTCGACAACATCGAGACGGTGAAGCGGGCGGTCGAGATCGACCACGGCATTGCCATTGTGCCGCAGACGACGGTGCAGCAGGAAGCGAAGCAGGGCACGCTGGCGGTGATGCATTTCAAGGGGAAGGAATTCACCCGGCCGCTCGCGATCCTTTATCGCAAGGGCCGCGTGCTCACGCCGGCGATGAAAAAGTTCATCGAAACGCTCGGCTTGGATTTGTCCGCGGTGTGCGAGGCGTGAAACGCAGGTTTCCGTCAGCCCAGATCTGAGATTTCAGATCTCAAAGACGTGGTGGCAAAACCACCGTGCAACACGCAGGAACGTTGGACGCCGTGACGGTCTAACGAACCATGCAATTTGCAGCCTTGACCCCGTGGGCAACCTCAGTTCCTAGCTTGGGCATGATGGATGGATTGATCGCGATCTATACCCTGACCCTGGCTGGGTTGGCGTTTTTCGCGGTGCATCGCGTCAAGCTGCTCTGGCTTTATTTCCGCCGCCGGCCGCCGACCCAGCCGCCCGTGTGGACTGGGCCGCAACCACACGTTTGCGTGCAGTGCCCGGTGTTCAACGAACCGCTGGTGGTCGAGATGCTGCTGGAAAAAGTCACGGCGCTGCGCTGGCCGGCGGAATTGCTCGAAATCCAGATTCTCGATGACTCGACGGATGAAACATCCGAGATAATCGAGCGCTGGCTGCAGGCGCATCCGGCGCGTTGCACGCATTTGCGCCGCCATAACCGGGAAGGCTACAAGGCCGGCGCGCTCGCCCGGGGCATGGCGCGCAGCCGCGCGGAATTTTTCGCGGTGTTTGACGCGGATTTCCGTCCCGAGCCGGATTTTTTGGAAACGCTCATGCCTTATTTCGCCAACCCGCGCGTGGGCGTGGTGCAGGCGCGGTGGGAGTTCATCAACCGCGAGCGAAGCCTGCTCACCCGCTTCCAGGGAATCTTTCTCGATGCGCACTTTATCGTGGAGCAGGCGGGGCGGTTCTCCGGCGACTTGTTTTTCAATTTCAACGGCACGGCCGGCATGTGGCGCCGCACCGCGCTGGAGGAAGCCGGCGGCTGGTGCGCCGACACGGTGACGGAGGACCTCGATGCGAGCTACCGGGCGCAGCTTTGCGGCTGGAAGTTTATCTATCTCGAACACTACACGGTGCCCTCGGAGCTGCCGGAAAACCTGACGGCGTTCAAATCGCAGCAGCGTCGCTGGACGAAGGGCGGCATGCAGGTCGCGCGCAAGCTCCTGGGCACGGTGCTGACGAGCGACCAGCCGGCGCGGGTGAAGCGTGAGGCTTTCAACCACCTGCTGACCGGCCTGGTGCATCCCCTCCTCGTGATGTTTTCGATTTTATTCGTGCCCTGCCTTTACCTGATCGGGGCGCGTCCGGGCGGCCTGTGGCTTTGGATCAACCCGCTTTCCATCGTGGCGGCGGGCGGCTCGACGGTGACGCTCTACGTCACGGGACAATACTTCCGTGAAGGGCGCTGGCTGCAGGGTTGCGTGTGGCTGTTGTGTGCGCCCTTCGTCCTGGCTTTCGGGCTGGCCATGAGCGTGACGTGCGGCGTGGCGACGCTCGAAGGACTGTTGACCAAGGGCGGCGAGTTCGTGCGCACGCCCAAAGGCGGCCGCGCCGCGTCCGTGGGCGGGCTGATTGGGCAGCTGCGCAGCCGCACGCTCTTCACCATGATAACCCTGGTCGAAGTCACGCTTGGGCTGGGCATGTTTTTCGGGGCAGTATATTTCAGCGCCAATGCCAAGGACTACATTGCCGCGATCCTGCTGGTGAAGGCCACGGGCTTCCTGGGACTGGCCGCACTGTCGGCGCCCGACCTCTGGCCGCGTTTTGGGACCGTTCGCGCGTAACAGCCTGCTAAACGGGAATAATCGGTTGCGCCCGCGCTCACACGGGTAACCTTGTTCCATTCATGAAAACGCTACGCCTGCTGACGGCCCTGGTTGCCGCCATTTTTTCCTTCAGCCCGGTTCGCGCTGACGCGGTCCCGGCCACGCCGGCGCCGGGCTGGGCGCTCAAGGACGTGGACGGCAAGCCGGTGAACTTTTCCTCGTTCAAGGGCAAGGTTGTCGTGCTCGATTTCTGGGCCACCTGGTGTGGGCCGTGCCGATCGGAGATCCCCGGCTATGTGAAGCTGCAGGAAAAATACCAGGACAAGGGGTTGGTCATCATCGGCGTGTCGCTCGACCAGGCAGGCCCGGAGGTGGTGAAAAAGTTCATCGGCGATTTCCACGTGAATTACCAGGTCGTGATGGGTGACGATGCCGTGGTTGAAGCCTTTGGCGGTGTCGATGGGATCCCCACCACGTTCATCATCGATCGCACGGGCAAGATCCGCGACAAGAAGGTCGGAGCGATGGAGACCGCGGCGTACGAGAAGGTCTTGCTGCAGTATTTAAACTAGGGCGGTGCAATACGAAGGCCAGGCCTGTCCCGGGTGGTAGGAGCCTGCTTGCAGGCGATATTACGAGCCTGTTTCTTTTATCGTCCAGTTGGACTATTTCTCAGCCAAGGTCGCCTGCAAGCAGGCTCCTACGGTGGTGCGAACGATTTAAAAAATAAGAAGGGGCCGGCGAAACCCCTAACGCCGGCCCCATGTATTTCTTTATCCGGTTTGCGGCCGGATTCCATGTTACCCCAAGACCCTGCCGTGGCAGGGAAGTTCTAACACATGATTGAGCATTGGCCGTGCCAGCCGCGAAAAATCTTCGAGTGATTTGGCAACCCGACGCGCGGTTAGCAGAGTTTTTCAACCGCCTGCTAGTTTTCCGTATGGAAACGAGTGATTTCCGCGAGTTGGTCGGCAACTTCGCGGTCGCTGCGGCAACGGGGCATTTTACTTTGGCCGCCCCACTTGCCGGCGCTGCGCATCCATTGCTCGAAAACACCCGGCATGACGAGGCGCACGACGGGCGGAGCAAGGCCGCCGCCCTTGCGCTTGGCCTCGTAGTCGTCGTTGAGGCGTTTCAGTTCCGCGTCGAGCTCGGGGGCCATGACCGGGCCGGTG
>Ga0210398_10006012_pt1 | contig 11232 bp, 7 predicted proteins | sample IncBWC4OmetaG_FD_161047 | JGI IMG/M metagenome (GOLD analysis project Ga0210398, IMG submission 161047) | Forest soil microbial communities from Barre Woods Harvard Forest LTER site, Petersham, Massachusetts, United States - Inc-BW-C-4-O | ecosystem: Environmental > Terrestrial > Soil >... | reverse complement strand
GGCGACGATGCCTTTTTCCGCAGGCCCGAGAAACTGCATCGGGGAGCATTTCGCCCGAATTGAAATGCAAATTCATCTTATGACAATTGCAAGACACCTGCGGTTGAAATACATTCCGTCAAGGGAGATTGAGCTCGATGCAGGTATTAATCTTCGTAGTAAATATGACTTCATTATGTACCCAGAGGCCAAAATAGCCGGGAATTCGGAAGCGGTTGCTTCCGACACGCATCCACAAGGGCCAGGTGGTCCACAAGTCGGACACCAGTTGTTCTGATCCTTCTAAGGTAGCAGAGCCAGTGCAGAGTGGGACGACTTGCCTCGGGTTCCTAGGCTCTAGTGTATTCTTCTCCTGCGTTTGATACTTCTAAGTGGAGCAAGCCGCCGGCGGCAAGGCGGAGCAGAGTAAGTGGCCACGCTTTTCGCGAAATTTCTCTAAGGATAAGATCGATATCGTTCGAAATGGAGGAAATATATGCCCAACGAGACGCCACCTTGGTCCAAGACGTGGACATATTTTGAGAACGAGTGGCATGAGGGCAACCTACCCATCATGGGGGTTCGTACCCACGCGGCGTGGCTCTGTTCGGTGGTGTTCGACGGCGCTCGCGCGTTTGAAGGCGTGGCCCCGGACTTGGAATTACATTGCACCCGAGTGAACGAGTCTGCGGAAAAGCTTTCCTTGAAACCGATGGTGTCGGTCGAGGATTGGGTACGCCTCGCCAAGGAAGGCTTCGCGCGATTCGACAAAGATGCGTCTCTCTATATCCGTCCCATGTATTGGGCGGAGCGGGGCGGGCCCTGGATCCAGGAACCAGACACGGAATCGACTCGGTGGTGTCTGTGTATTTTCGAGGCACCCATGCGCAAGCCGACAGGCTTCTCGATTACGCTTTCGCACTACCGGCGTCCAACGCTGGAGTCGATGCCCGTGAACGCCAAGGCGGGCTGCCTTTACCCAAACAATGCGCGTGCCATCTTTGAAGCGCGGGCTCGCGGTTTCGACAACGCTGTAATGTGCGACATGCTCGGGAATGTGGCTGAACTCTCAACTTCGAATCTTTTCATGGCGAAAGACGGAGTTGTATACACACCCGCGATCAATGGGACGTTTCTGGCGGGAATTACGCGTCAGCGAGTGATTGGCCTGTTACGCGGAGACGGTGTGACCGTGGTGGAAAAAACAATGCAGTATGCGGAGTTCCAAGCCGCGGATGAGATTTTCGCCACTGGCAATTATTCGAAGGTGGTACCGGTCACACGAATTGATGATCGCACCCTGCCGATGGGGCCGATATACACCCGGGCGCGTGAACTATATTGGGCGTTTGCCCATTCGAAGACGGTGGCCTCCGGTGTCCTTGCGCGCTGAACTGCTAATCGCAAAAAAAAAGCATGCCCAAATTGGGTTTTCGCGTTCCGAAATAAATGATGGCGAATAAACTCGCTTCGCAAACGGTATCGGAATTGTCCCGAACATGGCGATGCCTACTGGGCAAAGATACTATTGGGATAGATGAAAATTTTTTTAGCCTTGGTGGCGATCCCTGGATGGCCATGCAACTTTTCGAAGAAATCAAGAAGGTAACCGGCCGATCTTTCTCGCCGCTGGTGATTTACCAGGCGCCAACCATCGCATCCCTCGCGGCCTTTCTGGAAGCCCCAAAAACTCCGGCGTTTCCTAAATGCGTTTTGCTGAAACCGGGAAACACCGAGCCGCCAGTGTTTCTGATGCATGGACTTGGTGGCAACATTATGGAGTTTTTCAAGATGGTGAAGCATCTGCAATCGTCTCGCGCTGCCTACGGACTGCAGGCGCGAGGCTCGGATGGGCTGGAAGAGCCGTTTTCGAGCATCGAGGAGATGGCACAGTTTCATGTCGACGCAATCAAGGAACTGCAGCCACATGGTCCTTATCTGCTCGTCGGATATTCTCTTGGCGGTCTGGTCGCAATCGAGATGGCACGACATCTCATTGGGTCTGGTGAAGAGGTTGCGCTGCTGGTCATGATTGATTCCTACCCGCCGATCCGATACGCTCCGCCGGCACAGCGGCTTCGTGTATACGCCAGAAAGGCGATAAACCGTGCGCGGCGAATTATTCGATCGGAGTCGACCGAGCAATCCGACAACAATCTCGGAAGGGTTTTTACACCCTCCATGCTGAAGGTGCAAGAAGCGGCCCGGAAAGCTCTCGCGGATTACCAGCCTCGCCCTTACCCTGGCAAAATCAGGTTCGTCAGGGCAGGCGACCCCTTGCATTTTCCCGATGATCCCGCGAGAGTATGGACGAACTTCGTAGAGCAAATGGAAACACAAACTGTGCCCGGAGATCATCAAGAATTGCTCACCACCTGCTACGAGCCGTTGGCAGCTGTCATTTCACGTTACCTTGCTGAAACTCCGGGCAAGGAACAGACAGGATCTTCCCATTGATGAATGGAGCCGAGAGCCTGGTCGAAACACTGAGTGCGGGCGGAGTTGAGGTTTGCTTCACGAATCCCGGAACATCCGAGATGCATTTGGTGGCAGCGCTCGACCGACAAAAGAAAATCCAGTGCGTCCTTGGACTGTTTGAAGGAGTCGTCACCGCGGCGGCGGACGGCTACGCGCGAATGGCCGGAAAACCCGCGTGCACTTTGCTTCATCTTGGGCCGGGGTTCGCGAACGGAATCGCCAATCTTCACAACGCGTGGCGCGCTCGCACTCCGATGATCAACCTGATCGGCCAGCATGCCCTATACCATTTGGCAAAGGACACACCTCTGAACTCGGACATCGAGGGTATTGCAAGGCCCTATTCGAATTGGTTGCGAACATCTCGTTCCGTTTCCGAAGTTGGCCGTGACGCAGCGGAGGCCTTAGTTGTTTCTCGCACGCCGCCGAGCCAGATTGCGACGCTGATCGTGCCCGCTGACGTGGCTTGGGACCCAGGCGGCCAGGTCGCTGCGATTCCGGCTGTCCCTGCCGCGCCACTGCCGTTGCCAGAAGCGATCGAGCGAGCGGCGAAGATGTTGCGCTCCGGATTGCGCACGGCGATTTTGCTGGGTGGAAACGCGCTCCGCGGGCGAGGGTTGGAGGCCGCGGGACGTGTAGCGGCGGCAACGAACGCGAAGCTGCTTGTCCCTTACCCCTTTCCACGTCTGGAGCGAGGAGCGGGACGGCCGATCGTCGATCGCATTCCGTATGTCTCTCAGCAAGCGATGGAGCTACTGAAGGAATTTCGTCAACTGATCCTCGTGGGAACGGGCGAGCCACTGGCGTATTTTGCATCCCCGACGAGGAACGCAGAGTTGGTCCCGACTGATTGCGAGATTCATCAACTCGCGAAACCCGGGGAGGATTGCGCGGACGCGCTGGAGGCGGTTCTCTCAACAGGCGAGTTTAAGGAATCACGGAAGCTGGTTGAACCCGCAAAGCGACCGGCGCCGCCTGCGGGCGAGATAACGTTGGACGGTTTGGCAGCAGCTATCGCGGTTTGTCTTCCGGAAAACGCAATTGTGGTTGATGAATCAATGACGGCGGGCCGGGGCATCATGGCAGCCGCGAGAGGCGCGGCGCCGCACGATTGGTTAGCCAACACCGGCGGATCGATCGGTATCGCTATCCCACTCGCCGTTGGAGCCGCGATCGCGTGCAAGGGCCGACGTGTCCTCTGCCTGTCCGCCGACGGCAGCAGTATGTATACCTTGCAAGGGTTGTGGACCATGGCGCGCGAGAGCCTGAACATCACTACTGTAATTCTGGCCAACCGCGCTTATGGAATCTTAAAACGAGAGTTCGCCAATCTCGGTGCCGGTGAGCCAGGAGGGATCGCTTCTAGTTTATTCAACATTGGCGAACCGGATCTTGATTGGGTGTCGCTTGCAAAGGGCATGGGAATATCGGGAACCCGAGTTCATTCGCTCGAGGATTTTGCTTCGCGATTGCAACGAGGTCTCAAAAACGATGGGCCGAGCCTAATAGAAGTGTTGGTCTGAAAGGGCTCGCAGGATTTCGTTAGAGAACAGCAGTTTCGTTGATGAGCTTCTTCGCCAGCTGATCCTTAATCACTTTTCCAGAAACCGTTAGCGGCATCTCCGGGACAATACGGATTTCCGCCGGCCGCTTGTAAGACGCGAGGTGTTGAGCGGCATGCTTCGCTAACTCTGAAGTCGTTGCGGCGCAGTCGGGAGCCAACTGAATAAACGCAATGACCTCTTGTTCGCCGGTCGTTTCCACGGTGCGGCCGATTACGGCTGAACGTACGACTCCGGGAAACATATTCAGTACACCCTCAACCTCGACGGGATAAACGTTGAATCCAAAGCGAATGATCAGTTCCTTCGTTCTTCCTATTATGACGAGGTCGCCCTCGTCCATTCGCGCGAGGTCTTGCGTATTGAACCATCCTTCGTCGTTGATGACCTTTGCTGTTTCTTCCGGGGCGCGGTAATAACCTTTCATCACGTTTGGCCCGCGCACCCACACTTCTCCAACCTCTCCTTCGGACACTTCCTTTTGATCGTTTCCCATCAGTTTTACTTCAACGCCGGGATAAGGAGGGCCCGCGGAACCTGCCCGTGGAGGAGCCCCGATCCTGGTAACCGAGATAACCGGCGAACACTCGGTCACGCCGTAGCCGTTGTGCAGGACTAAACCAAACAGTTCTTCAACGGTCGATTTAACGGATGGCAGAAGTGGGGCGCCCGATGAACTCATGAGCCTGAGAGAGGGAAATTGCAGTGATTTTAGTCCACGAAGCCTCGCATATTCCAGAAACTGGGTGAACAGAAACGGCACCCCGTAAAGTAGCGTCAGCTGCTCTTTTTCCAGAACGGCGCGCACCTTTATGGGATCAAACCGCGGCAGCAAATAAAGGGTTGCTCCGCTCATCAGAATCCCGAGGAATTGCATGGAGAGGCCCGTTGCGTGGGACATGGGCAGAACGCCCAAAAGCTTGTCTTCGGGGGTTACCATGCGGACCGTCGCCGAGGCCATCGACGAAAATAGCAAATTCCTGTGAGTCAGCATTACGCCCCGAGGGCTGCCGGTGGTACCGGACGTGTAAACAATCGCTGCCACAGCGTCCGGGTCGACAGGATCCTGTGTCACATTTTCATCCAACGAGCCGAGGCCGATTGACCCGAGATCAGGAGCGGTTTCGATTGTCGCGCCAGCACGCTCCGCATGCTCCAGGGCGTAAGCAGAAGCGCCGGTCAAATAGATCACGCGGCGGGCGCCACAATGCTGACGGATCACATCGAGTTCTCTTGCAGAAAGGCGAGCGTTCAAAGGAACAGGAATGGCGTTGATTTCAAGTAGTGAAAAGAAGATCGGGGCAAACGCAATGCAATTTTCGCTGACGATCATCACGCGATCGCCAGGGCGGACGCCGGAAGCAATCAACCATGCACGGGTTCGCTCCACAACAAGATCAAGTTGCCTGAATGTCCATTTTCCATCGGGATCCGCGATGGCGAGCTGGTCGGGAGTGCGCAGACTCCAGCAACGAACTGCGTCATACAACCGCGGCGGCAATTCCGCCAATATTTTGGCTCGGACTTTGTCCATCAGTTAAAACCTCGGACTGTGCAAACCCTATCGGTTTTCAGTCGCAAAGAACCTAGAAAGAAGGTTCGCGGAACGTTACCCACATTCATCCGCTCGCGCCTTCGAACCTAGCCGCCAGCGGCTTGAACGGAAAGGTGTTTGCCATCAGGCTGCGAACGCTTGGTCGCGATGTAGTGTAGCCAGTTCTTGTAGATTGCTACGGACGAAGAATGCCACGTTTTCTGCAGGGCTGCTCCGATGCCATTGCCCGGAAACATCTGGATCATTTCTTCGCTACGATTCTGAAGCGCTTCCGCGCGAAATGCGTTTAGGAGACCTTCAGCTTCTGCGTCGAAGTAACCGTGCGGTAGGGAAGGGTAAGTTTCGCGCTCTCTGATGAGAAAGCGTCGTACGTCGCGGCGATATTCCTTGAAGAGGGTTCGCTCGCTATATTCCGGATGCCCTTGAAAATGTATAAATAAACTGTCCTTCTTCTCTTTCACGAACAACCCCACGCCAACATTGTCGGCTTGTGTGAGGATGGTGTATCCGCCAGCGATTAGTTCGTCTGCCGGCAAATCATTCCAACGGGAATGCGGGAAACAGATCGGGGTGCTGACAGAGTCTGTCAAAGCGTGGTCCGTAATCTTCGCTTCGGCAAAAACACCAAATCGCTTGTCTTCCAAACGGCGGCGCGATATTCCATCACTGTGAAGCACACCGGCGTGAGCGGCAAGGCAGGAAAGAATGGCCGAATGAGAAGACTCCTCTGCCCAGCACATCACCGCGGCAAGTTCATTCCAATACGGTTCATTCCGCAGATCGGGCTGTTTCGGCTCCGTTCCCGTGATGATCACGCCATCGAAGCGAGCGTTCAACAGTTCCGGCATTCCGAAATAAAATCCATTCAGCCGTTTCTGCGCCCGTTCTCCGCGTGGCACCGACGGAATCGAATAAAGCGACAGCTCCGCGTTGACGTCAGCCGCAGCAGCGCCAAGAAGTTCGACAAACTGCGCCTCTGTATCCTCGAGCGCGGAGTCCGGCATGTTGTTGACGAGCGCTATCCGCAGGGGATTGTCTGCGCTTGATTCGCGGTCCACCGCATTCTCACGCGTGGAATCCTCCGCGTTTAATGCAGGTGACAAGTTGCGAGTCCTGAATTCAAGCGGCATGAGAATTTGCCTCGATCGCTAGCTGGAGACTTGCAGAAATCGTGGACTTCAACTCGAGGCCTTTGTGAGTGCCTGGTCGAGGTCCTCAAGAATATCGTCAATGTGCTCGATGCCGACGCTGAGCCGGATCATTTCCGGCGTCACTCCGACTTTCAGTTGTTCTTCGGGAGTGAGTTGGCGATGGGTGGTCGAGGCAGGGTGGCAAGTAAGCGATTTGGTGTCGCCCATGTTCACCATGCGCTTGAACAGCCGGAACGAATTGAAGCATTTAATGCCGGCCGGAAGGCCGCCCTTCACGCCAAAGGTCAAAAGGGAAGAGCGCGCCGACCCTAGATATTTTTGCGCGATGGCATAGCGCGGATTATCGGGGAATCCCGCGTAGTTTACCCACTCGACTTGCTTATGGCCGCGCAGAAACTCCGCGACCCTTCGGGCATTTTCCACGTGGCGTTCCATGCGCAGAGCCATCGTTTGAATGCCTTGAAGAATCAAAAAACTGTTGAACGGCGAAAGCGTTGCCCCGGTGTTGCGCTGGCAGACTGTGCGGCAACGGGCCACAAACGCTGCGGGTCCGTAGTGGTCGGTGTATACAACATCGTGATATGCGATTTCCGGCTTTGTCAGCATGTAATAGCGATCGGCATATTCCAGCCAGGGAAATTTTCCGCTGTCGACGATGATTCCGCCCAGCGTTGTGCCATGACCTCCCATGAACTTGGTCATCGCGTGGACCACAACGTCAGCGCCATATTCGATCGGGCGCAACAAAATGGGTGTGGCCACGGTATTGTCCACAATCAGGGGAACGCCATGTTTGTGTGCAACCCGCGCGAGCCCTTCGATATCTGCCACATTGCCGTCCGGATTGCCAATGCTCTCGCAGAAAACGGCGCGAGTATTTTCGTCGATCAGCTTTTCGACGGCATCGGGATGATCCGTTTCCGCGAAGTGAGTTGTGACTCCTTGTTTGCGGAAAATGTGCGCCAGCAGCGTGTACGTGGCTCCGTAAAGCTGCGGAACGGAAACGATGTTATTACCCATCTCCGTGACATTCGCCAGCGCATAATGGATCGCGGACATGCCCGAGCTAACAGTAAGGGCTTCGACTCCGCCTTCGAGGGCCGCCACGCGTTTTTCCAACACCGTGCTGGTGGGATTTCCGATGCGCGTGTAAATGTTCCCCTGGACTTCGAGATTGAACAGGGCTGCGCCATGTTCGGCGCTATCGAACTCGAATGCAACAGTCTGATACAGAGGAACAGCCACCGCGTGGGTGGTGGGGTCGCCATCGTAGCCTTCATGAATGGCGATCGTCTCTAATCTCATTGACAGGTGTTCCTCACAATGCCGGGACAGCGCAGTGTTTCCATTCTGGTGCGACTAGCCTTGACCTGTGCTGACTTCGGAAACCGGAGTCCACGCCCGGCCACGCGCCGCCACTTTGGCAATTTTCTCTGTCAAATGACGAGACGTGTACCCGGCACCAAACGCGAACCGCATCACGGGACCGAAGCTATTCGCTGCCGCCAATCCGGTGAAGTACAAGCCCGCAACGGAAGATTCGAATGCACGAGAGAGAACCGGCGACCGTTCGGCCGTTTTGATCTTCGAACGCAGGTCGGCGCTCAGAAACGTCAATCGATCCATATCCGGGCGGTAACCCGTTGCGGCGATGACATGGTCTACGCGCAAGGTTCGCTGATTGCCATTCTCAGAACGCAAACCCAAGCACACGCGATTATCCAGAATCTCTGCGCTCTGGATCGAATAGCCGAGCGACAATGGCACCTTTCCCATTACTTTGTCCTTGGCGAACCATCCCCCGGCAGGGCCCAAAAAGGTGCGAACGGTTTCCACGCGATAACTCTCTGGCAGACGATGAAACACATCAGGGAAATTCGCGTAGAAGCGTGAACTCAAGCCTGGTCCCAGGCCAGAAATCGGCGAACGGACCTGCTGCCAAAGTGAGCGAGGTTTGTCCGTCTGCATCCTGCTGTGGAACTTCAATGCTTCATCGCGCGCGACGAGTTGCACGTCGGCTCCAGCCTCGTACAATAAGCCGGCAAGATCGATCGCGGAAGAACCTGCACCAATCACAGCCACGCTGCGTCCGCGCAATGATTCCGGATCAGAATGCTGAAAACTGTGCGAGGCAAACTCAGCAGGCAACTTTTCCAACAAAGCCGGGGTGTAAGCAAAGTGAGTAATTCCCACGGCGAGGATCACCCGCTTGGCGGTCAGAGTTTCGCCGCTGTCCAGCCCCAAAAGAAAACCGTCCGGGTGAGACTCAACACGACTAACGAGCTTTTCCTCTAATTCCGGCACCATGCGATTCCGGAACGCGCGGCCGTAATCAGAGAATGTGTCCAGTTGCACCGGAGATCCCATGTCGGCATAGGCGAGGCCGCGTTCGGCGCAAAATTCTTTCAAAGTAAACTGGTCATCCGGCGCGTAAATGTTGGACGCAAACCCGTCAGACTTCAGCAACATGCCCTTGGGCATATGCGAAATCCAACTGTCCATGGGGCGACCGAAAATGCGGTAAGGAATTCCGAGGCGACGAAGATGTGCTGCGAGAGAAAGCCCGTAGGGCCCTGTCCCGACAATGGCAGTTTCAAGCATGGTAGCGAACTAAGTCCTTTTAGATCGATTGAAAAACTTGGCTGAAGATACCAGTACTAAGTGACGCGAAATCATTTAAAGCTCGCTGGAGAAGGTATGGCAATTAGAGGACCTTCTGGGAAAGTACTAAGTGTCTTTTTTTCTCACGAATACGGGGAAACCCTGAAGAGAAGCAGGAATTTCTTTTCCACATTTGGATCAAACTTTTGCTGCCTGCTGGTCATACAACGATTTCAGAACCGAGGATGTACTCGCGATCTTGACGGTGTTGACTCTTTGGCCATACAAACACCCGCAATTTCGTGTTTTCAAGTGGTACTGTAAATTCTTCCAATTCAAATAGTTACGGTCCATGGACCATGGTACAGGTTCGTTGCCTGTTCCGGACCTATCCCAAAACCGACCTTCGAGACAGTAGGAAGTGAATTTTACTCCCTGTTAGCTTGATTTCGGAGAGCCCCGCCAATGACCAGGTTGACGAGACGAAGTTCACTACGGAGTCTGATCAAGACCGACTCCATTTGGGCCCTTTTCGTTTTTGCCATGGTTCAATTCGTTGCCGGATGTTCCGGTATCGTCACTCCGAACAACGTGAGCACCTCGGCGCTGTCGGTCACCAGCAGCTCCGTACCAACCGCGAAGGCACAGACAGCTTATTCGGCGACATTAACAGCCACTGGTGGAACCGCGCCATACAGTTGGTCCATGACTTCAGGGACGTTGCCAACAGGCTTGACCCTGGCGGCCAGTGGCACGATCAGCGGTATGCCCACGCAGGCCGGAAACTCTTCTTTCACCGTGCAAGTAGCGGATTCATCTTCTCCCGCAAAAACCGCCACGCAGCCGTTGAGCATTACCGTCTCTGCCGCGACAGCGCAGTTGCAGATCGGCACCACCTCGATTCCTTCGGGACAAGTTGGCGTGGCCTACGCCACAACTCTTTTGGCCAGCGGCGGCACGACGCCGTACTCCTGGTCGGTTAGCTCGGGCAATCTGCCTGCCGGTGTGACGCTCAATACCGCGACTGGCCAGCTTGGTGGAACCCCTACACAGTCGGGCACCTTCCCGTTCGTCGTCCAAGTGAAGGATTCTTCAAATCCGGCGCTTTCCGCGACCCAGTCCTTGAGCGCAGCGATTGCCGACGCCGGCACTCCTTTGTCGATTACAAGCGCTTCAGTTTCCAACGGGCAGCAAGGCGTGGCCTATAGTGCGTCGCTGAGCGCCAAGGGCGGCACAACCCCCTACGCTTGGTCGATCTCCTCCGGCGCGCTGCCTCCCGGCATTAGCCTGAATTCCTCATCGGGCGGCTTGAGTGGCACTCCGACGCAATCCGGCACATACTACCTCACCGCAAAGGTCACCGATTCCGGTTCGCCTGCGGCCACTGCTACGGCGAATCTGAGCATCGTGATCGAGGCCACCACGCTCCAGATCTCGACCACCACTTTGCCGGCAGGCGCGACCTCCACCGCCTACGACGCAGCTTTGGCGGCCACAGGCGGTACGACGCCCTACGCCTGGAGCGTATTGTCGGGCTCACTCCCTGCGGGTTTGGCGCTCTCCGCATCAGGGCAAATCACGGGCACGCCGACCACCAGCGGAACTTCCACATTTACTGCGCAGGTGAAAGACTCAGGCACGCCCGCGCAAACCGCTTCAAAGAGTTTTACGATTTCGATTGCCCTGCAAGGTGGCACGCTACAGGTCACTACGGTTTCCCTGGCGAATGGACAAGTCGGCGTAGCGTATACGTCCCCAGTCACAGCTGTCGGAGGTGTTCAGCCTTATACGTGGTCGGTGTCTTCGGGAACGCTTCCAGGCGGACTGACCGTGAACAATTCGTCCTCGATGATAAACGGGATGCCAACGGCATCCGGCAGCTTTACGTTCACTCTACAGGTGAAAG
>Ga0210398_10006011_pt1 | contig 11232 bp, 10 predicted proteins | sample IncBWC4OmetaG_FD_161047 | JGI IMG/M metagenome (GOLD analysis project Ga0210398, IMG submission 161047) | Forest soil microbial communities from Barre Woods Harvard Forest LTER site, Petersham, Massachusetts, United States - Inc-BW-C-4-O | ecosystem: Environmental > Terrestrial > Soil >... | reverse complement strand
GTGATATCGCGCGCGCCAACGATCACGTCGTCCGGCGCCGAGCCCGTCTGCTCGCTGAACATCTGCTTGATCATCGCGACGAACGCCTGATGGTCGAGCGTGGGCACGTCGCTCTTCATTACGCCGTCGTAAGGCGATTCGGTGTGAGCGGGCACGTATGCCAGCACTCGCCGAATCGAATCCGCGCGCGAGCTCTCAGCCGACGGCGCCTTCTCATAGTCGGCCAGTATCAGCCGCGCCGCATCCGCGTTCCCGCCTGCCATCGCTCCGAGCGTGCGTCCGAGCAGCGCATTCGCCGCGCTGCGCTTCAACTGGCCCTGCGCGTTCGCGATCATCTGCTGAACTTCAGGATTGTTGATTCCCGCCGACTTGAACACCGCCATCGCGTCCTCGCCGTCGCCGCGATCCAGCAAAGCCTTGGCCGTGTCGAGTGGCACCAGCGGCGCCGTGTCGCGAATCGACGCCGTCATCAGGTAGAGCTTGGTCGCAGCGATCAGCTTCGACTCGACTCGCGTCTGCACCGCCTCGAACGCCTGGTATTGATCGCTCGAAATCAGTTTCTTGCCGGTCGCGCGTTCGGCGAACACCTGCGCCGGCAGCGCCAGGAAGGCCGACGCGCCGCCGATAATAGGTTCGTTGTCGGTGAAGGTGAAGCGATGGCGGTCCTCGGCCAGCGTCGACAGATTCAGCGTCCAGATTTCGTAGGCGCCGGTGAACTTGGCCTCGTTCGAGTCGCGTGACGATTGAAACGATTCCGTCGGCAGGCTGACGATCATCACGGCGTCGAGCCTGTCGTCCGGGTCGCCCGCGACAAAGCGCTTGACGCACGCATCGACGCCCCCCGGCGGCTGAATCGGCACCGCCTTGACGTTGGGCAACTTGCCGACCAGCTCGTCGATATCGGCCTCGGTCTGGGGCGAAATCGGCCCAATCACGCCAACCCCAATCTTGATAGGCGCCGCATAAACGCCCGCCGCCGCCGCAGCCACCATGAGCGCCGCGCCCAGCAGCATTGCCGTAATTTTTTTCATCGCACGAGTTATGCAGTGATACGCGAAACAGTGAACCAGTGAAAGCCCCCGGTTGCTTGAGTACCCGCTCCGAAAGCTACAATCTCTAACCAGGTCCCGCCGAAGATTATGTCCGAGCACATAGTCCACATCCTCCCCGAACAAGTCGCCAGCCAAATCGCGGCCGGCGAAGTGGTCGAGCGCCCGGCCTCGGCCGTCAAGGAACTGGTCGAGAACTCCCTCGATGCCGGCGCGCGGTCGGTCAGCGTCGAAATCCTCGGCGGCGGCTCCGCGCTCATCGCAGTCGCCGACGACGGCTCCGGCATGACGCGCGCCGACGCGATCCTCTCGCTCCGCCGTCACGCGACGTCGAAGATTCGGAGCGCCGCCGACCTGACCGCCATTCGCACACTCGGCTTTCGCGGCGAGGCGCTCGCATCGATCGCCAGCGTATCTCACCTGCGGATGCAAACCCGGCGCGCCGCCGACGAAAGCGGCGTCGAAGTCGCGGCCGAAGCCGGCAACATCGAAGATACGCGCGCATGCGCGATCGCGGCGGGCACCCGCATCGAGGTCCGTCAACTGTTCTTCAACACTCCCGCGCGCCTCAAGTTCCTGAAAACGCTGGCGACCGAGCAGGGCGCAATCGCCGACTCATTCCAGCGCGTCGCGCTCGCCAATCATCACGTCGCGTTCCGCCTGACGGCAGACGGCCGCACACTCTTCGATTTGCCGCGCGCCAACTCGTCGCTCGAACGATTCCGCCAGCTCTTCGGCGCGAAGATCGCCGCGAAGATGCTCCCGTTCGACCTCGCCCGTCCCGGCCTTCGCGCGCAAGGCCTGGCCGCAACCAGCCAGGAATCCTTCGCAACCGGCAGAATGATCTTCACCTTCGTCAACGGCCGCTCCGTACGCGACCGCATGCTGATTCGCGCGATCGAGCAGGCCTACCAGACGCTAATCCCGCGCGGGCGCCATCCCGCGGCGCTGCTGTTCGTCGACATGCGCCCCGAAGACGTCGACGTCAATGTTCATCCGACGAAGACCGAGGTGCGCTTTCGCAACGGCGGCGCGGTTTTCGAAGTCGTTTATCACGCGCTCCGCGACCGCCTGTCGGACCAGACCGAGAATGCGCCGGCGCCCATCACTGACGACGCCGCGATGGGACTGATCACGATGTCATCGCAAGCCGACGATGCGGTGCCGAGTCCTCGTCGCGACGCGCCTTTGCGGCTGGTACCCGACGCGCCCACGCAGTCAGCGTTTCAGCGCCCGCTGACCCTCGCCTTCGATCGCGACCGCCCCGGAATTGCAGCGCCGCCGACTCCTGTCCCGATGTACTCACAGCTCCGCGTCATCGGACAAATCTTCGCCGGCTATATCGGGCTCGAAACCGAGGAGGGCCTGCTCCTGATCGATCAGCACGCGGCGCACGAGCGCGTCACGTTCGAGAAGCTGCGGCGCGAGCTCCGCGACGGCGGCATTCGCACCCAGGCGATGCTCGCGCCGGTCCCGGTCGAGCTGAATCCCGCGCGCGCGGGGCAGGTGCAAGGCGCGCTGAGCGAGCTGCGCGCGATGGGCTTCGAGGTTGAGCCGTTCGGACCGACGACGCTGCTGCTCAAGGGCGCGCCCGCAGTGTTCGGCCCGGAAGGCGGCGCCAAGCTCCTCGGCGATATGATCGAAAGCATGGGCGACAACGAAACCGGCTTTCGCGGCGGCGGCGAGGCCGCATTCGAGAATTGGCTGAAGCAACTCGCGTGTCACGGTTCGGTCCGCGTCGGCCGAGTGCTCGAGCCGGCCGAAATCCATTCGCTGCTCGCCGAGCTTGATCGCACTGAGTTCAAGACCAACTGCCCGCACGGGCGCCCGGTGCATATTCAGTTCGGACGCGGGCAAATCGAACGGATGTTCCGGCGATGAGCGACTTGGCTGCTATGGAAAAGGAAGAGCGGATGCGGCCTGCGGCGCGGATCGCCGTCGGTTTCATCGTCGGGCCGACCGGAGCCGGCAAGTCTGCGCTCGCGATGGAAGTGGCGGAGCGCTCGAACTGCGAGATAATCAACGCCGACTCGCGGCAGTTCTATCGCGGAATGGATCTCGGCACGGCGAAACCGTCGGCGGACGACCGCGCGCGCGTCCCGCATCATCTGATTGACGTGCGCGATCCAGACCAGTCGCTCGACGTGGCGGAGTTCGCGCAGCTGGCGCGTGATGCAATCGTCGAAATCGATTCACGCGGGCGCAATCCGCTGGTGGTCGGTGGCAGCGGGCTCTATCTGCGCGTGATCCGCGGCGGAATATTTCGCGGGCCGGCGGCGTCGTTGGAAGTTCGCGACCGGCTGGCGAGCGTCGCGGTGGAGCACGGCGTCGCGCATCTGCATCGGCAGTTGCGGGAGATCGACCGCGAAGCGGCGGATCGAATCGGCGTCAACGACTTGTACCGAATCACCCGGGCGCTCGAGGTGTTCGAGCTGACTGGCGAAACGATTTCTGTGCATCAGCAGCGGCATCGGTTCGCCGACATCGGCTACGACACTTTGACTGTGGGCGTCGAAGTCGAGCGCAAGAAACTGTACGACGCGATCGATCGGCGCTTCGACGCGATGGTCGCAGCCGGGCTGGTCGAGGAAGTCCGCGCGCTTATCGACGCGGGATACTCGCCCGAGAAGCCGCCGCTTAGTACGATTGGATACAAGCAGATCGCAGCGTATCTGCGCGGTGAGATTAGGCTGGCCGATGCGGTATCTGCGGCCAAGCAGGAATCGCGGCGGCTGGCCAAGCGCCAGCTCACGTGGTTTCGCCGCGAACAGGAGATCGTCTGGCTTGACCCTGAGCGCGGCACTCAGGATGCTTGTGCGTTGTTCGGGAAATTTTTCAGGCGTGGACAAAATTGAAACCGAATTCGAACGGACACAAAGCGCGCGGCAAAAATCGCGCGATTGAGCTAGCGACAGTCGAAGGGCCCGCGTCGGAACCGCGCACGGCGATTGAGCGCGTGCGTCTCGCGCGGCACGCAAATCGGCCGCAGACGCTCGATTACATCGACTTGCTGATGCGCGACTTTATCGAGATTCACGGCGACCGAAACTTCGCCGATGACGGCGCGATCGTTGCGGGCCTGGCCTACTTTGGACGCCGCGCGGTCGCCGTCGTGGGGCATCAACGGGGACGCTCGACCGCCGAGCGAATCAAACGCAATTTCGGCAAGCCGCTGCCCGAGGGTTATCGCAAGGCGACGCGCGTTTACGAGCTGGCGGAACGGTTCGGACTGCCTGTAATCACGCTGATAGACACGCAGGGCGCCGAGTCGGGAGTCGGGGCCGAAGAGCGCGGGCAGATCGAAGCTATCGCTCACAACCTCGAGCTGATGGCGCGGATGACCGTGCCGATTATCGCATGCGTGATCGGCGAGGGCGGCTCGGGCGGCGCGATAGCGCTCGGCGTAGCGAACGTCGTGCTGATGCAGGAGAACGCGTGCTACTCGGTGATCACACCGGAAGGATGCGCGGCGATTTTGTGGCGCGCGGGCGGCGAGGAGAACGTCGCGGCGGCCGCATCGGCGCTGAAACTGTCCGCGCCCGACTTGCTGGAGCTGGGATTAATCGATGAGATCGTACCCGAGCCCGTCGGCGGCGCGCATACGGCCCCGGCCGAAGCGGCCCATCTTCTCGGCGCGGCCCTCGCGCGGTACCTGGAGCGGCTGGTCAAGCTGAAGCCGGCCGAGTTGCGCCGCGCGCGCGAGCGCAAGTTCGCGACGATGGGATCTGCGTACCTGACGCGCGGACGCGTCGAGGGTGAGCGTTCGGCCGAGTAGTCATCCCCTTTAAGCCAGCACTCTGCGTGCGAGGCGTAACTTTCTTCGAAGCGCGGCGGTTTATCTGATCAGATCGATCAGTAATCGCAGGAGGCTGCCCGATGGAAACCCAGAACACACGCGCGCGAATCATTCCGAGCATGCGGTATCGAAATGCGCCGGCGGCGATCGAATGGTTATGCAAGGCCTTTGGGTTCGAGCAGCATCTCGTGGTCCCGGGTGAGAACGGCACCATCGCTCACGCGCAGCTTACTTTTGGCAATGGAATGATCATGGTGTCGTCGGCGGGCGGCGGGATGTTCGGCAAGTTGATGAAGCTCCCCGAGGAAATCGGCGGCTGCGAGACGCAGAGCGCCTACGTTGTCGTCGATGACTGCGATGCGCACTACGCGCGTGCGAAGGCCGGCGGCGCGGTGATGCTGCGCGATGTGCAGGATGAGGATTATGGCGGGAGGGGATATACCTGCCGCGATTTGGAGGGTCATATCTGGAGTTTTGGGAGTTACGATCCCTGGGCGGGATGAACCTCGTCAATTCGAGCCGCACAGCGTGCCGTTTATATCGCATTGAGGTTTGATGCCGCGATCGCGTTGCTGTTGGTTGAGCGCGGAGATTGCTTTGTTGGTTTTGACGCTGGGGTCGCATTGACAGAGCTGGCTTGCGCAGCAACTGCAGTCAGCGGCGGTTTCGGCTTTTACGATTTCGGATATGTCGCATCCCGACAGGCCGCCGCACGCCGTGCCGACGAGGTCGCGATCGTTGCATTCGTCGGTGCATAGCGTCGCATCGCAGGTGAAGCCGGCCTGCGCGCCTTTCGGTTGCAGGCAACTGTGGTACTCGTCGCAGACCTTGGCGCAATCGACGCCGCTGCCCGGCGGCAGCATCGTGGTGCCGGGGACATAAAGGGGGCATCCGAAGCCGCCAGGTGCATCGGGCAGGCACGCCGGCGGACTAGGAACCGCGGCGGGTTCGCTGTCGTCGCTCGAATCCGAGCGCATCATCTTATGCGGATTCGCAGAATGGTCCGCTGCCAGCGGCGTGGCGGTCGGCGTCGCCGCTGGAGGCGCGTAAGCGGCCGACCACGTGAGCTCGCCGCCTAAAGTGCATGCCTGATCGTTCTGGCCGACCTGGTAGGGCCCGTCGAAGACCGGGCACGAGCAGTTGACGATGCCGGCCTGGTCGGTCTTGAAGCACGGCGCCGTCATGCATCCGGCGTACGGCGCCGCGCCGCAGTCGGTGAGGCCGAGTCCATTTTCGGGGACGCAATCGAAGCTGAAGGCGGAGTAGACGCTCGAGCCGGGAATCAGATTTCCCTGATTGACGTTGGCGCATACCGGGGCTGAGTTGAGCGTCGCGCATTGGCTGCCGTCGGCGCCGCATTGCGCGACGGTCTTTTCATAGACGTCGTGATTGAGGATGGCGTTGATATCGACGAAGTACACGCCGTACGGAATGTCGAAGCATTGACAGTTGGCGTAGTTGCCGTCGGCGGTAAGCGTGCACGAAAGACCTTCGGCGCCGGTGCTCGGGCCCGAGTAATAGCAGAGCGCGTAAGGACCGCCGCGGCATGGGACGAAGTTGGTCGATGCGAGCGTGATGTCTGCGTAGGCGGGGCCGAAGACGGTCGTCCAATTGGCGGGATCGCTCCAGAAGGCGTGCGAGTTGGGGTCGAAGTGCACGATGCCGGATTGCGGACTCGGTGTAGACGACGATGACGAGCCGCCGCTATTGCAGCTCGCCAGCATCAGCATGGCCAATGCGGAGAGGAAGACTGCCCCCGATGAACGCCCCACGGAGAGGAAGTTAGTCGAAGGGTTTGGAGTGAAGCTACATTGTAATCATCAAGAAGTGTTCTTCTGATGACTAATAGTTACGAATCCTTCGAGCAGGACCAGAATCCTGAATCGCGCGGGGCTCTGCAATCGGACCCTCACCACAGAAAAGTCGCGCCTTGCGGGTACGTTGAAAACGGGTCGTTGATCGGGTAGCCATTCTTGTTCGATGTCATCACGGATTGCCAGGAAGGCGGTGCCGGAGCCGCCGTCGATTGAGACGCTGCGGGCGCGGATGGATGAGCTTAACCTCAAAATTCTGCGGCTCGTGTCGGCCCGCGCGAGCGTCGCGAGCGAGATCGGGCGGCTGAAGCATCATGAGGGCGGCGAGGTTTACCAGCCGGTGCGCGAGCGCGCCATCATCGAAAAGATGATCGCCGAGAACCCGGGACCGCTCACCGACGAACAGGTCAAGCGGATTTATGTCGAGATAATTTCGGCTTGCCGCGCGCTCGAACACGAGCCGCGGGTCGCGTTCCTCGGCCCTGAGCACACCTATTCGCACGAGGCCACGCGCATCCGCTTCGGCTCGAGCATCCAGTTGATGCCGCTCGAGTCATTCGCCGCCGTCTTCCAGGCAATCGAGAACGGACGCGCTGACTTCGGCGTGGTCCCTGTCGAGAACTCGACCGAGGGGTCGGTGACGCTCACGCTCGACTTGCTGATAGACACGGCGCTGGTGATAGTCGGCGAAGTGCTGTTGCCGATTCGGCACTCACTGATGTCGCTGAGCGGCGCGGCGGCTGAGGTCAAGCGAATCGTGTCGCATCAGCAGAGCCTCGCGCAGTGCCGCGGCTTTATCAGCGCGAACTTCCCGAAATGCGAGACCGAAGCGGTGGCGTCGAACGCGCTGGCGGCGCAACGCGCGGCTGCGGACGGTTCGACTGCTGCCATCGCGTCGAAGGCGGCGGGCGAGGCGTATGGCCTCAAGACCATCGCCGCCAACGTGCAGGACGTGGCCGCCAACACGACAAGGTTCCTCGTGATGGGGACGCGGCCGGTCGAGCGCTCGGGACGGGACAAGACGACGCTGCTGTTCGCGGTGGCAGACAGGGTCGGCACGCTCAACCAGGCACTGAATCTGTTCGCGCGCAACGCGATAAATATCTCGAAGATCGAGTCGCGTCCGCTGCGTGCGCGACCCTGGGAGTACCTGTTCTTTGTTGACGTTACAGGGCATCGTGACGACCCCAAGCTGGCGCGCGCGCTCAAATCGTTGTCCAGCAAGGCTCTATTCTTGAAGGTCTTAGGATCGTATCCTGAAGGTAGGTCGGCCGCTGCCTGAGCCGGGCAGTCCAACTTTCCAGTGGCCGTCATCCTGTTTTGATCAAAGCACAAGATCTCGTTCTCCCTTCCGTCGCCGCGCTTGCTCCCTACGAGCCGGGCAAGCCGGTCGAGGAGCTGCAACGCGAGCTCGGAATCGACGATCCGGTGAAGCTGGCGTCGAACGAGAATCCGCTGGGGCCGTCGCCGCGCGCGGTCGAGGCAATCAAGGCGGCGTTGCACGAGCTGAATCGATACCCCGACGGCGCCAGCTACGATCTGCGCGCGAAAATCGCCGAGCATCATAAGATCGGAGTGGAACGGGTGTTCGCGGCCTCGGGCTCGGTCGAGGTGCTGAACCTGCTCGCGTTCCTGTACCTGCGGCCGGGGCTGAACTCCGTTTACTCGGAGCATTCGTTCGCGATTTATCCGCTGGCGACCGCGGCCGCCGGCGGTGAGCATCAGGTAGTCAAGACCAGCGACGGATTCGCGCACGACCTCGACGCGATGGCGGCAGCTTGCGACGCGAACACCAGAATTATTTTTCTTGGCAATCCCAATAATCCGACCGGGACGATTTACCGGCGTGCCGAATGGAAGCGTTTTCTCGAGCGCGTGCCCGAGCACGTCGTGATCGTCGCCGACGAGGCGTACTTCGAATTCGTACGCGATCCCGACTACCCCGACTCGATGGAAGATCACGACGACCGCCGGCTCATCATCACGCTGCGGACGTTTTCGAAGATTTTCGGGCTGGCCGGAATTCGGGTCGGCTATGCGATCGCGCGGCCCGACATGATCCAGATGCTGCAGAACGTGCGGCAGCCGTTCAACGTGACCTCGCTCGCGCAGGTGGCGGCGATTGCAGGGATGGAAGATCGCGCGCATATCGCGCGGACGCTGCAGGTCAATGCCGAAGGGATGGACTACCTCGAGCGCGAGTTCGCGCGCCTCAAGCTGCCGTTCGTGCCGAGTCATGCGAATTTTTTCCTGGTCGATGTCGGCGACGGCCGCGCCGTTTACGCTGCGCTGCTGCGCAAGGGCGTGATCGTGCGCGCGATGAACGGTTACGGCTATCCGCGGCACGTGCGGATCAGCGTCGGCCTGCCCGAGGAGAATCGGCGGCTGATCGCGATGCTCGGCGAAGTTATCGGCGCGGGGGCGCAGTCGTGAAAAATCGAAATGCGGAACGGCTGGGGTGGGCGCTGATCGTCGCCATGTTTGTACTCGGAGCATTGACGTGGTCGTCGGCGCCCGCGTCCATTCCCATTCACTGGGATATCACTGGGCAGATTAGCGGCTACGGCTCGAAAGAGACTGGGCTGTTACTGATGCCGGTAATCGCGCTGGGTGGCTACGCGCTGCTCGGGTTCCTGCCGGCACTCCGGCCTGAGCAATTCGACGGGCGAGTGATCGGCGCGCTCTCGTGGTTCAGGCTCGCGTACGTAGTCGTGATGGCGGGAGCGTTCGGCGTGATCGTCGCCGACTCGCGCGGCGCGAACATCAACATGAACTACGTCATGTTCCCGGTGCTCGGGCTTATGATGATGGCTAGCGTGAACCTGGTCGTGCAATTGAGCCGGCTCAAATCGTCGAAGGCGGCGCCGCCGGGCGGTGGAATCCGAATCTGATGGCGCAGCTGTTTCGACAGATGACCGTGTGCGGCGTAGGCCTGATCGGCGGCTCGCTGGCGTTGATTGCGCGGCGCGCAGGCCTGGTCGGCAAGGTCGTCGGGCTGGGACGGTCGCAGGCGAACCTGGACGTCGCGCTCGAGCGCGGTATGATTGACGTGGCGACGCGGGATCCGGTCGAGGCGGCGCGCGGTGCCGATCTGATCGTGCTGGCGGTGCCGATTCAAACGATGCGCGCGACGCTCGAGAAGATGATCGAGCAAACTGCGCCGGACGCGGTCGTGACCGACGTCGGCAGCGTCAAGGGTTACGTGGTGCGACAGCTCGAGCCGGTAATCACGGGCAAGCGCTCGCTCGTCGCGGCGCATCCGGTGGCGGGCAAGGAGACGACTGGCGCAGTGGCGGCGGATCCGGCGCTGTTTCGCGATCGGCGCGTTATACTCACGCCGTCGGCCAAGAGCACGCCCGAGGCTATCAATAGAATCGAGCAGCTTTGGGACGAGACCGGCGCGTGCGTCGAGATGATGGACGCCGATACGCACGACGCGCTGCTTGCGCGATCGAGTCATCTGCCGCAGGCGGTGTCGACGGTGCTGGCGGCGGCACTCGACAGCGAGCGCGTTGGCGATAAGATTGCGGCGGAGTACGGCGCGGGCGGGCTGCGCGATACGACGCGGCTGGCGTCGTCGTCGTGGGAGATGTGGCGCGATATTTTTGCGACCAATCGCGAAGCAATCGCGGCGGCGCTGAAACTCTACGGCAGAACCTTCACCGAATTTCAGCGGCTGGTCGAAGCCGGCGACATGGACGGCGTCGAGAAGATATTCAATCGCGGCCGCGCGATGCGGGAAAAGATCAGATGAGCCGGAAGCAGCCGATAATCGCGATCGACGGCCCGGTCGGCGCGGGGAAATCCGTGGCGGCACGCGAGCTCGCGCGCGCGCTGGGGTTCTCTTATCTGAATACGGGCGCGATGTATCGTGCGGTCGCGATTGCGGCGCGCGAGGCCGGCGTGAGCCCGGACGATGCGAACGTCGAAGCGCGACTGGCGCCGGTGTTGGCTACAATAAAAATAAAATTTGACGGCGAGAACATAATGCTCAACGGTCGCGACGTGACGCCAATCGTAAGCGCGCCGGAAATCGGCGAGCTGGCGTCGCGCTTCTCGGCCCTTGGTGCGGTGCGTGCGAGGATGCGCGACTTGCAGCGCGCGGCGGGCGCCGACGGCGCAGTGGTGATGGAAGGCCGCGACATAGGCACGGCGATCTTTCCCGACGCCGAGTTCAAGTTCTTTCTCGACGCCGACGTAAAGACGCGCGCGCGCCGCAGATTCGACGAATTACGGAAAAAAGGCGCGTCGATCGCCGAGCATGAAGTGCTCGAACAGCTGATAGAGCGCGACCGCCGCGACAGCGGGCGCGAGCTGGCGCCATTGAGGCGCGCTGACGATGCGATAGTGATAGACTCAACGAATCTTTCAATCGAAGCGGTGGTCGCGGCGATGAAAGCGAAGTTCAATGCTCGATTCAACGCCACTAAGGACTTGAAACGAGCGTAGCCCGGTTGTAAGGATTGCAGCAGCCCCGAAGTCCCCTAAGGTCCCAAGGTCCCCCCAAAATGGAGAAAGTGTTGCCTGAAGAGCAAATGAGCGGAGGAGAAAATGACTTTGAGTCGTTGATGGA
>Ga0210398_10006008_pt1 | contig 11234 bp, 9 predicted proteins | sample IncBWC4OmetaG_FD_161047 | JGI IMG/M metagenome (GOLD analysis project Ga0210398, IMG submission 161047) | Forest soil microbial communities from Barre Woods Harvard Forest LTER site, Petersham, Massachusetts, United States - Inc-BW-C-4-O | ecosystem: Environmental > Terrestrial > Soil >... | reverse complement strand
CAAGAGGAAGGCGAGCGCGGCGATTTTTGCAAGATCGGCAAAACGGAACTTTCTGTTCAACTGAGCTCTCCGCATATCGCTACTCTCCCGTTTTGAAGTTTGAAAACGACGACGTCAAAGGCCCGTCTAGCGACGGCCACCACCGCCGCCACCGTGAAAACCTCCTCCGCCGCCATGGAAACCGCCGCCTCCAAAGCTGGAGGATCCGCGGGACGAGAAGCTGCGCTCATCCCCGCCACGTCCGAAACCGCTGAAGGAACCCGAGCGCATGCCGCTCTGGCCGCGAGCGTCGCCGAAACCTCGAGCAGCCCCCCGGTTCCCGCCGAACGGCTCGGCGCCTCTGCCGCCGCGATCGACGGCACCGCCGCGGGCGTTGCCGCCGCGGGGGCCGGCGCCGCGATCGAAGGAGCCGCCACGGGCCCCGCCGCCGCGGTAGAAGGCGTCCCGGTTATAAAAGTTACGGCTCCCGGAGAAATACCTGCCGCGGTTAAAAACGGCGTAATGATTGTGCCAATCGAATCCCCAATGTCCCCATCCCCAGCCATAGCCGCCAAAGAAGCCGATTCCGAAACCAACTCCGAAGGAGAGGAACGGGCCATCAAACCAAATTCCCGGATAGGGATACCATCCCGGCCAAGCAACGATCGGCCCGCCATAAACGATCCACGGATCGTACGCGGGGACATACACGACTTCAGGGTTGGCGGGCGCGATCTCGATGTCGGGACCCTCGCTTGTTACGTTTTGTTGGGGCGTGGATTTCAGGTTGCCGGCGTCTTGCGCGCGTCGGCGCATCACTTGCACTGCGGCCATCACATCCTGCTGCTGGTTGTAGTAGGCGTCGCCAAGTGAGGAGGTCCAGGAAAGGTTTTTGTCCATGTTTCCGAGGACGGATGGGAACGCAGCCAGCGCCTTGATGCTGGGGTCCCATGGCTCCTGGTCGACAGCCTGACCTAAAGCCTCGCCTTTCAGGTCCGGATGCGCCTGGACCCAACGGTCGGCCTCCACAACTTGCTCGGGAAACGTTGAGCCAGCGAGGATTTGCGCCACCAGCGAATCGGGATACAGGGCGATGGGCGCGACCAAACGTTGCAACTCCTCCGGAGTTTGCTGCACGTACGGCGGACCGTGTGGAGGCTCCGGCGCGGCCTGCGGGTCCTGATAAGCCGCAACGTTCCGAGGATAAGCGGCGAGTAACAAAAGCAATGCCAACAGGGACGCGAGGGCCTGCTTGGCAAGTAGCGGCAATGACATCGCTGTGGCACGTCGGAGAACGCTCATGCTGATGACCCTCCCGTGGATCCACATCATGACCCTCGAAGCTCTCACTGGCTTAGATGGCAAACTCGAGTTGGAGGTTCCTTTTTTTCGCTGCCAATCCGGCTATTTTCATGCTTGGCGGCCTCCTGCGTGGCCGGCAGGCGTTCTAACCGGCTGAACTACGCGGAACGATGTGGGGAATTCTTCGAACGGTGGGAAATGTTTCGCACCGCTCAACTCAGACTGAGCCTGGTCAGAACCTATGCCAGGTATTTCGCAAGCGGCTCCCAATAGTTTTTGTTCCACCCGTCGAGGAGACTCTTCGCATCGCCGTCGGGGAAACCTTTGTGGTCAAGAATGAGTTTGGTTCCAGAGCCGCCCTCCGCGAGCTCGAACTTCACAATCGAGTAGACGCCCGGATTCCAATATGCTGGACGCCACGCCTGAACAATTCGCAGGTTGGGAACCAGCTCGATCTGCCTTCCAACGATAAGCCCGCCAAACGTCGAGAATGCGCCGCCCGCTTCCGGACTTATTTGCGTGGGCGGGGCTCCGGGGTGTATGCGCGTCTTCATTGCGTCACTGAGCTGCACGACGTGGTCGAACTGTTTGGCGTCCGTGAGCGCTTCGTAAACGCGACTCCGGCTCGCTTTGAAAACGACTTCCTGGTGAATGGATTCTGCCGTATGAGAAATTTCCTCCCCGGTTTCCGCCCGAGCTATAGTTGACACCAGAGACAAACCGCCGAGCGCCATCGCAACGCCCCTGATTGCTTGTCGCCGCGTAGGCTCATGCGCACGCGTTCCTAAATGAGTTTCATCGTTCATCACTGTCCTCCCGAATTCTTGCATTGAACCGCCCTCGCATAGGACCACCGCACGAAGATATGTTCAAGATAATGTTTCCCAAGGCAGGGGAACTCTTGGGTGAGCTATAACAAGCGGTTGATGTGGTTCGCTACGATGTCGCTTCTGGACGCGGGTTTCGACCGCTGGCGGGTCTTTGATCCCTATTCGCTTCCGGTTGTGAACCTCGTGTGCTTCACCCCGCTGCTCCTGCTGATGATCGCTTACGACTGGTGGTCCACAGGCAAGGTCCAGCGCGTGACGATCTGGTCGACGATTTTCATGGTCGTCGTGCAGCAAATCCGCCACCCGCTCGGCCACACCGCGGCCTGGCAAAGCTTCGCGGCCTGGGTCGCAGTGCACATGCCCTCGTTTTCCTGTAGATTTTCTCGCGGGACGGGCCACACTAAGTTCACGTCCGAGGCCAGGCCACCCGTCTGTCTTCCACAAGTTGGAGATGCGCGCTGTCACCTTCGAAAGTCAAAAAGCCCCGGCCTTCAAAACGGAAGGACGGGGCACCCGGCAGTGTGGCATGAATCCACTCGGATGGCATTATTGATAGTTTTCGAGTTATATTATCGCCGCGATGGGATACCTTGGTCTAACCGCACTCTTGGTTATCCTTCAAATACCCTCCCCTGCCCCACGGCAAACGCCCGCTGAATCCGGTATCACAGGCGACAACGTCAAGAACCAAGTAAAGGCCGACCGGACACCAAACGCTCGACCGGAACCTTCCGCCAAAGCGAATGAAACCACACCTCAGAACTCCTCTGGGGACAAACAAGGAAATAGTGATGCAGAACATCCCATAAGCATCAGCAAACTTCCAACCGTAACGATAGCTACCTCTAAGCGAGACTGGGCAGATTGGGGCTATTGGATTTTCAGCGGACTGTTGGTTGTCGTGGGCGGTCTCCAAGTCTGGCTTCTTTTGAGAACCTTTGGAGCCATCAAACGACAAGGGGACATTATGGAAACGCAAACCAAGGCGATTAGGCGGCAAGGACTGAGCATGAGACGCCAGACGACCATTCTCCGTAACAACGTCAGTGCCTTGATCGCCAGTGAGCGAGCATGGATTGACGGAGAAATTGTCAGCAAGAATCTAGCCCTGTTGGGTGTCTATCGCTATTCGCTGAAAATCAAGAACCTTGGAAAAACGCCTGCCCAAGTTCGCAGCTACCAGATTAACACCGGGCCACTTCTCGAAGGCAATCAGTTTGACCGAACTCGATTGTCCCACCAAAAAACTCGCAGCCTTCATGTGTTTGTTGGCAGCGAAGAAGATACGACCTTAGAAGAGGACATGGATATGGACCCGATGTTCCCAGATATGAATGACGCCAACTCGGGCACTACTGGAGCCTTTTGCGTCACGGTTAAATATGCAGATATTGTAACTGGAACACCTGAGGAGAGGTCGGAACATGAAACTTCGTTCATTTATGTATACACGCCACTCCTGCACAGCTTAGAACGGCTGTCCCGATACAACAAATATACCTAGGAGAATCCGCGCTAGGGCATAACCTCGACAGTAGCTAGTTCCCGCCGCCGTCCTACCCAGCGGGATCGCCGTCAAACCCTTCGCTTGGCGATCCTGAAACACTCATTAAGCTGCGTCCTGGAAGACGGCGCTTTCCTGGAAGATTTGGAAGCGTGGAAAGAATTTGCCACAGTGACCCGCCGATGGTTGACCGTCGTTGAGGATGTAAGAGCGAAACATGCGCGAACCACCGCGTAAGCTTCCTTGTGCGCCGCTCGGGCGTCCACCCTTCCGAATTCCCACCCGCAAGCCGCTCTTGCCCGTGCGTCACCGCGAAGCACCGATACTCCTTTGACGCGGATTAGCGTTAAGCGTACTCTTTTCGCCAATGGCCGACATTTCCAATACAACTTCTAGTCTTGGTTGGATTCCGTACTACTGGAATTGTGCCAAGCACTTCGGGCAAGAATGCTACCGGACCTGGAGAGAAGAGTTAGCTTCCGCGTTCCTTATCATGCTGGTCGCTTATTTCATTAGCCGAGGTACTGACACAAAAGCTTTGGCCGATCTGCAAGTTGCTCTCCTTTCCAGTGCGATTGGCTTAGGAATAATTGCATTTTATCATCTTCTCCGTGCGCCTTTTCTCGCGTACACGGAAGCGATGATTGGAGATTCCAGTACCACCCTGCCTACTCGGTACGGTATTTTCGGCATATTCGTGCTCGCCGCGATGATTGTTGGTGTAATTACTGGCGGACTCGGTTTGTATGCGTTTGGCCAACCCAAGACACAGCTGAGTATTGGCTTTGTTGCTCCAACTGAAAAGGACGCTGAACTGTTTGATCTGAGGCAACGGTTTAGCGAATTAGAGCATGCGCCGCCGCGTGTTGTGACGCAGACAGCGCCAGGACCAAAACCAGAAGAGAAATGCTTTATGGAGAATATTATCCGTCCGGGTCCTCAGACCGTTCCGGCTGCGAAGTCTTCCATCGAAACCTTCATATATTGCAATTACGAACGAAAAGCGCCGTTAGTCTTGGGAATAGAATATGACAAGCCCCCGCTAAGCTACGGACCAATCGAGTTTCCAGAAGGCCGCACCCCACTGCTTGAAATGTACACCCACGAAAAAAGCGTTGTTTTTTCAATTCAGTCGCCCTCAATTTTACCGTTTCAACCATTCTTGGTCACAGCTTATGGGCAGGAAAGTGATCCGCCTCGCGCTACCCAAATGCGGATCACAATCATAAATCCAGAGCAGTAAAATGCCATGGTCGGGTGGCCCGGCCTTTGGGCTTGACTTTCGGGCGTCCCATCTGTCACGCCGCATGACAGGTTGGGGTCTGTGACTAATCGATTTAAATGGCGGGGCCGACGAGACTCGAACTCGCGACCTCCTGCGTGACAGGCAGGCGTTCTAACCGACTGAACTACGGCCCCGCGGCCGTGTGCGGGCTGTGCTTGCTTGACTCTGAATTTCCAAGCGCAGCCCGCGCCAGAAATGATTCTGGATTGGTGGGCAGTGTCCGATTTGAACGGACGACCTCCCGGGTGTAAGCCGGACGCTCTAACCGCTGAGCTAACCGCCCAAACCTTTCAAGCCAACAAATTGTAACATCCCGCCGCGCTTTTTCAGGAACAGAAAAAGACGTCCAATACTACGGGTTTCGAAAACCCCGCCGGTGTCATTCCGAACGAAGTGAGGAACCTGCTTTTCTCCTGGCTCTAAAACAACAGCAGATCCCTCACCCACTCGCGAAGACGCGAGTGAGTTCGGGATGACAATCTTCTGTCGTTGGGCGACAGTTCTGTGACTGGCGAGGGCTTGCTGTCGCTGGGCGGCAGCAAGGCGCTGGCTCAGTCCCCTGCGCCCGCGCCTCCCGCCGGATACACCGGCAGCGCAACGTGGTCACCGAACGCCGCCTTCAGCCCTTCGACGGCGCACTTCTCGTCTCCACCGATCTGTTCGCCGCCCCCTCCGACGCCCACCGCGCCGATCATCTGCCCATCGACAACGATCGGCACGCCGCCTGCGTTCGAGAAGAGATTAAAGTATGTGGTTTGCCGCGGCGTCATCGCCGGATTGTTCTTGAGGTTCGCACCGATAGCGGACGTGAGCTGTCGCGACTTGAGCGATGTCTGCGCTTTCAGTAGCGCCGTCCGGATGTTGTTGTACGCCTGACCATCCATGCGCTCCATATGTACAAATTCGCCGGCATTGTCGAGGACGTAGACCGAGGCCGATCCGCCCTTTGATGCCGCCCAGTCCCGGCAGCCCTGCCCGATCTTTTTCGCAGCTGCAAGTGAAATCTGATTGCCGTCAAAAACGCTGGCGGCGGCCTTGCCCGTCAACACATAATCCGCCGGCAGAGCCGACTTTGGAGTCATTGTTGCGGTAAGCTTCGGAACCGGCACCTTTTGGCCTTCAGGGCTCTGGCGCGGCGCGAGGTCCTCGGCAAGCGGCGGCACGGAGTCACCGAACACTTCCTGAAGTCCCTTGTGCCCGCAAATCTCATCGCTCCACACGGGCGGGTGGGGCGCGGAACCACCCACGCCGACGAACCCAATGATTTGTTTGTTGACTACGATCGGCAGCCCGCCCGAATTCGCAAATTCGCCGATTTGAATGAACTGAAGTTCCGACATCGGATCCTGGATTGCCCGGTTCATCAGCAGCTTGCTTGGCGCGCGGGTCGCCATTGCTGCCCGTGCCTTCATGTCCGCGGTGATGATGTTGAGATAGCCCTGGCCGTCCATGCGGTCAAAATAGACGTGGTTGCCGTCCTTATCGAGCACGATGATGCTGATCTGCACGCCCTGCGCAGTAGCAGCTTTTTCGCACGCGTTGGCGACGGCTTCCGCCGTGGCCAGATTAATGGTGCTGAAGTCCTGAATCTTCTCGGCCATCTTGCCGCTGACGACGAATTTTTCCGGTACGTTTTGCGCGGACGCGGCGCCGCCGAGCGCCAGCGCGCCGGCAATCGCCCATCCCGCCATGCGAACGATGCGAAGCTTCATTTCATCCTCCCTCACTGTGATTGCGCGAAACCTGGTGGGCACCCGGCATCGTCCATCAGACCTTGCGACGGTCCCTTCGGGTTCCAAGGACAGTAACGAGCCGTAGGCGCCCAATTGAGTGGGCCGAGTATAACCCTGTGCGGCGTGTGGAGCTGCGCAAAATTCTCGCGCGCAGATGGTGTTCCAGTCGGAATCTCAGCAGGGCGGTTTTGGCACTGCGGTTTGGGCAGTGCGGTTTGGGCACTATGGAGGTCCGGGCTTCAGCCCCGACGTTCCCGAACGCTCCGTAGCGGGCTTTAGCCCCTGAAGCTTCAGGGCCTGAAGGCCACTAGATTCCGAAGCGTTACGTACGACCTGAAGGTCGTACCTCCTAAAATCGTACCTCCTCACACCTAGTCCGCCCTACACGTATGACCTGCCCTTTCTTCGTGAGGGCAAGCGGGTCGTACCTCCTAAAACCCAGCGGATGGGTCTTCGAAAAATATGGCCTGTCGAACTCCGCTCGGATTTATAATCGCCCGGGGAAAGATCATGCCGACAAATACTGCGAGGATGCGTCTCTTTTTCTTTTCTGCGCTGGCTCTCTTATTCGTTGCGCCCGGCTTCAGCCGCGCGGCGCAAAGCGCCAAAATGGGCGAAGTGCGCTTCACGACGGACACCCAGGATGAACGCGACGCCGGAGTGTGGATCGACGGCAAATATGCGGGCTACGTCAAGGAGCTGAAGGGCGACCGCAAAGTGATGCTTCCCGCTGGGGAACACGAATTCGTCATCAAGCAGGCGGGCTACAAGGATCTCACGAAGAAGATTACGGTCGATCCGGACCAAAGCCCCTTTCAGACCATTGCCGTGGTGCTGGAAGAAAACCCCAAGATGACTTTTCCGGGCGGCAATGCCGCTGAGTACCGTCTGGACATCCGGCCGACGCGCGCGGCCGTGTTTGTGGACGACAACTACATGGGCCACGGCGGCGATTTCGGCGGGCACTTCCATTCCATGCTGGTCACCCCCGGCAAGCACCATATCAAGATCACGCTGAGCGGCTACAAGACGTACGAGACGGACATCGACGCCACGGCCAGCAGCAAATCGCAGATGAAAATTACTTTGGAGAAGAGCAGCGCGCCACCCGCATAGACGGCGAGGGTACAAGCAGTTTAGGGTGAAATTTCTTCGAGGGTGCGCTCGCGTGTTTCCACGGTAGCGAGAGAAACGACGGCGCCGGCGAGCGCGACAATTCCGAACAGCAGAAACACGCCGGCAACGCCGTGCCCGGTCAGCGCGAAGCCCACGATAGCCGGGCCCGCCGCGGAAGCCACACGCAGCCATGCACTGGCCGCGCCCGTCCCCAGGCTGCGCAGCCGCGTGGGGTAAATCTCCGTCGTATACAAATAAACCAGCATCGAATTCCCGGAAATAAATGTGAAGCTGATCGCCACCAGAACGATGACTGCGTGTGGATTGGCCGCCCCGCGCATCCAGAGAGCGATAAGCGGCGCGGCGCCGAGCGCGTAAGCCAGGATGAACCAGGCGCGGCGCCCCATGCGATCCACCAGCATCGCGCAGCAGAAAGCGCCGGCAAGTCCGGCGATGTTGATGATCACGCCGATGCGCAACGCGTCCGCGACGCCATACTTGTAGTACGTCCGAAAAATAGTGGGGAGCCAGGTATTCACGCCGTAGGTCACAAAGTACGTGGTGATCCAGATGCACCACACCACGACGGTGCGCTTGCGGTAGATTCCCCGGAAGAGTTCGAGCCAGGAAGTTTCGCGCGGCGCTACAGACCAGGCGCGTATCGTCTGCACCGCCGGCGCTATGGAAACTTCCGCGCCGCCGGCGCGCGCGGCGGCCTCCATCTCCCCTACGATTTGCTCGGCTTCCTCGAAACGCCCCTTGGAAACGAGCCAGCGCGGCGACTCCGGCAAAATATTTCCGGCAAAGAGCGCGAGTACCAGGATCGCAGGCAATCCGCCGATCAAAAACATAGTGCGCCATCCAAACAGCGGCACCAGCCAAAAACCGAGCAGGGAAGCTCCCACAAGCCCAATCGGGAAGATCAATTCATAAAGGAGAAAGAAGCGCCCGCGGCCTTTCGCGCGCGAAATTTCGTTGATGTAGGCGGCGGCAACGGGAACTTCGCCGCCCAGCCCGATACCCTGAATGGTGCGGAAGAGCAGCAGCGAAGGAAGATTCCAGGCCGCGGCGCAGAACAGGCTCATCAGCGAGTACAGCGCGATGGTGACCTTGGCGCATTGCAGCCGCCCGATGCGCTCCGCCAGCCAACCGAAAAACAGCGCCCCCACGATTTGGCCGACAAAGCTGGACGAAATCAGCAAGCCGATGGTGCGCGGCGTGAGTTTCCAAATTCCGATCAGCGAGGGAAGCACATAAGCAACGGCCAGAACGTCAAACGCGTCGAAAAACGTCGCGCTGCCCATGACCAGAAGCGCGCGAATGTGCCACGGCGTGATCTGAACGCGCTCGATTCGAGCGAGCAGAGAAGCGGCGCGACGATCGTCAGTGACAGCAGGCATGCGCAATTTCACCGGGAGTCAGAGCGGTGCCACTCTATAGTTCGAGGGTCGCAAGGGCAAACATTAATTCAGGTGGGATTTTGTGGGACAGCCACTCTTGGCTGTCTGGGTTGGGTCGTGACCTACAGACAGGGACAGCCAAGAGTGGCTGTCCTACACTTGCACGAAGCTTGCTTTGCGCGCGAGCAGCGTTGACAGATTGGTTTCCGATTTGTCAATCACGGAAAGGTTCAGTTTCTGGAGCAGGCTGTAAATTGTGTCGATCTCGATTTGCCGTGGCAGCGGCATGGGCGGGCGCATGAAGGGATTGGGAATCAGGCCGCGCAGCCATGCGGCCGTTTTGTAGCGCGTGTGCAGGCGGCCCATGTCGGCGATGTATTCCTGCAGTTGCACCAGGCCGCTGTTCCAGATCTTGGAAGCGCCTTCAAAATCCCCGCGCTTCCAGGCGTCCAGGTGGTCAAGCATGGGTTCGAACGCGAAGTTCCAGAAGCCGCTCAAAGTGCCGTCGAACAATCCCGTGGCGTTATATTCATGAAAGCGGCTGGCCAGCGCTCCCAGCACCGCCACGTGCCGGTCGAGCGAGCGAAGGCCTTCTGCCACGATTCGAAAACCTTCATAAAACGCGTAGGTCATCTTCCAGCCCGCGATATTGGGGATTTCCCGGCAAAGTTGCAGCGTGGCGCTTACCGGCAAGCCCGGAGAAAACGGCGGGCGCGATCCCGAAACTGGATGGGTAATGATCGGCAGATCGACTGCACGGTCCTGCGCTTTGATCATGTCTCCCCACACTTCGGGATACATATCCGCGTCCCAGCAGGAGGTCACATCCTGTGCGCCGCCGGGAGGCGTCACAAAAATTCCGTCCACCCCCAGGGCTTTCGCATCTTTCGCTGTGGCGACCGTTTCTTCTGTAGTCAACGCCCACGTCCCGGCGAAGATAGGGACGTTCCCGTGCGCCTCTTCCATCGCAATTTCGAGGACGCGCCGCTTTTCCGACCGCGTGAGATAGAAAATCTCTCCGGCCTCCGGGTTGACGCATAGCCCGCCGACTTTCTGGAAGCGCGGTTCGCGCAGGAAATACTGGATGAAGCGGCGGTAAGCCGGCTCGTCGATCTGGAAATTCTCGGTCATCGGCAGCAAGATCGCCACGTAGTAGCGATCCGCAATCTTGTCCCTGTTTTGGCTGGTCATGGATGAAGCTCCCGTCGCACAATGCGGACGCGGCTTGACGGCGCGATTCGATCTTGGTCATACTGCCGCATCGATGGGCCCTTATCAATCGGTACTACCTTATCATGATTCCGAAAGCACCAAGCGGCGCGAGCGCCGGTATCCCTCGCGCCGGGAATTTCTCAGCCTAATTTCCGCAGCGGGCGCCGGAGCGCTGTGCTCCAGCCGTCCCTTCGCGGCCGCGGCGGCCGATCCGGGCCGCATTGACATTCATCACCACTTCCAGCCGGATGCCTACTTCGATTTTCAGAAGAAATACGGCAAGGGTTTCCCGGAGAACGACTGGATCCTTTCGAAAGATCTGGAAGATATGGACCGGGCGGGCACGGCCATCGCGTTTTTGTCGCTCACCACGCCGGGCTTCGCTTTCGCGGAGCGCGACGAGGCGAGAAAAATCTCGCGCCAGTGCAATGAAGACGCCGCAAAACTCGTGGCGGATCATCCGGGACGCTTCGGCAGCTTCGCGACTATCCCCCTGAATGACACCGAAGGCGCGCTGCAAGAAATCGAATACGCCTTCGGTACGTTGAAGGCCGACGGAATCTCCCTCTTCTCCAATTACGGAGACGTGTGGCTGGGCCACGCGACATTCGCCCCTGTCTACGAGGAATTGAATCGCCGCAAGGCGGTCGTGTACGTCCACCCCGTGCTGGCCAACTGCTGCGCCAACCTCAGCGTGGCCAAAGACGGCGTGCCCAACGAAATCGCCATGGTCGAATTCGGCGCGGACACCACGCGCGCTCTCGCTGGCCTGATCTTCAGCGGCATGACCACGAAGTTTCCCGACATTATCTGGATTTTCGCACACGGCGGCGGCACCATGCCGTTCGTGATCGAACGGTTTTTTCAGGGAGG
>Ga0210398_10006007_pt1 | contig 11235 bp, 10 predicted proteins | sample IncBWC4OmetaG_FD_161047 | JGI IMG/M metagenome (GOLD analysis project Ga0210398, IMG submission 161047) | Forest soil microbial communities from Barre Woods Harvard Forest LTER site, Petersham, Massachusetts, United States - Inc-BW-C-4-O | ecosystem: Environmental > Terrestrial > Soil >... | reverse complement strand
CATCCTGCGGCACCCATGAACGGCTTCACCCAGGGCGGCTACAAGCTTGTCTACACCGATAAAGCCGTCGAATGGCGGGAGAAGGAATTGGCAAAACGCGGCATGGCGGACTTCTCAACCTCACTCGGCTTCTCCGTAGGCTCGTTCGGGAGCCGGGGCGGCGCGGGCGAATCCGGGGCCATCGGGAATGTCTTCTGGGGCAGCCCGGCTTTTAAGGCTGGCATCACGCCGGAGATGGTGCTGGTTTCGGTCAACGGCACGGCATACACGGCGAACGTGCTGAAAGATGCCGTTCTGGCCGCCGAGAAGGACAAGCAACCGCTGCAGTTGCAATTCCGCAAGGATAATCGCTACTGGATGGTGACTATCCCCTACTACGACGGAATGCGGTATCCGTCGCTTGAACGCGTCGACGGCACGACGGACCGCCTCGACGAAATCCTGGCGCCGAGCAAGAGCCCATTGCCTGCGATGTAAATTTTCCTTGCCATGATTCCCGGATCGGTGCGGCGGCTTGGACAACAAATTCTTGATTCCCGAAATGAAAGATTTGCCTTTGTCAAGAACTTGCATTCCCGCCGCACCCCCGTTAGCATCCACTCAGAGACCGGCCTGCAAAGCAGGTGTGGTGGCTAACGCTGGTTGAACCTACATTCATTGAACAGGGAGCTCGACTCGACAATCGGCTCGGTGTGCAGTGTCCGCCAGTCCGGAATGCCTAAAGAGCCGCGGAGAGTTCCCACCGTCTTAGGACGGGTTCACCGGCGCGCTACTGCACGGCCCAGTGGGTCGGTCTTTACTTCACACGCGTCGCCCCAAAAAAGTTGCGCCATGAAAAAAGTCTCCGGTGAATGGTGGTTCCTGGCGGCCGGCTTGGCCGCGCTGTCCCTTGGCCTCATCCTCCGCTTCGTCGCCAACCTCAAGGGCGACACCATGGAGTTCATCGAAGGGCTCTGCATTGGCCTCTCCATCGCCCTGCTCCTCGGTGGCCTGATCAAAGTACGGCGAGACGCCAATCGCGACTCCGGCCGGGCCTGACTCTCATCTGTGCATCCCCGCCTTCTCCAGTTCGGACATATCGCCATCCCCACCTACGGAGCCCTCACCGCGCTCGCCCTCATTGCCGCGCTCGCCGCCGCCGTCCACTTCGCCCGCCGCCTCTCGCTCGACCCCAATAAAGTCTGGACCCTCTCGCTCACCGCCATCCTCACCGCGCTCATCACCGCACGCCTGCTGCTCGTCGCCGCGCACTTCAGCATCTTCCGCCAGCACCCGTTCTGGATCCTCGGCCTTACCGGCGGGCGCGATTGGTGGATCGTCCCGGCCAGCGTCGCGCTCGGCATCGCCGCCGCCGTCCTCTACGCGCTCTCAGAGGACCTGCCGCTGTTCCGCGTCGCGGACACCCTCGCCCCCGCCGCCGCCCTCGCAGTCACCATCAATCGCATCGGTGCCTTCCTCGCTGGGCTCGACTTCGGCACGCCCGCCGCGCTCCCCTGGTCGGTCACCTACACCAGCCGCATCGCCGCCATCTGGTATCGCACGCCGTTGGGAATCCCTCTGCACCCCACCCAGTTCTACGAGGCGGCATCCGCTCTCATCATCTTTGCGCTTTTGATCTGGTATCTCCCGCGTCGCCGTCACGACGGCGAAATTGCCGGAGCCGCGCTTTTTTTGTTCGGCCTCACGACCCCATTCCTGGACCTCTTCCGCGCCGGCCAGACCCGCCCACCCTTCTCGCTCGCTCTCTCCATCGCCACTGTCCTCGCCGGAGGCGCGCTCTGGCTCGACCGCAAAAACTATCCGCATCGATATACTTCTACCGATGACTCGCCACCTGCTCCCTAAGCTCTGCTCACTGCTCGCTCTTTCTCTCGCACAGCTTCTCCACGCCCAGGCCGGAGCCGCCATTCCACCACCCATCTACCTCTACGAAGGCGGGCTCTACCTCCACGGAGCGCCCGGCGCACTCGGCGACGGTGAAGCCGACAAGCCCCGCATGTACGCCTTCCTGCCCAAGACACGCTCCACCAGCGCCGCCGTCCTTGTCATACCCGGCGGAGGATACGAACACGTCGCCATTGGCCACGAAGGCTTCCAGCTTGCCACCTGGCTCAACGCCCAGGGAATGGCCGCCTTTGTCCTCGATTACCGCGTCGCCCCCTACCGCTATCCCGTCGAGATCGACGATGGACGTCGCGCCATGCGCCTCATTCGCGCTCACGCCGTCGAATACGGCATCGATCCCAACCGCCTCGGCGTCTGGGGATCATCCGCCGGAGGCCATCTCGCTTCCTCGCTCGGTACGCATTGTGAATCTATAACTACAACGGCGACGAATTCCCCGGCGCCCTCTGACCCGGCCGACTCGCAGTCCTGCAAGCCGGCCTTTATGATCCTTGAATACCCCGTCATCAGCATGGAAAGCCCGATCGCGCACACCGGTTCCCGAAAGAACCTCCTCGGCCCCGATCCCGATCCGGCGCTCGCCCACGAATACTCCAACCAGTTCGCCGTGACCGCGCAGACGCCGGCCGCCTTCATCTGGGCCACGACCAACGACGCCACCGTGCCCGTCGAAAACTCGCTCGACTTCTATCGCGCCCTCGAACGCGCCCACGTCCCCGCCGAGTTACACATCTACGACTACGCCGACCACGGCTGCGGACTCTGCGGCTCTATCCTGCCGCTCTCCACCTGGCCCGCCCTCCTGCGCAACTGGCTGCTGCAGCACAGCTATCTGCCTCCCAATGCGCCGCCCATGCCCGCACCCGAGCCCAACTCCGCCTTCTGGCCGCAGGGACTCGCCGGCCCCGGCGAGTCTAAGCCGTGAACCCGACCACCCACACTGTTCCACCCGAAGCTGCCGGACAGCGCCTCGACGCCTGGCTTGCCACGCAACTCGAAAACGTCAGCCGCGCCCGTGTCCAGCTACTGCTCTCCGAGTCGAAAGTCCTTGTTAACGGCGCCCCCGCCAAGCCTTCGCTTAAACTGCGCGGCGGCGAATCCGTCGAAATTCTGGGCGAGCCCACCCCACCACCCCTGCGCGCCACGCCCGAAGACATCCCGCTCGACATCGTCTACGAAGACGCCGATCTCTCCGTCGTCAACAAACCCGCCAGCATGATGGTCCACGCCGGTTCGGGAGCCACCGACGACGCCCGCAACCGCGGAACGCTGGTAAACGCACTGCTGAGTCATTACCAGCAGCTTTCAACCACCGGAGGTCCGCTCCGCCCCGGCATCGTCCATCGCCTCGACAAGCAGACCAGCGGCGTCATCATCGTTGCCCGCAACGACGCTGCCCATCTCAAACTCGGCGAGATGTTCTCCCGCCGTCAGGTCCACAAAACATACCTCGCGCTCGTTCACGGCCACGTCAAAGCCGACCGCGGAACCATCTCCGCCGCCATCGCCCGCGACGCCATCCGCCGCACTCGCATGACCACCCGCCGCGAATCCCTGGATTCCGGAGCCCGCACCGCCATCTCGCACTACGCCGTCATCGAGCGCATCACCTCGCGCTTCGGCGCCTTCACTTTCGTCTCCGTCCGCATCGAAACCGGCCGCACGCACCAGATCCGCGTGCATCTCTCGTCTATTGGGCATCCCGTCGTCGGCGACACTCTCTACGGTGCACCCGCTCGCATCGCCATCCCCACCGCAACGCGCCGAAAGAAATCCGACCCCGAGCCGGAAGCCATCTCCCTCGACCGCAACTTCCTCCACGCCGCCGAGCTCCGCTTCGCCCATCCCCGCACCGGCGAGCCCCTCGATCTGAAAGCGCCGCTACCCGAAGAACTCACAGCTTTCCTGTCCCAGCTCAAAGCCAGACAGTAATCGCAGGGCGGCTACATTACAGATGAACGTGCTAGGCCTGCACCAGGACCCTCACCCCATAAGGCTCGATGCTCATTGGTCCCGAAACCGTCGACTTGCTGAGCAAATCCCGATAGGTGCCGGCGATAGTTACAGATTGGGACTTGGCAGTGTGGTTCAACACATAAGTCCATGCCTGCCGATCCGCCCTGCGTGTGGTGATCTCAACGCCCGGTGGTGCCTGAATCGGTCGCGAGACGCCGCTCATTGCCATCAGCGTGAGAAGCACCCGGGCAAGATCCTTAGATTCAAGGTGAGCGCCGATGTAGATCGCCCTTCCCTTGCCGTAGCTGTGTGAGGTGATGGCCGCCTTGCCCGCATAAGCGCCGCCGGTGTATGACGCAAACACCTCCGCCTTCTGCGGACTCAGGATGTCAGCCCATATACGGCACTCGGCGTTCGGCCCCGCGAGCGGCCCCGAGAACTGAACGCTCTGCTTCTCCGAATAAATCGGCTGATAATCGAACAGTTCGACCCCCATCACGTCGCGCAGCAGGCCGGGTAGCGGCGTATCGACAATGCGGCTGTGCTCGTCCTTTACACCCAGGCGAAATCCCGCGATAAATGTCCCGCCGTTCTCGACAAAGCCGCGAATACGCTCCGCCTGTTCTTGCGAAACGATATACATCACCGGCGCGCAGAGAACCTTGTACCGGGAAAGCTCCGGAGTAGCGTTGACGATATCTACGCCGGCGTGGGACGCCCCCATCGAGCCATACCACGGCAGCAGCTCCGAAAGGTACTTGATCTTGGGCTGGCCCGGTTGAATGGTCAGCGCCCAGCTCGAGGTGGGATCGTAGCAGAGGGCAAGGTCGGCCTCGTATCGCGCGTTAAGCGCGTCGTGACCTAAAGACTTGAGCTCGCCAATGGTCTGCTGAATTTCATCAAAGCCGACGCTGTGCGACCGGTCATGCTTGAGCAGCCCATGCCAGTACTCCTCGGCGCCGAAATCGGCCGTGTCCCAGCGGAAGTAGTTAATCCCCATGGCTCCATGCGCGACTGCCTGGTAAGACCACAGCCGCAGCTGCCCCGGCTCGGGTTGAGGCGAGAAGAAGGGCTGCCCCGCCTTCCCAGTCTGCTCTTCCATGATGAGAAAAGGCTCGCCGTCCTTTACGCAGCGCATGATATCGTGCCCGAAAGCGCTCGTAGTGGCTATCGCGTCCGGCGGCCCGCTGGCTCCCGAGTCAGCGCCGCTCAGAAGAATCGCGAAGAACCCTGGATAGTTATCCGCGGAGGCGAAGTCGAGATTGCGGTACAGGTCGCGCATGTCAATGGTGTCGACTAGCCCGACGTTGTTAGTGGTAACGAAGTGAGTCGGACAAAGCTTGCGCAGCATAGCCAACTGCTCTTCAAGAAAGGAGACATTGGCAAAGCTCTGGTAACGGTCGTAATCGAGCGCAAACCCGGGATTGGGCGGAGCACCCGAAGGGAGCGGCACCGGAATCTGCGAAAAGTCAGTGTAAGTGTTGCTCCAGAAGACCGTCCCCCATGCCTGGTTGATCGCGTCCAGTGATGGGTACCGGTCGCGCAGCCACCGCTGGAATCCCTCACGGCAGAAACGGCAGTAGCAGCGCCCGGATTCGCCCAGAGTCAGTTCGTTATCGATCTGCCAGCCGATGACGCCCGGAGTCGAGTTGAAAGCGCGCGCCATCTCCGTAGCGATCGCGAGTGAGAGACGGCGATAGATCGCGTTCGTGGGGCAGGTAAAGCGGCGCGTACCCGGACTCAGCGTGACCCCGTGCTCGTTGACCATCAGCACTTCGGGATACTTCTGCGTCAGCCACGGAGGCGGCGCGGCCGATGGTGTTCCGAGGATGACGGATATCTGCTGAGCATGGAGAATGCCGACCACGCGCTCCAGCCATTTGAAGTCGAAGCCCCCTTCCCGTGGCTCCATAAGCCCCCAGGCGAACTCCGCGATGCGCACATTGGTGATGCCCGCGGCAGCCATGGCCGCGGCGTCCTGTTCCCAAAGGCTCTCGGGGGTTTGGTCGGGATAGTAATCGGTGCCGAACAGCAGCGGTAGATGGCCGGACGAATGCCCCGGGGAAACTTTTTCTTTCGCCGCCTGCGAAAAAGCCCGCGAGTGGGGCAAGGCAAGCAAGCTGGCCAGCGTGGCGCTCCCCGTCAGGATAAAGTCTCGTCGCTCCATCCGCGTGTATCCTCCGGAAACCTTATACAGGATAGGAGTCCAACCCCGCCGGATTACGCCTTCGCGACCCGCCTTGCCACACATCCCTTGACCATCCCTTCGCCACATAGATAATCCCTCCATGGCCGCATCCGCTTCCGGGGTCTTCGACTCGCTTATCCGCGACTTCCGTTGCGGCATCCGCACTCTCGCTCGCACGCCCGGCTTTTCTCTTGTTGCCATCGTCGTGATGGCTCTCGGAATCGGCGCCTCGGCGGCGCTCTTCACCGTCGTACATTCCGTTCTGATCAAACCATTGCCGCTCCCCGACGTGGATCGCCTGGTGGCGATTTATGAGGCAGACACCAAGCTCAAATTCAACAACAATGTGGTGGCTGGGGGCACTTTCCAAAGCTGGGAGCAGGAGAATCGCACCTTCCAGCACATCGCTATCAGCACCGAAACCGACGGCAATTTCTCCTCGAACGACGGCCAGCTTCCCGAACGAATCCACGCCGTGGCCTCTTCCTGGACTGCGCTTCTATTGCTCGGCGTCCAGCCTGCCTACGGCCGGCTCTTCATGCCCGACGACGACAAATACGGTGCCAATGAAACCACTATCCTCACCTGGGGTTTCTGGAAACGCCGCTTCGGAGGCAATCCTTCTATCGTCGGCCGTACCATCCTGCTCGATTCCAAACCGTACACCGTTGTCGGCATCCTGCCCGCCTGGTTTACCTACCCCAATCCGCGGGTCCAGCTTTGGGTGCCTGTGTATCCGGAAGTTCCCCCTCAGGTCATGGCGTCGCACGACTCGCATAATTTCACGATCATCGGCAAGCTGAAGCCCGGCGTTTCCGTCGCGGCTGCCCAGGCCGATCTGAGCAACATCTCCGCGCAGGCGCGCAAACAACTGCCCGAGGGTCCCGTCTTCGACGCAGCCAACATTCGCCCGCTTCTCGATGCCGAAACGTACAAGGTCAAGACGCTGCTCTACGCGCTCTTTGCCGCTACCGGATGCCTCCTCCTGATCGCGTGTCTGAATATTGCCAATCTTCTGGTGGCGCGTTCCGCCTCGCGCCGCAAGGAAGCCGCAATCCGCACCGCCCTCGGCGGCTCAAGGGTCCGACTGCTCCAGGAGCGTGTCAGCGAGAGCATATTGCTGTCGCTCGCTGGCGGCTTGCTCGGTTTGCTCTTCGCCCAGCTGGCCCTGCAATGGCTCCTCCATCAGCGAACCGATCTGCCCCGCTTCGAGTCCATCCATCTCGATTTCACGGTGGTCCTGTTTTCCATCGGGCTCGCCGCGCTTTGCGGCATAGCCTCCGGCCTCGCGCCGGCCCTCGTTGAAGACGAAGAGCAGGTTCTGCGCACTTTGCAGGAGTCTTCCCGCTCCGTGAGCGGCAGCCGCGGCAGCGTCGCCCTGCGTCGCGCGTTGCTTTCCATCGAGGTCGCGCTTACCGTCGTGCTGCTGGTGGGCGCGGGGTTGTTTCTCCGCAGCTTTCAACACCTGCGGGCCGTCGATATTGGTGTGCCGACCGCGAGCGTTCTGCATGTGAGCGTCAACCTGCCGGATGCAGCCTACAAGGAAGGGGCGAAGAAGCTCGCCTTTATCGAGCAGTTGCTCGAGCGCGTGCGCGCTCTGCCCGGCGTCCGCGGCGCGGGCATCAGCACCTGCCTGCCCGGCCAGGGCCACTGCTCGGACGACGCCTTTACCATCCCCGAAATCCCGCCTCCGCCGAAGGGTCAGTTTTGGGACGCCTCCGTTCGCTTCGTCGATCCCGGCTATTTCAACGCAATACAAATGCCTCTGCTGCGCGGCCGCTATTTCTCGTCTGAGGAGCGCCTCACGCGCCGGCAATACGTCATCGTGAGCCAGTCGTTTGTGCGCCAGTTTCTACCCAACACAGATCCGATCGGCAAGCACGTGGTCGATCCCAACAATGGCGAGTTGAACGAAAAGCCTGCGCCCAGCAGCGAGATCATCGGGGTAGTGAGTGATGTTCGCGAATATGTAAACCGCGACCCTCGCCCCACCGTTTACTATCCTCTCTACGGAGGTTTGCGCGGTGATCTGGAGTTGGCCGTGCGCACAGCTTCTGACCCTCTGAGCTTGGCTCTCCCCGTGCAGCGGGTCGTAGCCCAGCTCGATCCCGCCCTGCCTGTAGCCGACGTCCTATCTCTTGACCAGATCATCGGCAAGGACACTGCCGCGGCTAGTTTCGATGCTCTCCTGCTACTGGTCTTTGCCATGCTCTCGCTCATCCTCGCCGCCGTCGGCCTCTTCGGCGTCCTCTCTTACATCGTGTCCCAGCGCACCGGCGAGATCGGCATCCGCATCGCCCTCGGCGCCCAGCGCGAACACGTCCTCCGTCTAATGCTCGCCGACGGCCTCCGCCCCGCAATTATCGGTCTGGTCCTCGGCCTCGCCGCCAGCGCCGCTGTCACCCGCCTCATCCGCTCCCTGCTTTATGGAACGCAGCCGCTCGACCCCATCGTCTTCGTGATCGTGACCATCGCGCTGCTGGCTGTCGCCGCCGTCGCCTGCCTCGTCCCCGCGTGGCGCGCCTCCCGCCTCGATCCTGTGGAGGCTCTGCGTACCGAATAGTCCTTCTCGCCATGTAAAATGACCGAGTATACCGAAGCATTATGATTAAAGGTTTTTCCACGATCTTTCGCACTTCTGCCCTCCTGCCGCTCGCGCTTCTCGCCGCATCTGCTCTCGCCCAAGCTCCGCCGGCCCGGCCATCGACCACTGCCCAGCCTGCCGACGTGTCTCCGGCTGCACAGCAGCCCGCGCCCGCTCAGCAGCCGGCAGCCGGCCAGCAGCAGAACGATCAGCAGTACACCATCACTCGGCAGGTCAACGAAGTCGATCTCGTCTTCACCGTGACCGATAAGCACGGCCATTTCATCTCTGACCTCAAGCAGAGCGATTTCGCCCTTCTCGACGACCAGAAGGCTCCCGATCGCGTTTACAGCTTCACCCAGCAGACGAATCTGCCCCTGCGCGTCGGCATCGTCATTGACACCAGCACCTCCATCCGTACGCGCTTCCAGTTCGAGCAGCAAGCGTCCATCGAATTCCTTCTGCAGATCCTGAAGCCTAAGACCGACAAGGGATTCGTCATGGGTTTCGACGTCACGCCAGACTACAAGCAGGATTGGACCAACAACCTCGACTCGCTTACCACCGGCATCAACGCCCTTCGCCCCGGCGGCGGAACCGCGCTGTTTGACGCCGTCTACAGCGCATGTCGTGACAAGTTGCTTGACGCCTCGCGCGGCCAGGAGCCCGTCCGAAAAGCCATGGTCCTCATTTCCGATGGCGATGACAACCAAAGCCACGCGTATCTCGACGACGCCATCAAGGAATGCCAGCGCGCTTCGACCATCGTCTACGCCATCAGCACCAATACCAGCCCCAGCCGCGACCGTGGCGACGACACCCTGCAGAAGATCGCCGATGCGACCGGTGGGCGCGCCTTCTTTCCCAAGCGCCTCGAAGAAATGCCTGTCAGCTTTCAGGACATCCAGGACGAGCTCCGCAGCCAGTACGCAATTGTCTATAAGCCTGCGGACTTCAAGAATGATGGAGCCTTCCGCCCCATCTATCTCTTCTGTCTCGACCGCCGCTACGTCGTCCGCGCCAGCAAGGGCTACTTCGCCCCCAAGGGATAAGCGGCGCGAGCTGCACTCCTGGCGTCTTGCTGTTGTCGGGAACTTAGAACCGCCACCACCCCGGCGGGAAAAGGGCATGCTTGTCCGCGCGTAGAAGCGCAATCAGCAGGATCACGGCCGCGATGATCAGCAGCCCCGAGATCTGCCTCCGGAACAGCCGTTCGTTGGTAGTCATCTTCAGACTTATTGCTGCCCGATGGGAATGTTGTACAGGAAGAAAAACCGCAGCTCTAAAAACTTGCCTTTGAATTCCTTGGGAAGGGGCGGGTAAGGCGACGCTCCGGTGATGCCTCCCCACGCTGCGCGGTCAAGCGATACGTCACCCGAGGGCAGCTCGAGAATCATCTCCTTCACGCTCCCATCAGGCAAAATCTTGAACCGTATCCCTACCCTGCCCTGCTTGAGCAGCGGAGGTTGCGCCGCCTCGGGAATAATCGGATACCACGCGCGCTTGGTGTCGAAGATGACGCGCTGCATGTAGGGGCCAAAATCGACGCCCATGGTGTCCGAAAGAATCTCTGCCCCGCCCTGCAGCGCGGGATGCTGCGCAGGAGCATTCGCACCCATGTCGCCGCCGTACTGCCCGGCTCCACGCGCCTGGCGCGCCAGCTGTTGGAGATCCTGACCAATGGTGCCGTGTCCGGTGTCGAAGCTGGGCTTGGGGGCGGGCCGCGGCGCTTCAATCTGGCTCTGCTGATTCTGCGGAAGTGGTTGTGCGGGCGGCTGCGGTTGCGGCGGCGCCTGGGCCACCTGTGGAGCCGGTGGCGCGGGAAGCTGCGGCGCTGGAGTATTTGGCTGGGGCGTAGGCGGCCCCGCGCGACGCATGGCTTCGAGCTGCGCGAGCGTCTTCTTGTCCAGCGTCGGCTTCTTCGATTCGGCGATGCGGTTCTTGTCCGAGAGCGGCGCCGGCTTCGGCTTCACCTGCTTCAGAGCATCGGGAGGCAGATCCAGGTAAGTCATCTCCTTCTCTCGCTGCTTGAGAACAACAGAAGGATCGACCACCTTCACGTTAAATAGGTATTTGGGACCGTACGCCAGGTACCAGAAGATCACCAGGTGAATAATCAACGCGATCCAGAACTTCTCGCGCAAACTGGCCCAGTTGCGGCTGCCCTCAAGCTCCTCGATGACATTCAGCAGGTCATGGAGCTCGTAATCCTCGTATCGAGTGGGACGGCGAAAACGGGGTGCTTCGGGCGGAGTGCTCGGAGGACTGGGCGGGACTTCGGTGATCGGCATTCTAAGGCTGTGTGGACACTTTGTGCCCGGCAGGGACTCGCACTCCGGCGGCCGGCACACTGTTGAGGATCATCTTATTCTCTCATCCTTTGACGCTTTTCCGCAGCGATGTTTTGCCACGGAAGCGGGCAGTTTCACAAGTCCAACCGGCCGGGATTTCACCCTTATCCCCTACAATCGTTGAGGATGACTCAGGCAGTCGTGATTACCGTAAGTGACTCATTCAGCCGGGGAGAGCGCGGGGACCTCTCCGGACCGGCCGCGGCTAAAGTACTCGAATCACATGGATTCGACGTACACGCGCGCATTTC
>Ga0210398_10006004_pt1 | contig 11240 bp, 12 predicted proteins | sample IncBWC4OmetaG_FD_161047 | JGI IMG/M metagenome (GOLD analysis project Ga0210398, IMG submission 161047) | Forest soil microbial communities from Barre Woods Harvard Forest LTER site, Petersham, Massachusetts, United States - Inc-BW-C-4-O | ecosystem: Environmental > Terrestrial > Soil >... | reverse complement strand
GTCCCGCACGAGCTGTTCGCTGCAGCTGCAGAAATAAACGCTCGGGGCGCCGCGTCGGCCCGCCGGTCGAACATGGATACAACCGTCAGTCGCCCAAAGATGTTTCAGCAATAGTCCTATCTGCGCATCGCTCAATTGAAACACTGCGGGCGGCAAATGCTTTTGGTGCGAGCGTTGATCGTAAATACCGAGGCCCCTCAACCAGGCATTGACTCCGGTGTGGTGCCAGCGGTTGCCATTGCCGGCAATGACGAGCTGGTGCCAATTGCCCCGGCCCGGCTGACGAGTCACGGTGCTTCCCAGAGCGATGGCGCATTCCCTCACCAACTTACTGTTGGCTTCCGACGCCGTTGTGTAACGCAACGGCTGATTCTTGAGGTAACTGCCGTCTCCGACTAAATGACCCAGCAGACAAATCTCCGCGTCCGACCAAACCACAGGGTTGGAGATTGAAGGAAACTGTCGGCCGATCGCTACGCGCGATCCCATCTTGAGCTCGCCCACCGCCTGCCAGCCATCTCCCGTAAATACCCGATGGTTTGACGTGGCGCGCAGCGAACGGCCGCTGGCGAGCGCCACGCGAAATACCTGCCGCACACCCTTCGACCAGACCAGATCGCTTTGAGCTTTGATGATCTTCTGGTCCTCGCTCATCGCCCAGACCTCGGGAGTCTGTCCGACCAGATCCCGAATTTGAACCCGGCGTCCATCCGCCAGACACACCAACGTCTCGCCGGTCACGCACTCACGAAGATCCGACATCACCGGCTTCTTCTCCACGCGCTGCTCGACGCCGCGATTCAGCTGCGACAGCGCGATGACAGGGACCTTTAATTCCTTGGCCAGCGCCTTGAGGGATCGGGAAATCTCGGAGATCTCCGTCGCCCGATTTTCCTTGGTGCCGGCGACCTGCATGAGCTGCAGGTAGTCGACAACGATGAGATCCAAGCCGCGCTCGCGCTTCAAGCGCCGCGCGCGTGCACGGATTTCCGTCGGGGTGAGCGCGGGCGTTTCGTCAATGAAAATATTGGCGCCGCTCAACTGCGTCATGGCCGAGTCGATTCGTGGCCAGTCTTGTTCTTCCAGACGGCCGGAACGCAGATTGCTTTGATTGATACGCCCCAACGAGGAAATCATACGCAGCGTCAATGATTCAGCCGACATTTCCATGCTGAATATGGCGGCCGATTTCTTCGAGCCAAGCGCGGCATTTTCGGCGATGTTGACCGCCAGGGTGGTCTTGCCCATGGAGGGCCGGCCGGCAATGATGATCAGGTCGCCCGGCTGCAGGCCGGAGGTCATTTCGTCGAGCTTTTTGAATCCGGTGGATATGCCGGTCATCGTACCGTCGGAGTGATACAGCTCATCGATGCGGTTGACCACATCCGGCAGGATGCTCTTGACGGTTCTAAAGCCTACTTTGCCGCGCGAGCCGCGCTCCGCGATCTCGAACACGGCGCGCTCCGCCTCATCGACGATTTCGCGCGCCTCTCGGCCTTCCGGCTCCAACGCAGAACCGACGATCAGATTGCCCGCGCTGATCAGCTGCCGCAGCACAGAGCGTTCGCGCACGATATCCGCGTACGCCCGAATGTTGGCGGTGGTCGGCGTGTCGCGCGCCAGGGAACCCAAGTACGACAGGCCGCCGACCTGGTCCAGCAACCCCTGGCTTTCCAGGTGACCGGACAGCGTGACGGCGTCGCAGGGTTGGCTGCGCTCGATCAAGATCGCAGCGGCTTCGAAAATCAACCGATGGTCGTTGCGATAAAAGTCTTCGGCGATGACCCGATCGGCGATTTGGTCCCAGGCGGCCGCGTCCAGCATCAAGCCGCCGAGCACGGATTGCTCCGCCTCGATGGAATGCGGCGGCAGCCGCAGGCCGTCGCCGGCCCCCAAGGTTCGATTTATGACGCGAACGGACATGCGCTACCCTAACGGGACGCGATGCCGAACGCTACTCTTCGGCGATGATGGTGACCAACAGGGTCACATCAACGTCCGTGTGCAGATGCAGCTGGACCTGGTGCTCGCCGGTGATGCGAATCGGACCCGTCGGCATGCGCACTTCACTGCGGCTGATGGGCTGGCCGGCCTTGACGGCCGCTTCGGCGATATCGGCGGTGCCGATCGAGCCGAAGAGTTTGCCCTCGGTGCCGGCCTTGGCGCGCAGTTCGAGCTTGAAATTCTCGAACTTCAGCGCACGTGATTGCGCCGCCGCCAGTTCCTCGCCCGCTTTGGCTTCCAGTATGTGCCGCTGGGCTTCGAACTTGGCGATATTCGCCGCCGTCGCCATGGTGGCGCGGCCGGTGGGAACCAGGAAGTTCCGCGCGTAACCGGACTTGACCTTGACGCGATCGCCGATCTGACCGAGGTTCGCGACCTTCTGCAACAATATGATGTCCATGTGCCTTCGCCGATTTAGTGCTGATCTGTGTAGGGCAGCAAAGCCAGGAACCGTGCGCGGCGGATCGCGAGCTGCAGCTGGCGCTGGTAGTGCGCGCGCGTGCCCGTGATGCGGCTCGGAACAATCTTGCCGGTTTCAGTGATGTAGCTCTTGAGCGTGGCGAGATCCTTGTAGTCGATCTGCTTGACGTCATCGGCCGTGAATCGGCAGAACTTCTTGCGACGGAAAAAACGTGCCATGTTGCTCTCCTTTACCGCATGCCCATTGGCATGTCATCGTCATCGCCATCGTCGCCGAAGTCATCGTGGCGGCGGGCATTCTCGTCCGGGGCTCGAGCCATCGGGGACGCCTCGGTGACCGCTTCGTCCATCTTGACCACCAGACTGCGCAGCACCGCGTCGCTGAACCGGAAGGAACCGGTGAGCTCGGCCAGCGTCTTTTGATCGCATTCGATGTTCAACAGGATGTAGTGCGCTTTGTGCACTTTGGAAATCGGGAACGTCAGCTGGCGCCGGCCCCAATCTTCGAACCGATGCACCGAACCGCCGCCGGCACTGATCATGCCTTTGTAGCGATCGACCATCGCAGGAACTTGCTCGCTCTGGTCCGGATGGACCAGTAGCACGATTTCATAATGCCGCATTGTATCTCCCTAAGGATTTAAGCCTCCCGTTGCGAGCGGTGAGGCAAGGAGCGAAACCGGCTGTCCGGCAAAAAAGAGCGCGAAGGATACGTTTAATGGGGGTTTTGGTCAACCGCGCTGGCGCAGGGCCTCGAATAGCGCGATTCCCGCGGCAACGGAGACATTGAGGGAAGGCATGTGCCCGGCCATCGGAATCCGCACCAGGAAATCGCACGTCTCCTTGGTTAAACGGCGCATGCCGCTGCCTTCCGACCCCAGCACCAGGGCCAGCGGGCGCTTCAGATCGGCCGCGTAAATGGCTTTTTCAGCCTCCCCATCGGTTCCGACCACCCATATACCCCGCTCCTTGAGGCCCGCGAGGGTGCGGGCGAGGTTGGTCACGCTGGCGACAGGCATGAATTCCGCGGCACCGGCGGCCACTTTGCGCACCACCCCGTCGACCGCGGCGGCCCGATCCTTGGGGATGACCACCGCGTGAGCCCCGGCCGCGTCCGCCGTTCGCAGGCAGGCACCCAGATTATGGGGGTCGGTGACCCCATCGAGGATGAGCAGCAAGGGGTCGACGGTCAGCTGATCCAAGCCCTCCGTGAGGTCGTGCTCGTCCCAGGCCTTCAAGGGACGCATGGCCGCCACCGCGCCCTGGTGAACCACATCCCCTACCAGCTTGGAGAGCGCATCGGCCGAGGCCGCGTGCACATGCACCCCGACGCGCGCCGCGCGCTCATTCAGATCCCGGATGCGCGCATCATCGCGTGCGCCGGCGATCCACAGTTCCAGCACCCGTTCGGGCGCCCGTTCGAGCGCGGCATTGACGGCGTGCAGTCCGTAAACAAAGTTGCGCTTTGAATCGGCCATGCGCCTTGACTAGCTGCGACCGCGACCGCCGCGTTTGGCGCCACCACGCCGCGACCGGCTCTGGCCGGCATCGCGCCGCGCGTTCGGCGCGCCGCGCTCGGCGCCGCGCCGGGGCGCGCGCACCGTCCCACGGGTTGCGGAGGCGTCGGCATCAACCAATTCGAAGTCGATTTGCCGCTGGGTCAGATCGACGCGATTCAGGCGCACCCTCACCGCATCGCCGAGCTGCCAGCGCCGGCCGGTGCGCTGCCCCACCAGGCCCATGCCGCCATCTTCGAGTTCCCAATAATCGCCGGGGATGGCGGAGATATGCACCAGCCCATCGATGGGCATGTCCTTCAACTGCACGAACAGGCCGAATTCGAGCGCGCTGGAAATCGTGGCATCGAATGTCTCGCCGATGCGCGGCTGCATGTACAGACACTTGAGGTACCCCATGACGTCGCGCGAGGCATCATCGGCGCGCCGCTCGCGCTGCGAGCTTTCCGCACCCAAGACCTGCAGCTCGGCCGTCGTGTAGGCGTGCCCCGATGCCGACTGCGGCACCGCCGCGGCCTTGATCGCTCGATGCACCAGCAGGTCCGGATAGCGCCGAATGGGCGAGGTGAAGTGGGCGTACTCTTGCAGCGCGAGACCGAAGTGACCGATGTTGGTCTGTTGGTAGACGGCCTGTGCCAAGGAACGAATCACCAAGCCCTCGAGCAGCAGCCCGTCGGGCCGTGCGGCCAGCCTCTCCACCAGCTGCCGAAACTCGCGGGGCGTCGGCTTCTCCGAGAACAGCGCTCCCACCTGCAGTGCGCTCAAGACCTTCTGCAGTTCCGTCACCCGCTTATCCTCGGGCTGACCATGGACGCGATACAGGCTCTTGGCTTTCGAGATGCGCAGCGCCACCGCGGCTTCCACATTGGCGGCGATCATGCACTCCTCGATCAGGCGATGCGCGTCGTTGCGCGTCACGGCATAGAATCCCTCGATCGTGCCGCGCTCCCCGATTCGCGCCTTGACTTCGCCGCCGCGAAAATCCAGTGCGCCGCGGGCATCGCGCGCGGTCTTGAGCGCACCGTATACCGCGTACAGCGTTTGCAACGACACGCCGACCGCCGGCGCCACGTCGCGGGCATGTGCCTGCGGATTCTGCAGGTAGCTCCAGGCTTGGTCATAGGTGAGCCGCGCATGCGAAATGATCACCGCTTCGTAGAATCGAGACTTGCTCAGCTTCCCGTGCTTGCTGACGTGCATGTCGCACACGAAGGCAAGCCGCGGCACGCGCGGCATCAGCGAGCACAGATGATTGGACAGGTGCTCCGGCAGCATGGGAATGACGCGATCCGGGAAGTACACGGACGTGGCGCGCGCCCGCGCTTCCGAGTCGAGCGCGGTACCCACGCGCACATAGTGGCTCACATCGGCGATGGCCACGATGAGCCGCCAGCCGCCGCCGCGCAGCGCTTCGGCGTATACCGCATCGTCGAAGTCCTTGGCATCCTCGCTGTCGATCGTCACCAGCGGCAAATCCCGCAGGTCCTCGCGGCCCTGCATGTCTTGCGCGGGCACGTCGGGGGAAAGAAGATTTGCGGCGTCCAACACCTCCGGCGGAAATTCCTGCGGCAGATCATGCCGCAGAATCGCGAAACGAGCGGCCAAGTGGGCAGGGCTCAAATTATCCAGCACTTCCACAATTCGGCCCTGCGGCGGGGTCTCGCCCTGCGGGCGCTTGGTGACCTCGACGATGACCTGGTCGCCCTCTTTGGCACCGTGCCGATCGCGCATCGACACCTCGACGCTATACCAATGACCCGGATCCTCCGGTTCAACGCGGCCGCGGGATGGTCCGGCGCGCCAGACCCCGCCGATGCGCTTGGAGGCATCGCCGATGCGTTGGATCAATCGCGCGATGCGCCTACCGCGTTCGTTCATGCCGACGGCCAGCACCTCGACCCGGTCGTTGTGCATGAGCGTTGCGGTGTCCACCCGAGCCAGCACCAGGGGCGCCGATCCGTCATCCGGCATCACCAGCACATCGCCGTTGGCGCGGCCGCGCACCCGGCCGGCGACCCGCTCGCCCTCGCCTGCCGTCGCAAAGCCGTTCGGCCCCTCGATGGCTTGACCGTCGCGCACCATCGCCGCCAGGCGTTTGGCGAGCGCGTCGCGCTGCGCATCCGTGTGCAACCCTAAGCGCTTGGCGAGGCGGGCGGCGGTCAGCGGCTCAGGCGCCTCGCCCAGGTGCTTGAGCAGCAGCTCGCGGCTTGCGATGGGATCGGAATATCGGGACTTTTCCAGCTCGAGATTCGGGTCCTCGCGGCGCCAATCAGCAGCGGCTTTCGCAGCGCCGCTGTCCTGGGTTCCGGAGCCGGTCGATCGGCGTCGTGTCATGGGGTATTAAAGCGGGGCTGAAAGCGATGCATGCATTGGCAAACCTGTAAGAGGGGGGCAATTCTCCGCGTGGCGTGCCACGAGAGGAGATTGACGCCGTCAGATTAGCAGCTTTGCGGCTCCCCGGGGCCGGCACGAGGGCCTTGGATTGACAACCTCAAGGTCAGTGCGTACATTTCTGCGCCTCGCGTGAGGCGGACCCATCTTGCCCAGGTGGCGGAACTGGTAGACGCGCTGGTTTCAGGTACCAGTGGAGCAATTCGTGGAGGTTCGAGTCCTCTCCTGGGCACCACAATTCCGAGAGCGCGAGAAAACCCTTAAATACGGGCCTTTTAGAGCTATTGCTTTCCCCGAGTAGAGCCTGGTGTACCACGTTTGTGGACCACAGTGCGTGCTTCAGCGGCCCTTCAAAAATGTGAACTACACGGGCTGAAGGATTGCTCTCCCTTTAGTCATTCGCGTAGTGCGGTGCGGGTTGAGCGGGTGCGGTTGCTGGAACGTGTGCCCATGAACCCGCCAATAGGACAATGAGCCCAACCGCAAACGCTAACAGCGCGCTCGCCATGGCCCGTCGCATCAAAGCCAGATAGAGAGTGGACAAGCGATCTCGGGTGAGAACTTCGGGATACTTTCCACTGTCTCTTGAGGCCCGCGCCTTAACGTCCCACTTCTTGTACTCGTGTTTGCTGTATGCGCTCAATACGGCAGCCAACAGAGCAGCGCCCATCAATGATGTAAAAGTGAGGAAGGCGACCCGACCGGCCAACCAAATGAGCGTAGCGGATTGAGAAATTCCAGCGAACAGGGCACCACCTGATACAGCTTGGAGAACGCCAATCGCGAATGATTCGTTGGAAAAAAGAACTTCGCGCTCCTTTTGGTGTAGGTCACGCTCCTTCATGAACATCTCGAAGTCTTGATTACTCATGTGCTGGGGTCTCATCGTCGAATGGAATGCCCGCCAACCTCCTTCTAGCACCCTCCTTGAGAATCATGTCAGTCTTGGCTGAGTCTTTGCGCGCTTCGTCGAGTTGAACGCCTGAGCATCTGGCCTTCGCAGACTCCATAAGGAAGGAGTACTGCGCTGTGCATTGCTCGTCCAGAATTTTCGCGAGTTCTATCATCCGTTCAAGAGTATGCTGGTCACCGTCCCATCCGTGCGTGAAGATTGACTGCCAAAGAATGACTTCCCATGCGTGAGTGGTCGTGGCATGACGATAGTGCTGGTCCTGTAAATCGCGGCTACTTTGAAGACACTCTCGCGCAAAAAAGCCGCGTTCATCGTCCGATAGATTCGAATAAAACTTCGCGAGTGAGAAGTGTTCAGTCACCTCTGCCCACTTGGCTCGCATTCGTAGGCCACGGCCCTCAGGTGACGCGGCTAATTCCTTCAGTTGACTAGTTGTCGTCGCCAATAGCGATTTTGCATAGGACGGGTCACCCCGAAGAACGCTTCCGGCAGTGGTATCACTTTTAACTAGCCCGTCAAATAAGCTAGCGGCAAAGTCCAGGAATACTTTCTGTTCCTTCGATTGTTTGCGTGCGAATGGCCAGACCATCGGATTCCTCCATGAAGCCTCATCGTCGTGTCGATCATAACGGACGGAGGCGCCCGATGCGAATTAGCGGTGGGCGAAATGCCCCTCGATGACACGGCGAATACAGCATAAAATGCCCCCAAAATCAGCCAGGGAGACAAGACCATGAGAACGCTATTGGTGGCTTTCCTATTTAGCTGCCTCCTGGCCTGCGCGGCGATGATCGACTCGAAGAGCACGCAGCTGCAGCAAGGGATGAGCGAGGCCGACGTGGTCGCGAAAATCGGCAAGCCCAACTCCATCTCACTCAACACTTGCGGAACCAATAACCCCTCAGGGCCGTGGACCTGCAAGCAATACAAGTACAGCGCGGGTGGGCGTTGGCTGCTGGTTTACTTCTCGCAGTCGTCGGGCAGCGGATGGTTGGTCAACAACTGGAGGGCGCTGTGACAAAGGACCTGTTGTGACAATTCCCGGTGAGCGCAACAAGACGTTTGCTCTATTTGAGTTTGGCAGCGACGGCCATCCGTTTATCCTCGCATTCGAGACAGATAGTCAATCAGACCTCAACGCACACATTGAGAGACACAGGCGTGCGGACAAGCGCTATCGCGTTCGACTCGACGGTCACTTCATGCCGGTAGAGGAATACTTAGCAAGTCAGAAGTAGAGGGAGCAGGAATGGGTGCATTGGACTACATCAAGGCTGCAATTGAGTTAGCAAAGAGGGCTGGCCAGGTGGACCTTCAGAAGCAACTCATGGATGCCCGAGAGGAATTCAATGACCTCCGCGAGGCTAATCACTCGCTCATGCAGGAGGTTGGGGAACTGAAGGAGCAACTTCGTCGGGCGCAAGGCGGAGTGTTCTGGCGCGAGCCTTGGTACTACACGTCGAACGAAGACGAAGAAGAAGACGGTCCCTTCTGCCCAAACTGCTACGACACCAAGAAGCTGTTGGTGCGCGCGCCACGTCGCGAGGTCAGTGGCGGTGGTGTTCTGCAGACATGCCCATCATGCAATTTTGAAAGATGGGAGCGCGAACCTCGTGCCGAGTCGTTCGAGTAGCAGGACGACGACATCCGCAAGAGCACCGTCTAGTCAAAGAATCGCATTACCTTGTGGAATTCGGCTCCCTCAAGTCCGAAGATCTCGCTTAACGGTCGCCGAGAACCGCCGATCAACGACTCGCGTAGCATGTCTTCGAGCGGGTTGGGACCGATTATTTGCCCTGACTGCCGGGTCTTGTTGAGTTTGAACGCAAGCTCAGCGCCAGCCGGGTCGATGACGAAAAGCTTCAGTCCGTGAGTCACAGCCTTTTCGATTGCCGTGTTGATATGTTGGTCTCCAAAACCGTACCCAACTACCATGAGTCGGCATCCCGGTTTGAGAAGCGAGGCCTCGAACTGCTGCGCGTACCAACTAAGAATCGAACTGCGCCCTATCTCATGTTGCTTCGCGCCACCCATAATCAGGACTCGATGTCCATCGTCAGCGAACCATTCCGATGAACCGTGCAATTTGTAAAAGGGCTGACCGTCGGTTTGAATTCGAAATTCGCTTGAGGATCGCGGTGCCCACGAAGCGCGAGAAAGAGATGCTGAATGCATAGGCTCAGAACTCGGCGTATGGCGCATGCCTGGGATGTAAGGACGCACCGTTGCTCGGACGGTGTTGTCGATGAGATAAAACTGTTCGAGCAAGATATCTTGATTCAGCGTGAAGATCGCGTCGAATTTAGTGAGGAACGTTCGCACAAAGCGTAACGGGTTCACGCGCTGGAACTCCAAGTCCCTAAGTTCAAGGAAAGAACGATTCATTGCATCGAACATCCGACCAATCGCGCCCTGCAGTGCAATGAGTTGGGATTCCGACCACAACTGGCCCGCTGAGGGAGTCCAAGAGTTTTGTAGCTCGGGCAGCGCACTCTCGAATCCGCCACTTAGTTGATGAGTCCATAGCAACTGCCGAAGACGAACATCACCTATGATCTCCGGGCACCCGAGGAGATATTCGAAAGCCTCTGACGCGACCCAACCTCCCCAGTTGCGGCTAAATCCAGCACCGAGTAACACTAACCGAGTCACTTTATTCGCTCACGCACTCACTCAAGGCCTGGCTGTCAAAGTTATGCCTAGCTCGCGGGCGAAGGCATGTCGATCAATGCACCGAACTCCTAGCGTGCGGCAAACACCGGGGATCTTAGCGGCGCTGTTCGGGCCGCGCTCATCTGATACAACTGTGTAACCGTAGTGTTTTCCCAAGGCAATCAACCAAGGATCAGCAGGATTTCCCGGCATATGTGGCTTCCGCATGAGTCTGTAGTCTGCCGCAATCTCACCGACGAGCGTGACCACCTCCTGAATCATCTCCGCTTGTTTGCGAAGTACCAGCCCAGTGCGCGAGCACTTTTTGTATAGCGCCTTCCACCTCGATTGAAGTTCGTCCATCACCTTCCTACTGGTGCGAACATTTCCCGACGAGACAAATGGCATGATGGATCTCAGCGACGCATCAAAATCGTGCTCGTGGTCAAAATTTACGATGACACAAGTGTCGAGGAGGTAGATTGTTCCTTCCGTGGAGCTTGGCACGTGTGGTTACCGGTCGATGGCCGCGCGGACTGCTCCGAAATGGCGAGGCGACAAGTTTAATAGCCGCGAAGCGCCGACTGAATCGATACGGCCACCGGACAAAGCGGTCATCACGGCACCCTGGTAGTTTCTGGCCAGCGAGAAAACCTGCGTGTTCACATAGCTGCCGCCAGCCTTTGCGCGAGCGCGGCGACCTTGGACGGAAACTACTTGTCGAAAAAATCCTTCGGGAGCAATGCCTAGTTCCTCCAAACGAAGTGCGAATGCTTGCGCACTGACGCCTAGACGCCGCGCACCCGAATTTACGTCGGACGCAGTCACCCCTGGGGAATTAATATCGAGGGACGCTCTCACAAGACCTTCTGGCATCAATGCGGCGGCGGCGAATCGATTGCACCATGCCTCGACTCTGTTCCGATTGTTCTCGTCGGAAATGCCGGGCCTTCGCAATAGCAAGTGGCCGTATTCATGGAGAAGCGTGAATGATCGCGCAGTCCACTCGGCTTCTTTGATATTGACAGCGATAACTGCGGGAACCTCTTGTGACCAATCGGACACGCCTCTAACGTTGTCACTCTTGCCGAACGGAACAACGTAGACAGCAACGTGCTGGCGTTCAATTTTCTTGCGCAGGTATGCGAACAGCCGAGGAGGATCACTTAGTTGCAGCTGTTCATCGTCAGAGATTCGCAGGCGCTCCCGCTCTGCCGCGCCTGCCTGGTATGGATTAGCGCTCAGCTCGACAACTGGTATGGCAACCTCAGGGAGATCAGATGCTACGAGTTCGGCGGCAATCTGCTGCCATGCCTGCACTTGTGCAATTGCTGCGAGTGTTT
>Ga0210398_10006003_pt1 | contig 11242 bp, 6 predicted proteins | sample IncBWC4OmetaG_FD_161047 | JGI IMG/M metagenome (GOLD analysis project Ga0210398, IMG submission 161047) | Forest soil microbial communities from Barre Woods Harvard Forest LTER site, Petersham, Massachusetts, United States - Inc-BW-C-4-O | ecosystem: Environmental > Terrestrial > Soil >... | reverse complement strand
AGGCGACCGCGGAATTGCAAACAATGATCGGACACTGGATCCCGACGGACAGCTTCTATTACCCGAAGGACGTCCGCGCGCGTGTCATGAGCCTCAACGAGCAAATACTTGGGCAGTTCCAAGGAACGCTGATTCTGCTCTTCGGTGCGGTCGCACTGCTGCTCGTGATCGGCTGCGCCAATGTCTCGATTCTGTTGCTCGCACGCGGCACGGCGCGTCAGCACGAGCTCGCGGTGCGGGCATCGATCGGAGCCACTCGCAGTCGTATCGTTCGTCAATTGCTGACCGAGTCGGTGCTGTTGTCCATGATCGGGGCGTCGCTGGGAATCGGTCTGGCTTACGGAGGCGTCAGCCTTATCACCGCATGGTTGCCCCCGCAGTCGTTCCCGCACGAAGCCGCCATCGCTGTAAGTCTGCCCGTGCTCCTCTTCACGGTTGTTACATCATTGCTGACGGGAGTGTTATTCGGCATCGCGCCCGCATTGCAGCTCTCTCGCCCGCAAATTGGACAGATGATGGCGCAATCTGCTTCGAACCGGCTCGATGGCAGCTCCGGAGGCAGCCGTACCCGTGCCGTACTCATCGTTAGCCAGGTGGCCCTCACCATGTTGCTGTTGACCTGCGCCGGCGCGGCCATTCGAGCTTTTCTCGCTCTTTATCACACACCGCTTGGTTACGATCCTGACCACGCGCTAGCGGTAAACATCACACTCCCCAAAGTCGAAAACCCAACCTGGCAACAGCGCGCAAACCAGATGGAATTCGTCCGGCAGGCTGTGGAACGCACGCCCGGAGTTGTCTCCGCCAGCACATCGACAACCTACCTGCCGCCGTTCCCGGCGTTCGATGCACCGGTCGAGATCCTCGGTGATCCAACAGCGCAGCAGCGAACGGCATCGCTGCAACTGGTCAGTCCACAGGAGCTCCAGGTACTTCGCGTTCCTCTGGTCTCCGGACGAATGTTCACCGATGCCGAAACGGCTCGCGCGGCCCATGTGGCAGTGGTGAATCAGGCGATGGTGCGCCAGTATTTCGGCGGACACAACCCCATCGGGAAGAGTGTCCGCAGCCAGGCGCTTAAGCTCAATATTCCAAACCTCATCTCGACGGAAAAACCCGACGGCTATCTGGAAATCGTCGGCGTAGTAGGAGATGCGGTCAACGAGGGTGTGGACCGCCCCCCGATTCCCGCAGTCCTTCTGCCTTACACCTTTGTCCTGCCTCCGAATCTCTTTCTCGTGGTCCGCACCTCAACAAATACGGATGTAGTTTACGAGGCAATGCGCCGCCAGATGCGCACTGTCAACTCTCAGATTGTGGTTCACGACGTTCACGATCTGACCTGGTTCCTATGGACGCAGGCTTGGGGCAAAGTACGATTCATCGCTTCACTGTTCATCGGCTTTGCTCTGCTGGCGCTTGCCCTGGCGGCCACAGGACTCTACAGCGTGGTTTCATACACAGTCGCGCAGCGCACGCGTGAGTTTGGCATCCGCATGGCCATGGGCGCACAACGGGGGGATGTCATGTACCTTACCTTTCGCGCAACCGCGCTGATGGTGTTTCTCGGAGCGGTGGTCGGCATCGCAGGCAGCCTGGCGCTCAATCGCGTGATGGTGCTCTGGGCTTCCGGCAGCTCGCATGATCCAGTGATGCTGCTCGGTGCCTTCATCACGCTTCTGGTGGTCGGAAGTATCGCATGCACGCTGCCCACACTGCGCGCTGCGTCGATCGATCCGGCACGAGCGCTTCGCCAGGAATAGCGCCACTGGATGCTGTTCCGCCCCGGTCCAGATTCACCTTATGAGCGTGCGAGAAGCGTATACTTCTTAGCCCGGAGGCCAATCGGAGCTCCCTGTGGAGTTGCAATCGGAAGGGTCTCCTCTAAGGAGTGTGTGTCATGAAACTCTCGTCAGGTCTCGGGCTCATGTTCGTTGCCCTCGTCCCCCTGTCGACCTTGGCAGACGGTATGCGGGAAAACTCTCTCGTAACATTCAAGGGCGGCATCGGGGTGATTCCTGTCTCCAATGTCGTCGTCAGCTCAACAATGCCCCCAGTTACGACAGCCACCGCGAACGTTGTACGGGGTATTTCTCCGGCCGGCCAGATATGGGTCATCGCCGGCCTCGATGCGGCTGTTAGCACCGATGGGCATATCCGTCTTCACGGACGCGGCCTGCTTCTGGGCGGCGGCAATGGCATCGGAACGAGCGCTGGGTTAAACGTTTTTGCCACACTCTTTTGCGGGCCTGCCGCCAGCGCGAGTGCCTCCACTTCCACCCAGACTGGCGTAACGCTCGAGGCTAATGGAGACTTCAGCATTGACGATGTTCTGTCTCCGGCCCCGCCGAATCCTTGTGATACGCCTGTGCTCCTTATCCGGAATGCGGCGGGAACTCACGCCTGGTTCGCTGCGGGCATCCCGGATTAGATCGACCAGATCCGAAAGCGAACTAGACCAGGAACGACCAGACCAACTGCGATGCGGCTTGACAGCGTTGAAGATGGAGGAGTAAAAGAGCCGCTGATTGTTTCGCTCGAGAATGGGCGTGTTTGTTTTAGCCTGTTCAATGTAAGCGAATACACACCTAAATATAGGTAACTACGTTATCTGGAACTGATAACCCCAAGGTTGGGGGTCAAACCCGCGATGACCTCCTTTCGCTCCTTTGGTTCGACGGGGTTTTAAACGCAAAACCCCAGACGCAAACCCGGCCGAGACAAGAACGGCGGCCTTTCAAAGAGGAGACAGTCTCATGAAGCGGTCAATCCTGTTTTTCGCTGCGCTTGCGGCGAGCGCCCTGCTGGCGCGCGCGCAAGCGCCTGTTACTCAACCTCCGGAACCAGTCGATCCCAGCGGGTACCTCGACAACATTTCCTGCAACCGCTGTGAACCAAGTCGTTCCAGTTACGACCGACGGCGGTAGCGGAAACTACGCGCAGACGGATTGGTCGGCTGTCGACCTGGCCAAACGCGCGAAAGACCTTGGCATGGCGGTCTTTCTTTGCCTGTTCTATGACGGATATAACACTTCGGACACGCCAGGGCTCTGGAAAGCCAAGACGATAGACCAGGTGGCCGGCGTCCCGCCAACACCGGGCCTGATGTACAACTATGTCAAGCAGGAGATCGAACTGTTTCGAGCGAACGGCGCCATGCCCGACATGGTCGGCATCGGCAATGAGGTCAACACTGGTATGTTCACCTCGGGCCTCTTACCAGCAGGCACGAATGCTACTCCGAACTCGGCCGGCACACCAGACGCCAATTTTGCCAACTTCGCAGCTATCCAGAAAGCCGCCATGCAGGCGATTGTTGATGCGGCGTCTGATCCGAGCCTCGGCCCGCCCTACCACCTCCCCTCCGCTGCATTGATACCGATGGTGGCCCCGACATGCAGACGTTTTTCACCACAGCGACCCAGTATTATGGAATTCCCGTCGACAACATCTGCCAGAGTTATTATCCCGGCTGGCACGGACCGCTGACGCAGGCTCAGTTTAACTGGGATGACTGCGGGGCCGGCGGCGACTCTGGCTGCAACCCGGCCGTAGGCCAGCATGTGGAAGAAGCAAATATCGCCACCGAAACCACCGGGTTGGAAATACCAGTCTTCACTGCCGAGGACGGAGTGGAATACACTCCTGGCGGCAGCCCGACAGATGCCTGGTATGGGAGCGCCCTGACGCCTTTTGACGGCTCCCGAGCCCATGAGCGTCAATTCTTCATCGATCTCAATAAGGTAGAAAAAAACGCACCCAACAATCTCGGCATGGGCATGGACTGCTGGGCATGTGAAGCTTCGCCTATTCCGGGGACCGGAGGCGTCTGGGCCAATGGCCTCTATGCCTATTGGGTCAACGCCGCTCTCGGACTCTTCGACTTCTCGTACGTGACGGGAAGTTATCTTGACAACGCTGTCCTGCCGTCAATGCTTGCGCTCGGCGGCAAAGTAGACCCGACCCTTTCGTATAAGCTCGTGAGCGCCGTCAACGGACGCATTCTCGAAACGATGGACGCAGCCGTTTTCGAGCAGAGTAAGCATAGCGGTCTGCTGCGTGCCGGCTTCGACACCGGAGTTACCGGTCTTCGCCAGCAGTGGCAAATCCTGGCCCAGGGCGGTGACCCGGAAGTGAACGACGCCGTCTATCCGACTCCAATGGACCACCTTGGCGACGGTTATTTCCAGATCATCAATATGGACCAGAAACACGGGGTCCACGTCCTCGATGCCAACGGAGACACAACGCCTGGCAGTCCGGTATCAGGAAATATCCAAACTGCTCAGGCGACTGCGATTATGGGAACAAACGCCGGCCAGGAGTGGGACATTATCACGGCCGGGAATTGCGGCGATATACCTGCGAACTGCAAAACACCACCCCTGACGGCAACCGGCGATTACTACATGATCGTTAACAAGGCCAGCGGCCTCGTCTTGTCTGCGGTCGAAAAGGGTGGAGAGATAGTGATTGAACAGCAAACGCCCGCAGCGGCCTCAAACGGCGACTGGATGGTGCCTGCGACCAAAGGGCAGCTATGGCAGATATTTCCAGTCCACATCACGGCTGAACGCTATGTAGCCACCAGGTAAAGCATCAGTTCGCGCCGAAGTGATTCTACATCCCTCCGAGGCGCGTCTGGATGCGACGTAAGCACCGAGAAAGGGAGAGCCAATTTTTGCGCCAACGGGGCGCGATGACACGGGCAAGTTACCTTAAAGCGGACTTTTCCGGCACTACCGCTATCCCATAATTGTCCTTTCAATATAGAGGCGCATGAACATTACGAAGGGCCCGCGTTATCCAATTGCTTGAGGTGAGGTGCAACTAAGAACAGGCCAGTTGTCAGACATCTCCAGATCCCATCCGGTGAGAACCAGGCAGAGCGAAGCCAAACTCAACTTTTCTTGCCACTTCATGGCGCTTGCCTCTTTGTGTTACATCTGCTGCGGAACCAGCCCCGGACGTGCGGCATGCAGAGGTATGCCACGATGCAAGCGGCAATCACAATGACCACGAGAGGACCCACTTCTGCGATAAATGGAGACGGTGGCCGGACGAAATGGTCGTAACAAGTAATGCAGATGTCCCAAACCTGTTTGGCGATGAAGAGCCAACGTGCCCAGTTGTATCCCCACCAGAGAAAACCGAGAACGATGAGCTCCAGCCCTGCGACGATGTTGGCCAAGGGTAAACCAAGACCGTGAATTCCCAGCACCCTCCATATGGTGGCAGCGTTGTAAGTCATCATGAGGACGTAGAGGGCGGCCAGGACACTGATGCCGATGGGGCGTTTCATACTGGAGAATTTATAATGACTCCGCTTGTCTTGTGGCCACCAGCAGCGCGACGAGATCGAAGCGGCCTTCGTCGGCTGGCGCAGTCCCGCGGCCATCGCTGAGGAATACGGCTTGGCGGACAGACCCAGCGTCTACCGTCACGCTCACGCCGTGGGCCTGTTTTCAAGGCGGCAGCGCAATATCCGGGCGGCTCTGGAGCGAGCCAACGACGGTGGGCAGGTGGACGACCGACAGATCAGTTCAGGACGAACGCGAATATTTTCCACGCTCTCATCGTTCGCGAGCTTGCGAATCAGAAGCTCCGCCGCCGTCGCACCCATCTCCTGCAGTGGCTGGCGAACGGTCGTCAGCGTCGGATATGCAATGCTTGCGAACTCGATATCGTCGAAGCCCATGACTGAAACGTCTTCAGGCACGTTGAGGCCGGCTTCTCGTAATGCCGTCATAGCACCGAGGGCCGAGAGATCATTGAAAGCGACGAGCGCTGTGAAGGGCCTGCTGCCACGAAGTAAATCGTGCGCTGCGATGCGCCCCTCGTCGGCGTGGCTCGTGCCAGGGTGTTCGAGTCGCTTCAACTGGACCGTGAGGCGAAGGTCGACACGAAGCCCAAGGCTTTTGCATGTTGCAAGGACTGCGTTCCAGCGTTCTTGCGTGTCGCCGCTCCCCTCAGGGCCTTTGATAAACGCGATCTCTTTATGACCAAGGCTTACAAGGTGATTGATGGCTTGGCGAATACCGAGCGCGTTGTCAACGCAAATCCGCGTGCTCCAGATGGGGCAGCGGTCAGTGCAGATCGTCACGGCTGAGATTCCAGGCGATTCGCTCGGAGTTGAATTGATCAGCAGCAGACCCTCGACGCCGCGGTCGCAAAGGTTTTGGACTTGGTACTCGAGAAGCTCCGGGGACCAGAGGTGGGTTGCAACTAAGGATGTATATTCCGTGTTCAACAAACGGCGTTCGAAGCCGCCGAGTACAGCGGCCTCGAAACCGTTGCCGAAATCGGGTGCAACGACCCCGATGAGATATGTATGCTTTCTCCCGAGCGAACGGGCGAAATAGTTGGGGCGATATCCAAGCTTCTTCGCGGATTCCACTACACGCTGCCGAGTTTTCTCCGGGAAGCGTTTCGCCCCGGGTACGTCGTTAAGAATCATCGAGATCGTTGTCCGCGACAGACCGAGGTGTTCGGCCAATTTTCTCAATGTGATTCTGTGGCCAGAATCGGCATGTGACCCACGTTGGGACGCGGTGGATTTCATATTCACCGATTGCATTCGAGCCCAGCGTATCACGTCCTTAGTCTTGACAAACGCTGTCCGTCTGAGAAATAGTGAACCGGTTTACTACAGGCAGTGCCACGGTTCACCAAGCAAGCGATGAGCGCTGCGGCTGCGCGGCTTTGAAATGCTCGCCCGGGGCAGCGCAACTAGGAATGACTGCGCTTCTCGATCCGTTCACAGGCGCAGAGGGAACACATGATTCTATAGACGGAGGAATCGACAAAATGGAAATGACGCGCCGACAATTCGCCCTGTCAGTTGCAGCTGCCGCCAGCCTCGATCCCTTGTTGGATGGCCAGCCATCCTCAATAGGTATTCCCCGCGGCGTCGTTCCCGGCCGAGTCACCTGGGCGCACGATCCGGCGGCTGTCACCTGGGATGGGACAGGTTCCTGGTGGACAGACGCAAACAACAACCAGGCCGTGATTGACGAGATGGTTTCGCGCTCTATCCGCGGTCTTACAAATCAAAAAAGCGATGCCCACGCGTGGAGGGCCATCTTTGAATATTTCAATCGCACTCATGGTCGTGGTAACGCCGGATACAAGGCCGGCGAGAAGATCGCCATCAAGGCGAACCTCAACAACACAACAGATCATGGCACGATCGAACGACTGAACTCGTCGCCCCATTTGATCCTTTCGCTCGTCCGGCAATTGACCGGACCGGGGAAAGTTCCGCAATCGTCGATCACCGTCTTTGACTCCAGCCGGTGGATCCCGAGCTATCTCTACGACAAGATTCACCACGAGTTTCCCGGTGTCGTGTTTGTGGATCATATCGGCGGCGATGGACGCGTGAAAGCCGAATTCAAACCCGACGCGATTCCCTTCTCGATTACAAGTCGCAACGCCAAGGGGCTCGATACCGTGGTGGTAGACGCCGCATATCTCATCGATGCCGCGGTGTTGAGAGCGCATGTGAGTTCAGGGGTGACACTTTCCGCAAAGAATCTGTTCGGTGCGACGAGCATCTATACCGACTGGCACAAGAACGCGCACGATGGATTCCAACACAACCGCGATGGTTCAGCGAGTTACTCCGCATTCGTAGATTTCCTGGGTCATAAGGACCTCGGCGAGAAAACCGTCCTCTTTATCATCGATGGGCTGTATGGAAACGATAATGTGGATGGGCCGCCTCATCGCAAATGGAAGATGGCGCCCTTCAATGATGCCTGGCCGAACAGCATCTTTATGTCACTTGACGGCGTAGCGATCGACTCAGTCGGCTTCGATTTTCTGACTTCGGAATGGCCTGACCTCCCGGATATCGTTAATGCCGACAATTATCTGCGCGAAGCCGCACTGGCGAATGATCCACCTTCGAAGACGTTCTATGATCCTGAGCGCGACGGGATCCGATGCCGCAGTCTTGGCGTGCACGAGCATTGGAACAATGGGACGGACAAGAAGTACTCACGCAATCTCGGAAAAGCACACGGGATCGAATTGTTCCAGGTCGGCTGATCAGGCTGAGGGGAGTTGGAGATGAACCGGAAAGTGTTGTCCTCATGCTTGATTGCCGCAGTCACATTACCGGCAACCGCTTTTTCTCAGTCATTTTTGAGCCAGTATAAGGGCTTGCCTTATCATGACAGCCACTATCAAGGCGGTCCGCAGAAAATTCCGGGGCGTGTATTTTGTGCCTACTATGACCTGGGCGGCGAGGGAGTGGCATATCACGATACCGATCCGCAGAATCACGGCAGTGGAGAGTTGAATCCGGCCGATGGGACTTACCTCAATGAATTTCGTATGCATGAGGGAGTGGATACTTCATACACGAAGTTCAACCGGAAGCCAGATCAGTTTGACGACAACCCCTTCGACAAGATTGTTCCTCCTGCGGACCTGCTCTATGTGGGTTGGACCGAACCTGGAGAATGGTTCAACATAACCGTCGACGTGGCGAACGCGGGAACCTACGCTGCTGATTTTCTTTACACATCGAATCGCGGCGGAACAATATCAGTCGATGTGAATGGAAACGACGCCACCGGACCTCTGCAGATTACGTCTACAAATGATCCCGCAGACCCGCTGGCCTGGCGTCAGTGGCACCACTGGAATCTGGCTCCGCAACTTTTCAAGGTTCGTCTCAACAAAGGGAGAAATGTTCTCACCGTGCACATATTGACGAACGGTAATATGAACCTGGCTTATTTCGACTTCAAACAGGTCCCATAGATGAAAATGGAGGCTGCCTGGGGTCAAACATCGAATCGAAGGACCCACGCCTTCTTGCAGCGACAATAGCTTCACCGGTTTGCCTCCGCAAATGTCAGCGGATCAGCGGGGTGATGCCGAACAGCAGGCGAAATCAGCCGGGTCGGTTCGGGGCACCTGCAGCCTCTCAACGTGGCTCACTGGAGTAGCAATCAATTCGGCGCTCATGGTGTTGCGGAAGAGGCGAGCGCGCTTAGAGATGTCATACGACAGAACTGCCGACTCATTTGGGGACTGTGGAATCGTGGGAGTTCCCTCATCTCACGCCGAGTCCCGAACGTGTCTGCGCCGGCCGAGAACAGAAGTGTTGCTGCGAGACGCAATACTTTCGGTTGCCGGGGTGCTACTAGACTGTTGCTGAGATGTATCACGCAAACGAATGCACAACAAAGGAAATAGCCCCGGGACCTGGGTATTTCTGTAGCTGCTGTGAAATCCCGAATGTATCCGGCCAGGAGGACGCAGCGAGCATCATTGTCTAAACTTAGCTTGTCAGTCTAAGACTTTCCAGAGACGACGGCCGTCTAGCCATCAGACTGTACAGATTGGTGAAGAAGGATTGATATCAGTATTGAGCAACTGACAAAGTTGTACATCAGAATGAAATGCCACGGGTGGAAACTCTGATCCCGGCAAGTAACGGCGTTTCTTCTTTTTTCGGGCCCGGAGGAGCCACATTTCAGTATGTCGCTTTCTGAACGCAACACGATGCGCATGCAGGCGGAAGATATTCTGCTCAATAGCGAGGAGCGAATCCGCCTGATACTCGATTCCGCTTCGGAAGCGATCTGTGGCTGCGACTCAGAAGGTACTTGTCTTTTCGCAAATCCTTCGGCGGCACGCATTCTCGGATACGACGATCCCGCCGAATTACTCGGGAAAAACATGCATGAGCTGGAACACCATACCCGAAAAGACGGCACCCCATATCCAATTGAAAAATGTCCCATCTATATTGGCTTCCAAAAAAACGAGAAGGTCCACAGGGACGATGAGGTCTATTGGAGAAAGGATGGCACGAGCTTTCCCGTGGAGTTTTGGTCCCATCTGATCATTCGGGACGGTAAGACCATGGGCGCGGTGATCACTTTTATCGATATCACGGAGCGGAAACAGGCGGAAGCGGCGCTCCGTAAAAGTGAGGAGCAGAACCGCAGCCTGCTTCAAATCAACAATGCCATCATCACGAATCTGACACAGCAGGCCCTCCTGCGTTCTATTTCCGAGGCCTTGCATCCTGTCATCTCATTCGACCGATGCGCGATTACCCTCTACCAGCCGGAGAGAGATTCTTTCCGTTTCCTTGCAGTGGAGGGAGAGGTGCTCTCGGACTACTTTCGGACGGGGCAGGAGTTACGCCGCAACGAGACCTGCGGCAGTTGGGTGTTCGACCATCAGCGACCTCTCGTGCGCCGCGATCTTGAAAAAGAGCAGCAGTATCCCAATGAGCGACGGCTGGCTGCGGAGGGTATTCACTCGCTGTGCGTCGTGCCCCTGGCTCTTCAGGGAAGGTGTATCGGACTGCTCAGTCTTGTTAGCCAGCAAAGGGATCGGTATTCGGATGAGGACGCTGTGTTCCTGCAGGAAGTGGCGAACCAGGTTGCACTCGCGGTTCAAAATATGCAGGCCTACCAGGAGATTGACAGCCTGAAGGCAAGGTTGGAGAAGGAGAACGTTTATCTCCGAGAGGAACTGCGCGCGGAACACAATTTTGAGGAGATCGTGGGTAATAGTCCAGCACTGTTGAAGGCGCTCCACGCTGTGGAGCAGGTCGCTCCCACGGATTCGACGGTGCTCATTTATGGAGAAACGGGGACGGGGAAGGAACTCGTGGCGCGCGCGATCCACAGCCGAAGCTCTCGCAATGGCCGTGCCCTGGTGAGTGTGAATTGCAGCGCTATCTCGGCTGGTTTGGTAGAGAGCGAACTGTTTGGGCATATGAAAGGTGCCTTCACGGGGGCGCTCGAGCGGCGCATCGGCCGCTTCGAGCTTGCCAACGGCGGCACAATCTTCCTGGATGAAATCGGAGAGCTTTCTCTGGAGACGCAAGTGAAGCTGCTCCGTGTTCTGCAGGAACACGAGTTTGAGCCGGTAGGGAGCAGTCACCCTTTGCGTGTGGACGTGCGCGTGATTGCCGCCACAAACCGCAATCTCCGTGAAGCGGTCGAGGCGGGCCGATTCCGCTCAGATCTCTTCTACCGCCTTAACGTGTTTCCCATCGAGCTTCCTCCGTTGCGGGAACGCCGCTCCGACATTCCCCAACTCGTGGCCTTCTGTCTGTCCCAGTTCTCCAAGCGCTTGGGAAAAAAGATCGACGGCGTTTCACGGGAATCGATGGAAAACCTGGTGAATTATCCGTGGCCTGGAAATATTCGCGAGTTGCAGAACGTAATTGAGCGCGCGATCATCGTATCGGCGGACCCGACCCTCC
>Ga0210398_10006000_pt1 | contig 11246 bp, 10 predicted proteins | sample IncBWC4OmetaG_FD_161047 | JGI IMG/M metagenome (GOLD analysis project Ga0210398, IMG submission 161047) | Forest soil microbial communities from Barre Woods Harvard Forest LTER site, Petersham, Massachusetts, United States - Inc-BW-C-4-O | ecosystem: Environmental > Terrestrial > Soil >... | reverse complement strand
TATGTAAGCTTCGAAGTGGTCCGCGATGATGAATCCGCCGCAGTATCGGAAGTCCACGTCGTATTGCGCGGAGCCGCCCTGCCCATGGCGCTCGATCAACGCGCCGATAACTTCAGTCGCCTCGCGCGCAGTCTTCGAGCGCTCGAGTCCGAGCCGCACGAGATCCATCCCGAGCAGACCCGTCGCGGGCAGCGTCTCACGCGTAAGCACTGCTTCGTTGCCGATCGCGACCCCGTACTCGTTAAGGCCGTGCTCCAGACCCCACAGCCAGAAGGGCCGCGAGCCGATCACAGCGGCAGTCTCGGCGACCTGCGGAATCTGCAGATACTGGCAATGCACCGTCGCACCTTCGCGATGAACGCGATGCGGCGACTGCGCGAGCGGCTGGCATTCGTAGGGCGAGCGGTCGGAGTTCTTCGCGAGGATGGTCGCGCCGGCCCGCGTATGCGGCGCGAGCACTACGATCGTGTCGCACGAGGGCAGAGGTGATGCGGTCATCAGGAACGTAATTGTAGCGAAACCCACCGTGGGTTTCGCACTTCCCTGGGCAGGGGTAACCCCTGCACCTTAGTGAGGAAGAAATGCTAAGCGCAATTCGGTGAATCGTAAGAGCTCATTCTCGTATGTCTGCAACGCTTGCGGACTTTGCTGCCATCAGAAGGTGATCACGCTGTCGCCCTACGACGTGTTGCGGCTTGCGCGGGCCGCAGGAATATCGACGTGCGATGCCATCGATCGCTTTACGATTCGTCGCGGGTCGATTTTGAAGTTTACCGATGACGGTGCTTGCGTGATGCTCGAAGACGCGCGCTGCGGGGTCCATCGCGGGCGTCCGCTTGCCTGCCGGCTTTATCCTCTCGGAATCGAACGTCTTCAGATTGCGGACGATGAAAAATTCGTGATGCTCGAGCCGGCCGCAGGTTCTCTCGGCGTTTATGGTATCGACGGCTCTGTGAATGACTTTGTCGAGGCGCAGGGCGTGGCCGAGTATCTGGGCGCGAATGCGCGCTATGCGACGTTGCTCGCTGTGTTTCGCGAGCGCATCGCGGCGACTGTCGATTTCGATCGAGTCGAGCCGCGCGAGTTCTGGCGGCGCGCCGTCCGCGAGGCTCTCGCCGAGTCGAACTACGACGCGAATCCATTGATCGATGCGATGTTTGATGCCGCCGGAATCGAAGCCGTCGGCATTGACGATGCAGAAATCGTCACGGAACACATCAAATGCCTCGCGCAGATGGTTGAGCGGGAATCGAATTCGGAAATACTCGCGGCGGCAGCGGTGATGCTCGCAGTGAGTTTGGGATACTCGCCCAACGAAGTGCAGTGAACCGCGGTCAGTTCGAAACAGGCGCCGCGGGGCTGGCTTGCGCTGGAGGGGTCGCGTCGGCTGCGCCCAGGTCGTTCAGGATTTCGATCGCGTGGGTGGAAGGATCGACACTGGGATAAACTTTGATGATTTTGCCGTTCTCGTCGATTACGTAGGTGATTCGCCGGTCAAGGCCGAGGATCGGAATCCCGTTCGCGGCGCCGTAGGCAGTTGCGATTTTCTTCTCGGGATCGAGCAAGAGCGGGAACGGCAGGCTGTTCTTGCGGATGAAATCCTTGTGCGCGTCGGCCGTGTCGACGCTGCATCCGAGCACCACCAGGCCGGCGTTGGTGTAGCGCGCGTAGCCGTCGCGGAACGCACACGCCTCTTTGGTGCATCCCGAGGTTTCATCCTTGGGATAGAAATACAGAATGACTTTTCTGCCGTGGAAGTCGGCGAGCGACATTGGAGCTTCTTGCTCCCCGGTAATCATCTGGGTCGTGAACGGCGGCGCGATTTGTCCTTCCTTGAGCAGTTCGGCGCGTGCGAATTGCGGGCGTATCGCGACAGTGACGGCAACAATTGCAAGTGCGATTAATCCAATGGTGATCATCTTCATTCGAGGCTTCCCCTTCGAGCTTAACTGCGAGCGCATCGGGAAAGTTCCGGGGCCCGGTCAACCTAACCCCTAACCCCTTCCCATGGTGGGAAGGGGGACCGGAAAAAGAACTAGATATAGTAGAGCCAGTCGCGGTAGCGGGGTTCGCGGCCGTGCAGGGTTGCGTGGAAGACTTGCTGCACCTTGGCCGTGATTGGGCCCGGCTTGCCAGCGCCAATTTTGCGATCGTCCAGCTCGACGACTGGGGTTACTTCCGCGGCGGTGCCGGTCATGAAGGCCTCGTCGGCGATGTAGAATGCGTCGCGGGCGAAATACTCCTCGCGCACTTCGACGGCGTTGTCACGGAGAATCCTGATGACGGCATCGCGGGTGATTCCAGCCAGCACCGAGGTGAGCGGCGGCGTGCGCACTATTCCGTCGCGCACCACGAACACGTTTTCACCGCTGCCCTCGGCGACGAAGCCTTCGGTATTCAGCAGCAGAGCTTCATCGTAACCGTTGCGGCGGGCCTCGTAGCCGGCGAGGATCGAGTTGACGTAGTGGCCGGTGGCCTTCGCCGCCGGCATCATCGAGTTGTGATGGAATCTCACGAACGATGAGGTCTTGAGGCGCACGCCCTTGTCGATGCTGTCCTGGCCGAGGTACGCGCCCCATGGCCAGGCGGCGATCGAGACGCGAATCTTGTTGCCGCGCGCCGACAGGCCCATCTCACCTTCGCCGAAGAACACCAGCGGCCGGATGTAGCACTCGGCGAACTTGTTAATGCGCACGACGTCGGCGCATGCCTTGAGCAACTCCTCCGCGCTGTAGGGTACTTCCATCTCGACGATGTGTCCGGACTCGACCAAGCGGCGGATGTGCTCGCGGGCGCGGAAGATTGCGGAGCGGCCGTCGTCGCTTTTGTAGCATCGCATCCCTTCGAAGACCGCGAGGCCGTAGTGCAGGCTGTGGGTGAGCACGTGCACAGTGGCCTCGTCGTAAGGGACCATCGCGCCGTCCATCCAGATTCGATCGGAGCGGAGATTGTTCGCAGGCATAGTGGAGTCAAAAGTAGTCGATGGTGCGTAGTTAGTCGATGGGGATGAAGCCTAACCCTTAACCCCTTCCCACGTGGGAAGGGGAACAATCGATTTTGCTTTGGCTAGTCGCGACGCGTGGGATCGGCAGGTAGGGCCGTGCCGGCGCCATTCATGTCGCCGGCCTGCGCGGGCTCGGGCGCGATGCTCGCGCCGTGGTGCGAGCGGCGGCGCCGCCGTCGACGACGGCGTCGATTGCCGGCGGCGGGTGGCGCGCCGGAAGTGGCAGCGTCGGGATTGACACCGGCCGCGGCGGGACTCGCGGTGAAGCTGTCCGGGTCGGCGAGGAAGCGAATGGTGCGCGTCGAATCGATCGAGTAGGTAGGCGCCGTCATCTCGAAGAACATCCGCGCGTCGGGAAAGTACGGCCGCCGCATCAGGCGCCGCGTGCGGCGCGTCGGCGCAGCGAGATTCTCGAAAGCCTCGTGCAGCAGGCGCATCTGCTCCGTGTCGCCGCGGGCGAAGCCGCGCGCGCGGAGCTCGCCGAGAATGTCGATGCGGCGCGTGCCACCTTCCGCACCGCCGCGGCCGCGCGCACCAGGATGGCGCCGCTGTTCGTCGCGATAGAGGTCCAGCATCAGCACGGCGAGCACGATCGAATGATCCGGCGAGAGACCGCTCCCGATCGCGCGGCCGAGTGCGGCCATGTTACGGACGGCGGGTTGCTCGGCGAGCGTGGCGCCGCGCGATTTGAGATGAGCGGCGAGAATCGGGATTACGTGCTCGAGCAATCCCAGCTCTTCCATCAGGACCAGCGCGTGCGCGGCTTCGGGCTGGCCGAGCGTTTTGTAAGTCTCGTCGACCAGCCGCGGCACGCTGGCCTTGTCGAGGTCCGCGCGATGGCGTCCGATGGCGGCGCGCGTGGCGGGCTCGATTTCGAAGCCGAGCTTGGCGGCAAATCGCACCGCGCGCATCATGCGGACGGGATCCTCGCGCATCCGCAACTCAGGATCGCCGATGGTGCGGATCAGCCGCGCTTCGAGATCATCAACGCCGCCCGGAAAATCGATCACATGAAATGTTTGCGGACTGTAGAACAGCGCGTTGACCGTGAAGTCGCGGCGGAACGCGTCTTCCTCAGGCGTGCCGAAAGTGTTGTCGAGGCGAATCAGCGGATCGTTGGTATCGGCGACGGCTTCGGCCTGTTTGCGGAAAGTGGCGACCTCGACATTCTGCCGCCCGAAGAAAACATGCACGAGGCGAAAGCGCCTGCCAATGAGCCGCGAGTTGCGGAACAGATCGCGGACCTGCTGCGGATGCGCCGAAGTGGCGACGTCGAAATCCTTGGGCTTGCGCGAGAGCATCAGGTCGCGCACGCCGCCGCCGACCAGGTACGCGTCGTAGCCGGCGCCGGACAGACGATAGAGGACCTTGAGGACGTTGGCGTCGATATCCCGCCGCGAGATGGGATGTTCGGCGCGCGCTAGTATGCGGGGTTCCAATTCGCCAGCTTCCGTTTGCCCGAATTCGTTCCAAACCTAGCACGACGGCCCGCAGTCTTCATCGCCCCCGAGCATGCGGCGGATCGACCGCGCCGCTTTGCCCGTAAAGCGCGAAAAGAGTTAGGGTAAACGGACAGCAAAAGGAGACTTCCACATGGACAAATTTCTAACTGACGTTAAAAAGCTTCGCGACAGCGCCCGCAAAAATATGGAGAAGGGCTCGGTTACCGAGGGCTACAAGGCCGACGTTCACCAGGTGCTGAAAGTGCTCAACGACGTGCTCGCAACCGAACTGGTCTGCGTGCTCCGCTACAAGCGCCACTACTACATGGCGCAGGGCATCAGCTCCGATTCGGTCAAGGCGGAATTTTTGCAGCACGCCAACGAAGAGCAGCAGCATGCCGACTGGGTTGCGGAGCGAATCACGCAGCTCGGCGGCGAGCCCGACTTCAGTCCGAAAACGCTCACCGACCGCGCGCACTCGGAGTACGTCGAGGGGAAGACGCTGGTCGATATGATCAAGGAAGACCTGGTCGCCGAGCGGATCGCAATCCAGACCTACTCGGAAATCATTCGATGGCTGGGCGACGGCGATCCGACCACGAAGATCCTGATCGAGCAGATCAACAAGGTCGAAGAAGAGCACGCGAACGACATGTTGGACCTGCTCACCAAAATGGGCTGACGATTCGCGTCGAGAAGGAGACGAGACGCGGCTGAGATTCAGCCGCGTCCCAATTGTTCGTTCGAACCTGGTTAGAGGATCGCAGATAGCGGCGCGCACTCGTGCACGTCCGCTCCCAGTGCCAGCGGCCACAGAAAGTTGCTTGACACCAGAGCGGCGTGTGCGAGAATTATTTGGAGCGCGCGGAGCATCACGCTTCGCCATCGGGCCACCGGAGACCGCCACGATGAAGTCCGCACGCAGCTTGTTCCTCATCCTTGGCGCCGCGACGGCGATTGCCGTTTCTTTCGGACTGGCTAGTGCGCAGGGACCCGGGCCGTTGGCCGATCCCAAATCCGAAAACCAGGCGGGCTTTCCCGCAACTCTCTATTCGTGGGTGATTCCGCCCGACAATCAGCAGACGCCGGCGAAGATTGCATTAGGCAAGTCGCTGTTCTTCGAGGACGCCTTGTCGGCGGACGGCAAAATCTCGTGCGATCATTGTCACGGGCCCGCCAAGGGTTTCACCGATCAGCTGCCGACCTCGATGGGTATCCACGCGCAGTTCGGGCAGCGCAACGCACCATCAGTGCTCAACGCGCTGTTCAACGTGACGCAGTTCTGGGACGGACGCTCGCCGACGCTCGAGGCGCAGATTGAAGGCCCTGTAACCAATCCGGTCGAGATGGGCATGAAATCGACCGACGACGCCGTCGCGGCGATCAAGGCGATTCCGCAGTATCAGAAGCAGTTCCAGGATGTGTTCGGGCGCGACGTCAACTTCGCCGATATCGAGCGCGCGATCGCGGCGTACGAACGTACGCAGCTGGCGTTCGACTCGCCGTTCGACAAGTTCATCGGCGGCGACCAAAGCGCGATCAGCGATTCGGCCAAGCGCGGATGGTCGATTTTCAACGGCAAGGGCCGCTGCATGTCGTGTCACGGATGGAATCCGACGCAGCCGCTGTTTACCGATCAGAAGTTTCACAACATTGGAGTGTCGGCGCATAAGTCGGACTTCGTGCCGCTCGCACACAAAGCGCTCGACCTACTCAGCACCAGCGGTGGCGACTCGATAGCGATCGACAAGCTCGCGATCGGCACCGACATGAGCGGGCTCGGGCGCTTCCTGGTGACCAAGCAGCCGCACGATATCGGATCGTTCCGCACGATGAGTTTGCGCAATTTGCTGGTCACGCAACCCTACTTCCACGACGGCTCGCAGGTGACGCTGTGGGACACGATCGACCATTACAACAAGGGCGGTGTGCAGAACCCATATCTCGACGGCGGAATCACTCCGCTCGGACTTACTGAAGACGAAGAGGATGACCTGGTCAATTTTCTCGCGAGCTTGACCAGTCCCGAATACGCCGATGCGGCCAAGCAGGAGTACGACCTGCAGTTCAAACGCTCGCGCACGGACAGGCCGCAGCGCGACGCCGCGGCAGCCAACGGCGACAAAGGGCGCGGTCCGGGACTGGCGGGACCGTTCGGCGACATCGGACCGGCACAAACCAGTGAGAATCCGGCTCAGCTCGGCGGCGACTAAACTTGATGAAAGAAAAAAGGCAGAGGCGCGATGGCTGCTCGGCATAAAAGCGTCGAAACGAAATACATGGAAGAGCGCGACGCCGCGTTGCGCGGACTGCGCGGTCTCGACCGTCGCACGTTTCTGAAAGTGCTCGCCGCGTCGGCCGGCGCCGTGATGGCGAAGAGCCTGATAGCGCCGCATACGTTTCAGCTGGTCGAGGTCGCCAACGCCGCTCCCGCCAAGGGTACCGAGACGACGGGCATGGCTGGTCAGCCGCCGTTCACGTTCGCGTACATCTCGGACACTCATCTATATCCGCGCACGCTCAACCAGCGCTTCGTGCGCGGAGCGGTCAAAGCGGTCGAAGACGTCAACGCGCTCGATCCGCAGCCGGACTTCGTGCTGTTCGGCGGCGATTTGGCCCAGACCGGACGTCGCGAGGAGCTCGATCTCGGCCGGCAAATCCTCGCCGAGGTGAAAGCGCCGGTGAAGATGATGGTCGGCGAGCATGACTGGTTTTACGATCTCGGCGAGGCGTGGCAGGACATGTTCGGGTCGCCTAACTACTCGTTCGACTGGAAGGGCGTGCACGTCGTGGTGCTGATGAGCGTGCACGAGAAGGATTTCTGGACGGCGCGAAAATTGACGCCGGCCGAGAGGATGGGAATTGTCGCGGGCCTCGACAACGGAATACAGTCGCGCTTCGAAGTCGGCGACGACGAGCGCAAATGGCTGTCCGACGACCTCGCCAAGGTGCCGCATACGACGCCGTTGCTGGTCTTCTCGCACTCGCCGCTCTACAAATACTACCGCAACTGGAATTTCTGGACCGATGATGCGGAGCAGGTGCAGGCGATTCTGAAACCCTACAAGCACGTGACGGTGATCCACGGCCATACACATCAGATGCTCTACAACCAGATCGGGAACATCAGTTTTTATGGGATGCTCTCGACGGCGTGGCCGTGGCCATACGCGCCGACGGGGCTGCCGAAGTTGACGGTGCAGATGAACCGCGCGGACCCGTTCGATCAGTTCGACGGACTGGGCGACGGCCAGCTGAATGTCCGCGCCGACGGATTGGCTGACAAGATTTACAACCTGTGGGATCGCAATCCGGTGTCGGTGAAAGCCGACTACCTGGTTTCGCACGGCAAGACCGCGCGGCCGCCCGCGCCACAGTTCGCGAGCTACTGAATATGACCCGACGATCGATCGCAATGGCAACTGCTGCGGGATGTGCGGCGATACTGGCGGGCGTAGTCTACGCGCCGCGGGTACTTCGCGCGCAACAAGCGCAGTCTCCGCTGCCAATCCACCAGGTGCCGAGTACGAAAGACGGCGGCGTGGTCGTGATGCTTTGCGACGGCAAGACCAGCATGGAAGTGAAGGGCCTGAAGACCGGAGAGTCGATGAGTCATGCGCAAGCGGTCGAGGTCACGCGCGAGTTGATGGCGCAGTGGCAGCGCGAGCATCCAAACGAAAAATGGCAAATGGCGCAGACCGATGAGTCGTCGCAGCCGGTGCCTGCGCCGTCCGCGGCATCAGGCGCCGACGTTGCCAAGCCGAGCGGAACGGTGCCCAGTCCGGAAAATACCGGAAAAGCCGCGGCGAAAGGAATGCAACAGGGCGATACCTACGCCAGCTTCACCGATCGCGATTACAAGGTTTGGAAGAATGAGACCGACAGCTTCGTCGCCGAAGGCAAAAAGATTTTCCACAGCGACAAGGAACTCGGCGGCACGATTGGCGTGAGCTGCGACATGTGCCATCCGGACGCGTCGAATACGCATCCCGAGACCTATCCAAAGTACCAGGTCCAGTTACAGAAGGTGGCGCTGCTGCGCGACATGATCGATTGGTGCATCGAGAACCCGGTGAAGGGCAAGGCGCTCGATCCGAACGATCCGAAACTGCGCGCACTCGAAGCGTACATCCTGGCGCAGCGCAAAGGCGTCCCGCTCGACTACGGCAAACACTGATCGCGAGTGTTAGCTGCGATGCGTATGTAGTCGGAGCAACATCAGCATCAGCATCAGCCGATCATTGTGCGGTTTGATTTGGCGCACTGTTCTTGCGTCTGCCAGCATGCCTCTGAGGACCGTGTCGCCGTAGACCTCGAACGCGGCGCGCTCGTCGCTGCCAATTGAAAATCGTTGCGATGAAGCGACGTTTGCCGGTAGCGAGTGCGCAACTGAAAACCGTCTCATCGGACTGATTGGATTGCTCAATGGGTGAAGATCGAGCGAAACATGATGAGCAAAGCTGGCATGGTCAGGTGAGATCGGTGCCGATCGCAGCCGGTCGAACAACGAATTGTTGAGCAAGACTCCGGATTCTGACGCCAGCAGCAGCATCGCTCCTCCGAAAAGCGAAACCAGTGCGATCGTCGCCGCACGCCAGTCACGCGCGCCGATGCTGACTGTGGGTATGTGAGCTTGCGGTTTCATTCGCGTACCCGCGCTGGATCCAGCAAGGACCATACCTACACTTAGTAGGTTTTGCTTGTCTATCGGTATGACAAGGCTTGCGAGCTTTACGCAATGCTTGAACCCCGCTGGCGCGTCAAGGCGTGCGGTAGTAGAGCCACGCACGTTCTAAGATCGCGGCGACATAGAACACCGCGATCAACGGGGCGACGGCGCGCACGATCGTACCGGGGCGCGCCGGCGGCGGTGCAATTGCGAGCGTGATCACCAACGCATAGTTGATGATGCCGCCCCAGTGCCCGAGCCGGCTCTTGATTGGACCCGAGGCGCGCGCTCCGATTACGACCGAATCGATCGCGTACTGGCTGAACGACAGCGCGATGAGGATCGGAATGTAGAATGGAATCGCGCCAGCGTTTGCCTCGCAGAAAAGCGCGGCCAGCACGAAGCTCACGTCCGCGACCCCGTCAAGCCATCGCCCCCTCCCGCTCGCGACGCCGAGCCGCCGCGCGACTCGCCCGTCGATGAAATCGCTGCCGGCTGCGACCAGCGCGACAATCGCGAATGCCAGCCGGCCGTGGTGCCCGTGCGTTGCGAGCTCGATCCAGATTGCGGCGAGTGCGAACCTCAGCGCGCTCAGTCCGTTGGGTATCTGCGCGAGCATCAGGTGGCCGCCGCCTGGTTTGGTTGCTTCGCTCGCGGGAGCTGAATGCTCTACAATTGAACTCTTATGCCCGGAAGAACTCCCCGCACGATTCAGGTCGTCAGTCACGGCCCCTCATGCCTCGACGGTGTGATGGCGGCGGCAGCGGTGGCGCGCTTTTACGATGGCCATAAGGTTTTCACGACGCTGGCCGGCAATAACGAGGCCGACAGTGTAATCGGGAACCTGAGGCTCAGGTCCGAAGACAACAACGACGAAATCTGGATCACCGATTTGTCCTGGAACTCACCGGCGACCGGCGCGCATCTGACGGAGCTGAGCGAGCGGGGCGCGCAGATTTACTGGATCGACCACCATCGCACCGCAGTTTCCCGCGCCGATGCCCCCGAGTTCAAGGTGCCATTTGCCGGCAAAGTGCTGAGCGAACAGTATTCGGCGGCGCGCCTGACCTTCAACTTTCTCAAAAAGATGGGGCGTGATCTTCCCGAACGCCAGCGCGCCGAGTTCGACGCCTTCGAGCCGTTCGTGATGATCGCGGACGACCACGATCGCTGGATTCACAAGATCGCGGAATCGCCCGATTGGGCGCTCGCGGTGCAGACGCTCGGCGGGACGTCGTCGTATCGCGAGATCCTGAAACTGCGCGAGCCGCGGATGAGCCGCAAGCTGCGCGCCGCGTTCGAGTCGGGTCAGGACGCGATGCGCCGTAGTCTCGAACTGGCCAATGCGACATTGGTCGATCGCAAGCTCGACAACGGAATCACGGTGCGGACCGCGTGCTGCTTCGGGTACAGCAGCGAAGTCGCGGCACATCTCTACCAGGGGCAAACCCGTACGGTCGTCGCGCTGTTCGATTTGCGCAGCCAGGGCGTCAGCTTGCGGCGCAGCTCCGACAGTGAGGTCGATTTGTCAGTTCTCGCGCAGCACTTCGGCGGCGGCGGGCACGCGGCGGCCTCGGGCTTGATGATTCCTGATTTGCGCCGTGTACCAGCCGAGCGGCTGGCCGAAATTCTGGGCGATCAGCTCGAAAAACCCGCAACCTGACCCTCGTTGTCAGAGCTCGCTGTAGTCACTTCCCTTACATTTTTTAGTCGGTATTGCCCTTGCGACAAATCTGGCGATTTGCCTAGACTGACTGTACGTTCATTTGACTGACTGTCCAGTTCGCCATGACCAAAGAAGAGGTAATCAAGGAATACCGGGTCCGCGAGATCCTCGAAGCCGCGCGCCGCGTGATGGCTCGATACGGTATGCAGGGCACCACCGTCGATCGCGTCGCCGAGGAAGCGAAGGTCGCCAAGGGCACTATCTACCTGTATTTCGATACCAAGGACGCGCTGGTCCACGCGGCGGTGCTCGAGGGTCTGCGCGAGATGGTGGCGGAGACGATCGCGTCGGACGACGCGTCGATACCGCCGCTCGAACGAATCCGCAAGCTGATCCTGGCCCAGTTCCGAATCCAGGCATCGAACCAGGATTTTTTGAAGACGCTTATCATCGGCAATTCACTCG
>Ga0210398_10005999_pt1 | contig 11247 bp, 9 predicted proteins | sample IncBWC4OmetaG_FD_161047 | JGI IMG/M metagenome (GOLD analysis project Ga0210398, IMG submission 161047) | Forest soil microbial communities from Barre Woods Harvard Forest LTER site, Petersham, Massachusetts, United States - Inc-BW-C-4-O | ecosystem: Environmental > Terrestrial > Soil >... | reverse complement strand
ACGCAGCCTACCGCGAGCGCACGCACTGCACTCTGTACACGCTCGAGGTGCATCTGCACTACCTGCACGAGGTCAAGAGTACGGACGACCTCGGGGTCGCCTCGTCCGTTTTGGATTTCGACCGCAAGCGGATCCACATTGGCTGCCGATTCGTGTGCTCCCGAGTTGCCGAACCGGTCGCTACCGCTGAGATGATGCTGTTGCACGTGCATCAAGGGGACAAGCCCCGGGCCGCGGCGTTTCCCGACGAGGTGATCGCCATGCTCGAGGGCCTCAAGGTCTCGCCCGCCGCGCATGAGGCCTTCGTTCCGAGTTCGCGCAAGATCGAATTGAAGCGTCGCTGACGCCCGCCGCTGATGGACATTCATCGACTCATCGCACCCCGCAGCATCGCCCTGATCGGCGCCGGGGCGTGGACCGATGCGGTTGCCGCCGGCAATGCCGCCGTCGGCTATCAAGGCCTGTTGTGGCGCGTGCATCCGACGCGCCTTTCCACCGCCACGGCCACCTACTATCGATCCGTCGATGAACTTCCGGGGATCCCCGACGCAGTGTTCCTCGCGGTGCCGAATCACGAGGCGCCCGCAGTCGCGGGTGCGTTGTCCGCCCGCGGCGCCGGCGGCTTCGTGTGCTTCACCGCGGGTTTTTCCGAGACCGGTACCGACACCGGGATTGGACTTACGCGCGAGCTGGTGCTCAAGGCCGGAAGCCTGCCCTTCTTCGGGCCGAACTGCTACGGCTACGTCAACTTCTTCGACCGAGTGGCGATGATGCCGGACCAGATCGTGGGATCGCCGGTCGAGCGCGGCGTCGCGCTCATTTGCCAAAGCGGCACCATCGCGCTCACCCTCATGTTCAATCAGCGCTCCCTGCCCATCGGCTGTTTGTTCACCGTGGGTAATCAAACCTGCCTGGCGGTGGAAGATCTGATAGAGATTCTTTGCGATGATCCACGCGTGACGGCATTCGGGTTGTATCTCGAGGGCATCAAGGATCCGGAAGCGTTTGCGCGCGCCGCCGAGCGCGCACGCAAGGCCGGCAAACCCATCGCCGCCATCAAATCCGGGCGCACCGCCGCAGCGGCACGTACCGCGCACAGCCACACCGGAGCCCTCGCCGGCGCCGATGAGGTATTCGAAGCCTTCTGCCGCCAGGCCGGCATAGCCCGTTGCGATACGCTCGGAACCTTATGCGAGACCTTGAAGCTGTTTCACTCGGGAGGTCCGCTCGCCGGGCGCAAGATCCTGGTCATGGGAGCGTCCGGCGGCGACATGGCCATGACGGCCGATGTGTCGCGCGACATGCATTTGGACTTCGCTCCCCTGCCCCCGAAAAGCACCGAGGTTCTGCGGGAAGTGCTGACGGACCGCGTCACCATCGCCAACCCCTTCGATATTCACACCTATCTGTGGTTCGATCCGCCGGCATTGAAGCGCGTGTTCAGCGAGGTTTTGCGCTCCGGTTACCATGCTGCCGGGTTCATGTTGGACAATCCACCCGAGGGTAAGGCGGACCCTGCGGCGTATGACGCCGTCATCGATGTATTCATCGAAGCCGCGCAGGGCGCACCCACCCGGGCCGCGCTGATCGCCTCGCTACCCGAGACCATTCGCGAGAGAGTTCGCCGGCGCTGCATCGATGGCGGGGTGATTCCGCTGCAGGGGCAGCGCGAGGCGCTGGAAGCCCTCTCTTTGGCCGGCGGCGTCGGCTTGGCTTGGTCGGATGCTGGCGGGGTGCAATTGCAACTCCCGCCGAAGAGTGCCACCGATTCCGCGATCATACGCTCGCTAGTCGAACATGAAGGCAAAGCGGCGCTCGCCGCCTACGGTGTGCGCATTCCCCGCGGCACGCTGGTCCCCGCCCATGAGGGGGCCGACGCGGCCCGCACTTTGGGCTTTCCGGTGGTGATCAAAGCCTCCGGCGCACACCTCGAGCACAAGACCGAGCTTGGCGGAGTCGTGCTCAATGTCCGCAATGAAGCCGATGCACGCAGCGCCGCCGAGCGGCTGGCGAAGCTCTCGGATACGCTATTGGTCGAGGAAATGTTCACCGATGGGGTCGCCGAAGTTCTGATCGGCGTCATCGTCGATCCACAGTTCGGCCAGGTGCTGGTTCTCGGCACGGGAGGCGTACTCACGGAGATCCTGGCGGACAGTGTCAGCCTGCTGCCTCCCTGGACGCACGCCGCCGTGGAATCCGCGCTGCAGCGCCTGACCTTGCGTAAATTACTCGCCGGTTACCGCGGCAAGCCGGCCGCCGACATCGGCGCGTTGATCGGCACCATCTTGAGTGTCGCGGAGTACGCGCGCGACCATCTGACGACGCTGGTCGAACTGGACGTCAATCCCGTGATCGTTCGTCCTTCGGGATTGGGTGCGGTCGCGGTGGATACCATGATTCGATTGAGAAACGCTTCGAAGGGGGACACATGACAGATGGAGTTCATACCGTCAAAGACGGCGCCATTCTCGAGATTACGATCGATAGGCCGAAAGCCAATGCCATCGACCTGAAGGCGAGCCGCCGCCTGAACGAGATCGTCAGCTCCTTTCGCGACGATCCGCAGTTGCGCATCGCCATCGTCACCGGCGCGGGCGACCGGTTTTTTTCACCCGGCTGGGATCTCAAGGCGGCCACCGCCGGCGAGGAGTCCGACTCGGACTGGGGAGTCGGCGGCTTCGCGGGCTTCAATTATCCCAGAAACCTGAACAAGCCCATCATCGCGGCGGTCAACGGCATTGCCTGCGGCGGAGGCTTCGAGATCGTTCTCGGCACCGACATCATCGTCATGGAGGAACACGCGAAGTTCGCTCTGCCCGAGATCAATGTAGGCGTGCTGGCAGACGCCGGCACCATCAAACTGCGGCGGCGAATCCCCTATCACGTCGCCGTGGAGTTCCTGCTGACCGGACGCTGGATGGATGCCGCCGAGGCCAAGCACTGGGGTCTCGCGAATCACGTCGTTCCGAAAGGTCAGGCCTTACATAAGGCGCGGGAAATCGCGCGGCAGCTAGTCGAAGGACCGCCCCTCCTATTTCCCGCGATCAAGCAACTCCTGCGTCACACCGAGATGGTGCCCGAGCACGAGGCCTTCGAACTGCACGATTCGCTGGACGCCGTGCAGCGGGTCATCCGTTCGGACGACCTCAAAGAAGGCACGCGCGCCTTCAGCGAGAAGCGCAAACCCCGCTGGACGGGGCGCTGAGCGCGCGGAGTGCCGGGGAAGTAACTGCGCCCTGCTTCCACACCCTCGCCGACTCTGTCAAACTTCAATCTCTAAATAACTACAAAGGGTCGTCGCTCGGCCGGAACCCGGCCATACGCGGGCGCTTCCAGGGAGGAACCTTACCATGACGTTTTCCCATCGGCTGACGGTGTGTATGGCGTTGTCATTGGCTCTTGCCGGGTGCGGTGGCGGTGGCGGCGGTGGCAACCCGATGCCGCAGACCTACACGATCGGCGGCGCCGTCTCCGGACTGGCGGCCGGCGAATCGGTAACTCTGGCAGACAACGGTGCCGACACTCTGTCGGTAAACGGCAATGGCACGTTCGCCTTCCCGACAAAGATCGATCAGAACGGCAGTTACGCGGTAACGGTGACGACGCAGCCCACCGCCCAGAACTGTGCGGTGTCGGTGGGTTCCGGCTCCGGCTTGATGGCGAACGTAACGACGGTGGCCGTGACCTGTACGAACCTGCCGCAATATGCCTACGTCGTCAACAACGGCAGCAACACCGTCTCGCAGTACTCAATCGACGCTTCGGGCATTCTCTCGCCGCTCAGCGTTGCCACTGTCGCAACGGGCAATTCGCCGCAGTCAATCACCGTCGATCCTTCCAACAAGTACGTCTACGTCACGAACCTGACCGACAACACAATCTCGCAGTACGTAATTCAAAGCGACGGAACGCTCGCACCAAACACACCGGCGACCGTCGCGACCGGGCTTGGTCCGTGGGCGGTCGCCGTGAGCCCCTCGGGCGCCTGGGCGTATATTGTCAACAGCGCCGACAACTCGATTTCTCAGTACAGCGTCAACGCCACCGGCGCGCTGGTTGCGACGGCGAATGCACCGGTTGCCACGGGCACGGAACCCTGGAACGTCACGCTGAGTCCCGACGGCAAGTACGTGTATGTGGCGAATCACGGAACCCCAGGGGCCATTTCCCAGTACTCCGTCGACGCCGCTACCGGGGTGCTTACGCCGTTGAATCCCGCCACCCTGCCCACTGCTTTCGCCTACCCGGGCGGCATCACCGTCGATCCCACCAGTTCGTACGCGTACCTGTCGAACATCGACGGCAATACGGTCTCAGAGTATGGCATTGGTCCGGATGGGACCCTCACCAGCCTAAATCCGGCGTCGGTGCCCACCGGCACCGAACCGGTCTTCTTGGCGTTCGACCCGACCGGCAAGTACGCCTACGAAGCGAATTACACCGTTGACGTCAGCTCCGCGACCGGCACTGTGTCGCAGTATGCCGTGGGGACGGGAGGGCAGCTCACGGCGCTCACGCCTTCTACGGTTCTCGCGGGCATCGGACCCGGCTGGTTCGCCTTCGACCCATTCGGAAAATATGCGTACGTCTCGAACCTTGGCAACGGCACACTGCCCGGCACCGTGTCGGAATATGCGATCGGTACCGACGGTACTTTGACACTCATAGGTACGGTGACCGCCGGACTGAAGGCATTCATGATCGCGACGGCGTATTGAAGCGCGGACTTTTTGCGGCCAGCGGTCTATCGCATGGGTGATGAGTAATGAGATTCGAAGTCACCGACACCCCCAGCAAGGAGGATGAGGCGTTCGTAGTTGCTCAGACTCGCAAGTACAACAGTGCGTTTGTCGAGGAAGACCACAAAAGCCTTTGCGTCTTTGCGCGTGACCAAGCGGGTAATATCATCGGCGGCCTGACGGCAAGAACGTATTGGCGATACCTGGATATTGCATTCCTATGGGTGGATGAAAGACATCGCGGCGAAGGTTACGCAACCGAGCTTATGAAGGCCGCCGAGGCTGAAGCGCGTGAGCGTGGATGTGAGCGTGCATTTCTGGATACCTTGAGCTTCCAGGCGTTGGGCTTCTATCTGAAGCTCGGCTACGCAGAATTCGGCCGTCTTCCCGGATTCGGCGGCAGATATGCTAGACATTATCTGCACAAGCGGTTGGATGCGATGGAACGCGTTTAGCTAACGCCGCAACAGCCGTTGCTCTCGCTCAGTGAACCTTGCCCGCGCCCGAAGCAATTGCCTTCTGGCGCAGCTGCGCCAACCAATCCAACTTGATCCTTTGCCGAAACAGGACACGCTGGTACGGCCCGTGGTTGTCATCCATCCGCACGTAGTACAAATAGGGATTATTGGTAATCGTCATGAAGCTGGAATCCTGCGACTTGGGATCAATCAGCGAAAAGTACTGATACGACCAGTTCCCTTCCGGCTCGCGCCTGAGCATCTGATTCTGGGTCATCGCGAGCTGCGGTTTGCTCCACTGAATGAAATCAGGTGAAGTCGTAAAATACACTCCTTGCGGTCCCCAACCCGCTGAGCCCTGGTTCCACAGGGTCGCGACAAACAGACGCGACGCCGGGTGGTAGTTGATTCCGGTGGAATAATCCAAATAGGGCACCATTGCGCAAACATGAGCCTGCGGGTTTGCCACCGCGCCGCGGTAGGGATCCACGAACTCGACCGTGAAGTCTTTGCCGTCCCAGCCGCGCCATGACGAAGGATCCGAGATATTCCCCGTGCGAATTGCACACGCGGCATCCTGGACGAGGCAGGGTTTCTGTCCGTTTCCCTTGCCGCAATTGGGCGGCCAACTCCAAGCGTATGCCTCATCGTAGTACCACCCGCCCACTTTCACGATGTTCGAATCCACGCTGTAGCCTTGCGGCCCTTGGTTCACCAGATATTTGTAGGGAAGGCTGAGGAAGAAGTTTCGCGGCGGTTTGGGCCGCGCAAAATGATAGCCCCCGTCTTCGGACAGGTTATAGGTATCGACGTTGTACCAGCAGCTGGCTGAGTCGGTCTTTGACGCGCACATGCCGGCGTGCTCCCAGCCGTGGTACTCCATGTGTCCGAGAGCGACGATCCGTTTGCCGTCGATGTTGTAGAACGCATTCAACCACGTGGCATCATCGAAATCCGCGACGTTGCCGTCGTGCGCCGATTTGTAAACAACCTGGCAATTGTGCTTCGCGGTCTCGAGGTTGGGTCCTAGCCCCGCGCGCGTGACGTAGTGCGAAGCAATCAAGTGCACGGTCCCTTTGTAGTCTCGGAAGGCTCTGGCAGCAGCATCCGGAATATCGATCTGTTCGCAGGACTCCTTCGAAGTATCGAACGCCGCCACCCGCGTCCCGTCAAGAAAATTGGGCGTTTGCGGATCGGGCGGCCATTTGGGAGCGGGAAAAGCGAAGTTCCCCGATCCCGCCAGCAGGGCGTTTTCGACATTGCCTACGAGCGCAATGCCGTGAACGAAGAGTTTCTTGCCTTGGAAAGTTCGCAGCAGCTGGTTGGGCAGTGCCACCCTGAATCTGTGCTTGCCACCGTTGGCGTCACGGCACTCCCGATCAACGGCCGGTTCGTTGTCCAAATTGGCCGTCCCCGCCATGACATACGTGCCCGGCGGCGTACCGCCCGCCGCGTGATTTGCGTAGAGATTGATGCCGATCGAGCCTCGATTGCCCTCTTGGCAAGCCCAGCCGTGGACGTAGTACGCGTCACTCTCGAATGCCACAGCATCGATGACGCCGGTCACGGACCCCGCATGATCATTCTGAGCTGCTGCCGCGAGGCCGGCGAACGAAACGAGAGACAGGCCTGCGAGCATGCCTGTTGCGAGGCCGACCTTGCTCAGAAAGCCAAGTACGGCCAATTGCCCGCGACGTCGCGCTCACCTTGCGGGATTGCGCCGCGTCCCCGCGCGGGCACGCGAGCCGCGCGTAGCGCGGCAACCTGGCGCGAGCCCCCGAGGTCCGAGATCAGCCTGCGCACATGGATTTGCGCTCGACCGAAGTCGTCGCTGAGTTCAGCAGACCAAGTCAGGGCTCGGGCGTCGTCGAGTTCACGAGCGACACCCCGCACTTCGTCGGCGAGCATTGCCAAGGATCGCTTCCGATCGCGCGCCACACTGCCCAGGATGTTTGCCCTGATGCGGTCGTACACATTGCGCGACTCGCTCGGCCCCCGCTGATAGCTCAAGTCGGGATGCGCCCGGAGCCGCCCTGTGATCGTGCGCGCAATCTGCCAGCAAATCACGGCACTTCGGGAGATCGCAGAGTCGCGCCGCGATGCGGAGGATTTCAGCGCCGCGGCCAATGCCCGGGCTCTCAGTGCGGTATTACGCAACCTGCGCAATCGCATCACTTCAGCGTCGATCATGACGCCATTCCATATTTGTTCATGTCCGTTCCCCTAGCGTTCGCCCCCGAGAGAATCCTTTGTCGGGGCGATAGGTGCATTCTCAAGGAAAAGGTGCGCGAGGTCTGTAGGACTAAAGTGTATTCGATTGCGGGCATATGCCCGCGTTCCGCATACTGTTAAATCGCCGTGCCCCAAGCCGGTGCACGACGGCCATTTAACCGCCCAGCGGCCTCAGCAAGCCGCGCGAAATGATGTGTCGCTGTACTTCGCTGGTGCCGTCCCAGATTCGCTCGATGCGGGCATCGCGCCAGATGCGTTCCAGCGGCAAGTCGCTCATGAGGCCCATGCCGCCGTGAATCTGCAGCGCTTCATCGGCCACCATGGCCAACATTTCCGTGGCTTTGACCTTGGCCATCGCCATGTCCATGTCGGTGTCGATCTTTTGATCGCGTTTCCAGGCCGCTTCGAGGACCAACAGTTCGGCGGCCCGCAGTTCCACCGCCATGTCGGCCAGCTTGAAGCTCACGCCTTGGAACTTGCCGATTTGCTGACCGAATTGCACGCGATCGACGGCCCACTGCGTCGATAGTTCCAAGGCTCGCTCGGCGCGTCCAAGACACGTGGCTGCGACCTGCAGGCGAGTGGCGCCGAGCCAAGTATTGGCCACGTCGAAGCCGCGATGCAGTTCTCCCAAGATCGCCGTTTTCGGGACGCGGCAGTTGTTGAACTCCAGAATGCTGTTGGTATAACCGCGGTGCGAGACATTCTTGTAACCGGGACGAACCTCGAAACCCGGATGTCCCATGTCGATGAGAAAGGCCGTCATCCTCTTGCGGGTGCCGTGCGCGCTCGCTTCCTCGCCGGTGGCGGCGAATAGAATGACGAAATCCGAATGGTCGGCGTGGCTGATGAAATGCTTGGTGCCGTTGATGATGAAATCATCGCCCGCTGCAACCGCCGTGGTCTTCATCCCGCGCAGATCCGAACCCGCACCGGGCTCGGTCATGGCCAGGCATTCGACGCGGTCGCCGCGCACGGTCGGCAGCAGGTAGCGCTCTCGTTGCTCCCCTTCGCAGGCGAGCAGGATATTGGACGGGCGGCCGACGCAGCCATAGTGCAGGGCGTAACTGGTGCGCCCCAATTCCTTTTCGTAGAGAACCCAGGTCACGGTGTCGAGCCCGGCGCCGCCAACGTCCACGGGCATGTTGGCGGCATACAATCCCGCCTCGATGGCCTTCGCCTTCAGCTCCCGATGCAGATCCTCGCGAAGCATGCCGGTCTCTTCGACTTCCTTCTCGTGCGGGTAGAGCTCGTTGAGCACGAATTCACGCGTCGTCTTGACGACCATCTGCTGTTCATCGTTGAGCGAAAAATCCATGATTTCCTCCCCTGTCGTCAGCGCGGCGTATTGGCCCAGTCGCGCAAAAGCTCCAATTGCAGACGCAGCTGCTGCACCTGCATGGCGGCGGGCCAATCGCGCGGGCTCGTGACCGCGCTTGCCGTCAAACCGTTCATGAAAGTGACTACCGAGCGCAGCACTTGATCGCGCACGGTTGGCGGCCACGCCGGCCATTCCCGCCAGTACTCCGCGAAGCACCTGGCGAACAGCCGCATGTACTCCCGGTGCACCCAGACATTCAGCTGCTTGAGCTTCTTGTCCGCCGACACCTGGCCCCAAAAGGCCATCCAGAACGCGCACTCGGTGAACCGTTGCGCATCGATGGCCAGTGCCTCGGATAGCACGTCCAGAAGATTCGCCTCGCGCGTCTCGCGCTCGCGGGTCAATCTCTGCTCGATTCGCAGCAGCATCAAGCGCAGAGCCGCCAGAATGATTTCCTGCTTGGACTCGTAGTAGTGGGCAACCATCCCCGTCGTGTAGCCCGCCGCGCGGGCGATGCGTGCGACCGTCGCCTGCTCGAATCCGAAACGCGCGACCACTTGGCAGGCGACGTGGGCGATTTCTTCGCGCCGCTGAGCATGATCGACGATCTTCGGCATGGCCGAGTCTAGCCCCGCGCCTGCCCGACCGAGCGGCCGGCTTCCGGCGGCAGCGGCAATCCGGCATGTTGGGCGCGGATGGCCTCGAGCTTGGCGCGGACCTTGGCATCGGTCGGCGCGGCCTTGGCTGCCTTGGTGTCGACGTGCAGGTACAATTGTTCGGCCGTGGCAATCAGGTGGTGATCGTGGCCGCGATACATACGATGAAAAACCTGCAGACGCTTGTCGTCTACCGCCAGCACCTGGGTCGTCACATATAGCGGCTCGCCGGCCTTTGCCTCGCCGACATGCATGACGTGATTCTCGACGCTGTAGAACATGCGGCCGCTATCGCGGTAGCTCTCGTCCACCCCCACCCGGCGGAACAATGCATCAATGGCGTCGCCAAATACCTGGCCGTACCGGAAGTCGGACATATGGCGGTTGTAGTCCACCCATTCCGGCCGAACCACGGCCTCCGTCAAACGCAGGGGTTTGCCGGGTTCATCCGTGCGTTGTCCGTCTGCACCCGCGGCATCTCGATGCAGCCGTTCCTCGAGCGAGCGTAGGGTCGCACCGGCACCGATGTTGTATTGGCGAAGCACCTGCTGGATCGCTACCAGGTAATCGTCCCTCAGGCGCTCGAGTTCGCGGATCGAGCGGCCCGCCGCCTCTGCCTGTGTGCCCTCGACCATTCGGTCGATCAATGTATCGGTGAGCTCCGGCGCTTCGAGCTTGGTCCACGGCCACTTGAGACACGGGCCGAACTGCGCGAGCATGTGCCGCATGCCGCTCTCGCCGCCGGCGAGATGGTAGATGAGGTTCGTGCCCATCGCTGCCCAGCGCAGGCCGGGTCCGTAGATGATGGAATCGTCGAGCTCGCCCGTGGTCGCCACCCCGTCGTTCACCAGATGCAGGATTTCACGCCACAGCGCTTCCTGCAACCGATCCGTCAAGTGGCCGGGCACCTCGCGCCTCACGTGCAGCGGATGCATACCGATGTAGGTGAAGTATTTGGCCGCCGCGTCGATCGTGGCCTGAGCGGTCTTCTCCCCGCCGACCAATTCCACCAAGGGCAGCAGGTAGACGGGATTGAACGGATGCGCCACGCAGAAGCGCTCCGGGGAGACCATGTCGCGCTGCAGATCGGTGGGAGTGAGACCCGAGGTGCTCGACGCCACGATCACGTCGGCCGGCGCGTGCCGGCTCACTTCGGCAAGCATGCGCTGCTTCAGCGGCAGTTGTTCCGGGATGTTCTCCTGGATGAAATCGGCCTGCCGCGCCATCACTTTGAGATCCGTGGTGAACGTCAGTTTGCCCTTCGGCGGCAGGGGCGCAACGGTCAGCCTCGCCAAAGCCGGCTCGGCGTTCGCGACGGCGCCGCGTATCCATTGCTCCATTTCGGGTTTGACGTCCGCCGCAATGACGTCGATCCCGAAGTGCAGGGCCCGCGCCGCCCATCCGCCGCCGATGACCCCCGTTCCGAGAAGCCCCAATGTTTTCACTTTCCGCATGATGCATACCCCCGCAGTGCCGCGGCCTTTGTAATTGTTATGAGTATAATATAAAAAACCGGATTACGGCAGCCCTGCCCGCCTCTGGATGTCCGAATTCGGTGCAATGACGCCGAATCCATGCACTCTCTTGGCACCGTGTCCGCGGGGAATGTTCGCAGGAAATGTTCGTTGTGCGCATCTTGATCGCGATCGCCCTTCATGTGATAACTGACCGTAGTCGCTGCATCGTCGCTCGCAGCACCGAGCCCGGCTCTTCACGTTCGAGGTCCCGATGGAAGATGATCTCTCGATAGGCTCCCCGAGTCGCCGCGATCTACTGCGCATGATCGGCGTCGGCGCCGGCGCCTCCGCCATGTATCACGCCATGAGCAGCTTAGGTCTCGC
>Ga0210398_10005996_pt1 | contig 11250 bp, 5 predicted proteins | sample IncBWC4OmetaG_FD_161047 | JGI IMG/M metagenome (GOLD analysis project Ga0210398, IMG submission 161047) | Forest soil microbial communities from Barre Woods Harvard Forest LTER site, Petersham, Massachusetts, United States - Inc-BW-C-4-O | ecosystem: Environmental > Terrestrial > Soil >... | reverse complement strand
GCGACACTTCGTCATTGATGACACTGATCCGAAACGGCGACTTCACCCGGAAAGTTACGTCCTTCGTTCCTGCCTTCGCATCTTCACCGACATAAGAAATCGGCGAATTGGAGATATTCATGAATTTGCGGTGTGTTTTTTTCGTCTTCATCTCGGGTTCTCGAACAATCCGCTTGAACCTTCCTTAGAGAGTTATGCGGTTTGAATGATCTCCTGACGAATCTGTTCGAGATAAGGCGGAAGTACCTTAAACGGGTCATATTCTTTGCCTGGAGTGGAGAGCGTTTCCGGGGGAATGTAGTCGCGATAGCCCAAGCTGCGGATAATGCGCATCAGCTTTTTCATATCCCGCGGTCGCTATCAGCACCGAAAGCGCTCCGTTTAACCGGCCAGTTCACTGCGTACGGGTCGGCTTTTTTCATATCGGCGTATGGGTCTTCCGAGCGAAAGTTCGCCTTGCAACACGGCGAGTTGCTGCAAATGGGAGTGTGGCCGCTGCTCTAACGAAGCTCCGCCTGCTGGGATCTGTCCGAATTAAACGCTCCTTCCTCGCCCGATCACTCTTTTAGAGGTTTTGGCTATGAACTGGAAGAACCCTTCCGGCCCCGATCTTGCGATGCACAGAACCCTGACCTGATTCTTACTGGAATCTCCCCAGGAAGGGCCAACAAGTTAATTCACGGTACAGAAACTCTCCCGAAGTGCTTTCGATGCTACTGCCTTAGTTTCAGTGATTTGCGGAGCGACTCTTTACGTTAAGAGCTATCAGAGCGAACAGGTTGACGACAGTTTGGGCGTTGAGGTAGCGTGACAAGCGCGATGAAGACCCTGGAAGACTGTGACCTGCAAACCCGCAAAGAGCTTGTGGGCCGAGTAGTTTTAAGCAGCACCATTTGTAAATCGGCACGGCTCAGGGAGTTATTCCTCTACTTGTGCAACCGAGTACTGGACGAGTCAGTTGACGACATCCACGAGCTCGAGCTCGGACATAAGGTCTTCGGACGACCGGAGCACTATGATACTGCCGCCGACAACATCGTACGGGTCCACGCTTCGCTGCTTCGCAAACGTCTTGCAGAGCACTTTCAGACCGAAGGCAGAGATGAACCCATCATTGTTGAGATTCCCCGGGGAAATTACGCTCCAACGTTCAGAAAACGCGACCCTGTAGTCGCTATCATCGAGTTACCTGCGCCGAAGGAACTCCAAGTCTCGCAGCCTGACCTCACTGCGCTGGAACCCGAAGGGTCTCACCGGCAGCAACTCTCTGCGCTGCTCCCATTACCCCAGCCCGCCAAAAAGCCGAGCTGGAAACTCTGGATCACAGGCCTTCTGGCGCTCAACTTCGTCGCCTTGTCTGCTTTCCTTGCAGTTTGGAGTTCAGATCAAAGGCCCCAGGCCTGGAGCCGATCTCTGACCAAAGGCACCGCCGTTCGACAGTTTTGGTCAGGTATCTTCCCTAAGAATGCTTCTACTTACGTGGTACTGGACGATGCTTCGCTGGACTTTTATCAAGAGGCCACGGGACACTCGATCGCTCTAGCGGAATACTTCGATAGAAGCTACCTGCACCCAGCGGAGGAGGCCGCGGCTGTGACGCACCTCAATCCAAAACTCGTGCACTCTTTTCTATTGAAAAGACAGTCCAACTTTGCCGACGTTAACCTCGTGAGCAGGTTCTCGCAGACGGCGGTGGTCTTCGATAGCAACGTCAGCATGCAATTCGCAAGAGACTTCTCATTCCGCCAGGTAAAGACCGGAAACGTGATTTTATTGGGGACTAGGCAATCAAATCCCTGGATTCAACCGTTTGATTCCTACTTGGCGTTGCGTTGGGTGTACGATCCTGCACTCGACAGCTACTATCCCGTTGATAGCTCGGCAGGTCCCCAAGCACCGGACAAGTTTCGTTCAAGCGTGGGCGGCTCCAAGACCCACGAGGGCTATGCAAGTGTCGCGTTTCTTCCGAATCTCGGCGGAGTTGGAAACGTTTTAATCATCTCAGGAAGTGGCGGCGCGGCGGTTGGGGCAGCTCTCAACTTTCTCAATGACGAGTCCTCCATGTCGCAGCTTCGTTCCAGTATGAACGCAAAAATGAATGCAAGAGAGAAGGACCTCTTCCCTTACTTCGAAATTCTGCTTCGAATCGAGAAAACCGTGAACACCAGATACGCGACGATCGTTATCTCCCGTCCGCCCCAACCCCTAAATGAGAACCGCGCCATGAATCGTTAACCTAAATCGGTGCTAAGCCGTCTCCGGGACTAACTCGCCGTTGCGGCGGCCAGAAATTTGCGAGAGATTTGCAAGACACCCATGGGCTGTCGAACGGTGACTCGGCCTGTTGCGAGTCAACAATTGCCGGGCCGCGGGACTAATCGGAACCGCCAAGTCAGGTTTGCGGCGGGCAACTGTGCTCGATCCGTTAGAAGGTTAGCCGCGCCCCTAGTTGGATCTGGCGGGGCACTCCATTGGCGCTGGTGATCTGGCCAAAGGTGGTGGAAGCCGCCTTGGTCACCAAGCCTGTGGTGGCGCTGATCGTCGCTGGCGAGGTGAGTGTGGGCGACCCCAGACTGACGACGTTGAAGGCGTTGGTCGCCTCGGCACGGAACTGCAACTGGGTCTCTCGATATAACTTGAATGTACGGAAGATGCCGAGGTCGATGTCCCTATACCCTGGCGTCCGAAGCGAGTTTCGCGACAGATCTCCGTCGGCGCCTCCTGGCCCGATCCCTCCCGGTATTCCAGGCCCATTCTGAACGAACGCTGCTGTGTTGAACCACTCCGCCGCTGCCGCGAACCGTCCGCGATGGGGGTTGAGCACAGGATTCTGTCCCGGCACCAGGTTGGGCCTGTCGGTTGTAGAGTTCCCATCGACGTTGTTATCCGCGCCCGACTGCACGGTGATGGGTGTGCCGCTGTTCAGCGTGACGATGGGGGAGACCTCCCAGCCGTTCAACACGCCGCCGACCCACCTGTTCGGTCCATGGTAGTACGACAGGTTCCAGATCCCCGACATGCTCGCCATATTCTTGATGTCGTTGTTGGTGGGACTATGCTCTCCGGCGAGGGTGCTGAAGTCCTGCGGAACATCAGTCGAGCTGGTGCTCGAGCCCTGCACCGGCGCACTCCACATCTCGTGGCCCCAGACATAGAAGCCATTCAATGAGAGGTGATGTCCCATTCGCTTGGTCGCCGAGATCTGAAGGCTATGGTATGACGCCGTCTCGGTGGAGCCGAGAAGAAGCACCGAAGCAAGTTCGCCGACGGCATAGGGCCGTCTAGAGTTCTCGTTCGCCGTGGTTGCCACGGCCCCAGGGGCCCACGCGTCATAGTTCACGTCGTTCTGGAAGGGAAGGTCATGCGAAAACGAACCGACATAGGCGACCATCATACTGGCGTCTCCCGGCAACTGCCGCTGTACCGACACGTTGAACTGGTAGGTCAGCGGCCATTGGAAGCTGAGAGAATTTCCTGCCTCGTTCAGGGCACCGAAGGTCGCGATGGATGGATAGACACCCGGCGTGTAGAAGTAGGGGAAGGGGGAGACTCCGGTGGGAAACGCGGTTGGCTGCCCATCGAGGAGCTTCGGCCCGTAGATATTAGTGAGCGTGGCAACCGTAAGGCTCGACTGGCGCAGAGCAAACGGAGCAAAGTTCGACGTTGCGTCCCACTCGTTGCTAGAGACTGCGCCATAGAACACACCGGCTGCTGCACGAAACGAGGTCTTGCCGTCACCGAATGGGTCAAGCGCCAACCCGACACGCGGCGAGACGTGGTGCAGTCTTATCGGGACGATTCCCCTCGATACCCCTGTGTCTCCGGGAAACAACATCCCTTCCGGAGCAGTGGGAAAGGCTGTCGATTGACGGCCGGGAACGAAGGACGACTCTTGATTCCGGTCGTTGTCGGTAGGCGGCGTCTGGAAGTCATACCGCAGCCCGAGATTCAGCGTAAGCCTCGGTGTGACGCGGTAGTTGTCCTGCATAAAGAAAGCGTAGTACCAGGTGTTGGTGTACTGAGTGACGCCTACATCCTGCTCCATTGTGTTGGGATTGCCAGTGAAAAAGTCGCTTAACGCATTCTCCGTTGTCTCCGGGGCCGACGTTGAAAACACGAAATTTCCGTAGTTGTCCAGATAAGTAATCTGAACGCCCTTGTCGAGCGACATCTCGGCGCCGAAGTTAAGCGTGTGTCTGCCAATGGTCCTGCTCGCCACGTCACGCAACGAGTAGAAGTTGCTCCCTGCCGTCGGCCCCATCACGGATTGGGCTGCGTTGAAGTAGCCGGTGACCGAAAGACCAGGCAGCGACGGATAGCCCTGCACCACGTAACTCGATCCAAAGCTGGTCAGATCGACAGGATTGGTTCCGTTCAGCGAAGGCAGCGCCTGGTTCACACGGCCGCCGAAGTTTCGCATATAGGTCAGCCAGACCTGATTTACCAGCCCCGACTTGAACACCTGTGTGTCGCTGACGTTAACGTTGTACTGCTTGGCCGAGTCCGTCTGCCCTGACCACAACAGATTGCCGCCGCCGGAGACCGTCGAGACCGAGTTGATCTGGAAGTAACTTACCGTAAGGTGGTTGTTCTGGCCGAACTGCTGGTCCACCTTGCCCAGGTACCCGTTGGTGTTATACGGACTCTTGAAGTACCCCGACCATCCGTTCAATTCCGTAACCACCGCGCCCGCATTCGGCAGCCCTTTGCCGATGGTCACAGCATGGGCAAGATTTCCTACGGGAAGATACGCGTTCATGATGGCCTTTGCTGTCGGGTCGAAGGCGGTGGTCGGAAGGCAGCCAACGGTCGCAGTCTGGCAGTTGGTCGATGTGTTGGTTCCTTTATAGGGCGTTGTGTTCTTCAGGAACGTGCCGGGCGCGCACGGTGCCGTCGCGCAGGTGGCTGGCTGAAATGGCTCCGCCGGCGACTGCGTAAAGTCGCCCTGACGCTCTAGGGCTGTAGGGACCACTGCGCCCGTCTCCAGCGGATCGGAGATCTGCCGTAGACCGGCATAGCTGAAGAAGAAGAACGTCTTATCTTTGCGAATCGGCCCGCCGATCGTGCCGCCAAACTGGTTCCGGTGCAGCGGCTGATTGACCTTTTGCGCGGGGTTGAATGGATTCGCCGGCGCACCCCATGGCGTATCGTTCAGAATCGTATTGCGCACAAACTCAAACAGCGACCCATGCAGACTGTTCGAGCCGGATCGGGTGACCAGCGACACGACACCCGATCCGAAGCGTCCATACGCCGCCGAATAATTGTTGGTTTCGACGCGGAATTCCTGCAGCGCGTCCGGATTAGGGGCTGGGTTGCCATAGTTGCGAATGCTGGTCATGTTGATGCCACCATCCAAATAGAAGCTGACCGTACCCACGCCGCCATCGAATCCGCCGCCGATGACAACCTGCGTCGAAGGTAGCCCGATCACAGAATTGTAGTTCGCGCCTCCGGCCCCTGAGGCCGAGGAGGAGAGCACACCCGGCGTCAGCGAGAGCTGGGTGTACACATTCCGGTTCGGCAGCGGGAGCTGCGTAATCTCATCGGCCATTACCGTCCGGCCGATCTCCGATGTGCTCGTATTCACCAGCGGCGGCGCCGCTGTTACCGTAATCGTCTGGTCCTCGGCGCCGATTGTCAGCGTGACATCCACGCGTTGCGTCTGGTCGAGGGTCAGTGTTACGTTCTGCTGCACGAACTTCTGAAAGCCCTTACTCGTTACCGTGATCGAATACCCGCCGACTGACAGATAGTCAATGCGGTATTCGCCAGCCCCATTGGTAGTCACCCCATGGCTGATGCCGGTCTCAACGTTGGTTGCCGTCACCGTAGCCCCAGAAATCACCGCGTTCTGAGTATCCTGAACGATCCCTACCAGAGTTCCGGTGATCTGTTGCGCGCTCGCGCTGGTCGGAACACACAGCCCCATCAAGATCATGGCGCCCATCGATGGCAGCGCCGTTCTCAATCGATCCAACCGGAATAATGAAATTAGTACGTTCTTCGAACCATTACGCTGCATGAATGGCCTGCCTAGTACTAGACTCCTGTTGCCCTTGGGACGACGGTCATACTGCGCTCCGACTTCAATGACTGTCAAGTGTAGGTGGCTAATGGATCAGGTGGCTTTGCGCTAGCCGGGTCTCAGTCGAATCTCCTGCATCTGTTGTTCGTCCTTACTCAGGAGCCTTGGCGAGGTTACGGGTTGGCCGTTGGTGGGCCTCGGTGAATGAAGCAGCGACCCGGTGAACGAGCATTCTCATTTGGACTCGTCCAAAACCCAGATGTTCCTGAACTGGGTCGGCATCCCGTGCTCCTGAAGTTGGATGGGGCCGGTCGGTGCCTCCCCAAGCTTGGCTGCATTGAGGATCACGGGGCCGAGAGCATGATCCTGGTACAGAACCTCGCCGTTCAGCAACAGCGTCACGACCGCGTCGGCAGTCTTCTTACCGGACGCATCGAATCGTGGAGCCTTGAAGTCGATGTCGAAGGTCTGCCATTCAAGTACCGGGCGCGAGGCGCGAATCCCCGGCTTGGTCGGGATGGAGTTATCGAACTGACCGTTCGGATTGGCGGAAAGGCTGCCGTATGTCTCATTGATGTTAGCTTCATATCGATCCTGAACGTACACACCGCTGTTGGTGGGCCCTCCAATCGTCCGGAACTCGACGTGGATCTTAGCATCGCCGAAGGCTTGTTTGCTGATGCAATTGCCGGAGCGTGGGACCGACTCGACCGCATCGCCGGGAACCAGATGCCACGTGCAAGGACCGTCTTCCTTCAGCCACTCCTTTTCCATCATCTTCGACCACGATTCCATGTTTTTCCCGTCGAAGAGAACGATGGCACCCTTGGGCGGCTTCATCCCAAGCGTCGGAGAGGAACGGGTAATATGCTGCAGGTCAATGCTCTGATCGCCGTTCTTCGCCTTCAAGTGTCCGTCTTCAATCGTGCCGGTCCAGCCATCGCCTTCGAGCGAGAGTATGCCGCTAGCCAGCGTGCCATTCAGCACAGCCACCGGTATGTCATGCGACTGATCGAACTGTTTGAACAGATGCACCTCATACTTGCCGTTGTCTTCCTGCTGTGGAATCAAATCTTCCTTGGAGTAGATCTTGTCCATTACTGGAACGACTTGGGCAACCAGGCCGCCTATTCCCTGCCAGTCGCCGCGCAGCGGATCGGGCGCCGCCCAATAGAACGGATGAGATAACTCGACCTTCCTTGGGGCTCCCTTGGATCCACCCTTGGAGCCGCCTTTGCCTCCCCCTTTTTTCTCGACTGCTGTGTCGGTCGCGGTGCTCAGCGGGGCTGCATCGGTCGCAACGCTGGCTATTGTGTTCGGCGTGGCCGCATCGGCGGCAGTGACATCGCCCGCCTTTGGCGGCTCCATCACTTCCACACGGTTCTTATTCAAGTCATAGAGTTCTACAACATTCTTTCCGTTCCCGAGCTGATGCACATCCGCGATCGCATCGGGGAACTCTTTCATCTGTGGTTTGGCGGCCACAAGCGACGTCATCTTCGGGACGTTGGCATTCGAAAGACAAATATGGTCCTTGATATGGAAGCGCGCCTCTTCTGGTTTCTTTCTCTCCCATCCAACCTCAAACCGGTCGGCACTCCCAGGAATCGTCATCTTGGAACCATCGCCTTCCTTCAGGAAACCGAAAGCATCGTTGTAGAACTTCCACGTCACATCTTTGTCTTTAATCAGCAACCCGATATGATCGATATGATCAGAGATGCGACCGGGCGGCATGAACTTGCCCTTGCTGGCGGTCACCTTGCTACCGGGCATGTACTGAACGATCTGGACCGTGAAGCCGGACGGCTCAAGGAACTCAAAACTCAAATCGCCTTCTTCGTTCTTTGTCACAGTGGTCGGTACCGCCACACCTATAGAAGCCAGGTGATCCCGCATTCCTTTGGCGTCATTCGTCTCAAAGCCGGCATCGTGGATATAGCCGTAGTTCTTAACCGGCTCTGCATACAACTCGATGAATTGGTGGTCGTTGATCTTGATGAAAACGATGTGCTCGGTGCCGTCAGGATTCTTGAGCGTAAAAGCCTCTTCGAATCCCAGAAGTCCCTCATAGTAATCACGCGCTTGTTTCAGATCGCTGACATAGTAGGCCATATGGGCCATGCCGACGATTCGAGGTTTCTCCTGCGCATGCAGTTTCGGTGCGAGCGCAATTGCCGCTACGAGGATCGCCACCGACTTCAAGATTTTAATTTCCACGTAATCCCTCTATTTTGTCTAGATTCAACACAACTCTCGTTTGGGCACCCAAGGCAAACAAGTTAATTCACGGTCAATGGTTTAGGAGGGCGACGACACAGACTGCTTAGTGGTGAATGACTTTATTATGAAATAGTTAGAGCATCTTCCATTTCGATATCTTTTACGTTAAGAATCCTATAGCGGCGAACGCTAGACGTTGTTCGCGGCTCTTGAGTCCCCTATGGTGTAGTTGGGGCGGCGGGGCGCTGTGTTTGTGCGGCGACGGCTTTGACGTCGTTGACGTCCAATTCGACGGCGCCCATGGCGTCGCCGATGCGGTCGTGGATGCCGGCGCGGAGGTAGAAGTCGCCTTTGACGGGGATGCTGATCTCCTGATGGAACTGCATGCCGCTCTTGAGCATGGTCGCCTTTCTGGCGGCGGTGATGTTGTCGGCGCCGGCGATTTTGGTGATGGAGTTGTAGAGGACGCCCTGATCGTCGTACAGAAGGACGGCGAACTCGAGGGCGACCTTGAAGGTGCCGTCGGGGTTGGGGACGAACTGGATGTGGCGGGCGTCGGCGGCGTAGTCGACTCCGAAGCGCTTGAAGGGCCCCTTCATCCGCTTGGGGTCGGGTGAGTTGCCGGGGGCGACCTCGTCCTCGGGTTTGGCGGGGGAGGGGACGGCGCGGACCTTCATGACGATCTCGGTGGGCTCGGGCGCACCGAACTGCATGGCTGCCTGGAGTGCGGTGCGACGGGTGGATGCGGGGTCGGCGACGGCGTGCATGGTGGAGGCGAGGATGGGCGCGTTGCGCTTGTCGGGGATACCGTCTGGGTCGTCAGCGTAGTAGCCGATGCGGTAGGTGAGCTTGAGTTTGGGGTCGTCGAGCTTGATGGAGACCGAGTGGTAGTTGCCGTCCCACCTGTGACTGGCGGGATAGTAGCTGAGGGTGTAGTAGTTGGAGCCGGCGTCGACGGCCTTGTCGACGGCGTCTTTGAGGCCGTTGGTGTTGATGAAGGCCTTGCCGCCGGTCTTGTCGGCGAGCTGGAGCATGGTGCTGTGCTCGCTGGCGATCTGATCGAAGAAGGCTTGGGTGTCCTTTTTGCCCTGGGTGTGGTCGGTGTACTTCATGCCGGTATTTTCGGCGTTCATGGCGGGATTGACCATGAGGCCGCGGGCGTCGACGGGGAAGACGGCGACGTGGCTCCGGGCGAGTAGGGTGACGGTCTCGCGGAACTCGTCTTCGCTGTCGCCCATGGCGGCGAAGGGGTCGGGGAGATCGCCGTTGGGGAGGAGGTCGATGGGGAAGGACGCGGAGAACCAGATGAGATTCTTGCGGCCGGGGATGCCGGCGAGATAGCGGGCGAGCTGGTTCATGCAATCGAGGGTATAGAGGGCGCGCATCTCGAGCTCGTAGGCCTGCTGTTCGGCCTCGAACTGCTGGACGCTGGCGATGGCCTCGGTGAGGGAGGGATCGTTGCCGGCGGCGGCGATCATGGCGTCAGACTCGGTGGTGTCGGCGCCGAGGTCGCCCTCGACGGTGTTCTCCATCAGCGAGGAGGAGTGGTAGTCGCCCTTTTTGCCGGTCATGGCGGCTTTGAGGAGATCGGGGTTGGAGGTGAAGCCCCGCAGCAGGTGCAGCTCGTGGCTCATGCCGAAGATAGCGATGCGGGTGCCGGGCTTGATGTCCTTGATGTAGGCGAGGAGCTGGGAGCGCACGTAGGCTTGGTTCTGCAAGGGCGTGTTGAGGGTGTCGAGCAGCACGACGTTGACGGCGCCGACGGCCGGGGCGGGAGTGTAGTTGGTGAAGACGCCGGGGGCGAGTTTGGGCATCGGCAAGAACTTCGAGGCTTCTTCGAGCGTGGGTGTGGAGTGCTCTTCGAAGTCGCGCAGGGATTGGGGCTTGCCGTCCTCGAAGATGCGGAACTGCTCGCGCTTGAGGCTGTGGACATGATTGTTGTGCGAGTCGGTGACTGAGACGTCCTCAAGCACCAACTGGCTGGAGACGTGGATGGTGGACTCGGGGGCTGCGGGCTTGGGGGTCTGGCCCCGGAGGTTGGCCAGACTGAGGATGCAGGCGGAGACGAGGATTCGCTGGGCAGCGATTCGGGCTTGTGTGGGGACGACGGGAGGGTTTCTCACGGGCTGCGCTTTCTCTTCCGGCGGTGGAGCGATGGCCGCGCTCGAGGTAAACGGAGAGACGGCTGAAGCGGAGTGAATACCGGCTTCAGCCGCCGGATGCCTTCGGCTGAGCCACGAGAGACCAAGGTGCGGCGGACTAGCTGGCCGAGGGCGCAGCGGGTTCGGATTTCTTGCTGCGTTCCTTTTTGGAGGACTCGGCGAAGAGCTTTTGCTGGTCGGGGGTGAGGAGGGAGTTGATCCGGTTGTTGGCGTCGTCGCGGATGGCTTTGTTCCGGGCCTTGGCGGCGTCGGCGTCGGGACCAGTGGCTGCCTTCATGCCGCCATGGATCTTGGAAGCCTCATCGGCGAGGATGGGCTTGATTTTGGCCTGTTGGTCGTTGGTGAGGGTGAGGGTCTGGGTGAGGTCGGCCAGCTCCCTGTCGGCCTTGGCCGCGGCCGCGCCGCCGGAACCCTTGGCCTTCTTGGTGGGATTGGTGGCCGTGGCCGGCGTGGTGGCCGCAGAGGTGGTGGTGACCTGGGCGAAGGTCGTGGAGGCCATGAGGGCGGTGCCGAGGATGGCTGCGGAAAGGGCGAGGTGCTTCTTCATTTGATGGAGTTCTCCTGTCGATTTTGGCTGCGAGATACCGGTGTTGCGATGAAACTGGAGGGCGACGCCTGCGGGTGCGGGCGCCACCGCTAAGATCACGCGGGCGAGGCTCGAGTAGCTGCCGGTGTTAGGGCGCGGGCTTCTTCCGCTGCTTCTTCGTTTTCTTTTTCCTTCCTGCCGATCTTTCAATGACTTGTCGAAAATCTTCTGCTGGTTTGAGGTCAGAAGGGTCCGGATCTTGTCGTAGGCGGCTTCTTTGAGCACCTTAGACTTGTCTTTGGTTTCGTCCG
>Ga0210398_10005995_pt1 | contig 11251 bp, 9 predicted proteins | sample IncBWC4OmetaG_FD_161047 | JGI IMG/M metagenome (GOLD analysis project Ga0210398, IMG submission 161047) | Forest soil microbial communities from Barre Woods Harvard Forest LTER site, Petersham, Massachusetts, United States - Inc-BW-C-4-O | ecosystem: Environmental > Terrestrial > Soil >... | reverse complement strand
TGCCTTACGGCATGCCGATCTGGAGCACCAATGTCGATTCCTATTGCATGGTGCCGGGCTGCCTGATCGAAGACGTCATCTCATTCAAGATGTCCGGCCGGCTCGATGAAATTCTCGGCGGTGACCCGGAACTGGCAAAGCAACGGTTGCAGGAAGCCGGTCTCAATTATTTTCTGCTCATGAAGGATTACCGGGTCCTCGATCTTCTGCCCTATAGCCGCTTGTTCGCGCCGGACACGATCGGCCGCTACCTCGGCGTCAAATGGAGCGACGGCTCGGCCTTTTTGCTGACCTGGATCGGCCCCGACACGACGCCGATTGGCGCCGATTTCCTCGATCCCTATACGCGCCTGCGCGCCGAACCTGACGCACTGCGCTGGTTCAAATTCGACGAGCTTGCCCCGCTCATCGCTACGATCGCGCCGCGCATGAGATCGGTGACGGAGCGGGGTACGGCGCAAACTTTATTTTCGTGGCGCTGAGCCTGGATGAAAAAGCACCACGGTTAGACGCAACGTGCGAACTCACATGCCGGACGAGCTCGATACCAAGCCGCCTTATTTCGGCACGGCGCCACGCCTGGCGGCGGCCGCGCTGATCATTGGCTTTATCGGCGTCGTGGCGTGGTTCGACGCGATCGATTTCTACCATCGGCATTTCTTCGACACCGGGCCGATCGTCGCCGCCGATAACGTGGCGCGGGTCATTTTTGTCGGAATTTTCTCGTGGCTGATTTACGCCCCTGGCGCGGCAATCGCCGCCCTCGTGATGTCTACCGACGAGCGTGCCGCGCTGACGCCGCCCGAACGCGCCGTGCTCGGTTTCGGCATCGGATTAGGCATCTGGCACGTCGCGATGCTGATCCTGGGGCTGCTCGGACTGTACTATCGGCCGGTGATCGTCGGCCTGTGTCTGGCGGTTGTTATCGTGTCCGCGCGGCACTTCGTCAACGTCGCTATCGCCGGATGGCGATCGTTCGCCGTGGGCTTCGTTGGGCTGCGCCATGGCCGCGCCATACCGGAGCGGATCGGTATCATACTGATCGGCCTCGCGGCCGTGTGGCTCCTGCTTTTACGCGGGCTATTTCCCGGCGGCGGCGGCGATTATTACACGCACTACTTCTATTACTATCTTGAAGTTCTGAAAAACCACGGCCTCGCCCCCAACGACGTCTGGTACCATTATTATTATTCCAAAGGCAGCGGCCTGGCCTTTTTGGGCATGTTGCTGACCGATCCTGAAGCGCCGGCGCTGACCACGTATCCTTGCGTCGTGTTTACCGCCGTCGCGATTGCGACGCTGGCGGCGCGGGTGGCGCCCAATTCGCTGTGGCCGGCCGCGGGTGCCGTCATCTATCTGTTCTACTATCTGGTCAGTTTTGACGCCGATGGCGGCGGCCAGTTCCAGAAGGATCACGAGGAAATCGCGGCGCTCGTTGCGCTGACGGCGTGGGCGCTGTGCATGGAACGGCACGCCGCGCCAAGGCCATTTCGAATCATGGCCGCCGCGACCGCGATTGCAGCCGCGTTGATCACGCCACCGATCGCCATCGTGCTCGGCTTTTTCATCGGGCTCTTGGCGGCCTGGTCCATGGTGCGGCGGCGATGGAGCGACATGTGGGGCCACGGCATCGTCGCTGCCGCAATTGCCGGCACCGTGCTTGCGGTGCTCGTGGTGGGTTATCTGCAAACCGGACTGGCGAGCGACCAGGCTCTCGATTTGATGCTCCGCTTCGCCGACGTTGCCCGGCTCGACCGCTGGGGCGTCATTCCGCAGATCATTGCGGTAGCGTGGATCAGGGACAATTACCTGCAATGGGAACAGCCCCGGGCAACGCTGCAAGAGATCGCCGATTTCATGCGGCTTCGCTTGCTTTGGCCGTTCCTGACCGGACCGCTCATCGCTGTCGTCGTGCTTCGGATGTCGGGCGCATTTACCGGCTGGCGGCTGACGACGCCGCGCGACGCAAGATCGGCCGCTTTGACCAAACAAACCGCCTGGCGTCTTATTGCATTGGCGGCGCTGCTCGTGACCGTTGCCGTGCTCGCCGGGCGCAATCAAAGTCTGTCCTTTACGCGGCTCAGCTCGTTTTTTGTTCCGGTGTTGGTGATGCTGGCAATTGCCGGCAGCGTTTGGGGGCTAAGCTGGCCGCTGGCACGCCGTGACGACACGGTATTGCGGCTCGCCGTGCCGGCGATATTGCTTGTCGGCACTCTCGTCGCTTGGCAGTCGCACGCGCACTGGATGTCGCCATTGCGCCGCGAATCGGCGAATGCCATGCGGTTCTTCGCAGGTTCGTATAGCTTGGCGCAGGCGTACTCCCACGCCAACAGTCTTTATGCATTTGGCGCCATCAACCCCGGCGCGTTGGCCGCCGCGCAGCAGCTGCCATATGGCACGCCGATCTGGAGCACCAATGTCGACTCCTATTGCATGGTGCCAGGATGCCTCATCGAAAGCGTCATATCCTTCAAAATGTCGGACCGGCTCGACGAAATTCTGGGTGGCGATCCGGATCTGGCGAAGCAACGGTTGCAGGAAGCCGGGCTCAATTATTTTCTCTTCATGAAGGACTATCGCATGATCGATCTGCTCCCCTTCAGCAGATTGTTCGCGCCGGATAAGATTGGCAGCTACCTGGGTGTCAAATGGAGCGACGGCTCGACCTTTCTGCTGACCTGGATCGGGCCGCAGACGCGCCCACTCGGGTCCGACTTCCTCGAGGCCTATACGCGCCGGCGCGCCGAGCCCGATGTACTGCGCTGGTTCAGATTCGACGAACTTGCCCCGGTTATCGCCGCCATTGCGCCGCGCTTGAGACTGGCGACGCAATGGGGGGAAGCCAATAAGCTATTAACTTGGCGCTAAACTCGGCTAAAAGGGGCCGGCCGGGCAAGATGCCCTGCGTGCCGACAGGAATGATTTGCGGTTGCCATGCTGATCACCAACTTCCGGCTGAAATACGTGCTCTACAAGATCGTCTGCGGCGTCTATCAACTGGTCGACACCGGACGGATTCATCCGGTGCGCGAACGCGCCCTGCGCGCCTTGCAGCGCAGCGTCGACTATATCGAGAGCGCGATGCCGGACGCGCTCGGTCTCGAAAATCAGCGCGATTTGATCGACTATTCGCTGCATGCCGTCGGCATCGACGGTCATTATCTCGAATTCGGCGTCTTCACCGGCGGCACGATCCGCTACATCGCGCGACAAATCGGCGCGCGCACCATCCATGGCTTCGACAGCTTTGAGGGCTTGCCCGAGGCGTGGTCGGGTTTCGGCCTCGGCGGCAAGTCGTTCGACGTCAAAGGCCGCTTGCCGCGCGTGCCGGATAATGTGCGGCTGCACCAGGGCTACTTCGACACGAGCTTGCCGCCATGGCTCAGCGACAATCCCGGGCCGGTCGCTTTTATCCACATCGATTGCGATCTCTACAGTTCGACCAAGACAATTCTGGAACTGCTCGCGCCGCGGCTCGTGAACGGAACCGTGATCCTGTTCGACGAGTATTTCAATTATCCGAACTGGGAGCGGCACGAATTCAAGGCGTTCCAGGAATTCGTCAGCGCGCGCCGCGTCAAATACACCTATCTCGCCTTTGCCCGGCAGCAGGTCGCGGTGCGCATCGAGTCTATCGGAACCGGGGAGTAGCCGTGTTGTTCCCCGTTGACGTGACGATGACGCCGGCGGCGCGGCAACTGCATGCCGCCGAGGACGTCGTGGCGCCCGGCCTGCAGGCACCGCTCGATTTGACGGTCTTTATCTCCTGCTACAACGAGCAGGAGTTCATCGTCAAAACCATCGAAACGGTGCGCGACGCGCTCAACGAGATCGGCACCATCAGCTACGAGATCATCGTCGTCGACGATTGCTCGAAGGACAGTTCGAGCGAAACGGTAAAAAACTATATCGCGGCTCATCCCGAAGAGCGCATCGTGCTGCGCGCCAACAAGGTCAACCGCGGATTGGCGCAGAACTATCTCGACGTCGCTTTCGTCGGCAAAGGCAAATATTACCGGCTGATCTGCGGCGACGACGCCGAGCCGAAAGAGACCATGCTCGCCGTGTTCCGTGCCATCGGCCAGGCCGACATGATCATTCCTTATTACGTGTCGAACGAAGGCAAGAGCCTGTACCGCCGCTCGCTGTCCAACGTTTATGCCGGCATCGTCAATCTCATCAGCGGCTTTCGCCTGCATTATTACAACGGGCTCGCCGTGCATCTGCGCTACAACGTGATGCGCTGGCACCCCAATACGCGGGGTTTTGGCTTTCAAGCCGACATCATCTGCATGCTGCTCGACCAGGGATTCAGCTACAAGGAAGTGCCGGTCATATCCATCGAACGCCGTGTTCAAGGCTCGAATGCCTTGACCTTCAAGAACGGGCTTTCGGTGGCGCACACGCTGGTCGATCTGATCTTTCGGCGCCTCGCCAATCTGGTCTATCGGCGGCGATGAGCGACGGGCGGAGCGCTATTTGCCCAGGACCGTTCGCAACAAAGCGTTCGCGCTCCGCTTCGCCATCGCACGCCAGCGCGGCGCGCGACCTTGAGACTCAAGGATCGCCCATCTGATATTGCGCGCCTGGCTGCGGCGCTTTCGTTTCACCGTCGACGCGACGTCGGCGAGACCATGCCGGCGCAACAGCGCCTCGAATTCGCTGTCAGCCCGCCGCTCATAGCGTTTGAGCCGGCGCAGATAGGCGGCATCGAAGCCGCGCAGGCCTTCGAATATTCCGGGCCATTGCTGGAAACCTGCCGCGGCGGAGTAGTCGGCGAAGCGATGCGGCGGCAGGATGGCGGAGAACAGCGGCGGGAACAGCTTGGCGTCGCGTTCGTAAACGTCCCGGCAGGCCGCCACGAAGCGTTCGTAAGCCCGGGCCTGCGGCAAGGTCGCGCCGTGCAGCGCCGTGAGGCACTGGACGGCCAATTCGACGACGCCGAAGGTGAGTGCAAAAAAGCATAGCTTGGTCAACATCGCGCCGCGGCCGGCGTCGTCGCGCGGAACGCGGTCGCAGCGGCGCAAAAACAGCGCATCGGCGAAATCCTGGTAGCCGTCGCCGCGAAACCCGAGCGGCGCCCGGAGGGACGTCTCGCCGATCGAAAGGAAGCGAACGAAGTCGAAGCCGGTGCCGTCAAGCAGATCGTAGACGTCCTGAAATCGCCGTTGCCCGACATACATTTCGCCGAACTCGACTTCGACGATCAAGCCGCAGATGCTTTGTTCGAGCGCATCGCGCGCTCCCTGCAGCACCTCATATTCGCCGGATTGCACATCGAGCGACAAGAAATCGGGCGGCGGGCAGGGCGCTGGCTGCGCCGCGATGAGGCCGTCGAGGCGTTGCGTCGCAATTTTGCGCTTTTGCAACAGCCTGGCGCCGTCGTCGCCGAAATTGAAGTCGACGCCGAATGTATTCTGAATTCGGTGGTCGAGGACGCGATTGAGCTCTCGCAGCGAGGTGAGACCGGGGTTGACGTAGATATGCAGCACGCCATCGCCGTCGCGATCGGCCAGGCAGGCCGGAAGGACGATCAGCTCGCTTGGGCGGTCCTTGCCCGCCTGGTGGATCGCGGCAATGGCGTCGGTATCCGCCTCGTAGAGCACCTCGACAAAGTCGCCGGCGAAAGCAGGCAGCCGCGGGAACGGATGATTGCCCCAGCGCCCGCCGACGTGATGCAAGGCGATCTTTGAGGTTGCCGTCATACGCTGCCCGATCGCCGAACGCCTGTTATGGCCGGCTTGTCTCCGGCGAGGCCTATAGCACATGTTAGTGCGGTCGGCCGCGATTGGGGGCTGCCAGCGGGCGTCGGAACAGGCTAGGATCGTGCCGCCGCCGATCATGCCCAAAATCCTTTACCTCGTCACCGAAGACTGGTTCTTTGTCTCGCATTTCTTGCCGATGGCGCAGGCGGCGCGGGATTGCGGCTTGCAGGTCGCGGTCGCGACGCGCGTGCGCGAGGACGGCGAGCGGCTCAAGGCCGAAGGATTTTCCGTGATCGCGATCGAGAGCGAGCGCGGCAGTTTCAGTCCATTGCGCAGCCTGCGCGATTTTTTTCAGGCGGTGAAAATCGTTCGCGAAGCGCGCGCCGATATCGTGCATTGCATCGCGCTACGGCCGGTGGTGATCGGCGGCGTTGCCGCAAAGCTCACCGGCACCGGCGCTCTCGTGCTGGCGCCGACCGGGCTGGGGCATCTGTGGATCGAGCGCGGCATCGCCGTGCGGCTCGCCCGCAGGATCGTAAGCGCCATCGTCGGCTCATGGCTGCGCGGCCCGCGGACCCGGTATCTGTTCGAGAATCGTGACGACCCCGGCGAATTCGGAATAAATCCGGCCGGCGCCGACGTCACCATCGTCGGCGGCGCCGGCGTCGACCCGGAAAAATTTCCGCCCGGCGAAGAGCCGGCGGCGCCGCCACTGAAAGTCGCCGTAGTCGCCCGCATGATCAGGCCCAAGGGTATCGTCGAATCGGTCGACGCGGTGCAGCGCGCCCGCGCGGCCGGCGCGCCGGTCGAACTGCATCTGTTCGGCGACCCCGATCCGGACAATCCGCGGTCCATACCGCAAGCGACACTGGCGCAATGGTCGAAGCAACCGGGGATCACCTGGCACGGCCACGAGGCCGACGTGGCACGGGTATGGCGCGAGCATCACGTCGCGATGCTGTTGTCCTATCGCGAGGGGCTGCCGCGCGCGCTGGTCGAAGCCGCCGCCGCCGGCCGGCCGATCGTCGCCACCGACGTGCCGGGGTGCCGGGAGGTGGCGCGCGACGGCAAGGAGGCCATTTTGGTGCCGCTCGGCGACAGCGACGCGGCGGCGCGGGCGCTGACCACGCTGGCGGCCGATCAGGCGTTGCGGCAAAGGCTCGGCGCCGCGGCGAACGCGCGGTTCCACGAGCGCTTCACCGCCGCTGCCGTCCGGGCAACCGTCCGCGACCTTTACCGCTCGCTGGTGCCATCGCCATGACCAACGAAGATGCCGGCCTGTGGTGCGAAGTCGATGCTACGGTACCGCCCGGCCGCGCCGTGCTGTTCCTCGACCGCGACGGCGTCATCGTCGCCGATACGCATTACCTCTGCCGCGTCGAAGACATGCACGTGAACGCGGGCGCGGCCGCTGCGATCGCCCGTTGCAATGCGCTGCAAATCCCGGTCGTCGTGGTGACCAATCAGGCCGGCATCGGCCGCGGCTATTACGGCTGGGACGCCTTCCACGCCGTGCAAGGCGCGCTTAAGGCGGCGTTGGCGGCCGACGGCGCCCATCTCGATGGCGTCTTGGCCTGCGCCTATCATGCTGACGGCCTCGCGCCGTTGCGGGTCGACAATCATCCATGGCGCAAACCCAATCCGGGCATGATCGTCGAGGCCGCAAACCGCACGCAGCTCGATCTGCCGCGCTCGTGGATCGTCGGCGACCGGGCCCATGACCTTGCCGCAGGCGCGGCGGCGCGGCTTGCCGGCGGCACCTTGCTTAAGGCCGACGCGCAGGAGCGGCAGGCGGCGGCCAAGCTCGCATCGCCGCGGTTTATCGTCGATACGGCGTCCGATCTCGCCGGGGCCGTCGCCGCGTTATTCGAGCGCCGCCAGTTCGAGGATCGCGGGCGTTCCTGATTTGCGCTAGGAGTGGGCCATGCGCGAGCCTATTCTGGTCACCGGCGCTGCCGGGTTCATCGGCTTTCATCTGGCGCGCCGGCTTCTTGCCGACGGCTGGACCGTCCATGGTGTCGACAATCTCAACGACTATTACGATCCACGGCTGAAAGAGGCCCGCCTCGGCGAACTGCGCAGCAATGCGAATTTCCATTTCGAAAAATGCGATCTCGCCGATCGCGCTGCCGTGGCGGCATTGTTCGCCAAGCAGCGCTTCCCCCACGTCGCGCATCTGGGGGCGCAGGCCGGCGTTGCCCATTCGGCGGTCGATCCCGCGGCCTATGTCGATGCCAACCTGGTCGGCTTTGCCAATGTCCTCGAAGGCTGCCGCCACGGCGAGTGCCGGCATCTCCTCTACGCGTCGTCATCTTCGGTGTACGGCGCCAACCAGCGCATGCCGTTGCGCATCTCCGACCGGGTCGACGAGCCGTTGAGTCTCTACGGCGCGACCAAGCGGGCCAATGAGCTGATGGCCTATTCTTACGCGCATCTGTTCGGCTTGCCGGCGACGGGCTTGCGCTTTTTCACGGTCTACGGGCCCTGGGGCCGCCCGGACATGGCGGTGTGGCTTTTCACCCAAGCGATCTTCGAGGACCGGCCAGTACGGCTCTACAATCACGGCCACATGCGCCGCGATTTCACCTATGTGGACGACGTTATCGAAGCCGTGGTGCGCTTGATCGAGGCGCCGCCCGTGTCTGCAGACGCCGCGCAAACAACGCCGCAGCCGCCGCACCGCCTCTACAATGTCGGTAACGCGCAGCCGGTCGAGGTCACAGCCTTGCTCGATATCCTGGAAGAAGTCATCGGCAAGCAGGCCAAGCGCGAATTGCTGCCGATGCGTCCGATCGACGTGCTGGAAACCTTTGCCGACAGTTCGGAACTGCGGCGCGCCACGGGGTTTGCGCCGCGCACGCCGATCGAAGCCGGCTTGCGCGCGTTCGTGACCTGGTATCGCAGCTACCGCGGCAATACGTGAAACGGTCTTCGCCTGTCATGCTCGCGTCATGGACTGCGCCGGAGTTTGACAGCGCGTCATGCAACGGGCATGGCTGACCTTTCAACGAGGCGAAGCGGCGGACCATGACGAAAGCGGTTTTGGGAGTCATCGGCGGCTCGGGCGTTTACGATTTGCCGGGCTTGGAGAACAAGCAGACAAAAGTCATTGCCAGCCCGTGGGGCGATCCGTCGGGGCCGCTCTTGACCGGCGAGATCGACGGCCTGCCGATCGTGTTCCTATCGCGCCACGACAAAGGCCATCGGTTCTCACCCTCTGACATCAATTACCGCGCCAATATCGACGTGCTCAAACGCGCGGGCGTCACCGATCTGGTCTCGCTGTCGGCCTGCGGCTCGTTCAAGGAAAATCTTGCGCCCGGCACCTTCGTCCTGGTCGACCAGTTCGTCGACCGCACCCACAAGCGCGAAAGCTCGTTCTTCGGCAAGGGCTGCGTGGCGCACGTCTCGATGGCGCATCCGGTGTCGCCGCGGCTGCGCATCCATATCGCGGAAGCGGCGCGGGCCGAGGACATCGCCATCGTGCGCGACGGCACCTATGTGTGCATCGAGGGCCCGCAATTCTCGACGCTGGCCGAAAGCCTCACTTACAAGACTCTTGGCTATGCGGTGATCGGCATGACCAACATGCCGGAGGCCAAGCTCGCCCGCGAGGCGGAGATTTGCTACGCCACCGTGGCCATGGTGACGGATTTCGACTGCTGGCATCCCGACCACGACGCGGTCACCGTGCAGGACATCATCAAGGTGCTCATCGCCAATGCCGAGAAGGGCACGCGGCTGGTGGCGCGGCTGGCGCAGGATTTTCCGCGCGAGCACGAGCCGTGCCCGATCGGCTCCGACCGTGCCCTCGACAATGCGCTGATCACGGCGCCGGAAGCACGCGACCCGGAGCTGTTGAAGAAGCTCGACGCGGTCGCAGGCCGCATCTTGCGCGGCTGACTATCTGCTGATCGGCCGGGCGAAACCTGACCTTGAACGGCGATGCAGCAATTATGATCCGCGGTCCAACGAATTATTGACGCGTTCCGGGCATAATCGGACGACATGATATCGACCGGCACCGCCCTTGGCGGCCCGAAGCGGGCGATAGTGAGCGGCGTTTACAAACGGTTAGCCATATTGGCCGTAGTAAGTGTTGCACGGTAAAGCCGGGACGCAGCAGATGTCCGATTCAGGGAGCAAATCCACCGGCGTTGAACACGTCGCGCCGCCGCTGGTGCCCATCGGCATCATCGACGTTCTACGCGATGCCGATGTGCTGCTCGAACTGATGGGCAAAGAGCCGCTCGGCGTGGTGGCGGAGCTTGCCAATACGTTGACGGTTTCGGCGCACGAGGCCGGTGCCCGGGACATTGAAGAAGCCGCCAGCAATGTCCGACGTCTCGCCTCGGGCCATGGCCCAGTGACGCTGACCGGGGCCATGCGCGCGCTCACCGACGCCATCGCCCGCACCGGGAGCGCGGTCGCCGCGTAGGCGTACTGCTTTTTTAGGCGATCTGCTGGTTGGCCGGCTTCAACGTAGCCGGCGGCCGATAGAATTCGACAACGCGGACAATGTTCACCACGCCGACCACGATCGATCCGGCGACCACCGGCGTCAGGTAGCGCGGCTCGAGATGCACCGTGGCGTATAGTCCCCCGACTGTCAGATAAAAGCACCAGATGCCGATCGACACGCTGGTTTCGTCGGTCCAGCCTTCGCGCACCAGCCGGATCGGCGTGACGACGAGAAACGCGCCAAAAACAAACACCGAGGCTGTCATGGCGAGCCAGTTGGCGATCACGGCGGGGATCATCCACCAATTGCCGTTCTTCACGGCGCGCTCGGCGCCGAAATCGTGCGAGCTGCCGGTATTCCACAAGAGCACGTCGCGCACCGTCTCGATCGGCCGCACCGCCTGGTGCAGCTGCGTTTCCGAGATGTGATGGAATATGTGAAAGATCATCGCGCGTGGATGGCCGAGCCAGGCGCGCAAATAGGCTCGCGTGACTTCGCGATTTATGCGAACCGCATCCCAGCCATAGTCGCGGTGCAGAGCAACGTTTGCATCGGCTTCATAGCCGTGCAGATCCGCTTCCATGGCCTTGAGCTGAATCCGGCCGACTTCGTCGATCGGGGTCGAGCCGGAGAATATCGAATGATCGAAGTGCGCCGCTTCGATCAAGGCGCCGAACAGCGCGGCCTGCGAAATGGAGGCGGCGACGGCCGAGCCGACGCGGACACGGTTCCATTGGGTATAGGCGACATGGGTCGCGATCAGCGGCAGGAAGACGAGCGCGCACGCGGCCAATCGGCGAAGCCGCGACCGCTGCACCAGCGCCGCCGCAACGGCGAGGGGAACGAGCCCGACCGCCAGAAACGCGATCACATCGCGCATCAGGAACGCAACCGCAATGAGCGCGCCGGCGCCGAGATAGACCGGCAACGGCGCCGCCGCGCGGCGCAACACGATCAGACCGAGGATGCAGGTCGCAATCGTCACGGTGCTGCCGGTAAGGCTGTCGGTCAGCACCGCCTGGTCGACCATGAACTGCATGGAGGTTGCTTGCGCGGCGACGACAGCGAGGCTGATCCAGACGCC
>Ga0210398_10005994_pt1 | contig 11252 bp, 9 predicted proteins | sample IncBWC4OmetaG_FD_161047 | JGI IMG/M metagenome (GOLD analysis project Ga0210398, IMG submission 161047) | Forest soil microbial communities from Barre Woods Harvard Forest LTER site, Petersham, Massachusetts, United States - Inc-BW-C-4-O | ecosystem: Environmental > Terrestrial > Soil >... | reverse complement strand
TAATGTTGTGCGGAGGATTGGCCGTGAACTATGCTGGATTGGTCATTCATGGCACACTATGCGGACTATTTTCAATTACTTTCCAAAAGAAAAGACTTGACAAAACTCCTGGTTACGTCGTAATTACCTTTACAGTTGTTATGCAGCCTAATCGAGAAAACGAAAATGCCGCGGGCGAAAAACAACTCCGACAAGCAGAAGGCGTTACAGCAACACGGAACACTCAACCCCCGCCCGCAGGATGTGCGCCATCCTCTGTTCCAGGGCAACGAATTCTTCGATCCCAGCGACTTGCTACAGGTGAAATACGAGATGCTACGACAGGTCCACGTGGACAAGCGGGCGGTTTCCCGAACGGCCCCGGAGTTTGGTTTCTCCCGCCCGTCATTTTACCAAGCGGAATTTGCCTTCGAGCAAGGTGGTTTGCCCGGATTATTTCCCCAGAAGCGTGGTCCGAGAAACGGACACAAGCTCACTCCGGAAGTGATGAAGTTCGTGGTCGAGCAACAAGCCCTGGAGCCATCACTGAGTTTCGCTCAGCTGGCAGAACAGGTGCAGCGCAACTTCCACGTGAAAGTGCACGCCCGCAGCATCGAGCGGCAGCTTCAGCGGAAAAAAAAACTCCGATAAGTTTGCTGTCCGCTCACACTGCCGCACCACTGGAGAAAGATGGATGGCTTACCGCGTACGAAGAGCTGCGGCTCCAGCTCCTGAACGGACAACGGGGAACAGGGTTGGCGTTATTCATGCGACGGGGCATGAGGGAATGGATGACGGTCTGTTCGCCTTGCCTCGGACCACCTCCAACCAAAGAATTTGCTGCAACTGATGAGGCGGCTCTTCCTCAGGGGGCGCGCACCGAGGTCGTTCTGATCCTTGCGGGAATGCTGCTGCACGGCTGCCAGGAGAGAGTGTCATGAATCAAGACATGCATCAGAAAGTGAAGACGACTCATCTCAAGCGCAATGCCTACCGAAAGCACTAAACGCCAATACGCTCTGCGCCAAAGGGCCGTCGCATTGGGCTGGCCCGAGGATCGCATCATCGTCCTTGACAACGATTTGGGACAATCAGGAGCTTCTGCCGTCGACCGCGAGGGCTTTCAACGGTTGGTCACAGAGGTCAGCTTGGGACGAGCTGGAATCGTATTGGGGCTGGAGGTGTCGCGATTAGCGCGCAACTCGACCGACTGGCATCGATTGTTGGAGATCTGTGCTCTGACCGATACATTGATCCTAGATGAAGATGGCATCTACGATCCGGCCCATTTTAATGATCGCCTCTTATTAGGGTTGAAAGGCACGATGTCAGAAGCGGAACTGCATGTTCTGCGTGCGCGTTTGCATGGTGGAATCTTGAATAAGGCTAGACGCGGCGAACTGGTGATCAGTCCACCAGTCGGATTGATTTATAACTCCGAAGGCGCGTTGGTGCTGGATCCGGACAAGCACGGCTCCGTGGCGCGGTCAGACGAAAGGGTCCGGATTACAGTGCAACTAGTCCTTATAGCTGCGTGGACGTTTAATCTCTCATCGCTCCCCGCGGATAAACACCACTTTCTGCCCATCCGCCGAAAGCGACGGCTGGCTGCTGGAAAGCCGGTTCCCATTCGTGAGGTTGATCGGAGGATCGCTCACGCGCTTCAAATAGACATCGCTGAACTCGAGAGTGGTCCCTCCAGGCCCCTCCTTCTCATTCTTCTCCGTGTACACGCGCGTGCCGCCATAGATCCGCTCCCAGCCGGAGAGGTGAGCGAGCATGACTTGGTCCTCGCTCGAATCGGGATTGTGGGGTATGACAACGAGCCTGCCCGATGGAATAGAAAGGAGGGCCGCGAATGGAAGGTGCTGCTGAATATCCTCTCCGACCACCAACACCTGATCGGGATCGTCACGGCTAAGCCCAACCAGTTTTGTCACACCGGCGACAGTATGGAGTTTCACTGGCGGATCACCACTCAAGCTCACGCGGTAGAGATCGCTGCTCTTGAGCGCCAGAACAGTCTCTCCTGGAGCATCGAAAACCGGAGAATAGTATCCACCGCCACGTGTGAGTCGCTGAGGCACCGCTTTCTCCGTCACGGTCACCCACCAGATGTCGCCACTCGTCACCTGGTCGTCACCGCGTAGCGAGGCCGGAGTCGTCGATACGCCTGCGATGCGAAGCACTTTCGCCCAGAAGGATTCCGTCTTCTTTTGTGGTTGCGCTTTTTGTGACTGAGCGGCCGGCAAGGCTATAGCAACGAAAAGCCAAATACTGGTGCAAATCGCTCTTTTCATTGGGACGACCTCCGCCCGGGCACATATGCTGGAAAAAGCCTCTGGAAGATATTCTCCACACCAGTGATTTCCAGTTTCTTCACGTCAGCATTCGGAACGGCCACAAGTTTCCGGTCGTTGTTCACAACCAGAAAGGTCGTTTTGTCTTTACCTTCCCAAACCAACCATGCTTCCGCGGGAGCGAAGTTGGCCACTTTGGGTAGTTCCCTGCTGGAAAGAATCACGCCGTAGTTCACCGGCAGCAGTAAAAACTCCACGACAAACAAAAACAGCAGCACGGATTCGAGAACTGGCCTTCGGCTCTTCTGCCCGCGGCATTGGAACAGCAGCCACGCCGTGGCAGCCCCACCCGCAACCAGCGCCGCAAAAAATAGCGCTTCATAGTACGAAGTTGAATCCTGTAGCACCGATTGCAGCCACCCTTCCCCATCGAGCTGAGATTGAAGCAGTACGCTGTTCATGAACTGGAAACACTTTTTTTCCACCAGTTGGATGAACAGCACCGCGAAAATCACTCCGACCAATGCATAGTCCCAGCTCTCGCGCCACTGTCGAAAGCGAGGCCACCGGTTCAACAGCCACCAGACGAGCAGCAAAGGTGACGCCAGCAGCAAAACATTTACCGCCGTGCTTATCAGATAAACCAGGAACCGAGCCCCCGCGAATAAGTAACGTTCATCGAGGATCGATAGGTCCGTCGCTACGCCCCATGTCGAAAGCTGAAAGCGCAGCACGAGATAGCCGAGGAAATACAGCACGAAAGACCCGAGCGCAGTAAAAGCAGACCAGCTCGTCGCGATTCCCTTAAACTTCTCGACCAGCGTGCTCCACATCGTCTAAGTCACCTCGCGATCAACAGGAACGGTGCCCAGTCGTGGGGGTGGCTAAAGGCCGGCTTGCGCCGCACCTCGCGAATCGCCTGCCGCGCGGCCTCGGCCGGGCTTTTGGATTGTGCTTCGCGATAAAAAACCTTCATCCACTCAGAGGTAGAGACATCCTCCACTTTCCACGCCGAAACCAGCAGGCTTTGCGCGCCCGCAAAAAGAAGTGCCTGCTGAATGCCTTGAATCTCGTTAGCCCGAGTAGTCCGCACGCGTCCCGTTTCGCAGGCGCTCAGCGCAATGAGTCGTACATGCTCAAGCGATAGCCCAAACATCTCCGCCGCATTCAGATTTCCATCCTCGTTTCCGTCGGCCGCGAGATTCACATGCGAGAGCAGCGGTTCCTCCCCGAATTCACCATGGACCGCGAGGTGGACGATATTGTAGGAACCAACTCCCTGCTCGAATTCGCTCTTCCGAATCAGCTTATCGATCCAGACCTTCTGACGCGCCGGATACAGGCTGGCAATCATCCTAATTTCTTCTTGCGCGGCCGGCAGGGAAGGGTTAGCCGCCGCCAGCAGCGAGCCGCCTGCCAGGTTACGCTGCTTCTTCAATTGCAGCAGAATCGCAGCGCTCGGCGCATAGCTGATCTGAAAGCGTTCGCCAGCAAAAGTCCCATCTGCCGGGTCTTGTAGCGCCTGAAAGGGCAAACCTTCCAGCTCGCCTTGCGGGATCAGAATCAGGTGGTCCGAGCGTACCCATTCCAAAGCCGGCTGGATTAGAAACAGGAATAGCTGGTTCGATAAGTCCGTCCGAAAGGCGACGGACTGCTTTGACATCGAATCCAGCAGACCTTTGACTTTTTCTCTTAAGGCAAATCGGGGAAGAAAAACATTTCGCACGTGGATGGAGTCCGGTCCAATGTGCAGCAGGATCACGGCGGTATCCCGCAGGTAGTAATACACCATGTCCGTCCCATCTTCCCGCAGCACATTTTGCACGGCTTGCAGCGAAGGAGACTTGGATGTGGCAATATTCCGCGCAAGCGGAGCTTCGCGTGCCAAGCGAAGTAGCAGCTTTTGGTACTCGTCCTCCAGCTCCGTCAACTGCGTTTGTGCCTTTGCAACCTTGTCCGCGTTACCTTCCTCGTTGGGGTCAGGGTAGTAAACGCTGAAGAAGAATCGGCTTTGCAGCGCTGCCATATTCGCCCTCTTCAGCGCGAGCGTCGCAAATAGTTTCCGGTCCACCGGCCTCGCGAGCCCCAGAGACTTGGTCCGAAGCAAATCCGCTGTGACACGGGCTCTCGTACCCTCAATCAGCTCAAACGCTTCGGCGTAGCGTTTATTCAGCAGCAACATCGTGATCGGCCGGTCATAGTAGCTGGTTTTGTCTTCAAGGAAAGAACTCCTGGCCGAGTCTTCTCCCAGCTTCTGCCGCTCCTCGTCCACACTACGAATCGCGCGAACGTAGCCGTTTAGCGCGGCATCCGTTCTCCCCTGCATATCATCAACTTCCGCTTGGATATAAGTAGCCAGCGGCCCAGGCAAAGATGGTCCCGCAGATTCGGCCAGGGCTCTTATCGCTTCCGCCTGCTGCCGGGGCAGCTGGCCTAGCGGTGGGATGTCGGTCGCAAGAACGTCTTTGGCAATTTTGGGATCAAGAGTACCGGCGGGAATGTTGCTGTGGTTGTTGTACCGTTCGGTTAGCTGGCGAAGTGCATCGATCTCTCCAATTTCCTGTTGCGCCATCTTGACGAAGGAGCCATAGCCGGCTCGCGTGGCAATCGCTTGTGCCTTCGCCCAGTCCACCTTGCTGAGATCGAAGAGCCGATAGCAGATGTCCGGCGGCTGCTGGTAACTGTCAGAGCAGCCGTCCGCCATCGCATAGTAGATCCCCGCCCGATCGGAATACGCTTGGTATTGCATATAGGCGGGCGCAGACGGGTTTTGATTCAACATCGTCAACAGCCCGTTCACATGGCTGACGGCAGAAATCAGTTCCCCGCGCGCCGTTTCCAAGCCGACTTTCGCTTCAAGCGCCTCTTGCCTGCAGTCCTGCGCGTCGCTGCACGAAGCAGCGGCTCGCACCGCCTCGGTCACAGCAGTACTCGCCGCTCCGAAATCGCGGTACTGCGTTTCATCGACGAGAGCCAGGCCCGTCAATGCTTTCACCAGATGTGCACTCGTCCCCGTCTTGCGCGCGAGTTCCGCGCCTTCCTTGTAATGGTCGCGCGCCCTGGCAGCCAGTGTGTCGGCGGCTCGCTGACTTTCGCCCGGCCGCAAAGCATTGGGCGTCATTCGGGCAAAGAGAGCTTGCTGCCGTTCACAGTCCGCCAACTTGATCAGGCTTAGCTCTGCTTGCGCGAAGTTAGAGGTCGCTGTAAAGCCCCGGTAACTGAGTTCCAAGTCCCTGGCCGCAGCATCGTACTCACTGAGCACAGATGCCTGCACGCCATTCCGCCGTACTTGCTCGATAACATTCTCAAGTGTTGCGATTCCTCGCGACTGTAACGCCTGCGGATTGCCTTGCCCTTCGGCCGACGTATATGACAAGACAGCTGCAATCGTCAGAACTCCACTTCGAACGTTTGCGATGGTGCGTTTTAAGTACCGACCGGATCTCAACTGCATATTCGCGCCCCATTAGCTTCTTGGGTCCAAGATTATACGGTTGTACCCCACTATTCCTTCAAAGACCTCGCGCTTGGAGGGTAAATAAAGGTAGGTCATTCTAGTGTTTTTCCTAGTGGATTGTCCAAATTGACCGTGCGAGGGTCTACTGAATCTCCATCCCGACTCGATCAGCGCTATGAAGTGGGCTTTTGAGAATCGATTAGTTACGTATCTTGCTTAATCCCCCGTCTCTCGGTTTCGAACTGGATGTTGCTGTTTCTTAGGGCCCCTTTGGCGAGCCACAGGTGACCGCTTCCAAGCAGGGGGGCGCCAGTTCGAGTCTGGCCGGGCGCGCCATTTCCTTCAACCTGATCATGTGCTTTTTTGACAGATGGTCGGGGATGACGAAACTATGGCTTTCCCGAAGTTTTCTCTCTCGTTCCAATTGCTTATGTGAACCACACCAATTGTGCTTGCGTCGAGAATCGCCCGCCGTCATAGAAATACACGAAGAGGGCGCACCGTGGGCCGGCAAGTATTGATGAAATGCAATTGGCATCCGCGAGTGTGTGGGGATTCGCCGGCCCGTGCTTCCTACAACGCTGTTCCTGTATAGTCTCCGAGTGTCCGGGAGTTGATCGGTTCGGTCACCACTAGCGCGTTTTCTCGGCACCATTGTAATGCTCCTCAACGAGGCTTTTGCCGTAAGGCTCGGCTATTGACAATCCCGCGGTGATCGAGGCAACCTTTGGATGCTGCGTAGGGCGCATCGGTGCAGATCGAAAGGGCAACGCCCACCTACGGTAAGTAAACACCACTGCGCCCATGCCGAATATCGAAAACCTCAAAAAACAAGCCAAACAGTATCTGCGCTGGCATCGTGAACGGTACTATCCCGTCGCAGCTCAAATCAGGGCCGCGTTACCCGATTTCGCCACGTCGGGGACGTGCAGATACTGGAGTCAAGCTTCAAGCTCGCCGACGCTCAGGAGCTTGTCGCACGACAAATGGGGTTCGACGGGTGGCAGGCGCTCAAATCAGGAGCAGATGCCATGACCGATGAACCCAGAAAGAGGACGCCACGTCCCATTCTCAGCTCAATCGAGGCACAACTCTTCGTTGCGAACATCAAGAGTTCGTGTGATTTCTATACAAACAAGCTCGGCTTCGCGGTCGAATTCATCTATGGCGATCCGCCATACTACGGGCAGGTCGTCCGCGACAATGCACGACTCAACTTGAGGCTGGTCTTCGAACCTGTGTTCGTTGCAGATGTTCGCAATCGCGAACATCTGCTGTCCGCTTCCATCACGGTTGCCACCGCGAACGAAATCAAACAGCTGTTTCTGAGTTATCAGGCTGCAGGAGTCTCCTTCCATCAGCCACTTAAGAAGGAACCATGGGGTGCCAGAACCTTTATCGTCTCGGACCCAGATGAGAATCTCATCCTCTTTGCTGGTCCGGCAGCCGACTGAAAAACACTGATGTGGCTGGGGCGCTCTGCTGGCAGGCCCGTTGTGTCGGGTGCAGGAGTAGCGTACCGTGCACAGAGCATCTGTTTGGCTGGGGAAAATCAGCAGGGAGGAAATCAAATGGAACTTCACAGGGTCTTCAAGTCAATGATTGGGTGCGTGGGTTCATTCTTGCTGATGGGTCTAGGTGCTACGGCTCAGACGCCCTCCAAGGCGCTCTTGATCCTGGAGAAGAACGGGACTCAGCTCGACATCGTCGATCCGGTGAGCTTGAAAACAGTGGCGAAGGCGTCAGCGGGGCAGGACCCGCACGAGGTGATTGCTTCGGCGGACGGAAAGCTGGCGTACATTACGAACTATGGCGGGGCGCAAAGCTCGCTGCATATGATCTCTGTGGTCGATCTGGTGGCGCAGAAGGCGATGGCCCCTATTGATCTGGGCGCGCTTCACGGAGCGCATGGATTGGACTTCGCGGGTGGCGAACTTTATTTTACTGCGGAGACCAACAAGGTGATCGGGCGTTACAATCCTGCGACGAAAGAGATCGATTGGGTTATGGGCACCGGCCAGGATAGGACTCACATGGTCTGGGTGGCTCCAAGTCTGGACAAGATTGTAACCTCGAACGTCAGCTCCGCGACGATCAGCATTATCGAATTGGTTTCGCAGCCGAACATGGGATTCGGGCCGCCGCCGGGCGCAACGCCGCCTCCAGGTGCACCACAGGGCGGACCACGGCCGGGGGGCGGCAATCAAAAAGCGTGGGAAGTGACCAGCGTTCCTGTAGGCCGGGGCTCCGAGGGATTCGATGTGTCGCCTGACGGCAAGGAGATATGGACGGGCAACGCGCAGGACGGAACGGCGAGCATCATTGACTTCGCCACCAAGAAAGTAATTCAGACTGTGCCGATTTCTGTGAAGGGCGCGAACCGGGTCAAGTTCACGCCAGATGGAAAGTTAGTGCTGGTTTCTGGTTTGGGAATGTTCGGACCTGGCGCGGCACCGTCCGCGGCTAATCTTGTTGTGCTCGATGCCGCGAGCCGCAACGAAGTTAAGCAATTGAGTCTGGGCGGCGGTGCTGCTGGAATCCTTATGGACCCCGACGGTTCCCGCGCGTTCGTCGCAGTAAGCGGCGGGAACAAGGTCGCCATCGTGGATTTGAAGAGCCTCATGGTAACAGGAGAAATCGCCCCATTGGGACAGCCGGACGGCATGGCCTGGGCCGTTAGGAAATAGAACGTACCGGTAGACATCCACTTTCACAAGCAGCGGCACCGCCGGAAACGATGCCGACTCCCTCCCGATGCGAGTTCCTAAGCTTGCGTGCCGCGTAGATCGTCGTGCGCCACAGCATAGATCAGCACATTCGTATCGAAGAAAGCCTTAGCGAACATTGACTTCTTCTCGATCAAAAACAAATCCGGGAGGTAAACGACGTCGCAGTTTGCGTAGACAAGCGAGCGCGTGGGATTTGCTTTGATCGCGGCTCACTTCGAACACTCGCTCACGAGCAATTAGGCGCGTACAGAATACGTACCGCAAATGGTACATCAGAAAGTAAGCCACTTTCGCGTTCGTGAGCGTGGTTTCCAGGGCCTCCTCACTGAAGTGATCGGCTGATCGGGTTTGACAGGAGTAGCAAAAAGAAATGGGCCCTTGCTTGCTTGCTTGCTTGCCTGCTCCTTCTTCCAACTGAGATACATTGGCATAATGTCACACGAACCGTGTCGTTACAGTTTGAAGTCGTACCGACATCGTGACCACGAGAAGGTCGGTCCGGGAGTACAAAGAGATGAGAAGGGCGTTTAGCGATTCTGATCTTCTGCGATAGCTCAAGAATGGTGCCGCGTCGGTTCCTGCCATATGCTTTGTTATGGAGATAGTAATTTCCGAATCGGTGTTCATCCGACGAGAACCTAGCGCGAGAGCAATAAAAGCCGCCGCATTGGTAAAATGTTAGCCACGATTACCAACCCATTTGGGCCATCCGCTTAAGGATAATCGCGCTGTAGTTGTTCATGCGCTCGGGTCGTCGCTTAAGGGGAGCCGGCAGAATTGCAGCGAGCCGTGCCGCCTGTTGCCGGCCGATATTCCGGGCTGCAGTTTGGTCGTAGTAACGACACGCCGACTCTGCACCATAAATACCAGGGCCCCATTCGACCACATTGAGGTATATCTCCAGAATGCGCTGTTTGCCGAGGACGAATTCGACCACCGGTACCAGTGTGACCTCTGCGCCCTTGCGGAGGATAGAGCGGCCCGTTCCGAAGAATAGGTTTTTTACGAGTTGCTGCGTAATGGTGGAAGCTCCGCGAGTACGATCGCCTTCCAAATCGTCTTCGGCAGCGATTTGGATCTCGTGCCAATCGAATCCATGGTGCTGGTAGAAGTGCGCATCCTCTGCGGCGACTACCGCGTGCTGGAGGTCGGGCGAGATTTGGCTGAGCGGAATGAATTTGTAGCGTTCGCGATACGGTGTGTGGTGAACCCAGGCCTGCAAGCGGCGCTGGATGTGCACCGCGGTTGTCGGTGGATCGATCCACCGGGCGGCCACAAGGATCAGCGCGGCAAGCGACCAAAGAAGCACCACGCCGATGACAAGCCATCGAATAAAGGATCGGAGGAAGCCCGTCCGAAGCGGTCTCTTGGTGTATGTGTCCGGCATTGCAGTCACATTTCAGAATAACAGCCTGGGCTGGGTTGCCGCTGATGGATGATCTTGCGCGCGCGAACGCAGGGTGCCGGGTTCTACTCAGGCCACTCGGGACAGAGCCCCTTGGTCCTGAATCATTTCATGACATACAGCTAAAGGGATTTGACAACTCAGATTTTGTCTGTACTTTGTCTCCATTTTTTTCAGGGCCGAACGTTGGCCTGTACCGCTGAGACGCCCGCTAGCGACAGAGGGAATCAAGTTGAGAAGCAAAATCCGTGCGAGACGGCAAAGACAGTTGCCGGGCGCTCATTGCTTCCTCGAGTGTTTCGGGGCCGGCCGCAAGGTCCAGATCGGTCACGCTATGATAGAAGTCGTCGCGTTCGGCTTCAGGAAGAGTCACGAATTGAAATCCTCTGGCGCGATACAGTTGCAGCAAGCGTCGCAGCATCTCTGCATCGAATGCCCCTACATGCATAAGCAACACATACGGAATATCCCGCTGATACAGAGTCTGCGAGATGCTCCGATAATATCCGATGCTCTGATCGGCAGCGGCCAGATAGCTGTCTTCCAGGATGCCGATGGCAGATAAATCGGATTTGGCTCTGCAGCGAGTGTACGGCTCGTTCCAAAGATAATCTCCAAAGCTCATAGTTACCGCAGCAATTTTGTAGTCACGCTTGCGAAGAAAACTACGAAAGCCCGTTCTTTTCTGAGGAGTGTTCCCTTCCGCCAGAAATGGGTAGCGGAACCAGCGCCAGTTTTCGTCCTTCGTCCAGTTCATCAGCACAGGTTCATTGCGAACGACGTCTTGTTCGAAGTCTTCCAGTGAATGTTGGTTCAGATTCATGTGCGACCAGCTGTGGTTACCCAACGAATTCCCCGCCGCGAGCCATGCCTGCAGCACAGCAGCCTCGGCGGGTTGTTGCTCAAGGCCTGCTCCATTGACGAAGCCATACGTCGGTGGCAGATGGGCCTCCTGCAATGCCGCGATAATCTTTGAGATCAATTCCATTCGGCTCTCGCCCGGCGGCAGAGAGCCGTGTGCCGGCAAGTCGTCAAAGGTAATCGCGATCTTCGGCCCTGGTTCTGCCGGCGAGGCTAGCAGGGAGAGTGGTACGCCCTGGGCCATAGCGGCATAGCCTGCCGGCGAGGGATGAAGATGGTCACCACAATCAAAGACGGGCAGCAGGTGCAGCGGATGCTCGGGATCGCGGGCGATCTTGTCGAAGTCGATGACTTCATCAAAGTGTCCGGGCGTTCGGATCCATTCATTAACGGCTTGACGATCTGCCTCGCTGGCTGGCCCAGGGCGGTAGTAGCTAGATCCGGCAAAGGGCATGATGGTCGCGCCGATGACCTTGATGTCATGCGTGTGGGCGCGCGCGATCATTTGTTCGTATGCCCCG
>Ga0210398_10005987_pt1 | contig 11267 bp, 11 predicted proteins | sample IncBWC4OmetaG_FD_161047 | JGI IMG/M metagenome (GOLD analysis project Ga0210398, IMG submission 161047) | Forest soil microbial communities from Barre Woods Harvard Forest LTER site, Petersham, Massachusetts, United States - Inc-BW-C-4-O | ecosystem: Environmental > Terrestrial > Soil >... | reverse complement strand
GGCAAGGGCAAGCGCAGGGGGCCAAAGAACCGTATCCAAGCATGGCTCCGCTTGAGCAGTACTTAATGGATCGAGACGCCGAGATTGCCATGGCGCGGAGCGCGGCCCCAGAGGCCATCTCGCGCGATGCCGATGTCCTCGTCCTGGGAAGGCATGGCTACGAAACCGCAGTCAAAGGTAAGAACGGTTTCGTGTGTGTCGTGGAGCGAGGGTGGATGGGCCCATTCGATGGCGAATTTGCCGTTAATTTTTGGAACCCTAAACTTCGAGGCCCGCTCTGCTTCAATCCGCCGGCGGCCCGCTCCATCCTGCCGATGACGTATAAAAGAACGGAGATGGTATTGGCGGGTCAATCCAAGATTCAGATCATCGAGGGCATCAAGACATACATAAAGCAAAAGCTGCCGCCTCTGGAGCCTGGAGCCATGAGCTACATGATGTCGAAAGAACAGTACCTTTCCGATGACGGGCACCACCACTGGATGGCTCACGTGATGATTTACACTCCACTCATGGACAGCGCCGTTTGGGGTGCAGATCTGCACCACTCTCCCGTCATGCTGAACCCACAGTTCCATGGCGATCCGGAACCAATCGATGTCTTCATGATTCCCGTGAGCAGATGGTCGGACGGAACGGCAGACCCAGACAAGTATTAGCAATGCGAACCAATGTGAGCGGTGGGTTCTCGTGAGTACAAGACTCACTTGCAAGTTGACTTTGCATTCGCTAGCACGGTGGCGAAGTTTGCTCCGCCTTCGAGGTAGCCCGCAACCTATTTGGAAGATTGGTTAAGAACTGCTCACCAGAACGAAAAGTCCGCGAAAAAGCCAATACATCATTGGATTACCAATTTCATTCACTGGTAAGCCTCATAGCAGATGGAATTGTCGGATCAGCATTTCCGTCCGAGGCGAAGATATGAGTTTGACCCAACGTGGAAGTTTTATGAGCGGCCTGACAGATGGGTAACAGGAGCCGATCGAAAATCCGTTTGGACCAAAAGTGTTACCTATGTAGCCGGTACGCTCTGTTACCTATGTGTCCGGGCCGGACACTAAAACCAGTGGTGCCGGCGGGGGGAATCGAACCAACGGGCCATATTGAACACGTAAACCTGGGCCATAGTGCGACCGAGGCGAAGTTCGGCTCGTCCTTTAAAATTAACGTTCGGCACCAGAAACTGACCCTTTAGTTATCGCGAACAGGTTTTTCCCGATGCTCACAAACTGTACCTTCGCGCAGTTACCAATCGCGAATCGCCGTGATACTTATCACACAAATAGGGAAACAGTGTTGGTTAGGTCAGAGGGTACAATCCAATGTTCGATCCCTTCGTGCAGCACAGACTCAGCCGGCGGAACGAAACCGGGTTCTCGTTTCTAGAAGTAGTAGTTGTCTTGGGAATTATTTTGGCAGTGTGTGGCGCTGCCGTTTTTAATCTCACTCCTGCTCTCAACACCGCAAGATCGAACACCGGTATGGAGCTGGTTCTCGGCGAGCTAAGACGAGCCCACGAACGAGCGGTTGACGAGCGACGCATTTATCGCGTTACGTTCGTGACGCCTCAAACAATTCAGGTTGACGTTGGACAGGTAGCAAATATCGCCGCGACGATCTCGGGAACTACTCCAGCCTTCACTCAAATGCAACCTCCGATGATCCTTCCGCCAGGGGTTCAATTTGTCGCGGTTCCGGGCATTCCGACTACGACTCAAACCACGCCAGACGGATTTGGCAGTGGAAATAAAGCCATAGATTTGGATATCTCGAATGGTGGCGGCGGGACACAAGTTTACTTCCAGCCCGACGGCCGCGCGCTCGACAGCGCCAATAGATTGAACAATGGCGTCATCTACATCGCCCAGCCCAACAACCTCTTTTCCAGCAGGGCAGTGTCTCTCTACGGGGCAACAGGCCGCGTGAAGTCCTGGTTCCTGACCAAAGTCGGCGGGGTGCACGGTTGGAGCCAATGAGAATGTCCTCGCGGTCTTACTGCCGAAGTATTCGCAAGCAATCGGGCTTCGGTCTGATCGAAGCTGTCATCGCCTCCGCAATACTTGTTGTCGGACTGGCTGCGCTCGCGGGTCTGTTCGCTCAGTCGCTTACCTTCCTTGTTTATACGAGGGAAGATCTGATTGCTAAACAAAAAGCCCGGGAAGCTCTGGAAAGCGTGTATAGCGCGCGCAACGATGCAACTGTGGGATTCGCCGGAATTCAAAACAACAACAACGGCGGAATTTTTCTGAGTGGATTTCAGCCTTTGTTTCTGCCCGGACCCAATGGGATCGTGGGTACCGTGGGCCAGTCCAGTGTCCTGGATCGCCAGATTCTTCCAGGAAAAGACGGCATCCTGGGCACGGCGGACGATGTGATCATCCCGCTAAGTAATTTCCGAAGGCAGATTCTCATTCAGCCTCTCGTGGATTCCACTGGCAATATCAGCCCAGACATCAGGCAAATCACTGTCACTGTACAAGTTTCTTCTGTCCCCCGCGGCTCCCGGAATTACTCCGTTACCGGATACATATCGCGTTTTCAATAGGGAGATAGCCATGCACCGCTCGGGCAGGCAATCGCTGCAAGGCTTCACCATGATCGAACTTCTGGTGGCTATGGCCGTCACCATCGTGGTGGTTGGCGGCGCGGTCATGTTGTTTTCCAGCTCCTCGGAAACCTCCAGTCGCACCCTGCGCTATTCCGAAGTACAAACCGAGGCTCGTGCCGCACTTAGCCAGATGAGCAGAGATTTCTCTCAAGCAGGCACCGGCGTGCCGTTGAATGGCATTCCGATACCCTCCGTGACCAGAGGCGGGGCTAATCCCAATTTCGCGTGCGATGCATCGCAGTGCTACACCGGGGCGAACGGTTCTTACACGCAAGGATTGCTATACAAAGTAACCCCCGGAAATAATATTGGCCCGCAAACTTCCGAACTCACCGATGCGATAAAAATAGTTTACGTAGACCCAGAGCTGAATTGGTCAGCATTTCAAGCGGCCACCATCGCACCGGACGGGAGCAGCCTTACCATGCCGGTGGCGACCATCCCGGCTGTTACGGATCCGGCCGTCGGGATCACGCCAGGCGATGTCATCCTGCTGCAGAATACCCACGGCTCTGCCATAGGAGTCGCTACCGCCGTCGCCGGCAACACCATCACTTTTGGTCTTGATCCTATCAACATCAACCAGCTGGGCGCGCCGTCAGGAAACATCAAGTCCTTGGCAACACCGGGGTCGAATCCTGTGACCTATCCGCCGACTCAAGTTTCTCGCCTCGTGATGGTCACCTATTTCATCCAGGCTGTCGTGGGACCCAATGGACCGGACTCGCGCTTGGCGCGGCAGTTAGGTTCGCATCCGCCTGTACCCATTGCGGAGCACATCGAGGACCTCAAATTCACATACGACGTGGTCGATCCAACCAGCAACGCACTAACAGCCAATTCACCTGACGCTGTCACCGGCAATCCTCCTTCGTCTCAGCCCGGGCAGATTCGGAAAATTAATATCAACCTTACCGCCAAAGCTGTCCGTACCGAGAAGGGCGGCGATTTCCAGCGGGTTAATTTAACAACCTCGATCGGTCCAAGAAATTTGAGCTTTCGCGACCGTTACAACTGATTATTTCGGGCCCAGCAAGGAGTGCGTTATGAAAACGATTTTTTCACCCCACAAGCTACTGGAGTCACAGCGCGGCGTAGCCCTTATCAGCGTCCTGATCCTTCTAAGCCTCATGTCCGCGATGGCTGTCGCTCTCGTCTACAAGGTCAACCACGAGCAACGTCTGCAGGCCGCTGACTCCGGCAATACCGTTGCGTACTACGGTGCTGAAGCAGGCATGGAGAAAATGATCGCGGATCTTTCGCTTCTTTACACCCAGGAAGCCTCTCCAACCAATTGCGACATCGTTAAGCTGCAAGACTTTCCGCCACCGCAAAACGTTGTCGGCAGCACTTACCCTGAATATATTTTCAACGTGCCCACGGCAGGAGGCGGCGGTTGCGTTGCGCCGCCAACGAACGTTCAAACCATCAGCAGCGGTCCCAACAGTGGATTGGAGGCCGGCATCGTACGCATGACTCTTCAGGTTACCGCCGATAGCAATGTCGGGGATGAAGCGCGGCTGATCCGCAACGTGGAAGTTGCTGAGATTCCCGTTTTTCAATTTGGCGTTTTCTCGCAAAGCGATCTTAGTTATTTTCCCGGACCGGACTTTGATTTCACGGGCAGAGTGCAAACCAATGGCAACCTCTTCCTGGCGGAGGGCGCCGGCGCCACCCTGAAATTCCACGGCCCGATACGCGCCGCGGGCGACGTGGTGCGCGATCAACTGGCAAACGGCGCGAGCACGACTGCGCAAGGCCGCACTGGGAATGTCTTGATCCCGACAGCACCGAACGGCTGCGATGCGGGACAACCCGCGTGCCGTAATCTTACTGTTAATCCGAACGAAGGCAGTTCCATCGGTGGGCCCACGCCCGCGTACTCTCCTACCGGAACTGGCACGGTAAATCCCGCGTGGAGTTCGCTTTCTACCAACACGTACGGAGGCATGATCCTGAGTGGCACCACGGGAGCCAAGCCTCTTACTTTGTCTTTCGTGCAGCCAGGCGTTGGCCCCGTTGAAATTGTCCGACGCCCGCTCCCGGGCGAAGCTCTTACCTCGCTCGTCGGCGAATCCCGTCTTTACAATCAGGCGCAGATTCGCGTGTTGCTCAGTGACGACCCTGCCGAACTCCCTGGCGGCGCTGGCGACGCGCAAAATATCCGGCTCGCCAACCTACAAACCAGCGGCGCGGCGCCGGATTATAGCAACGGCGTGCCCGTTATCGGCCTTGGCAATACATTTTTCGCGGAAGGTGTGCGCATTACCGACAACGGTGCACCAAGGATTGGTCCCGGCGGTGAAAACAATTGGACCACTATTCCTCTAACTCCTCCTCCGGCGGAGGCCACCATGGTTCCCGCAACGGCTCCTCTTCTTCCTGCCACGAGCTCCAATAGCGGTGGCGTGACCACCGTTACACAGCCTTGGAATTTGCTGGACGGTTATCTCCGCGTCGAAATCCGTCAGAGTAGCGGAAGTCTTGTCGGCGTAACAAAAGAATGGCTGGAGCTCGGTTTCGCCCGTGGCGTGAACCCTCCATCCACCGGCTTACCGAACACCGTGCATCCCAGCGCTATTCTGCTCTTGCAGATGCAAGCCGATCGCAATGGCGACGGTACCGCTTCGAATGTGGAGTTGATTAAAGACTCAACCACAAACAGCGTCATTATCGGCCCGGCGACACGCAACAATTGGTATCCCATTAATATGTATGAAACCCGAGAAGGCGAGTTTCGCGAAAACCAGCGTGTGACCACCAATTGCAGCATTGGCGGCGTTTTGAATCTGGTGGAGATTGACGTAAACAACCTCAAACGCTGGCTTGCTGGAAATATTGGCAGCTCCGGAAGCACCACCGAGTACGTCTCCCAAAATGGTTACATTCTCTACCTATCAGACCGGCGCGGCATGATCGCCAGCCCCACTGCGGGCGTTAAAAATGGCGAGTATGGTTACGAGGACGTCATCAATCCCGGAAGCGTCACTGGGAAACCTGACCAAATTTTAAACGTCGGGGAAGATGTGAACGGGAATAATCTGCTGGACACCTATTCCTCGAATTTTCTGGGATTGGGATTTGGTGTGCTGCAGCCGGGAACGCTTCCGAACGCCACCGTAAGCTGTTTGAAAGCCCGGGCAAATTGGGTTTCTGGTCCACGACACGGAGCGCGGCTGGTGAACGGAGCTCTCGGCAATGTGCCGGTTCGCCCCGACAATAGTTTGGGCGGCTTTACTCTAGCGGTTGAAGAACCCGCATATATTTTGGGGAATTACAATGCGGACAACTCGGGCTTTGCTGACCCACACGCAGAGTCGGCGGTAATGGGCGATACGGTTACGCTGCTGTCTAACAGCTGGAAAGATATAAACAGTTTTACCAGCCCAGCGAGTGTCGCAGGCCGCGTCGCGACCACAACCTACTACCGCGTGGCGATTGCGACTGGCAAAAATATGAACTTCCCTCAGCCTACGTTCGCCGGCGTGCCGCAAGACTTCGGCACCGATGGCGGTGTTCACAATTTCCTGCGATATCTGGAAAATTGGAGTGTTTCAACTCTGAACTACCGAGGTTCGATGGTCAGCTTGTTTTATTCACAATACGCCACCGGAGTGTTCAAGTGCTGCGGTACTGTGTATTCGCCGCCTACCAGAAATTATGCATTCGACACGGATTTTCTGGATCTGTCAAAGCTTCCGCCCGGAACCCCGAAATTTCGCGACGTAGTCAACGTCGGCTTTCAGCAAGTCTACTAGGTTAAAAATCGGTGACCGAAAAACCAAAAAGATACGCGGCGGTTACGCGGGACGAAAAAACTGGGCCTAAGTTCTTTAAGATCATTAGTGCCGGCGGGGGGAATCGAACCCCCGACCTAGGGATTATGAGACCCTCGCTCTGCCACTGAGCTACGCCGGCACAGGACCATCATGCTACGGATACCTTCACGGCGGTGTCAAGCCAAGCGCGGCCTCATGCCAAACGAGGTGGTGTGATTCCCTACAGAGGCGGTCCTTGAGGTAAACGCAGGGGTTAGTCCTATAACAACTAGTACCAAGGTACCGTTGACCCTAGACCCCCACCCCCCTACCCTTCGAGGTGTAGGGCATTGGCTCCTTACGGGGTAGGCAAAGGCCTATCAAAAGGAGGGGCCGTCGAGGTGTGTGTCGAGTTGATACACTAAATCCTTGACATTGCCTTATTAACGGATAGAGTGCGCTCTGGGAATCAATTCCCCCGGAGGCACTATGTCCCGCATTTCATCGGCAATCTTTCTGGCCATGCTCGTTTTAACTGGAGCAATGGGCCTAAAAACAGTTGTTACGACCCACGGAGATTTTTCCGTGTTGATTGCCAACGGAACGGCGCCAGTTCCGCCGCTTCCGCCAGCATTTTTGAAGAACGGAACAGCACCAGTTCCACCGCTTCCGCCGATGGTAGCAAAGAACGGAACAGCACCAGTTCCGCCGCTTCCACCGACGGTAGCAAAGAACGGAACGGCGCCAGTGCCGCCGCTTCCGCCGACAGATTCAAGCAACGCCCTGGTAAGGTAACTTCAAGGCGGATAAAACCCGCATGAGGGCCAGGACGTTAGAAAGAAAAACGTGGTTGGCCCATTCGGATACACGATCTGGTTATTAGGCGCTCTGCTAGAGGCCGCGGTCGTGGTGTGTTCTCTAATTCGCGCGCCGTTGCGGCGCTACTTCACCCTGAATCTTTATATGGTCATGTCGGTTCTGGTGAGTGCGGGCCGATACTTGGAATTTAGCCGGCATGGTTTGACGTCGTCTGAATATGTTTATTTCTATTACTATTCGGACGCGATTCTCACCATTTGTTTATACTTCGCGCTGATGGGGTTGTACGCGATTGTATTCGAGGAACTCGGAGTCACCATGCGGCTCCGAGTTTTTATGATGTTGCTACTCATTGGGACCACGCTATTTTCCTATAGCGTGGTGCACCAATCCGAGTCGCGAATGCTCACCCGCTACGTAATTGAAATTTCTCAAAACCTATACTTCGTTGGTTTGATTTTGACCTACGTACTGTGGGCCGCGCTTCTTAAGCTGCGCGAGAGCCGCGTGCGTGTAATTCAGATAGTGCTCTCCCTGGGTATGTATTTCAGCATTAATGCCGCCAGTTACGCACTCCGTAACGCGTATCCTGACCTCCGATTTGTCTGGGCGTTCCTGCCTCCGGCTGCCGGGATGTTTCTTCCTGTTGCCTGGATTTACGCCTTCATGCGGTTTGATGATGAAGCGCGCTTGGCGCCCTCACGCCTCGCGGCGGTGCCTCGATGATGGCCGCTATAATTTTTATCTTTTCGGTCGCGGCGCTGATGCAATTCTTCGTGTCGTATTGCCGGTCGCTGATCGCCGCGTCAGCACGACGCGCGCTGTCGTCCGATGTTCAGGACGTGATTGGCATCAGGCGAAGCGCGAGTGGCGAAGATTTTGAACGCGTCATGCAGTATCTGTATTTGTGTCCCGATCAGCGTGAAGACCGCAATGGGATAAAAGCCATCGGCGCGTATTTCCGGTTGCTCGGTGCAGCCGGCACGATCATGGGAAAGCTGCTTCCTGCGCTACGCGTCTGGACCGAATCGGAACGTTCGCAATGTGCTTATTTTGCGGCGGTGGCCTTGGATCGCCGTATCGCGCACAACCGGGATATGTTCGCCGAACAGATGTCCGGGTAGTTTTTTTTCTTCCAGGAACTAATCACTGAAATTTGCTGCTGTCTTATTCGAAACAGCGTCTCTTCTTTTTTGGCTCGATTAAATTCCCCGTGATATTCTCGTGACGTTCCTCTCCTCGCCGGAGTGGATGCGTCCGCAGCGCAAAAACAACCGGTGAATAAAACTTGCTTGCAGTGTGGCGCGATATTGCCGTCGGGCATATCCGCTTGCCGTTTCTGTGATTCTCAATTTCAACCCAGAGGTGACACCGAGAGGGCTTCTGTCCTTCCCCGGCACGGTGCGGAGCTGAGCGCCGCGGATGCCGCTACCTGTTCAAATGGCGGGAGTATTTCCATCTCGCCGGACGATTCGGAGGTCAGCGCTTCTGAGCCCAATCAAACTTATGCGTGGCGGAGTGAATTGGCGAATCGCCTGGAGGCTTATCGCCAGAGGCGCCGCAAAGTATCTCCCAATGCAGCGCAGGCGCAGCTACCGTTCGCGGAGCCTGTGGTGGCCAAACGGGCGACCGCTGTAGCGGCGAATCACGCTACAACGACCCCGGTCGCGGAGCTTGCCATTCCGGCTATTCCGGAACCGCAGTCAATTGCTTACGATTCTTCTTCCCAGTCTTCTTCCCCGTCTTCTTCCCACGTTGGCGACGATGATTTTGCATTCACGATCGCCATTGGCCGCATTGCGTCGAAGCCCCACAACGCGGACGGACGCATGATGATTGATGTGTCGAATTCACCCGATGCCGATGCTGCGGGGGAGGAAGCAGGGGAATTAACGGAACGAGCTCACGCGGGTTTGTATCCGGTGGCTCCGCTGGGAGACCGGCAACTTGCAGGAATTATCGACGCCGCCTGTTTGCTTTTTGCGTTTGGAGGCTTTGTGGCATTGTTCGGCTCACTTGGCGGCCAACTCACGTTGAGCAAAATGAACGCGGCGGTATACCTGGCGGCTTTAAGCGTAGTGTATTTTCAATACTTCGCGCTGTTCACTGTATTTGGCGCTACCACACCTGGGATGATGTTTCGTGGATTGCAAGTGATGAGCTTTTCCGGGGAACCTCCCACACCCAGACAGCTGCTGCTTCGCAGTGCGGGCTATATGCTGTCGGCCGGCATAGGTTTGATCGGTTTCTTGTGGGCGGTGTGGGACGAAGATCAACTGACGTGGCATGACCGCTTGTCCAAGACTTATTTAAGCTCGGCACAAACATATGCGGAGGTCGAACCGCATAGCGCTGCTCATCGCTAAGATAGACAAATCTTTCGTGTTCTGTGTCGCAATTTCATCCCACTGTGCGTCCGGCTTTACAGCTTTGCCATTCGCGTCGTAATCTGAATGTCATCATGTGGAATATTGAACAACGATTTTCTCCCAAAGCCATAGAGCAACTGGCGGCGCTGGGATTTGCGGTGGGCAGTACCCGCGGTGTTGTGCGGGTGGAAAAATATGGCGCTGGAGCGGAGTTTCGTCAGGACCCCGACGGCCAATACCGGCTCACCATCATTCCCACGATTATGCTGAATGGGAAATTCACGCGCTTGTGGGACGCTGGTTACCAGAAATTTTTGCTAACAGACGACGGATTAAAATTCCCCGCGCTGGCCAGCCATCTTGAAGGCCTGCGCAAATTTAACGAAGAGTTGCGTACAGCATTGGGCGTGCCCACTTTCTATAACGAAGCGATTGGTTCGGTCAGCCAACTGAGCGTGTACGACCGCGTAAAAGGCCGCGCGGGCGCTGTGCCGGATGAGACCGTAGGGGCGCACAATCCGAACACAGGGCATTAATCCTCGCGGTTCTCTCGGTAATTTCTAAATATCGCCAAACGAACAGTTGAAGCTCGAACGGGATCCATCGGTCAGGATGCGTCCTGTAGTTGGCGCCGGAACTGTTCCAGATTAACGCGGTGCTTGGCTGCTTTTTTGCGGCCGATATAAATTACCGGAATGTCGCAACCGAAGCGCTCCATCAGCGTGGCGTCGCCCTCAATATCAATTTCGCGAAGCGTCGCGCGGAATTCGCGCAATAGCGGAGCGATCGCTGCCTTGGCTTCCTCGCACAGGTGGCAACCAGGCTTGCTATACAACGTCACGTCTGGACCAGAGTGTGAATGTGCCGGTGCATCGGCCTTTCGTTTTGGAGTCAATTCACTCACGATTGAGTGGCTGCCTCGGTGCATGCGTGCATCATACCCGTTGGCGGTTGCCGGCTGCGAGTCGGCTGACAAATAAGCAGGCATAATAGTTGCCAGAGGATCGAGTCTATGGGCCGCGTCGTGGCGTTGATGGATGACTTTTTTTTTCAGATGAAAGTTGCGGAGACTGCCAAGCATCTAGGTATTGAATTCAAGGTGGCCACCACCACTGACGCGCTGCTGGGTTTGCTGGAGCCGCGGCCACAACTGGTAATCGTAGATCTCAACTCGCGTAATCAGCCCATCGACGCCATCGTAAAACTGCGCGCGGCATCGAAAGACATTCGCGTGGTGGCGTTTCTTTCTCACGTGCAAAGAGAATTGGCCGAACAGGCCAAAATTGCGGGTTGCGACGAGGTGATGCCGCGGTCGAGCTTCACCCAAAACCTCGCCGAAATATTGAGTCCAACGAAGGCTTGAATGAAATTTTCGCGCACATCTTTTGCGAAGACCTTACCGCCGTCGTTCGGTTTCATCGCGTTCGTGTTGGTAATGACGGCGTTGGCGACAGACACGGGAGCACAGGAGTCTTCTTCCCGGCCTGGTGACGCCCCGAAAAGCCCAGCCGGTTTGCCTAGCATGCCCACGGTCAAAAATGCGGACGGCACGACGACGCCACCGGTTGCGGCAAACAGCCCAGCCGCCGCGCTTCGCGACGTTTTGCAAGCCGCTTGTACCCAAAGCGCGAGTGAGTTTTCGCGATATCTTACGGCGCGCAGCAAAGAAGCTTTCGAGCGGCTTACACCGGCGGCGCGCGTCGCGCTGATGAA
>Ga0210398_10005986_pt1 | contig 11267 bp, 7 predicted proteins | sample IncBWC4OmetaG_FD_161047 | JGI IMG/M metagenome (GOLD analysis project Ga0210398, IMG submission 161047) | Forest soil microbial communities from Barre Woods Harvard Forest LTER site, Petersham, Massachusetts, United States - Inc-BW-C-4-O | ecosystem: Environmental > Terrestrial > Soil >... | reverse complement strand
CAGAAGACAAGCGCAAGGAGTGCCTGGGTGACGAGCACGCCTATCCGCAACTTTTTCAGCGTGTGATCGTCGAGGGTCAAAAGGCAGCGCTCATTCGACCGGAGCTTAATCCTCAGCTAACGGCCCTGTGTCTCATTGGATCTCTCAATTCGCTCTATGAATGGTTTCAGCCCACCGGGAAGTTCTCGGTGGCCACCATCGGCGAACACTACGTCGCAGTTTCTCTTTCCGGCATGACGACCCCCGACGGCGTCGCAAGCCTGGCCGCGCGAATGAAGGGGCGGACCCTGCCTACGCGACGCGGTAGCATTGCCGGAAGACGATCGGGCTAGTACCGCCAGGTATCCTGGAAGTGCGGGATCCGTCGTTCCAGAATGCCTTCCGCGACGGTGATGGCCGATCGGGCGGATCGATCAATGCCGATCATTCGACTGCGATAGGTGTCGCCTGCGACCCATAGGCCATCGATGGCAGGCACCTTGTTGGCAGGACGATAAACACCGACCAAACCCGGGCGCTGCCAAATGTTGTAGGTGAGCACCTTATGCCGCTTCTTCCAGATTGTTTGCTTCGGCAGTTCCGGGAAAAATAGCTCCATTTCTTGGTCCAGCTGGTCGAACTTCTGCGTTAACCACTCCTTGTCCCTCGAATGACGAGGGTCGGCCAAGACACCGCAGCAGAGGAGGTGTTTGCCCGGGGGCGCCACCGATGGGTCCAACGCCGAGGGCAAGAATGACCATCCATCCAAATCCGTGTACGGCCCCTTCATCCAGCCGGTCAATTCCAGCGGAGAATGAGCGAAGACTGCCTCGTCGAGGGCCGCGTAGAATCCAATCCAGAACGTCCGATTTTCCAGTTTAGCGCCCTCCTTGATCTGATCGACGTACCACCTCGGCATGTCCTTTTCCGGCAGCACCTTCAAGGCATCCCAAATGGGCAGCGTACAAACCACGCTGTCCGCATGCACGCTTTGAGTGGCATTGTCGGCGCGTGCGACGTTCCCCGTGCTTTGCTTTACCGTCACACCTCGAACGGCGCCATTTTCCAGCAATACGCCGGTCACCTTGGCGCCGGTCTGCACTTCACCGCCGTTCGCCGCGATCACGCCGGCGAGGTCTGTGCAGAGTTTCACGTATCCGCCCTTGGGCCAAACCGAATAGCCCGCCACCTGCTTCTCGCCATAATGGAGCTTTCTCGTATACAGAAAATCACTGGCGCTGATGTCATACCACTGATCGCCGCCCATGCTCTCAATCTTGGCGAGAGACTCGAAGAAGTCGATGATGCCTTGGTTGTTCGTATGCTGTTTGAGCCAGGTTCGTAGCGGCACATCGTCGAGTTTGTCGAAGTCGGTGTATTCACTGGCGACGATCTCGGAGACGATCTTTTTGTATTCCGTTCGATCGCCCTTGTAATAGTCGCGAATGTCGTGCCAGGCATTGTCGTAGTAAACCGGGCAACTATTGTTGCGAATACCCGTATTCTCCAGGGTGAGACCGACAAATTCGAACAGCTTGCCGAGGCCCGAACCGGTGTCTTCGATGATGTGGCCGCCCCATTGGATCGTGAATCCGTCGATCACGAATTCAGCGATGCGCCCTCCGACTTCGCGGCGTTGCTCGAGGACGAGCACCTTCTGACCTTCCTTCGAAAGAATCGCTCCTGTACAAAGCCCCGCCACGCCGCCGCCTACGATAATCACGTCATACTTCGCCACGACTCGCTCCTCACTCGATTTAAGCAACTGGCGCGCCGATCGGCGGCACGCATAATTTCCAACTCACGATCGACGGCGGCTTTGCCGCTCTATGGCATCTGCCGTCACGCCGGCCTCTCGAAGCAGATGTTTCTGGACGCGGCCGGTGGGTGTCTTCGGCAGGCTGCCGACCACACGTAGATAGCGCGGTACTGCGAAACGCGGCATCGTCCGTTCGCAAAAATCGAGCAGCTGTTCCGGGTCGACCTGCTTATGCTGTCGCGAGACAACCGCGATCATCACGTCTTCTTCGGTCGCTTCCGATTTTATCGGGTAGGCTGCGCATTCCTCGACATCCGGATGTTCCTGCACCGCTCGCTCGACCTCAAAGGAAGAAATATTCTCTCCGCGTCTGCGAATGGAATCCTTGAGGCGATCCAAGAAGACCAAGTCGCCGTTTGGTGTGAGCTTTCCCAGATCGCCGGTGTGGAACCACAGATTTCGCCAGGCGTCGACGGTTGCCTGCGGGTCACGCCAGTATCCCTGCATGATGGCGTAGGGCTCGTTGGGCCTGACGACGATTTCGCCTACGGTGTCCGCGGCGACGGCGGTGTCGTCTGAATCGTGGATCTCAATGCGGACGTGATCGAATGGACGCCCCATGGTGCCGCGGCTTTCCGCGCCGTTGCGAGGTCCGCTGACCGTGCCGAGTTCAGTCATTCCGTATACTTCCAGCAGCCGACAGTCGAAACGGCGCTCGAATTCACCGGCAACCGCGGGCGGACACGCGGCGCCGCCCGCGACGCGCAGCGGATTGTCACGCTCATTGGCCAGAATTGGCTGCTGCACGAGAAACAGGATTACGGATCCCATGTACATCGTGAATGTCGCGTTATGCCGCCGGATGTCGGGCCAGAACTCACTCACCGAAAAGCGCTCGCGCAGCACCGTGGCGCCGCCCGCCAGAACACAGGCCATCACCAAAGCCGAACGTGCGGTGACGTGATACAAGGGCAAGTAGGAATAGCCCACATCATCAGCTGTGAGCCCTCCGAGTTCCTTCCAGACGCGCGCCGTCCACAGGGCGCTGCGGTTACAGTGCATGACTCCTTTGGACGGTCCGCTGGTCCCGGATGTATGCAGGACGTAGAGCAGGTCTCGCTCTTGACGGGCGACGCGGCCAAGCGGAGTGTGATCGGCGGCGGCGGCTAACGAATGGAATGACTTGTGTTCCATCGACGGATCTTCGGGCGTGACGCCCACCACGATGATGTGCCGCAGCGCCGGCGTTGCTATTGAGCGCAAACGTTCGACGTAAGCACCCTGCAGAATCAGCACGCTGCTGTCGGATTGCTGCAGTATCTGTTCGAGAAAATACCCCTTGTACTCCGTATTCACAGGCACCTCGACGGCGCCGCACCAGGCGCAGCCGAACCACACGCTCACATAGTCGGGCGTGGCGTTGAGCATGGTCGCTACGCGATCGCCGGGTTCGACTCCCAGAGCCGCCAACAGCCCTGCTATGCGCTGCGCCTGATCGCGCAAACTGGCGTAGGAAATGCCGCCTATGCCGGTGTGAACAGCAATGCGGTCGCCGAGCCGTTCAGCGCGATCCTCGAGAATCGCGGACATCACCCATTCCCCATGGTAGTCATCTGCGGCCATTGACGTCACACCCTCAGGATTTCCAGGCCGCCGTGAATCTCGATGACCTGACCGGTTATGTAGTCCGCATCTCGTGAGCACAGAAATGCCGCAAGCGCTGCGACATCGTCAGGACGACCTTCGCGGCCGATCGGGATCTGCTCGACAATGCGGTCCCTGTAATCTTGCTTCATGGACACTTTCCCGTCGTCAGCCGGGGTGGTGAGCCGGGTACCGGCGATAAATCCCGGAGCAATGGCATTGACATTGATTTGGCGGGGCGCCCACTCGCGCGACAGCGCCTTGGTCAGACCGATGAGGGCTGCTTTGGCGGCGCAATAGTTCGCCGAGAGTTCACGGCCATATACGCCGCTCACCGATGCGATATTGACGATCTTGCGATGGCTGCCGTCGGGCGGCACCGAGCGAAGCAAGGTCGAGCAGGAGCGACAGGTGTTGAACGCGCCTCGGGCGATCACGTCGTTGACCAGATCCCAGTTCTCATCACTCATCTTGTGCAAGGCGCCGTCGCGCACGAGTCCGGCATTGTTGACCAAAATTTGCAGAGTTCCGTGGCGTCGAGCGATCTCCTCAGCCAGGCGATCCGTATCCGCGCGCAAGCGCACATCCACTTGGTGTGACCAGGCCTCGAGGCCTTGGCCGCGAAGGCCTTCAGCGGCGGCCTCGGCCTCCGTCTCATCAACGTCGCAAATCACAACGTCAGCCCCGTTCATCGCCAGGCGCGCAGCGATGGCAAGCCCTATCCCGCGCGCGGCGCCGGTGATTACCGCCGTTTGGCCCTCGAGCATCAACTGCGTACTCAAAACTCGGTTACCCCTCAAGCGATTGCCGTGCGTTGTGCTTCAAGTGAGTTTGCGCTCGTCCAGCCCCAGTGATCGACCGATGATTTCCTTCATGATTTCCGACGTCCCCGCGAAGATGCGAGATACGCGGGCGTCGGTATACATCCGGCTGATCCGGTAGTCGCTCATATAGCCGGCGCCGCCGTGGAATTGAACGCACCGGTCCATCACGTCTCCTTCGAGCTCAGAGGAGAGCAGTTTTGCCTCGGAAGCAACCTCCACGGTGAGTGCGCCTTGGTTGAGCAGCAGCACGCATTGGTCAACGAATGTTTGGATGGCGTCGAGTTTCGCCCGGAGCTCAGCCATGATGAAACGCGTGTTTTGCAGTGCTCCAATCGGCTTACCGAACGCCCGCCGAGTCTTGACGAACTCCAGCGTGAGGTCAAACGCCGTTTGCGCGGCCGCCATCGAATCTATCGCGGCGATCAAGCGCTCGGCCGCCAGGAATCGAACCAGATACTTGAAACCCGCCGCCGGATCGCCGAGCACATTGCCTTTCGGTACCTTGACGGCGTCGAAGAACAGTTCCGACGTATCTTGTGCGGACAGTCCCATTTTGGCGAGACGCTGTCCGCGGCGAAATCCGGGCATCCCGGCTTCAACGACAAACAGGCCCAATGCGCGTTTCTCATCGGCGATGCTGCGCGCGACGACAATGATCAGATCGGCGATCTGGCCGTTGGAGATATAGGTCTTCGATCCGGTTAGCAGCCAATGATCGCCTTTGTCCTCGGCCCGCATCTTCATCCCGGCCAAGTCGCTGCCGGCGTCGGGCTCGGTCATGGCAATGGCGAGGATGGAAGAACCCTTGATACAGCCCGGCAGCCAGCGAGCCTTTTGCTCGTCAGTACCCAGCCTGCCGATATAGGGCGCCACGAGCCCCGAGTGCAATTGAATGTAAAATCCGGGTTCGCCGTGCCGATGATTTTCTTCGATGATGATCTGTTCGTAGCGGAAATCGGCAATGTTCGAGCCGCCGTACTTTTCCTCGGCCCACGGCAGCAGATAGCCCTGGACGCCGGCCTTCAAATACGCTTCCCGGTCAACGTAACCCTGCTTGCGCCAGCGCTCCGCGTCAGGCGCGATTTCGTTGATGAAAAATCGCCGCGCGCTTTCGCGGAATTGATCGTGCTCGGCATCGAAAATGAGACGCTGCATTAGCTGAAAAACCGTCGTCCGTGCGTCGCCATGTCGCGCAATTGCTTGCTAGGGGCGAATCGAGGCCCGATTTGTTCAGAGAGACGATCGCATTCGGCGACGAATGCCGCAACACCAAGGGTATCGATCAGCGACAGCGTGCCGCCTGTCCAGGCCGGGAAGCCCCAACCGAACACGGCGCCCAAATCGCCATCGGCCACGTGAGTCAACACGCCTTCCTCGAGGCAGCGCACGGTCTCTAGGGATTGAACATAGAGGAGGCGCTTCTTCACCTCCTCGACGTCCGGCTGGTGCCGAGCTTGAGGGAAGGCGCTTTGCAGACCTCGCCAAAGCGACTTACGTCCGCCCTCGCTGGGATAGTCATAGAAGCCTCGTCCGCTCTTGCGTCCGGGCCGGCCGAGCTCGTCAACCATTGTTTCCAGGACCTGCATCGAGGCGCGTCGGCGAAAAGCCGAATCTTCGATTTCCGCTTGGCGCACGATTTTTATCGGCAGCTCCAATGAGACTTCATCGGTGACCGCAAGGGGCCCGACCGGCATTCCCGCCTGCCGCGCGGCATTTTCAATGAGCGCAGCCGACACCCCTTCACGCAGCAGTTCCATTCCCTCGTGTATGAAAGTCTGAAATACGCGGCTGGTGTAAAAGCCGCGGCTGTCGTTGACCACGATCGGCGTTTTTCGAATCTGCGCGACAAAGTCGAGCGCGCGCGCCAGCGCTTCAGGACAGGTTTGACGACCCATGATCACTTCGACGAGCTCCATTCGTTCAACTGGTGAGAAGAAATGAAGTCCAATGAAGTCCTGAGGACGCCCAAATGCCTCGGCGAGCTTCGTGATCGGCAGGGTCGAGGTGTTGGAGGCGAAGAGCAGCAAGGACTGCGCGGTTGCCGCCGCCGCTCTCTTGATCACGTCGGCTTTGACGAGGCTGTCTTCAAAAACCGCCTCGACGACGAGCTCCGCGCCCTCAAGATCCGCGTAGGTGGCCGTCGGTGCAATGCGCGACAACACCGCGCTCGCTTGCGTCTCGGACATCTTACTGTCCTTAACCTCTCGGGAGAGACGTTTCGCTGAATACGCCTTGCCCGCTTCGGCCAGGTCGGCCGACGAATCGAGGAGCGCGACATGAATGCCTGCCTTGGCGGCAACATAAGCGATGCCGGCGCCCATCATTCCCGCTCCCAGGATCCCGATCCTTTTGAACGCCGTGGTCGGTATGCCGGGCGGCCGACGTGCTCCTTTCTCGGCGCGCCCTTTATTGACGAAGGTGGTGCGAATGATGTTGCGCGAGACGACTCCCGTGACGAGCCTCGCGAAGTGTCGGGACTCGATCAGCAAACCTTTGTCGATGGGCACTTGTATGCCCTCGAAAATGCAGGTGAGAATCGAGATGGGGGCAGGGTAGTTACGCCCATACTTTGCCAAAAGCTTCGCGGTCGCCAGCGTGAAAAAGCTCGCGGTGCCCTGCTTGAGCAGGCCGTCAGATTCGGCAATCTTGAAGCCCTTCACGTCCCAAGGGCGGATGGGATTCGGATGGGTTGACAGCCAGGCGCGCGCGGCGTCCCGCAATTTGTCTTGCGGTACTACTTGATCGACGAGGCCCAACGCCAGCGCCTGGGCGGGTGCATAACTTTTACCCTCGAGCAGCACGTCGGTGGCCTTGGGCACGCCGATCAGTCGGGGCAGGCGTTGTGTGCCTCCGGAGCCGGGCAGCAATCCCACGTTCACCTCGGGCAGCCCCACCACCGCCCGAGGATCGTCCACCAGAATGCGGCAGGTACAGGCGAGCGCGAGTTCATAGCCGCCGCCGAGCGCAAAGCCGGGCATTGCCGCCACCACCGGTTTACCGCAGGTCTCGATGATGCGATGCAAGAGCGTCGCACGCTGGCTGAACTGGAAGGCCTGTTCCGCCGTCATGCCGGAGGCATGCTCGAGCACGAAATTGAGGTCCGCGCCGGCCATGAAACCGAGCTTGGCCGACGTGACGACGATGCCTTTGACCGTTTCGTCCGTCTTCAGAGCTTGCAAAGCCGTGATCATCTCCTCCACCCAGGCGGGCGAGACCGAGTTCACGCTGCTGTTTGGGTGGTCGAGTACGATCGTGGCAATGCCCCCGCCCAGCTCCACCTTTAAGTATGTGTGCATAGCGGCTCAGACTCGTTCAATGATCGTCGCCGTGCCAAGACCGTTACCCGCGCAGAGGGTAATCAGCGCGGTGTTGAGATTGCGGCGCTCCAACTCATCGAGCACGGTGCCGAGAATCATGGCGCCCGTCGCCCCCAAGGGGTGGCCGAGTGCGATGGCCCCGCCGGCTACGTTGACCGTGTTCGGATCGAGATCGAGTTTGCGCATGAAGCGCAGCACCACGCTCGCGAACGCTTCGTTGATTTCAAAAAGATCGATATCTGACTTTGTCATGCCGGTGCGCTTGAGCAACTTATTGGTAACGTCGGCCGGTGCAGTCAGCATGATGGTCGGCTCGGAACCCAAACTCGTGAAGGCGTGAATGCGCGCGCGGGGCTTGAGTCCTGCCGCTTTTCCGAACGCTTCGCTGCCCACGAGTACCGCCGCCGCACCGTCTACAATGCCCGAGGAATTGCCGGCGGTGTGAACGTGGTTGATCGCCTCCACTTCGGGATAGCGCAACAGAGCAACGGCGTCATACGCCATGTCGCCCAGCCCGGTAAAGGCCGGTTTCAAGGAGGCGAGCGATTCCAAGCTCGTGCCGGGCCGCAAGAACTCGTCGCGATCCAGGACGGTCCGTCCTATGAGATCCTTGACGGGCGTGATGCCTCGATCGAAATAGCCCGACGATTGCGCTTCGGATGCGCGGCGCTGGCTTTCAACGGCGTAGGCATCCACATCCGAACGGCTGAACCCGTCGAGCGTGGCGATGAGATCGGCGCCGATCCCCTGCGGCGCGAAATGGCTGTGATAGCTCGCCCAAGGGTCGGCGGACCATGCGCCGGTGTCGGCGCCGATATAGGTCCGTGATAGACATTCGACGCCCCCACCGATGGCCGCGTCGGCGGCGCCGGCGATGACTTGAGCAGCCGCATTGTTGACCGCTTCCAAAGCCGAGGCGCAGAAGCGATGTACCTGCTGGCCCGCAACGCTCTCGGCATAGTGCGCTGCAAGCACAGCCGCTCGGCCAATGTTGCCGCCTTGTTCTCCGACGGGTTGCGCGCAGCCGTAAATCACGTCATCAATGAGTGCGGTATCAAGTCTGTTTCGCTCAGCGATGGCAACCAGCGGGGTGGCTGCAAGTTGTACGGCCGTGATCTCATGCAGCGATCCGTCGACGCGTCCGCGGCCACGCGGAGTGCGGGCGTGATCATAAATATATGCGATGCTCATTCCGCGCCTCAGCCATTTGCTCGGTTTCAACCGCTGTGCTTGGTCGATGTTTGCCCAAGGCTAAGCGATTTTCGAAAATCTGTCTACCAACCGTTTGATTCTTGATAGACTGATTGGCGGCGGTATAGGGCAAGCTGTGCACCAGCAATTTGGCCATGCCCGCATTCAATGGCAGATGAAAGTCCCCTGGGGTTGATGGGAGAGAATAGAATGGTTTCAGAAAGGAATTTTCGCGTCGGCTACCTGGCGGTCGAGCGCAGCAACCATGTCGCGACCGTGTTGATGGAACGGCCGGAAAAACTGAACGCGATGACCCAAGGTTTTTGGCGCGACCTGCGCGAGGTATTGGACTTGCTCACGGCCGACCGCGAAACGCGCGCCGTTCTCATCACGGGGGCCGGCGAGAAAGCCTTCAGTGCCGGCGGCGATATCGCCGGCTTCGCGGAGTTGAAAACCATCGAGGATATGCGCAGCTACCAGATCGATGCGATGTCCACCTTTGCGCATGTCGAACGATGTCCACTCATGGTAATTTCTGCGGTGAATGGCCTTGCGTTTGGCGGCGGCTGCGAGCTTGTTCTCGCAAGCGATATCGTCATTGCGTCGGATACGGCGACATTTGCGCTCCCGGAGGCAGCGTTGGGGCTGGTTCCCGGCTTCGGTGCACTGCGCTCTCCCGATGTGATTGGACGGCAGATGACAAAATTTCTTATCGCGACCGGGGACGTCATTGACGCGCGTCGCGCATTGGAAATCGGTATCGTACAACTGGTTGTTGCAAAGCATGAACTTCTCTCACATGCACGTGCCCTTGCGGCTCGCATCGCCGCGCGCTCACCGCTCGCACTTTCGGTGGCGAAGCGCATGGTTAACCGCACGATTGACCAAGCCGGCCAGGACTACTCGGTGGAGGAGATCACGAAGCTGCATGCATCGGAAGATCGCGCCGAGGGTGTTGAGGCATTTTTACTTGGCCGCACGCCTATCTTCGGAGCCCCTCAGAATGGCAACAAAAAATGACTGATTCGGATGATTCGAGGCGCGGTCAGCCGTCGATGGCGGACCGGATTGCGGAGCTGCGCGAACGCCAGTCGCGTGCGCTCGAGATGGGCGGTGCGGAGGCCGTCAAGAAACACCGGGCATCGGGGCGATTGCCCGTGCGCGAACGGATCGCGCTGCTGATCGATGAGGACACTTGGTTCGAGATCGGTGCGCTGGCGCTTCCCGAACTGCGCAGCTCGCGCCACGTCCCGGGTGACGCGGTGGTCACCGGCTTCGCGACGCTGGACGGCCGGCAAGTTGGGGTGATCGGCATTGACTCCTCGATTCTGGCGGGCACGACTGCACCGATCAGCATGCGTAAACAGGGCCGTCTCATTGAGATTGCCCAGAAAAACGGTTTTCCGATCGTGCTGCTGTGTGATGCGGACGGCGGGCGCATTCCCGACGTGATGGGCTGGCGCTTCTCAGACCTTCCGCTCGATTTCAAAACGTTTCTGAAGCGAACAGACGGAGGACCCCAGGTGCCGCGTGCGGCCGCCGTGCTGGGTCCCTCTTACGGAGATTCCGCGCTGCATGCCTCGACGGCGGACTTCGTTGTGATGGTGAATTTCGCATCGCTGGCTTTGGTGGGACCGTCCGTCATCGAGCCCTCGACCGGCGAGGTGTTGACCGATGCGGAACTGGGAGGGCCGGACAAAGCGATGGCGGTGGGTAATGCGCATATGGTGGTCGCGACCGAGGCGCAAGCCATGGACGCAATCGCGGCGTTTCTGTCATATCTTCCGTCCAACAGCGCGCGGCCGGCGCCCGTTGTGCCCGCTCGGCCGCCAAGCGTCGATTCCGCGGACCTGGAGAACATCGTTCCCCTCGGGGCGCGGTCCGGCTACGACATGCGACGCGTGATCGAGGCCATTTTCGATGCGGAGAGTATTTTCCCGTGGGCCGACGACTGGGGTCCCTCACTGCTCACCTGCCTCGCACGAATTGACGGCAATCCGGTCGGCGTCGTCGCCAATCAACCCATCATCAAGGCGGGCGCTCTGGATGCGGACGCATTGGTCAAAGAGCATGACTTCGTCGAGCTTTGCGATACTTTCAATGTCCCGTTGGTATTCCTGCACGACGTGCCCGGCTTGATGGTGGGCGCTGAAGCGGAACGCAAGGGCACGTTGAAAGCTTACGAGAAGTTGGCGCTGCGTATCTCCACGGCGATGGTTCCGAAAGTCGGCGTGGTGATTCGCAAAGCCTATGGCGGCGGTCATTTCGCGATGTGCGGCCGTCCGACGCATCCGGACTTCCTGTTCGCCTGGCCCAGTGCGGAACTGGGGTTCATGGCGCCGGAGACGGGCATCAAGACCGTACATCGCCGCAAGCTCGAAACGGTGCTCAAGGAGCAGGGTCGCGAGGCCCACGACGCCTTATTCGCCGAACTCCACGCGGAATGGACGACCGTCTCCGAACCGTGGGAGGCGGCGGCTCACTTGTCGCTCGACGATGTGATCGAGCCCGCTCAGACGCGCGCCATCCTCATTCGTGCGCTCAGCTTCGCGT
>Ga0210398_10005985_pt1 | contig 11267 bp, 11 predicted proteins | sample IncBWC4OmetaG_FD_161047 | JGI IMG/M metagenome (GOLD analysis project Ga0210398, IMG submission 161047) | Forest soil microbial communities from Barre Woods Harvard Forest LTER site, Petersham, Massachusetts, United States - Inc-BW-C-4-O | ecosystem: Environmental > Terrestrial > Soil >... | reverse complement strand
CCGCATGCAGTAGATCTCATTGCCCGACAGCCCCGTCAGTTTTGGTGCATTTTGCATGGCAAGATCGTAAGTTATTGTAGGTTGGCTGTCGACGCAGGATTCGGCGCGCGCCTCACGGCCTTTGTACACCAAAGTATGAGCGCGAGAAGCGCTACTTGGAACGGCAGCCGGACTATCAAGGCCCAGCGCGGCACGTTGAACAACTCCGCGTGCTGGAGCATGTAGATGTTGGCCGGTGTCACTGCAATTGTAAGAATGAAAAGGCCTATGCCGGCGGCGCGGCGGGTGGCTGGAATCAAGATGCCCGCCGCGCCCAACAATTCGAACACGCCGCTGATCAATACCACCGCTCTCGGCCAGGGAATGGCGGGGGGCACTATGCGCATTTCAATGTCGGTCGCAGTGAAGTGCGCCACACCGCCGATCAAAAACCATAACAACACGGCGCTGAGCCCGATTCGCTTCAATATTCGAGAGGCCGAAGCATTTGCCGGCGGTGAAATCTCAGGTTCGCTATTCATCGCTGTGCTGTGCACCCGCCGAGGAATAATCCGGATCCATCAAGCGCCGGCGCGCGAGGCGCCGGCGGCGCCAAAAGCGTTGCAGCCGCGGCTCCAGCCCCACCCATTCGGGCCGCAGCCACAGCGGGTTCTGCGGTTCATCGGCGAGCACCGAAAACACCAATGCGCGGGTTTCTTTGGCTGCGTCCATCACCGCTGAGGGTACGTCGCGCCACGCGCTGATCGCGGTGATGGCGCTCGCCAGGCCCATTTGTAAAGCCGTCTCCATGCGCGCGAGGGCTTGGGTCCAAGCGGCCACATCCGGCGCCGCGTCGGGCATGGATTGCAGAACCATCCGCACCAATACCTGCGCCGCTTGAACCGGACTGTCCAGTGCTGCGCCCTCGCTCGCCGATCCCATCTCCAGACTGAGCGCGGCACGCAGTTCAGAGAGCAGAATTTGCAGCGCCGCCGGAATATCCAGCGGCCGGATGTCGGCGCGGTCGGCGATGGGGGCGCTTGCCACTGGAGATTGCGCGCCCTGCTCGGCCGCCGTGGTGACTGCGCGGCTTGCGGCAGAATCAAGCGGCGGCGTTTTGGAGATGTCCATTGGATTCGACAAATCTTACGGCGGTAAGTGCCGATTGAGGAGCATCACCATGCGATCGAGCGCGCGATGGAATAAGTCCTGGCCCAAATCGGGAAGATCAACATAGCTGGCAGTGCTCTTCAACAAGGGCTTCACGCGCTGCGTTTGCTCGATGATGTCGTCGTGCGGCGCGAATACCGTCAACGGGGTATTCAGATTCTTCAGGTTTTCATCGACCGAGTAGCCGCAGGCGGCGCGAAACGCCGCGCCCGGATTTGCCGCGAGCACATGTTCGACGAACCGGCGATGAGTGTCCGGGAGGTCATAGGGCGGCTCGCGAAATGCAAAGCCGCCGCGCCAGGCGCCGAGGACATGCCCGCCGTCGGTCAACGGCCGCAACGGTTGCTCGCTGTACTTCTCCAGCTGCCGCTGTTGTTCCTCGGCGGTAAACAGCGGCATGCCGACCACTGCCAGCCGGCGCACCTGGGAACCCAGCTGCTGCGCGATCTCGATGGCCTCGATCGACCCTGTATGTATGCCCAACAAGTCGATGGCACCGGCCATTCCCGCGGCCTTGAGACCGTCGATGGTCGCCTGTGCGTACTGCTGCAGCGATAACGCCCAGGGCGGAGCATCGGAGTAGCCGTAGCCCAGGCGGTCGGGCGCATGGGTGGGCCGGTCCAGCCGTTCCTGCAACTCCTCCCACATGGCTCCGGAGCGCGGCGACATGTGCAGCAGCACCAGCGGCACGCCTTTTCCTTCGTGGCTGCGCAGATGCAGCTGACCGAATCGCGTCGGATAAATACCGCGAATCATTCATGCGCGTCCAGGAAGGCCTCGACCAAAGGCGCCACCATTTCCGGCCGCTCGATATGCAGCATGTGCCCGGCATCCGCGATGCTCGCAATCTCCACGCCGGGAAACGTGGCGCGCAACGCGTCAATGGTGCCGTCGGCGCCCAGCCGCTTTAAGTATTCGGACTCCGCGCCCAGCATTATGAATAGAGGAGCGCGAATTTCGCGCCACGTCGCCTCAGCATCTTCGCGCTTGTAGAGAATCGGATTCACCCAATGATGCCGCGGGTCGGCCGCCAGCCGCACCAGACCATTTTCATCGACCGTTCCCCAGGCGCGCGCGACAAATGCGGCGACTTCCGGCGAGAATCGCGGATAGCGGTACTGGATGACGGCCGTCAGTTGCTCGAAGGAATTGTAGTTTTTTTCCGTCGCCGGGACCTTGATTTGATTCAGCCATTTGCGCATCCGTTTCGGCGCGTCCTCCGCTTTGGTCCGATTCAATCCAAAGCCCTCGAGATTGACCACGCAGCGCACCCGCTCCGGCCGCAGGCCCGCATAGAGGTTGGCGATGTTGCCGCCCATGCTGTGGCCGACAATGCAGGCCGGGGCGAATGGCGCCAATTCATCCATCAACGCATCGAAGTCGCCGAGATAATCGGGAAAACCATAGCCCTCTTGCGGCCACTCGCTGCGCCCAAAGCCGCGCCAATCGAGCGCCACCAAGGCCCGATCCTTTTTGAACGCATCCACCATGAACTGAAAGGTTTCGCCGGAATCCAGCCAGCCATGCAGCAGAAATATGGGTGGCGAGGAAACCGATGGCGGTGGCCCCCATCGGGTCAAGTGCATGTCGAGTCCACGGACCCGCAGCATTTCGTGCCGCGGCTGCCGCAGCGTCTGGTACTCAGTCACGCTGTCCAATCAGTGCAGGAAGCTGCCGATCACCGCGCCGATGATGCCGCCGACGACGCCGCCCACGCCTGCGGCTATCGCGACTTGTGGGGGCGAGTTAGCGCCGCCGTCGGGGGTTTGCCCGGGGGGAGGAGGAGGAGGAGGTGGCGGCGGCTTTTTGGGGTCGTTTCCGTTTGACATGTAAGTCCAACTCCTGATGTTTCACCGTTGGCGGTCCCGCTTTCATACACGTAAGAAGTACCACCCTGCAAGGGCTAGTGGTTTGCACTAGGCCCGCAGCAGAGCGCATGCTTTAGAAATGATGGGAGATCGCATAGGACCTTACCGGGTACTGCGCACCTTGGGCACCGGCGGTATGGGGGAGGTGTATCTCGCCGAGCGAGCCGACGCCGAGTTCGAACAACAGGTCGCCATCAAGGTCGTACACGGCGGAGCCTCAGGCGGCGGTGCAATGCACTCGCGCCTCAAGCTGGAGCGCCAGATTCTGGCGCAGCTCGAACATCCCAACATCGCCCATCTCACGGATGGGGGCTCGCTGCCCGATGGCCGTGCGTACATCGTCATGGAGTACGTCGATGGTATCGCCATCGACTTTTTTTGCGACTCGAACCGGCTGGATATAGCCGGGCGTCTTAAGCTGTTTCAGATAGTTTGCACTGCAGTGCATTACGCTCACCAGAATCTCATTGTGCATCGCGATCTCAAGCCCTCGAATATCCTGGTCACAGCGGCGGGGGTTCCAAAGCTCTTGGATTTCGGGATTGCCAAGCTACTGGACGAGCGCCAAGCGCGGCAGCACACGCTGGCGGTAACCCAGGCCGACATTCGTATCATGACCCCGGATCATGCCAGTCCGGAGCAGGTGAGAGGACTGCCCATCACCACCTCGAGCGACGTCTACGTCTTGGGCGTGCTGCTGTACAAATTGCTGGCGGGAACCGGTCCCTTTGTCATTGCATCGGTGCGGCTCAGCGAGATCGAGCGCGCCATCTGCGAGCGAGACCCGCGGCCGCCAAGTCAGGCAGTGAGCACGAATGATTCGCAGGAATCGCGCGGCATCGCGGATGCTCGAAGCACCAATCGCAAACGCCTGGTGCGAACTCTAGCGGGTGACTTGGACAACATCGTGTTGATGGCCATGCACAAAGAGCCCGAACGCCGCTACGCGTCCGCGCAGCAGATGTCGAGCGATATTCAGCGCTACCTGGAAGGCAGGCCGGTCATTGCGCGGCGCGACACCTGGTCTTATCGCAGCTCCAAGTTCGTCAGACGGCATTGGCTGCCGGTAACGGCAGGGGTCGGAGCCGCCGCATTGGTGGTGGCCTTTGCTGCAACCACGTATAGGCAGTCCCTGCGGATCGCGGCGGAACGCGACCGGGTTGCGCAGCAGCGCGAACGGGCCGAGCATGAACGAGCAAGAGCCGAAGAGGTATCGAGCTTTCTCGTCAACCTGTTCAAGCTATCGGATCCCGAGGAAAACCGCGGCAACCAGGTCACGGCGCGCGAATTGCTGGATTCCGGCGCCAAGCGCCTGCAGGCGGGTTTGCAAGACCAGCCGGAAACCAAGGCCGCATTGCTATCCACCGTCGGAGCTGTTTACGACAGTCTCGGACAATACCGGGACGCCCTGCCGATATTGGACGAGTCGTTACAGCTTCAGGCCCAATCGCACGATGCATCGCACATCGAAACCTTGTTGGAACTCGGCCACGCGCGCATGTACATGGGGGACTTGCGCGGCGCAGAGCAGCCGCTGCAGGAAGCGCTGCATCTTGCGCAGACCGACTTCGGCGCAAAAAGCGTGGAATCGGGTCATTCCCTTTGGTCTCTCGGGATGCTTCGCTATCAGCAAGGTCAATATTCCCAAGCTAAGGACTTATTTATTCGGAGCCTGAACATTTTGCAGCAGAGCTCAGCGCCGCCGACCGACGTTTCCGTCGTGCTCGACGATCTGGCGACGATCTATACGCGCGAGCAGCAATGGGCCCTGGCGAAACAAACCTATGAAAGAGCCCTGGACATCGATCGACGCATACTCGGCGATGATCATCCCCGCGTTGCTCAACGCCTGGAGAACCTGGCAACCGTCGCGCAAAATATGGGAGAGCTGAAGCAGGCGGAAGCACTCTATCTCGATGCGCTGCGCCGTGAAGAGCATGCATACGGCGACAAGCACTTTGAAACGACTGTATTCAAGAGCAACTACGGTTTGTTGCTGCAACGAGAAGGGCGTCTCGCGGAAGCCGAGCCCTTGTTGCGCAGCGTCTTGGACATGAGGCTTTCACTCTTGGGACCGGACCATTACATGGTCGGCTACTCTCGCGTGAGCCTGGCGATGTTATTGCACGACAAAGGCGATTTGGCGGGCGCGGATAGCCAATTTCGCCAAGCGCTTGCCATCTACGACAAATCCCTTCCCGACAATCATCAATACCGGGCATCGTTACTCACGCATTTTGCGCGTTTGCTCGTTGACCGCGGCAAGATCGACGAAGCACTGGCAAAGAGCAACGAAGCGATAAGAATCTGGGCAGCGACGCTGCCGGCAACCAGCCCGCCATTGGCGCAAGCACACGCCATTCACGCCTACGCGCTGGAGCACGCTGGTAAATCGCCGGAAGCCGCAGTAGAACTTGACGCCGCAGTCCCTATTTTGCTGAAAGCGCGGGGTGCCGACGATCCCATGGTGCGCCGCGCGCAAGGCTGGCTGAAAGCAGCGCATCCGGACGCGGTGCAAACCGCAAGGACCGCGGCGACGGTGAACTGAACCGCGAGGCGGCCCTGCCTGGGCGCCGAATCAACCCCCCAGAAAAATCTTATAAGCCGGGTTGTCGGTTTCTTCCGTGTACGCGTACTGCAGCACATTGAGGTGCAATAAAAAATCGGTGCGGGTATCTACGGGCACCTGGATGCCGGCGAGCACGCGGCCGTAGTCCGACCCATGATTGCGGTAGTGGAACAAACTCACGTTCCAATTGGTGCCGATGGCCTGCAGAAACTTGAGCAGGGCCCCGGGGCGTTCGGGGAATTCGAACCGATACAGCCGTTCGTCGGCGAGGCCGCGCGCATGTCCGCCCACCATGTAGCGCACGTGCAGCTTGGCCATTTCGTTGTCGGTCATGTCGCGCACGGTGAACCCCGCGGCCGCGATCATGCCGAGCAATTCGTCGCGTTCGGATCTGCCGTTGTTGAGCGCCAGGCTCACGAACACCTGGGCGGCCTTCTGATCTGCATATCGGTAATTGAACTCCGTGACGCTGCGCTGTCCCAATATCTCGCAGAATCGCAGGAATGAACCCGGCACCTCCGGCAGCACCACGGCGAACAGCGCCTCGCGCTGCGCGCCGATATCGGCGCGCTCGGCGACGTAGCGCAGACGGTCGAAATTCATGTTGGCGCCGCCGTTGATGGCGATCAGCGTGCGCGCGGCGCAATTCTCGCGCGCCGCGTATTTCTTGATGCCGGCCACCGCCAGTGCGCCGGCCGGTTCGGCAATCGAACGCGTGTCCTGAAAGATGTCCTGGATGGCGGCGCAGATCTGATCCGTGGTTACCAGGATGATCTCGTCGACATACTGGCGCGCCAGGCGAAAGGTTTCCTCGCCGACGCGGCGCACGGCGACGCCGTCGGCGAACATGCCGACGCGCTCCAGCGTGACGCGCTTGCCGGCGCGCAACGATTCGAACATGCCGGCGGCATCTTCCGGCTCCACACCGATGATCTTGATCCTGGGATACAGGGACTTGACGTATGCGCCGATACCGGAAATCAGGCCACCGCCGCCAATCGGCACGAAGATGGCATCGATTTCGTCGCCGTGATGCTGGCGCAGGATTTCCATCGCGATGGTGCCCTGCCCGGCGATCACGTCCGGATCGTCGAAGGGATGCACGAATACCAGGCCGCGCTGGCGGGCCAGTTCCGTCGCATGTTCATAAGCCTGGTCGTAGTCATCGCCGTGCAGGATGATCTCGGCACCGAAATCCGCGACTGCCAGCAATTTGATCTCCGGCGTCGTCAACGGCATGACCACCACCGCCGGAATTCCCCGGGTGCGTGCGGCGAGCGCGACACCCTGCGCATGATTGCCGGCCGAGGCGCAGATGACGCCGCGCTGGGCGCTGATCGGCGACAATTGCGCGATCTTGTTGTATGCACCGCGAATTTTGAACGAAAACACCGGCTGCAGGTCTTCACGTTTGAACAAGACGCGATTGTTGAGACGGCGTGACAACCGCGGTGCGGGTTCCAGGGCCGTCTCGACGGCGACATCGTAGACTTTTGCCTTGAGGATCCGATCTACGTAATTTTCAGGATTTGACGGCATGTTGGAGCTCTACATTAGCCGAAGCGACCCTTGAGCGGTACGTCGGTCCATATTGTGAGACGATCCACAGCCTGGCTTGTGGCTTGACTGTAGGGCGGGGTTTATTCGGTAACATACGGGTATGCGCGTACTTAGAACATTGCTGTTGGGCTTGTTGTTGGTGTCGCCGGCGGCGTTCGCGCTGTCGGGAACTGCGGTGGCCACCGACAATGTGAAATCGCGATTGGTGAGCGAAGTCAATTCAATTGCTCCCGGCCAAGTGTTCTGGGTAGCCCTGGAACTGGGCATCCGCGACGGCTGGCACACCTATTGGCGCAACCCCGGCGACTCCGGCGAGGCGACGAAACTGAACTGGCAGCTGCCGCCGGGATTCGCGGCGGGAGACATTGTTTGGACCACGCCGCATCGATTCGAGCTTGCGCCACTCGTCAACTACGGCTACGCCAAGCAGGCCGTGCATCTGGTGCAGATCACCGCGCCTAAGGATTTGAAGGTCGGCGCGCCGGTTGCGCTCGCGGCCAAAGCCAGCTGGCTGGTCTGTTCCGATGTGTGTATCCCCGAAAGCGCGGATTTGCAGTTGACAGTCCCCACCAGTGCTGCAGCCGGCGGCATCGACCCGGCGGCAGCTTCGCTGTTCGCCTCAGCGCGCAGCGAGTTGCCGAGCGCGCAGCCGGCGGCGACCACGGCCCGGATTTCCGGCGATCAGCTGGTCATTACGCTGGGACCGGCGTGGGGCGCTGCGCTGTCCGCGATCAAGTCGCTGCAGTTCTTTCCCTATGATGAGGGCGGCATCGAGTACGCCGCGCCGCAGACCCTGACGCGCACCAAGGATGCGATCGAGCTATCGATGAAGGTCGGCTTTCAGCCGCCCAAAGCCGGCGCCATACGCGGCGTGCTGATCGCGACCGAGCAGAACGGCTCCGACTCGCAAGCCGTACCCATCGAAATCGCTGCGGATTTCTCCGGCGCCGGCGCCGCGCAACTCAAAGCCGGCCCGCGCTACGCACCGCTGACCCAGCCTAAGGCAATGCCGGCGACTTCCCTGCCGATCCTCATCCTGCTCGCCATCCTGGGGGGCATGATCCTGAACCTGATGCCCTGTGTGTTTCCGGTGCTGTCGATCAAGGCCATTGGTCTCGTCGAGCAGGCGAAAAAGCACCCCGCAGCCGTGCGCGCCAAGGGCATGGTATTTGCGGCGGGAGTGATCAGTTCGATGCTGTGTCTGGCAGCCGCGCTCCTCATCCTGCGCGCCGGCGGCGAAGAAGTCGGTTGGGGCTTTCAATTGCAGTCGCCGCTGTTCGTCACTCTCATGGTGTACCTCTTGTTCGCGGTGGGCCTGAATCTCTCGGGTGTCTTCGAGATCGGCGGCGGACTTGCAGGCGTAGGCGACGGCCTTACTCAGGGCGACGGCTACCGCGCCTCGTTCTTCACCGGGGTGCTGACGACTCTGGTGGCGACGCCGTGTACGGCGCCGTTCATGGCTGCCGCGGTCGGCGCCGCCCTCACGCAGTCGGCTTGGGTAGCGCTGTGCATTTTTGTAGCGCTTGGATTTGGCCTCTCCCTGCCGTACCTGCTGTTGTCCTTCGCCCCCTGGCTGCGCCGTGCGCTGCCTAAGCCCGGCGCGTGGATGGATACATTGAAGCAGGTCTTTGCCTTTCCGATATATGCGTCCGCAGCGTGGCTGCTGTGGGTACTCGCGCAGCAAACATCATCCTTCGGTTTTGGCGCTGCATTGGCGGGGACCATCCTCATTGCCCTGGCGGCGTGGGCGTATCAGAAATCCCATTCCAGTGCCGGCGGCGGCAAGGTCACGGTGCTCGTCACCGCGGCGATAGCGTTGCTGATCGCCGTTATTCTGCCGGTGCGTTTTGCCGACGTTGCAGCGGCTGCCACCGGCGCTGCGGCAAAAGCCGAAGACGGCGAGCAGTGGCAACCTTACAGCGCGGCGCGAGTCGCGGAATTGAATGCGGCCGGCCGGCCGCTGTTGGTCAATTTCACCGCGAGCTGGTGTCTGACCTGTCTCGTCAACGAACGCAATGCGTTCTCGGATGCCGCCGTGCAAGAAATCTTTCGTGACAAGCAAGTGACGTTGATGAAGGGGGACTGGACCAATCGGGACCCCGCCATCACGCAGGCCTTGGCCGCCTTTGGACGTGCCGGCGTTCCGTTGTACGTGGTGTACAACGGCAGGCGCGGATCCTCTGAGCCGCAGGTTTTGCCGCAAATTCTCACCGCCGGCGTCGTGCGCAGTGCGTTTGCGGACGCGCCCGGTCCATGACGCGGCGAGCTTGAACGCTCGCCGTGGATAACCTTACGACTGTTTCGGTAATCGATTTCCGCCGCCATGGCATGGTGCTGCAATGGCATGCGCTCGGCGGTACCTGGACCGCCTGCGACTCGCCGCCGGCGCTGGTCCACGGCATTGCGCTGATCCGCCCGGCCGGACCCAATATCTGTGTTTACGGGCACGGCGGACGCTTGCGCTTCCAAGTCGGTCCAAATCAATACGCGCTGTCGGAGAATTCGCCGCGCATAACCTGCACCCGCGGGCTGGCGAGCTTTGGATTCCGCAGGCGCTTTACCGTTCAATCGAGCACCGGCGGTGTGCTCTTCAGCTATTCCTATTGGACCAATCAAGGCCGGGATTTCTATCGCTGGCTGGCGGACAAGGCCGAGGACCCTGACTGGCGCACAGCCGCCGGCAGGCAATGGTCGGAAGGCGTTGCTTCGGCGGCGCTGCGGCCGGCGTAGCCTAAGAAATTCACCGTGGCAGGAGCGCTGCGAGTTCAGGCGCGCTGAGATGGCGCCACCGGCCGGATTTCAAGTCTCCCAAATGGATGTTCATGATGCGCACGCGCTGCAGCCGCTGCGCTTTGTAACCGAGCGCCGAACACATGCGGCGGATCTGCCGGTTCAGTCCCTGCGTGAGAACGATGCGAAACGCGCAGGCGTTGATGCGCTCGACTCTGGCGGGCTTGGTTTTTTCGCCCATGATTTTTACACCGCTCGCCATCATGCGCAGCGCTAGATCCGTGATCGGACGATCCACCCAGACCACGTATTCCTTTTCGTGATTGTTTTCCGAGCGCAGGATTTCGTTGACGATGTCGCCGTTGTTCGTCAGCAGAATCAATCCTTCGGAATCCCGGTCCAACCGGCCGACCGGAAAAATCCGTTCCGGGAATCGCACATGGTCAACGATGTTGTCTTTGATGTGCGTTTCGGTGGTGCAAATGATTCCGACCGGTTTATTCAGGGCGATGTAGATCTGCTTTTTTTTGGTACCCACGGCCAAGCCGTCGATAAGAACTTCATCGCCGTCGGCCACTTGTGTGCCGAGCGCCGCCTTCTGGCCATTGCAGGTCACACGGCCTGCTTCGATCCACTTGTCCGCCTCGCGCCGCGAGCACACACCGGTTTCGCTGATGAACTTATTGAGCCGCAACGCGTCCCCTACGGGCGGCCGCTCAAGAAAGCGCCGATTTGTTTGGCCAAGGCCTTGGGTTCGGCATCGAATGGATCGCCGGCGTAGTGGGCGATATCTTCGAACCTTGCGTTCGGCATCACCGCTTTGAGTTTGGCGAGGGCATCGGAAGATTCGAGCCGCGTGCGCATCGCCAGAATCGGCGCCGCGACCTGCGGCAGCCGATCGGCGGCCGGGGTCCCGATCAATACCAAACGCCGTACCAGTTCCGGCCGCGCCGCGGCGAGGCCCAGCGCAATCGCCGCCCCAGTTTGAATACCCAACAGGTCGATCTGGCGCAGGCGCAAATCACCGGCAAGATCGGAAATTGCGATGGCCGCATCGGCCACAGTCGAGGCTTGCGAGGGATCCGATTCTCCGCATCCCGGCAAATCAGGCGCGTATACCGAGCGCACATCCGCGATTTCAGGCAAGAATCGAGCGAAGACGCGGCTCGAACTTTGCTCGGCGTGCAGACAGAACAGCGTCACCTGCTCGTCGAAGCCGCCGGTGGCGGGGAATGCGGTACGCACATGCAGCTGCCCGAATTTGAGGTCGAAATAAGCGCGCCGAGTGCGCACCGCTCCAACCGGCGAAGGCGACAGCTTTGCGGGCTTGACCAAGGGATGAGATCTCCTTAAGGCTTTTCCTTGATCTTAAGGATCACCGAACTCAATGA
>Ga0210398_10005982_pt1 | contig 11272 bp, 9 predicted proteins | sample IncBWC4OmetaG_FD_161047 | JGI IMG/M metagenome (GOLD analysis project Ga0210398, IMG submission 161047) | Forest soil microbial communities from Barre Woods Harvard Forest LTER site, Petersham, Massachusetts, United States - Inc-BW-C-4-O | ecosystem: Environmental > Terrestrial > Soil >... | reverse complement strand
AGCGGCTGCATAAGACAGTCGTTTTTGTGACGCACGATCTGCGCGAGGCTCTACGGCTGGGATCGCGGATTGCGCTGATGGAGGCGGGGCGACTGGTCACGGTGGCCGAGCCGCACGAGTTCTTGAGGTCGACCAATCCGTTAGCTTCAGCATACGTCAGGGCTTTCGGCGATGGGCTGGAGTCGGCGGCCAATCGAGGCGCATCATGAACGTCCTTCGATTTATCTGGCAGGACCATGATGAGGTTCTGAAACTCACCCTGGAACATCTCCGGCTGGTTGGCTTTTCCACACTGTTCGCGATGCTGATCGGGATCCCTCTGGGAATGGCGATCGCTCACCGGCCGCGATTTAACAAACCGGTGTTGGCGAGCGCCAATATTATTCAGACGATTCCGGGTCTTGCGCTTTTTGGATTTCTGCTGCCCGTGCCCTGGCTCGGGGAACGGGTCGACCGGTTGGCGATTCTGGCGCTTACTCTCTATGCGCTTCTGCCCATTATCCGGAATACGTATACCGGAATTCGGGGAGTGGATCCTGCTGTAGTGGAAGCGGGGCGAGGAATGGGGCTGACGGAATCCCAACTCTTATTTCAGGTTGAGTTGCCGCTGGCGTTGAGCGTGATTCTTTCGGGAGTGCGCGTGGCGGTTGTGATTTCAGTTGGGCTAGCGACGATTGCGGCGGCGATTGGCGCCGGCGGTTTGGGAGAGTTCATCTATCGAGGATTAGACATGGTCGACGACCGGGTCATGCTGGCCGGAGCGATCCCTGCTGCAGTCCTAGCTCTGGTGGCCGATTTTGGCGTGGGATGGCTGGAGAGGCGCTTACAACCACGATGACGCGCCGTTGGAGTCTTTACGTTGCAGTTCTGGCGGCGCTACTCCTGCCGGCTTGTTCGTCGTCGCATTCTGATCGCATCGTCGTGGGCTCTAAGAATTTCACCGAATCTTTTATTTTGGGGGAACTCATTGCGCAACAGGTTGAAGGCCATACCCATCTGCAAGTCGAGCGGCGTTTCTACTTAGCTGGAAGCTATATTTGTCAGCAGGCGATTCTGGCGGGGCGAATCGATGTGTATCCGGAATATACAGGCACAGCGCTGACCGCGATTCTCAAAGCGAGCGCGAGCGGTGATAAGCGGGATGTGTACGAGCGGGTGAAGAAGGAATATGAACGGCGCTTCGGGCTGACGCTCACGCCAGCTTTCGGCTTTAACGATACGTTTGCGATGGAAATTCGGGGAGAGGACGCGCGGCGGCTGAATATCAAGACACTTTCGGAGGCGGTTCCGTTCGCTCCGCAGTGGCACGCCGGATTCGGTTACGAGTTCATGGAGCGGCCGGATGGATATCGAGGGCTGGCGGCAGCGTACGGGCTGCGATTTGCGGAGCAGCCTCGCATCATGGATTTGGGGCTGCTGGCGCGGGCGCTCAAGGATCATCAGATCGACTTGGCCGCTGGAAATGCCACCGACGGGCTGATCCCGGCTCTGGATCTGTTTGTGCTGGAAGACGACCGGCATTATTTTCCTCCGTATGAAGCGGTGCCGGTGATACGGCAGCAGGCGCTGCAGCAGCATCCGGAGATTGGGCAAGCGCTGGCGGAGTTGGCGGGGAAGATTTCTGACGAAGAGATGCAGCGCATGAATTATGCGGTCGCTGGACAGCACCGGGACGCGAAGGATGTAGTCCGCGAATTCTTGAAGAGTAAAGGACTCGTGCAGTGAGGCAGCGGGGCAAAGATCAAAAAGATCAAATTGTCAGCGATCCCCGCAGCGTGAGTACTGCGTGGCCTTTAAGCATGACTCGATCTCTCACCACTTCACACCAGAGTTCGCCGCCGCGTTCCGATAGTTGCCGAGCCTGCAACCGCGATTTGCCGAGGCGGCCTGCCCAGTAGGGTGCGAGAGCGCAGTGGACCGAGCCTGTAACTGGATCTTCCGGCATGCCATAGCTGGGCTTGAAGTAGCGCGACACGAAATCTGCCGTTTCTCCGGGGGCGCTGATCGCCGCGACAAAGGGATAGAGCTGTTCCATGAGCGCGAAATCGGGTCGCGACGTTCGGATTGCACTTTCGTGGTCGTAGACGGCAATGTAGGTTTCGTTTACTTCAAGGACGCTGGAAGGACTTGGTGCGCCAAGGGCGCGGAGCAGGGTGTTTGGCGGGTTGGCGCAGGTTTTCGCGAACATGGCGGGAAAATCCATGGAGAAAGTTTCGAAATTCTCTCGTTCCTTGCGGACGGTGAGAGTTCCACTGTGGCGGGTTTCGAAGTGCACGGTGCCGAGTTCTGGCTCGAGTAGGGAGAGCAGCACATAAGCCGATGCGAGGGTTGCATGGCCGCACAGTTTTACCTCGCCCCGGGGCGTAAACCAGCGCAGATCATAGTGGCCAGAATGATCGCCGCCATCACGGCCGTGCTGGGACACGAAAAAGGCGGTTTCAGAAAGATTATTTTCTGCGGCGACCTTGCGCAATGTCGTGTCATCTAACCAGCAGTCCAGAGGGCAGACCGCAGCCGGGTTTCCGGCGAACGGCTTGCTGGCGAATGCATCAACGTGAAAGAGCGGGATGCGCATGCATTGATTCTAATCAGCTTCGTGACGGACTTGTTGTTAGGCCGCGAGTATTGTGAACGTGCTTGCTGGGCATTGTGAGCGGTGATAGTCTCGCAGGCCTTGTCGTGGGGCAGGACCGGTGTAGGGCGCTACGCAACCGGGTTCCGCGGGATCATGCGAAGAGGATGCGCCTTCAGCTTCGCGGTCTGAGATAGATCTCCGCTGCTTCGTCTAAAGCTTGCAGCACGAAAATTGTAGACCAAACTTGTAGGACCAGGAGTGCCTAATGAGCGCTGCGCAAGCGGATGTTGCGATTCGAGGAGAGAGCGCCCGAGGCCGCTTACTGGCGCGCGTGGCCGACGCCCGGCGGCGAAGTGACGCGTTGTTTCAGGCGGTGCGGGCCGACTCGATCTACGAACGTCCTATTCCAGAACGTCACCGCATCATTTTTTATTTAGGGCATCTGGAGGCGTTTGACTGGAACTTACTGCACGAGCACGTTCTGGGACTGAAGAGTTTTCATCCTGAATTTGACCGGCTGTTTGCATTCGGCATTGACCCCGTGGGTGGAGGATTGCCCACAGACCAACCTTCTGACTGGCCCGCGCTCGAGACGGTGCAAGGCTACGTGAGCAGAATTCGCGCATCGCTGGACGAGAAACTGGAGAGCGGGAGTCTTGACGGGCTAAATCGATCAGGCCAGGTTTTTCCGCTTGATGCTTTGCTCAACGTGGCGATTGAGCATCGGCTGATGCATGTGGAGACGCTGGCTTACATGCTGCACCAGTTGCCGATCAGCGGAAAGATTCCGCAGAGAGATCCGCTCGAAATGGTCACTCCGCCCGTAACGCAGAGCATGATCGAAATTCCGGCGGGCTCCGCGACGCTTGGGCTGTCGCGGGCAGACGAGGCTTTTGGTTGGGACAATGAGTACGAGATTCATGCGGCGCGGGTACCGGCTTTTGAGATTGGTTCCTACGAGGTGACGAACGGGCAATTTCTCGACTTCATAGCTGCGGGCGGCTACGAAACGCGCGCGTTCTGGAGCGACGATGACTGGAAGTGGAAGGACGCGCATGCGATTTCTCATCCGGTGTTTTGGACGAGAGGGCGGGGCGGATGGAGCTACCGCACGATGTTTGAGGAAATTGTGTTGCCCTTGAAGTGGCCGGTCTATGTCAGTCATGCCGAAGCGATGGCGTATGCGCGCTGGGCTGGGAAGTCACTGCCGACCGAGGCAGAGTGGCAACGCGCGGCCTACGGGACGCTGGACGGGAGCGAAAGGAAATATCCGTGGGGCGATCAGGAACCCAATGCGAAGTCTGGCAACTTTGATTTCAGCCGTTGGAATCCGACGCCGGTGAATGCTTTCCCGGCGGGGCAGAGTGCTTTCGGCGTTCACGACATGTTGGGCAACGGATGGGAATGGACGTCCAGTATTTTCGCGCCATTTGCGGGATTCAAGCCTTTTCCGTTTTATCGTGGGTACTCAGCGGATTTTTTTGATGGCAAACATTTTGTCATGAAGGGCGGTTCACCGCGCACCGCTGCATGTATGCTGCGGCCCACGTTTCGCAACTGGTTTCAGCCGCATTACCAGTACGTGTATGCGGGATTTCGCTGCGTGAATCGTTAATTCCCGAATCGCTGATTAAGTTGATCCAGACTAAGTGGATCGAGAGATTGAGAAAATCACGTCGAAGGAGTTTGCCAATGCTCGTTCATGCAATGCCCAGCAATGCGACCTACGAATTTGCCGCCGACGTTCGCGCCGGGCTGATGCGGACGGGACAGAAAGAACTGCCCTCGAAATATCTGTATGACACGGTTGGTTCGGCGCTGTTTGAGGTGATCAGCCACCTACCGGAGTACGGACTCACGCGGGCCGACGAGCGCTTGCTGCGGCGTCATGCGGATGAAATCGTGGACCGGATTGCCGGGCCGGTGGCCGTGGCGGAACTGGGCAGCGGCAGCGGAAGAAAGACGCGTTGGCTGCTGGAGGCGTTTTGCCGGCGCCAGCACACGTCTTATTATCCGGTGGAAATATCGCATTCGGCCCTCGTGATGTGCGAACGCGAACTGAGCGATATTGACGCGATCAGCATTGTGGGTTTCGAGCGTGAATACCTGGATGGGTTGCTGGAGGTCGCCGCATATCGCAAGAGTGGTCAGCGGCTGTTTGTGCTGTTTTTGGGTAGCACGATTGGCAACTTCGATCGACCCGCGGGTGGGAAGTTCCTGGCCGAAGTACGGCGCATTCTTGAGCCGGGCGACTCTTTGCTGCTGGGGACGGACCTGGAAAAATCGAGCGCGCAACTGCTGCGCGCCTACGATGATGAACTGGGAGTGACGGCTGCGTTTAATCTGAATTTGCTTGTGCGCGTGAATCGCGAACTCGAGGCCGACTTTGACTTAAGCCAGTTCGCGCATGTGGCGAGGATCAACCACGAAACGCGGAGCGTAGAGATGCACTTGCAGTCGAAGCGGCGGCAAAAGGTCAGCATTCCGGCGGCGGAAGTCGTGGTCGAGTTCCTTGAGGGCGAGACGATATGGACGGAGAGCAGCCACAAGTACTCGATGCGGGAGATTCTAGAAACGGCGGGCCACGCCGGCTTCCGCTGCGAAAGGCAATGGATCGACGAGGAATGGCCGTTTGCCGAGAACCTTCTGATTGCGGAGTGATGCGCGAGTCTCGCGCTCGCGTCTTCAGGAGGCTCGCGGCTTGCGCCACGCGCGCAGATTGATCGTGCTCATGACCAGGCAAAATACATTGGCAGGAATAAAGCCCATTTGTGCAGTTTGGAATCCGATGACGCACACGATGACGCTATTCACGGCAGCTAACGCCCAACCTTCCCAGCAACGCCGCCCTACCAGAATGGTGGATGCGATGGTTAACACGCAAGAAAGATAATCGAGCCGAAGCACGGATAAGACCTCCACAGATATTTTCGGCGAAAGATGGGGCTCTTGACTGTGGTTGTGCCCTTTCGTTACATGACTTAGGTCACTGGACTCGAAATTGACATATCTCTGGAGGAACCGATGGCTGCAAAATGCACGCATTTGAACGAGATCAAATTCACTACGACGGACATTCATGTTTGCGGGGAATGCGTAAAAATGGGAGACACGTGGGTGCACCTGCGCATGTGTCTGATTTGCGGGCATGTGGGCTGTTGTGACTCGTCGAAGAATAAACACGCCACTAAACATTTCCACAAAACGAAACACCCGTTGATACGCTCGATTGAGCCGGGAGAGTCGTGGATCTGGTGTTATGTCGACGAAATCGAAGCCGGCGAAATCGGGGCTTGATCGGCGATGCAGGGTGATACTGCAACCGAAAGACGGTTTCTGTATCTAAACACTCTATTCGGGGCCGGATTTTTCGGCCCGCGAGTTCCATCTCGTGCGTTCCAGAAATATAATTTCAGAGCGAGATTCGAGAGAACATGGCAAAGCCGATTTTGCTGACGGTGGATGACGATCCCGATGTTTTGCGGGAGATAGAGCGCGATTTGCGTTCGCAGTATGGCGCGGAGTATCGCGTGGTCAGCAGCGACTCGCCGGAAGGTGCGCTGGGCCTGCTGAAAGCGCTGAAGCTGCGCAACGACGGCGTCGCGCTGTTCCTGGTGGATCAGCGCATGCCGCACATGGATGGGGTTACGTTTCTGCAGGAAGCGCGGCAGATTTTTCCCGAGGCGAAGCGGACTCTGCTGACCGCTTATGCCGATACCAATGCGGCGATCAGCGCGATCAATCAGGCCAGCCTCGACTATTTTTTCATGAAGCCGTGGGACCCTCCCAGTGAGCATCTTTACCCACAATTGGACGATCTGCTCGATGATTGGCAGGCTTCCTACCGTCCCGCGTTCCAAGGGATTCGGGTTTTGGGCACGCGGTGGTCTCCGAAATGCTACGAACTGCGGGATTTTTTGGCGCGCAGCCACGTTCCTTATCAGTGGATCGATGTGGAGGGCTCGGCCAATGATCCGGAGACCAAGCGGTTGTGCGAAGCTCTAGGGCCGGATGCGGCTGAGCTTCCGGTCGTCTTGTTTACGGATGGAACGAAGTTGCTGAAGGGCGCGCCCGCCGAAGTCGCGCAGAAGGTGGGGTTCCGCACGCACGCGGAGACCAGCTTTTACGACTTGGCCATTGTGGGCGGAGGGCCGGCGGGACTGGCGGCTGCGGTATACGGCGCTTCTGAGGGACTGCATACGGTCATCGTGGAGCGGGAAGCTCCCGGCGGCCAGGCGGGAATGAGTTCGCGAATTGAAAACTACCTGGGATTTCCCAGCGGGCTCAGCGGAGGTGACTTGGCGCGCCGTGCCGTGGTGCAGGCGAAACGGTTCGGAGTGGAAATTCTGGCGCCACAGGAAGCGGTTGGCGTGCGGACGGAGGGCCCTTACCGGATCATCAAGTTGGCCGACGGCAACGAGATTTCCTGTCACGCGTTGATGATTGCGAGCGGGGTGCAGTGGCGAAGATTGGAAGCGCCCGGGATTGACCAGTTCCAGGGCGCGGGCGTTTACTATGGCGGCGGAGCCACTGAAGCACTCTCCTGCAAGGGAGAAATTGTTTACGTTGTGGGTGGTGCGAACTCTGCGGGCCAGGCGGCCATGAATTTTGCGAAATACGCGGACCGCGTGGTGATGCTGGTTCGTGGAGACTCGCTGGCCAGCACGATGTCGCAATATTTGATCGACCAGATAAAAGAGACACCGAATATTCAGCTGTGGACTCACGCCAGTGTCGCCGAGGTGCATGGCGACACGCACCTGGAGGAAGTTTCGGTGCTGTGCACGGACACGAATAAAGTGGAGCGAGTGCCGGCTAATGCGATGTTCATTTTTATCGGGGCGTTGCCGCAAACCGACTGGCTAGCGGGCACTGTCGAGCGCGACGAACGTGGATTTCTATTGACGGGTCCGGATGCGATGGAGGGCGGACAGCATCCGAAAGGTTGGGCGATCGAGCGCGATCCTTTTCTTCTGGAGACGAGTGTGCCGGGCATTTTTGCGGTGGGCGACGTGCGACATGGTTCGGTCAAACGCGTGGCCTCTGGAGTGGGCGAGGGCTCGGTTGCTGTGCAGTTCATCCATCAATATTTGAGCAAGGTATAAATGAGCGAAGCATCGGAGCTGCTGCGTCGCGTTCCAGTGTTTGAAGGGTTGCCGGAGGACCAGATCACGTGGTTTCTCAGTCAATCGAAAGAACTGCATCTGAAGGCGGGCGAGTTCTACGCGCGCCAAGGCGACCCTGCGGATGCGATGTTCGTGATTCTTGAGGGTCACCTGGAAGGGCGTGGCGAAATTAGCGGTGAAACCGTCACCTTCGACCTGGAGCCGGGTGACGTTACTGGAGTGCTGCCTTTTTCGAGGATGAAGCAGTTCACGGTGAGTGGGCGTGCCGAGTCGGACAGCTACGCCCTGCGATTTTCTGCCTCGCAGTTCCCCGAACTCATACAGAAAATGCCGGAACTGACCCAGCGTCTGGTGGGCCTGATGTCGGACCGGATCCGCGAAGTCACTCGTATGGAGCAGCAACGTGATCGGCTGGCCGGGCTGGGTAAACTCTCGGCGGGTCTGGCGCACGAGCTCAATAATCCCGCGTCGGCCGCGAAACGGGCGACCAGCCAGCTGCGCACCATTCTGAAGCGCGTACGCGACGCCAGCCTTGAACTGGGCAGGCGAGATTTAACCGCGGCACAGAAAGCGGAAATTGAAAAGCTGGAGGGATCGCTGGTGCAAACGGACGGGCCTCCGCCGGACGCACTCGCGGCCAGCGATCTTGAGGATCAGCTCGACTCCCTGCTTCGCAGTCACGGTCAGAACGACTTGTGGCAGCTTGCGGCCGACCTGGCGCGCAGGAATTTCAAGCCGGAATTGCTGGAACAACTGTTCGCCTCGCTCGATGCGGGTACTGCGCGGGCGGCGCTGTTGAGGATTTCGTCGTCGGTGGAGATATTCGACTTATTGAACCAGATTGAAAGCAGCGCAACCCGAATCTCCGATCTGGTGGCCGCGATCAAGGAATACACGTTCATGGACCAGTCGCCGGTGCAGAACGTGGACATCGTAAAGACGCTTGAGACCACGCTGACTATCCTGAATCACAAGCTGAAGCACGGCGTGACGGTGCAGCGCGATTATCAGAAAATTCCGTTGCTGGTAAATTCTTTCGGGAGCGAGCTGAATCAGGTGTGGACGAACCTCATCGACAACGCGATTGACGCGATGGGCGGTAAGGGCGAGCTGCGCGTACGAACGTATCGCGAGGACGATTGCGTGGTGGTGGAAATTGCCGACAATGGGCCGGGAATTTCGCCGGAGGTTGAGCCCCATATTTTTGAACCGTTCTTTACTACTAAAGGCGTGGGCGAGGGAACTGGGCTCGGACTCGACACGGTGCAGCGAATTGTAAGAAAACATCGCGGCAACATTCAGGTTCGTTCCAAGCCAGGGGATACGCGGTTTCAAGTGTGGCTGCCGTTGGCTACGGCTCCAGCCTAGCTAGCATGGACGTATACCTGATCGACGGGACGTATGAATTGTTCCGGCATTTTTTTGCGGTGCCCTCTGCGAAAGATTTGAATGGTCAGGAGATTGGCGCTGTACGCGGCGTTCTTACCTCTGTTTTGTCGATGATTGAGCGCGATGCGACTCACCTCGGAGTTGCAACCGACCATGTGGTCGAGTCGTTTCGCAACGACTTATATCCCGGGTATAAAACCAGCGAAGGCGTGGACGCAGAGTTGCTCTCGCAGTTTCCGATTGTTGAGGAAGCGCTGGAGGCGATGGGCGTGGTGGTGTGGCCCATGGTCGAGTTCGAGGCGGATGACGCGCTCGCCTCGGCTGCCGCAAAGGCTGCGCAGGATGGCAAGGTCGGGAAAGTCTTCATCTGCACGCCGGACAAGGATCTCAGCCAGTGCGTAGTGGGGACGCGAGTAGTTCAGTTGGACCGCAGGCAGAACATTGTGCGCGATGAGGCTGGCGTGGTTGAGAAGTTTGGCGTGGGCCCGCAATCGATTCCGGATTATCTGGCGGTGGTTGGCGATAGTGCCGATGGCTTTCCGGGCGTGACTGGATGGGGACAAAAAGGGGCGGCTTCGGTCTTATCTCATTATCCGCATCTTGAGGATGTTCCGAAGGACTGGCGGGAATGGCATCCGTCGATTCGCAAGGCTCGCGCGCTGTCGGAATCGTTATTCAGTGCGTGGAATGATGCCCTGCTGTTCCGCAGGCTGGCAACTCTGCGATTCGATGCGCCGGTCCTCGATACGGCTGAGGAGCTTCGCTGGCGCGGGCCGCGCCCGGGGTTTGATGAATACTGCCGGCGCATCAAGGCCCCTGATCTGCTGCGTCGGGCCACAGTCGCAGCGAACAGATCATCTACTTGAGCGGGCGGCTGGTCCCGGATGTCACCACGGACTTGCGGGAATGACCACTCTGCTGAAGCAACTTGGCCACCAAAGCCGTCCAACCTGTCTGATGGCTCGCTCCGAGGCCCTGGCCCGTGTCGCCGTTGAAATATTCGTAGAAGAGAATCAGATCGCTCCAGTTGGGATCGGTGCGAAATTGAGGCGCGGTCCCGTTGACCGGGCGGTTGCCTTCCGCGTCCCGCAGGAAAATTCCTGTCAAGCGATGCGAGATTTCCGCGGCCACTTCGGAAAGAGTGAGCATTTTGCCGGAGCGCGAAGGAAATTCCACTTTGAGGCTGTCGCCGAAATAGTGATAAAACTTCTGCAGTGACTCGATTAACAGATAATTTAGCGGAAACCAGACCGGTCCGCGCCAATTCGAATTGCCGCCGAACAAGCCGGTCGTAGATTCGCCGGGCTCGTAGTCTACGCGATGCTCCTTGCCGTCAAAGGAAATCACGAACGGATGATCGCGGTGGTAGAGCGAGAGGGCGCGAACGCCGTGAGGCGAGAGGAATTCCTGTTCGTCGAGCATGATCTGCAGCATGCGCTGGAGCTGGCCGGCGTCGACGATCGAGAGCAGGCGTCTTTCGGCCAGTCCCGACGTGCGCATGGATGCTACATTCGCCGTCAGGTCGGGCCGGTTTTCGATGAACCACTCCATGCGGCGCTTGAAGCCGGGGAGTCGGTCGAGCAGTCCGGGCTCCAATGTCTCGACAGCGAACAGGGGGATCAGACCGACCATGGAGCGAGTCTTGACCGGGAAACAGCTGCCGTCGGGGAACTTGATTACGTCGTAGAAAAAGCCGTCTTCGCCGTCCCAGAGGCCCTGGCCGTCGTGGCCGAGATGATTCATGGCATAGGCGATGTAAATGAAATGTTCCCAGAATTTGCTGGCGACGTCTTCGTAGGCGGGATCCTGCATGGCGAGTTCCATGGCGATGGCCAGCAGGTTCAGCGTGTACATTGCCATCCAACTGGTGCCGTCGGATTGTTCGATGTGTCCGCCAGTCGGCAGTGGATCGCTGCGGTTGAATACTCCAATGTTGTCGAGACCGAGGAAGCCGCCCTGAAAAATGTTCATGCCCTCGGCGTCTTTGCGATTGACCCACCAGGTGAAATTCAACAGCAGTTTGTGGAACACGCGCACCAGAAATGCGCGGTCGCCGCGGCCGTGGCGCTTTTTATCGATCTTGTAGACGCGCCACGCCGCCCAGGCATGTACGGGAGGATTCACATCTCCCAGGGCCCATTCGTAAGCGGGGAACTGACCGTTGGGATGCATGTACCACTCA
>Ga0210398_10005980_pt1 | contig 11273 bp, 10 predicted proteins | sample IncBWC4OmetaG_FD_161047 | JGI IMG/M metagenome (GOLD analysis project Ga0210398, IMG submission 161047) | Forest soil microbial communities from Barre Woods Harvard Forest LTER site, Petersham, Massachusetts, United States - Inc-BW-C-4-O | ecosystem: Environmental > Terrestrial > Soil >... | reverse complement strand
CGAACGCTCCATTGCACCTTTTTATACGTTTGCCGCGGGAAAGGAAAGCTGGGGCTAAAATGCTGTTATGGAACGCAAGATCTTCTGGCTTTGCTTCGCCGTGCTCGGAATACTTGCCGACATCGTTCTGCCGATCTGGTGGGCACTGGCCGCCACCATCCCGATCGTTTATGTGAGCTGGTGGGTAGCTTACCGTAGCGACTGGTTCTGAGGGGACGAGACGGTGTCGTTCACGCGCTTATTCAAAAACGATACGAGTATGGCCAACGCTGCGAAGAATGAAACGACACTGAGCAATGTTTGCATGACATGAGTTGCGCTGTCGATTCTTGGCAGCAAGGCACGAACCGGGCCAAGCATAATGCTCCCAATGAAACCGACCAATACGAGCTTTTCCTCTTTACGGAGCGGGCTCGACGCGAACGCAAACCCCATCCAGTAAATAGCACCCCAGAACGCTATGTTAATGATCACAACTGCCCAGGTTGGAAGCAATCCGGAGAATTGCCATTTCCACCCAGTAAGACCGCCGCCTCTCATCTGTGAATGCAGGGCGAGGGCAAGCACCCAACCAGTAAACGCCACAGACACAAATGCTCGGAAGCGAGTCGTAACCAGCGAGAACGATGTGGACATACGTTCTATCGATCTCGACGCTGCCGACAGGCGAGATTGCGCTGCCTGACGAATCGCAGCGCCGGCCGAGTACGACAACCCGCCGACGAACATCGGAGTCAGAAACAGCTTGTCTCCGCAGCGAATTGCGAAGGTCGCCTCACGGAAGTCCTGTATCTGACAATTCGCAGTGAAGAAGTGCTCGACAATTCCTGAATGGAAAAGCACGCTTCCTGTGGCCCTCCAGCTCAGGATGCGAGCGATAAAACCTACGGTGGACGGTATCCAAACCCACAGCGCCGGCTTGCTCGTTGGCGCACCACAGACGAAGTAAGAAAGGCACAAACCTGCCACAACAGTCGCCGAAAGGATGTGGTCCGAATAAAATTGTTGTGGATTGGCGGAGTGAATAAGAGCAACGATCGAATACGCCGATGATGACAGGAATATAGTGAGCATCGGAATCGCAAACGTTGCGACGGCTAGATGGACTGCGTATGTGAAAATCCGTTTCGTCATCGCGTAGGATCTCGATCCCAGGCAAGCTCATTCTCTCCAACTATCATCGGTAATCCAAGTCAATTCCGTAGCAGCTTGTCCGCCGTAATGCAGGTAGAATTGTGCACCACGGGAGAGCCTCGTGACACAGTCCGTACAAGTATTTGGAACCGATGTCAAAGACCGCTTGCTCCTTGTGGCCGACATCGCCGGAACACTGGTGTTCGCGGTGGAAGGCGCCCTGGCCGCCGTCAACGGAAATCTTGACCTCATCGGAATCATGGTTCTGGCCTTCTGCACGGCTTTGGGAGGGGGCATCGTTCGGGATATTTTGCTCGGGGCGCTTCCGCCTGCGGCGTTGCGGGATTGGCGTTATCCGACCGTAGCCTTCACCGGTGCGGCACTGGTTTTCTTCCTGCATGCCTACGTGCGAGCCATTCCTGTCCCGGCGCTTCAGACCTTGGACGCCGCGGGTCTCGCGATATTCGCTGTTGCGGGCACGCAGAAAGCCATGCTGCACAAGATGAATCCGCTGGTCGCGGTCATGTTGGGGACGATCACCGGCGTAGGCGGAGGAACTATCCGGGACGTTCTTCTCAATCAAGTCCCCAATGTCTTGCGGTTCGAAGTCTACGCAACTGCGGCGCTTGTCGGCTCAGCCTGCATGATCGCCGCAAACAGGCTGCGCTTCCCTTCGAACGTAGCCGCCGGTGTTGGCGGCACCACGTGTTTCCTGGTCCGAATCATCAGTATTTGGCAACACTGGAATCTGCCAAGGGTGGCGGGACAGTAGTGCCCCCGGACTCGATGAGATCCGCAGGGTGATTCTCAGCGATCCGTGCCAAAGCCGTGGCCTCTAGTAGGAGCGGCTTCTCGCCCTCCGGACGCGTCTTCCAGCAGCAATGCACCCATAGCCCTGATGGTCTGGCTAACTGCACGCCCACGGTGCTTCGGAAGTCGGGGTCAGGACGAAGCCGTGGCTCTCGCCATTTATATTGCCCTGGCCCGTGATCTGTCCATGATCGTTAATCCCGTTTGCGCTGCCGAGCACCCAGCCAGAATTGCTGGGAATCAGATCGTTCAAATCTTGCATGCCCTCGGACTCGCTCCAAATAAAAGCTCGGTACCCAGACCAACCCACGACTTGGCCGAGATTGTTGATGGCAAATGCGCTGCTCCAAACTTGCCCCGGCAATACCCCCAAATCCACCACTTTGCCATCATAAGTCCAGAGAACAGCGTAGTTGTTGTCGTACCCGGCACTGGAACCACCGACGATCTGGCCCTGGTCGTTGATGCCGTTCGCGGAGGATGAATATCCATCCGGCAGAGCCGGCAGAGCGTGCATACCGGTGGACTTGGTCCACACAAAACCATAGGTGTTCCCGTCGGCCACGTCGGAAGAACCCACGACTTCATTTCTCTTGTTGATCCCAAATGCCTGGCTGTTAGATCCTCCCGGCAACGTACCTAGATCTTGCATGCCCTGTTGTTCGGTCCATAGGAAAGCATCGGGAACTGAAAAACCAACGACCTCGCCAGCGTCGTTCATGCCCATAGCCTGTGCGTCATCACTGCCCGGCAGTGTACCCAAGTCATGAATCTTTCCCTGAATCCAGACAACCGCGTGCGAATTCGGGTACGGGGGATAGTCGTAAGTAGAATAACCGGCCACGTCTCCGGAGGAATTGATCGCCTCGGCGAAACTGACGTTGCCCTGAGGCGGCAGCGCATCCAGAACGTGCAGCCCATGTCCGCTCCAAAAGAAACCGTCAGAGTTGAAACTGGGGAAACGCGCCCAACCGGCCACATGGCCACACTTGCTGATCGCTTGACCCTGGCTGACGTTTCCTCCTGGGAATGTTCCTAAGTCGATGATGTTGTATTTCTGGGCCGAGGCCAGAGGTACGAGAAGCAGAAGGGTCAAAACCCAGGCACTGAATCGGTTATTCCTTGTCATAAACCACCTCAATTTGAAAAATGCCGGGACGAGCGCGGAATAAGAGTCGGGATCACCACCGTTCACCGTGTCACAAAAAAGGCAGTGCCTGAGTGAATATGCCAGACACCCGACTGGCGGCCATTCTATGCTTACAACCTACATTCTAGTTGTGAAATTTAGCTACGGATCTGAGACCGTGTTGCTAGAACCTTTACCGAAGTGGCCACTTGTCCTTACTCTAATATAGCGGCTTCTCTCCCTCCGGCCGTGTCTTCCAGCGGCGGTGCACCCACAGCCACTGATCAGGGTATCGCCGCACATAGTCCTCGATAATCTTGGTAAAGCGCGCGGTATTGGTGACGGCGTCTGCGTCGTCGTTTCCCGTGCGCACTAACTCGACGGCAGGATCGAAACGCAGCCGGTACTTTCGCAAGACCGGGTCCCAAATGGTAAATGTCGGCACCACCGCGGCATCGGTATGCAACGCGACTTTGGCCAGACCAACCGCGGTACACGCCGGGGTTCCGAAGAAATCTACAAAGACACCCTGTGGCGGAGTCATATTTGTATCCATCAGAATGCCGACCACCTCACCTGCCTTCATGGCCGCCAATAAAGCACGCGGAGAGCTGTCTTTGTCAATGGTCAGGTTGCCATGCATGGTGCGGTAGCGTCGTGTCATGTTGTCCAGATAGACGTTGTCCAGGGGACGCATCAAAACGTGCAGGGGATGGCCCTGCAACGAGTGGGCAAAGGCCGACAGTTCCCAACCGCCGAGATGTCCGGTGAGAAACAGGACTCCTTTGCCGCGGGCAAACGCGCGTTCATAGTTCTCAAAACCGTCATACACGACCGCCTGGGTCACGTTCTCTACGGTGTACTTGGGGAACAAGGTGACCTCGGCCACTTGCCGGCCCAGCGAACGGAACTCCCCACGCAGAATTCGCCTACGCTCACGCTTGCTTTTCTCTGGGAACGCCAGGGCCAGGTTGCGCATGCCCACCCGGCGCAGCCGGACGTGTAACACATAAACAATGTAGGCGAGGGTGATCCCTGCCGCCCGGGCCAGCGGACGCGGCAACGATCCGATGAACTTGATCAGTATCCAAGCAAGCGCGTACTCGAGTCGCTGACGCATGTGGCGGGAAAGTGGGACGGTAGCATCCGGCAAATGCCGTGTCAAACCTGGAGCGGCTTTCGCCTGTGTTTCGAGCACAAGTCTAAAGGATTCACGGAGCTAGAGATTGGTTGCCGGGGGAAACAGGAGATACAAGGATTGAGCCACGAACAAAAAAATGCGGGGTCGGCAACGGTGACCCTAAATCCCCGTTCCCAACCCCGTCTCCCAGGTTCTGTGGTAGGTGAGGCGAGTATGAGTCAGGATCGGAAAACGGGCAAGATTACGGAGGTAATTGTCCTTTGGTAACCGCCTACTTCGCGGTCACCAGTGAGTGGGTAATGGCGTGGACGGAAAGCGCTATCCGGTTCTGCACTCCCACCTTCCGCATCAGTTTTGCGACATGGGCTTTGACGGTGCGCTCTTCGATCCCTAGCGCTGCGCCGATTTCTTTGTTGGAACGTCCGGCCACCAGCATTTCCAGAACTTCTTTTTCGCGATCGGTGAAAGTCACGCGGCCCGCGGGAAAGATTCTTCCCGGAGAAGACGACACCCGCTCGATAAACAGCGAGAGCACACGGCGCGGCGCCCACACCGAACCCTCGTTTACTACGCGGATGGCTTGCACAAATTCCGCCGGGGACGCTGCCTCATCCACATAACCCTTGGCGCCCGCAGCAATGGCCTTCAGGATGGTCTCTTCATCGATACCGGAGCCAGTAACAATTATGCGCAGGTCGGGGCGTGCAGCCTTCATGCTGGCCATCACATCAAAAAGATTCTGACCGGTGCGGTTGCCCAGCAATACCAGGTCAATGTTTTGCAAGGTGCCGAGTTCCGCGAGTGATGCTGAGAGCAGTTCGAAGTCGGGTTCGTTGTCAAACAATGCTCGAAATCCTACGAACCGTAGTGGGTCGCTTTCCACCACGGCCAGGCGGATGGGCGGTTTTTTCGCAAGTGCGGTTTTTGCGGCAGTCGCTTTCATAGTATTCCTAAGAGCGATGTATGGGCCTTAGAATAGCTGCATTCACCCCGGATAGAAAGCTTCGTGAAGCCTAAGGCAATTACGGGAGTAACATAGAAAGCAGTTTAAAAAGAAGGAGTTAGAAGGCAATGAGAAATGGTTACCGTTGGGCAATGATTGGGGTTTTGGTGGGCGCGATATGCGCCGGATTGTTGGCATCCGCGCAGACTACCTATCAGCCCAAGTTCCCCGGAGATCCCGCCCACTCCGATTCCGAAGCCATTGCCCTGGGTTACATGCGCACCGTGTTGCGGGCGCAACGTCTCTACAACCGAAAAAACCACAAATATGCCGATTCACTGGCCGATTTGGTGCATACCGGGTCATTCACCCGCCGCATGGTGAACCCTGATCGCGGAGACTACACGGTGAGTTTCCATCCCCACAAAGATGGGTTTGACCTTCTTCTGAAGCCCAAACACCAAGACCCGGAACACCGTTCGTTCTATGCCGGCGAAGATGGCGTGATCCACGGCGATGCGGAGAAAACGGCCACTGCGGATTCTCCACCCATAAAATAGTGGCTGCCCTCAAGACCCGTTCTTGATCTCTGCCGCCTTCCCGTCGCGATAGGTAATGCTAACCGGCTTGCCACCGTTGGGATAATTCACGGTTTTCACCTGTTGCGGATCGCTGGAGCGCTCCGGAATCCCCATGCCGATGGCAAAATCCGCCTGCAATTCGTTCATTCCCGGCTTCACCTGATGCTGGTCGATTGCCGCCCAGGTCTCAGCTGTCCAATGCTTGTAGAGCTCGTGCGGATCTTGAATGTAGAGCATCTCGTCGGAGTAAATCTGGTAATCGCTGCCCTTCACCAAGCCGATGGGCACGGCATAGCTCTTGCCATCTTTCTCGAACACTGCCAGAACTTGCCGTTGGCCGGGCTGTCCCGGCGAGGCTTCCGTGACCACATCGGTGACTTGCAGCTTTTCGATGGGCAACAGCAGTCCTGCTTCCTGTTTGAAATCGGCACGGCCGTGATCGTAAGGATAGTAGGTGTAGCGATAGCCCTCTTTCACCCAGACCGGCTGCTTGGTCAAGTCCTTTGCCGACTGCAAATCGTAGGCATGAAGCTTTTTGGGCACAACGTAGTAGTCGGCATTCAGCGGCAGCTCACGGGTTACGGCCGGATGCGCCTCTTCGTAACGCTGGTAAAGAATGTAGGCCGTCCGGACGCCGGCGATCAGGATCGCCGCTCCCAGCGAAATTTGAATCTTCTGCTTCAGTTCAGGGGTCATAAGTGAGGTAAACTTATCGTTTAGGAGCATGTCATGTCTACTGTCACCGAAACTGACGTTTTGGGTGCCTTGAAGCAGTGCTACGATCCTGAGATTCCCGTGAATATCGTGGACCTGGGACTGATCTACGGTGTTCGCTTTGATGCCGCAGCTGCCGACCAGACTGGCGATCGTCAGGACGTCACCATCGACCTGACGCTGACTTCGCAGGGCTGCCCCGCCCATGTGACCATCAGTGAGCAGGTGAAGGCTCGGCTGGAACAACTGCCTGGCATTCGCAATGCCAGCGTCAATGTCGTCTGGACTCCGCCCTGGGGCCCGGAACGCCTGAGCCCGGAAGCCCGAAAACAACTGGGAATCGAATAGTAAAACTGAACGTGTTATTTGTGCGGCCTCGTACAGGGCATCCCAGGAACGGACATCGCCTCGACTCACACGCGTCGTTTGCCTAGCTTTGACAATCACTTAGCCGTGATCGCATGGCAGCCAAATTGCCACGGAACCTCCAGTATCTTTCGAGGGGGAAGTATGCAATCGCTCATGCAGGACTTTCGCTACGGGTTGCGAGTTCTGGCAAAGACGCCGGGATTTACGGCAGTTGCGGTGTTGACTCTGGCGCTGGGAATCGGCGCGAACACGGCGATTTTCAGCATCGTGAACACAGTATTGCTGCGGCCGTTGCCTTTTCAGAATTCCGAACGGCTTGTCTCGCTGGGGGACTTCGATACCCGCCGTACGCCGGCCATTCCCCAAGGACCCGTGTCCTATCCCGATGCCATGGATATTCGCGCTCGCAATCATTCCTTCCAGGAAGTCTCTGTCTATAACGACAACGACTCTACCTTGACCGGGATTGGCGAACCGTTGCACGTCAACGTTGAAGACGTGTCGGCCAACCTGTTCCGCTTGCTGGGAACGCAACCCTCGGTTGGCCGCGCTTTTCTCGACTCGGAAGACGCCCCCGGTCATCACGTGGTCATTCTCAGCGACAGCTTTTGGCGAGCACATTTCAATGCCGACCGCAACGTGATCGGTCGAACCCTAAACCTTACCGGCCGAGCCTACACGGTGGTGGGCGTGATGCCACGAGGCTTCCAGTTCCCGGTGCGCGCGCAAGCACGTGATCTCTGGCTGACATTTTCGCGCCAGGCCGAGGTTGATGATCCTAAGGACAAACCTTCCACCGAGCAGCGCGGGAGCCATTCGTTGCAGGCGATAGCCCGGCTCAAACCCGGAGTCACACTAGCCCAGGCGAATGCCGATCTGGCCTCGATTTCGCACGCTTTGTCGGCTGAGTACCCAGCCAGCAACTCACACGACGGCTTAGGGGCGAGGTCGGAACTCGAAGCTATCGTTGGGGACACGCGAGAGCCGCTGCTGATTCTTTTCGGAGCCGTGGGTTTGGTGTTGCTGATCGCTTGCGCCAACGTCGCCAACCTGCTGTTGGCGCGCGGCATGAGCAGAGGGCGTGAGATTGCCATCCGCGCCGCTCTGGGGGCAAGCCGCGGCAGCATTATGCGTCAGCTGATTGCGGAATCGTTGCTGCTTTCGCTTACGGGTGCGGTGCTTGGCGTCGGCGCGGCGAAATGGGCGCTGTCTGCGGTTTTGCGCCTGTTTCCCGACAACCTTCCCCGGGCCGAGCAGATCGGCATCGACTACCGCGTACTACTCTTCACCGCAGGCTTAGCCGTCGTGACCGGGATAGTATTCGGCCTGGTGCCCGCGTTGCAAGTTTCGAAGCCGAACCTCACCGAGGCTATACGTGAAGGCGGACGTGGCAGCACAACGGGAGCTCCCCATAACCGGTTGCGCTCCGGATTGGTGATTGTGGAGACGGCGCTTGGGATCGTACTGCTAGCAGGCGCTGGTCTGCTGATCCGCAGCCTGAATCGGTTGACCCATACTGACCTCGGCTTTAATCCCGAACATGTACTGACCGCAACCTTCGATCTCTCCGGGACCCGTTACAATCCCGATCAACAAGACCAGTTTATCCGCGAACTTTTCGTTCGCATTCGAGCTTTGCCGGGAGTAAGCGGCGCGGCCGGTGCCATTCCGCTGCCGTTGTACGACGACCGCTGGAGCATTTCTTTCAATCTGCTCGATCATCCTGTTCCTGAAGCCAATGAGCCCGACGCCGGCATCTACGACGTGGTGCCGGGATTCTTTGAGGCCATGCAGATTCCGCTGCTGCGGGGTCGAACGTTCGACGAGCGTGACCAGCGCAACTCGGCGCCGGTCATGATCGTTACCCAGGAATTTGTAAACAAATTCTTCCCCAACGAAGACCCCATCGGCAGACGCGTTACGATCGGCGCCGGCGATGGCGTCGCACGGGCGCGATACAAGACAAGAGAGATTGTGGGTGTCGTCGGCGACATCCGAACCAGCAAACTCAACGCCACCCCTCCGCCTGCGTACTATGTTCCCCTGCCGCAGCTCATGTGGGGTCAGCCAATTCTGGTGATTCGTTCGGCCATGCCTCCAGGCACGGTGGAGACCGAAGTCCGCAAAGTGCTGGCGGCGATGGATCCCGACGCGCCTCTGTATCAGGTGCAGACCCTGGAAGATTACCTGGCGCTCGACCTCGGCCGGGCCCGCTTCCAAACTGTGCTGCTCGGGCTTTTTGCGGGGATTGCACTGCTGCTCACCGCGGTTGGCTTATACGGAGTAATGAGCTTCACCGTGCTCCAGCGTACCCATGAGATCGGCATTCGCGTAGCTTTGGGAGCCAGACGGGCGGATGTGCTGCGAATGGTGCTCAGCAAGAGCCTGGCGCTCACCGGCGTGGGTCTGGCGATCGGAATGATTGGCGCCAGCATGCTCACGCGCCTGCTGGCAGACTTGTTATACGAGGTGAAACCAACGGACCCGGCGACGCTGGTCGCGGTTTCCGTGCTGCTGATAGCGGTGAGTGCGCTGGCTAGTTATATCCCCGCACGGCGAGCGGCGAGAGTGGATCCCATGGTAGCGCTGAGGTATGAGTAATTCTTTGTGAAGCTAGAGCATCACATTTAACTCAGTAGCTCCTTGAAGGGAGAAAATGGTGCCCAATAATCTCTACTATTCCTATCTACATTATAGTATAATAATCTTCAATGGCTCACATTGCCAGCAATCCATCCTGGGAGATCGCACATGGAACCGAAACTCAATACCCACTGCCGCAACACGGGCGCAGCCTGCGCCAAGTGCGGTCAAGCAATCAGCAATTGCTGGGAGGGTATGCAATTGGGGAAAAAATGTTATCACAAGAAATGCGCGCGGGAAGTTCAACTTCGGGAGGCTGCATGTCTCGCATCGCGTACGCCCGATGTCCCCAGCCGCCCGCCGCGCCGCAAAAGCTTCGCGAGGCAATCCCCCAGGAACTCCATGCTCCCCCAAACACCAAGCTCGCGGGCTGACCGTTTCAATGCCGGGTTGGCCGCCCTACGTCTTCAGTACTTTCAATATTTCTCTTGCCGCATTCGCTCCCGATCCGCCGGTCAACCCTGCCCCCGGATGCGTACCCGATCCGCACAGGTAGAGATTCTTGATCGGCGTGTTGTACTTCGCCCAATCGAGCAACGGCCGCATGGTGAAGAACTGGTCGAGCGCCAGCTCGCCATGGAAGATGTGACCGCTGGTGAGCCCGTAAATGTCTTCGAGGTCCTGCGGGGTGATGATCTGGTGGCTGAGGATCAACTCCGGCAGGTTCGGCGCGTATCGAGTAAGAGTTTTTACCACCGTGTCGCCGAGCGCCACTCGCTGCTTTTCCCAATCACTGTTTTTTAGTTTGAACGGGGCATATTGCATGTAGATCGACATCACATGCTTGCCGGCGGGCGCAAGCGAGGGATCTCCCACCGTCGGGATCGCGACCTCCAGATACGGTTGTTTCGAGAAATTGCCATACTTCGATTCATCGAAGGCGCGCTCCAGATAATCTATCTCAGGCGCGATGAGAATTCGCCCGCTCAGGGCTTCGTCGTTGTCCTGCAGCGCGGTGAACTTGGGCAGCCCGGAAAGCGCGAGATTTACTTTGGCCAGGGTTCCGGGCATGCGGTAATGCTGAAGTTTCATCACAAAGTCTGGCGATAGGTGCATGGGATCCACCAGCTTCAGCAGCGTGCGCTTGGGATCCGCATTGGAAATAATCGCTCGCGCATTAATCTCCTCACCGCTCGAGAGCACCACGCCGCTAGCCACGCCGTTGCCGACGGTGATTTCGATGACTTCGGCATTGCTGCGAATTTCAGCCCCAGCTTCTGTAGCTGCGGCAGCCATGGCTTGTGTGATAGCGCCTGCCCCACCTACCGCAAACGATGCCAAGCCTGAAGCATGCGCGTCGCCGGCGGCACGAATGAGCAACACCAAACTGCTACCGGCGGACCATGGCCCCAGAAAGGTGCCGAATATTCCGCGAGCCGCGATGGTCGCGCGCAGCAGTTCGGTCTCGAAGTATTCGGCCACCAGATCGGCGACCGCCATCGGCCCCCAGCGCAGCAACCGGTACATATCTTTCTTGCCCAGCTTGCGGATGGCGCGACCGGTCTGCAACATCCCCCATAGATCGCCTCGACTGGGGTGATCAATATCGGGCGGCGTCAGCGCCAGAGCCTCGGCGATCACTTTGCTGATTTTCGACAGCGTCTGCTGGAACTCGGGATAGCGGGCGGCGTCTTTCTGCGAAAACTTACCGATCTCTTGTGCCGACTTCTCAAGATTACGGTAGAGCATGAGCGCGCGACCATCAGGCGACAAAGAAACAGTCGCGACATCAGGGCTAATCAGCTTCAGTCCGTGTTTTTCAAGCTGCATGTCGCGAACGATGTCGGGACGCAACGGGCCGGCAGAGTG
>Ga0210398_10005979_pt1 | contig 11274 bp, 10 predicted proteins | sample IncBWC4OmetaG_FD_161047 | JGI IMG/M metagenome (GOLD analysis project Ga0210398, IMG submission 161047) | Forest soil microbial communities from Barre Woods Harvard Forest LTER site, Petersham, Massachusetts, United States - Inc-BW-C-4-O | ecosystem: Environmental > Terrestrial > Soil >... | reverse complement strand
CCAGACGATGGTGCCGTCGCCGTCGATCTCGAGATTGATCACTTCGGGCTGCTGGTCCGGCGGCGGTGGATGGGCATTCGGGTTCGGCATATCGAGCTTCACCGCGTGCGTCATCACGGGGAGCGAGATGATCAACGTCACCAGCAGCACCAGCATCACGTCGATCAGAGGCGTGGTGTTGATGTCGCACATGGCCTCCGACGAGGGGCCGACACTCATTGACATGGCTAGCGCTCCTCGCTCAGTTACCGGTAGCCGCGCACGCCGTGATCGGGTTCGGTGAGGAAGCCGACCTTGACGATGCCGCCGCGCTGGATCTCGTACATGACGTGTCCGATGGCCTCGAAGCGCGTGTCTTTGTCACCGCGGATGTGGATCTCGGGCTGCGGCTTCTTGATCGCCGCGACTTCGATCAGCTTCAGCAGATCAGTGCCATTGCCCAGCATCTTGTCGTTCCAGTAGACCTTACCGTCCTTGTCGACTGCGATGGTGATGTTTTCCGGCTTGGTCTGCGTCGGAATGTTGACCGCCTTGGGCAGGTCGACCTTCACCGTCTTGTTGATCACCGGGATGGTGATGAGGAAGATGATCAGCAACACCAGCATCACGTCCACCAGCGGCGTGGTGTTGATGGCGGCGATGGCGGTGCTCTCCCCGCCCGGCTTCCCGACACTCATTGCCATGTTCGGCTACTCCTTACGGCGTGCGGCGGCGCGAACCGGAGTGCCTCATGGCACCCCTCAAGCTCACGCCGGGTGCACTCTAGCGAACTACCGGCGCAGCTTTGGCCGCCGCGGGACGCGCGCCGCCGACGATCGGATCGCCACCCACGCGTGAGCCGCCTACCAGGTAGGCCTGCAGGTCGCTGGAGAAGTTCCGCAGCGAGTCCTGCAGCGACTTGTTGCGCCCCAGCAGCCAGTTGTAACCCATCACCGCGGGCACGGCGACGAACAGACCGATCGCGGTCATGATCAGCGCCTCACCGACGGGACCTGCCACCTTGTCGATACTCGCCTGGCCGGCGACACCGATGCTGACCAGCGCGTTCAGAATGCCCCACACCGTGCCGAACAGTCCCACGAATGGCGCGGTGGAGCCGACGGTCGCGAGCAGGCCCAGTCCACTCTGCATCTTGCTGCTCACCGTATCGGTGGCGCGCTGCAGCGACATGGTGATCCACTCGTTGAGGTCGATGCGATCGGTCATGCGGCCCTCGTGGTGCGAGGCGGCGCGCAGACCGTCTTCGGCGATGCCGCGGAACTCGTCACCCTTCTTCAGGCGATCCACGCCGTCCTTGACCGAAGGCGCGCTCCAGAACTGCTTCTCGACCACGCGCGCCGACTGCTTCAGTTTGCGCTGATCCCACAGCTTGGTGAGGATCACGTACCAGGAAGCGAGCGACATGATGACCAGCAGGATGAGCACTGAACGGGCCACGATGTCGCCGGTATTCCAAAGTGCGACGAGACCATACGGGTTGGAATTGCCGGCGGTGGTAGCGGCGGTAGTAGCGACTTGATTTTCCATAGTTGTCCTCGGAACTAAATAAAACCGCAGGCAGTGCTGCGGCGTCGTAGAGCAATCGTTATTTGGTCATCTGGAACTTGATACGCAGATCCGTGCAGGCCGCGATCGGCTTGCCATCCTCGGTCGCCGGTTTGATGTAGCGCGCGCCCGCCTTCACCAGATCGACCGCCGCCGCATCCAGGCGGGCGCTGCCGGATCCGGTGGCAATCGTCGGCGCTGCGCCCAGTTTGCCGTCCGGACCGAGACAGATGTGCACGATCGGCGTCCCCTCCTCGCCCAGGCGCTGGGATGCCGGCGGGTAGAAGTCCGCTGAGTTCGGGAAGTGTTTCACGTCGACCGTCATCGCGGTGCGGTTGACCGCTTTGGGCGTGGGCGGCGCCGCCGCGACGTGCTGGGTGGTCACGTTGGTGATCGCGGTGGTCTGTTGTGTCTCCACCGGCAGATCGATGGTGACGTCCGGCGGCGGGATCTCCACCGGCGGCTTTTCAAACTGCGGTGGCGGTGGTGGCGGCGGCTCGACCTTCTTGTCTTCCTCTTTGACGATGTCGGTCTGGATCGGCGGTGCCACCATCTCGATGGCGCGCTGTGCGAGTCCGGTGGCCAGCGCCCAGAAGATGAACAGGTGCAGCAGGATGATGGCGACCAGCACCATCCCGCGTCGTGTCATGAAATTTGAATCGTGCTCTAAGGCAGTCATGAGTTCTTGATCGTGAGCTTGTCCAAACGCCGGGCCGATGTGCGGCAGGGAATCTACTACTTTTGTTTCCTCGCCCTCATCGACAGTCCCGGAACCCCGTCCGCGGCAGCTGCGCCTGCCGGACTCCTTACCGCAACTTCAAATCAACGCGCCGTGCATTCGGGCCCTCGGGCGCGTCGTCTCTGCAGAATTCCCCCCGGGACGGTGCTCGCAGCTTGCGGGCGGCGACGAATGCTTCGCGAACTCTAACCGCTGCCCTCAGCACTGACAACTCCGGCGCAGCATCAAGAAGTGCGCCGACGTGATTGTATCGGTTCAGTCACCGCCCCGCGCGAGGCACTGCTGACGAGTCGCGCGTACTTGGCGAGCGCGCCATGCTCGGCGTAGGGCCTGGGCGCCTTCCAGGACGCGTGTCTGCGGCGCAACTCCGCCGCCGGCACTTCCACGCGCAGGGTGCGTTTGACTGCATCGATGCTGATGCGATCACCGCTTCTCACCAGTGCGATCGGTCCGCCGACGGCGGCCTCGGGCGAAATATGTCCGACCACGAATCCGTGGCTGCCGCCGGAAAAACGGCCATCAGTGATGAGCGCGACTTTACCGCCAAGGCCGCGGCCGCTGATGGCGCTGGTGGGACTGAGCATTTCACGCATGCCGGGGCCGCCCCTGGGTCCCTCGCCGCGGATCACGACGACATCGCCCGCACGCACACGTCCGGCCAGGATCGCCGCCGTGGCGCGCTCCTCGCCTTCGAACACGCGCGCGCGTCCCTCGAAGCGCTCGCCCTCGTGGCCCGAGATTTTTGCGACCGCGCCTTCTGGGGCGAGGTTGCCGTAGAGGATGACGAGATGACTGCTTTGCTTCAGCGGTGCCGCCAGCGGCCGCACAATGTCCTGCCCGCTCATGTACATGGGCGCATCTTCCAGATTCTGCTGCACCGTCCGGCCGGTGACCGTCAGGCAGTCCGGATGCAGCAGTCCCCCCGTCAGCAGCATCTTCATCAGGGGCTGGATGCCGCCAATCTCCACCAGCTCCGACATGAGGTAGCGCCCGCTCGGCTTGAGATCGGCCAGCACCGGCACGCGCTTGCCGATGCGCGTGAAGTCATCGAGCGTGAGGCGCACCTGTGCGGCATGCGCGATGGCCAGGAGATGCAACACGGCGTTGGTGGAACCCCCCAGCGCGATCACCACGGTGATGGCGTTTTCGAACGCCCGCCGCGTCAGGATGTCGCGCGGCTTCAACCCCTCGCGCACCAGACGGACCACGGCCTCGCCGGCCCGACGGCAGTCGGAGCGCTTGTCGTCCCCGACCGCCTCCTGTGCCGAACTACCGGATAACGATAAGCCCAAGGCTTCGATCGCCGATGCCATCGTGTTGGCCGTGTACATCCCGCCACAACTGCCGGCGCCCGGAATCGCGGTGCGCTCGATTTCGAGCAGCCCCGCATCGCTCAGGGTCCCTGCCGCGTGGGCGCCGACCGCCTCAAACACAGAAATGATGTCGCGTCGCTTCGTTCCCGGCCGAATGGTTCCACCGTAAACAAACACCGCCGGGCGATTCATGCGCGCCATCGCCATGGCGCAACCGGGCATGTTCTTGTCGCAGCCGCCAAGCGCGACGAAGCCGTCAAAGCCCGCCGCGCCCACCACCGTCTCGATCGAGTCGGCGATGAGCTCACGTGACACGAGTGAATAGCGCATCCCGGGGGTGCCCATCGAGATGCCATCGGAGACCGTAATGGTATTGAACAGCACGCTCTTGCCGCCGGCGGCATCGATGCCGGCGCACGCCTCGCGCGCCAGCTCGCCGATGTGCATGTTGCAGGGCGTGACGTTGGCCCAGGTCGAGGCGACGCCGATCTGCGGTTTGACAAAATCCTCATCCTGGAAACCCACTGCACGCAGCATCGCGCGCGCCGGCGCCTGCTGCGCGCCCTCGGTGACCACGCGCGAGTGGGCGCGCGGATCAGCGACCTTGTTGTTAGGCGACATTCGTACCTCTCGAAAGCGACATCTGCATTCGCTTAAAGCCCAGTGCACCGAGCGCCGTCAAGCCCAGCGGCAGCAGCAGCGCAAACTCCCCGCTGCCCCGTCGCCACCACTCGAGCCCCATGTATACGAGCACCCCGATCGGTGGCGCCACACCGCCGCGCACGCCGGTGAGCGTCACGTGCACGCCCATGTAGTGCTGCGCGCGGCCGGCGGAGGCAAAGTCGTTGTGGCCGAGGTTCCAGCCGAGATTAGCACCGGCCTGCGCAGCGCCGAGCAGTATGGCACCGAGCCACAAGAGCGGCGCCAGTCCACTGAACACGCCCAGGCACATTGCCGCGCACGCCAGCACGATCGCCCAGCCCTGGCGCGCACGGTAGCGCACCACGTGCGAGCCATCGAACAGCCGTGCCCACCACGGTAGAAAGATCGGTTGTGTGACCAGCGGTACCACCGCCAGCAGCGCGATCTGCATGGCGCTGCTCAAGTGCAGCTGATCGGAGAAGATCAGCACCAGCTGCGCGGTGAGCATGAGCGTGCCGCCACCGAAGACGCCCATCCACAGCATGTACTCGCGGTATGCGGGATCCTCGCGCAGGATGCGGCGGAACATCTGCAGGCTGAAGAGCTCGCTCGGTGCGGCGCTGGCGGTTTCCTCCGCCAGCAGGCGGAATTCGCGCCGCACACGCATCGCGCGGTACAGCCAGGCGGCGCCGAGCCCGGCGAGCGCGCCACCGCCGTACAGCCAGCGCGCATCGACGGCGCGCGCTTCGAGCGTCCAGCCGACCAGTCCCGCTGACAACGCCACCGTGAGTGAATTGACGATGACGATGCGCCCGGTGATGCGCGCCAGCACGTTGCGCGGGTAGTTGGCGGTCCAGATCGCCGCGCGCACCGTGAGGATGCCGGCCCACAACACCCGCGCGGCGATCACCGACAGCACCGTGAGCAGGAGTCCGGCGGCGGCGTGCGAGGCGAACGAGACGCAGCCCACCAGCACGGCGAAGGCCGCCTGCAGTCCCACCATCAGCTGGACGCGCGCGCGGCCGTGCGCCATGTTGGCCCACACGAAACTGAGGACGTTGGAAAAAGCCGGCGCGCCGGACACCAGCGCCACGGCGAGATTGACCACGAAAGCGGGCGCGACGCCGGCGAAGTGCTGCTTGACCAGCACTGACACGGTCGCCCCCTCCACCAGCCCGAGCGTGAATCCCAACAGGCCCCAGGGCAGGATCTCGCGGCGAAAGATCCCTTCCTGGAGTGAGCTCGGTCTTGCGGGGGCGCCGGGAGGCACGGCCGCGAAGCTTAATGCGCGCGCGCCCTTTCGGGCAGGGTTCGTTGACAACGTTCCCGCTCCTGTGCTCACATCGGCCGATCAGGTTTGTTCGCCCTATGACCAGCAAGCTCACAGCAGCCCTCAGCAACGCAGCGCGCACCGGCACGCCGCAGGGCCTGCTGCTGCTGGTACTGCCCCGGCTGCTGCTCCTTAGTGGAGCGCGGTGCGGGGCACTCGCGGACGCCTGATAAGAACCCAGGCACGAGCGAGCAAAGACACCGAAAACCCCGCACCGGCCGCCAAGCCGCTGCGGGGTTTTTTATGCTCGTTCAGCGCCCTAACCGCTCTTGGAGGAGTGACGTCGATGAGGCTGTATTCGCAGAAAGATGTGGACCGCAAGGCTCTCAAGGGGGCGCGCATCGCCATCCTCGGCTACGGCAGCCAGGGGCGCGCCCATGCGCTCAATCTCAAGGACAGCGGCTTCGATGTGGTCGTGGGCGTGCGCAAGAACGGCAGCGGCTGGAAGAAGGCACGGCGCGAGGGGCTGAAGGTGGCCGAACCTGCCGCCGCGGTCGCCGGCGCCGATCTGGTCGCGATGCTGATCCCGGACACCGCGCAGAAGGAGCTCTACCAGTCGCTCAAGACGGCACTGCCGAAGGGCGCGACTCTGCTGTTCGCGCACGGCTTCAACATCCACTTCGGTCAGGTCAAGCCGCGCAAGGATCTCGATGTGGTGCTGATCGCACCCAAGGGGCCGGGCGATTTGGTGCGGCGCCAGTACCAGCAGGGACGCGGCGTGCCCTGTCTGCTGGCGGTGGCGCAGGACGCCACCGGCAAGGCGCACGCGCGCGCCCTCGCCTACGCGCACGGCATCGGCGGCACGCGCGGCGGGGTGCTGGCGACCACCTTTGCGGAAGAGACTGAAACCGATCTGTTCGGCGAGCAGGCGGTGCTGTGCGGCGGGGCGACCGAGCTGGTCGTCAAGGGCTTCGAGACGCTGGTGGAGGCCGGCTATCAGCCCGAGGTCGCCTACTACGAGTGTCTGCACGAGCTGAAGCTGATCGTCGACCTGCTGCACGAGGGCGGGCTCGCCAAGATGCACCAGTTCATCAGTGAGACCGCCAAGTACGGTGACCTCACCCGCGGCCCGCGCATCATCAACGAGCGCGTCAAGAACGAGATGCGCAAGGTGCTGAAGGAAGTGCAGAGCGGCAAGTTCGCGCGCCAGTGGCTCAAGGAAAACGCCAGCGGCAAGAGCAACTACAACCGCCTACTGCACGCGGACATCGACCGTCAGATCGAGAAGGTCGGCGCGAGCCTGCGGGCGCGCATGCCGTGGCTGCAGGAGAAACGCGCCTAAAGCGCCTGGACCCCCATGCGAGGTTGCAACATGACCCCTCAACCCGAACCGGTACTGATCTTCGACACCACCCTGCGCGACGGCGAGCAGTCGCCCGGCTGCAGCATGACTGCCCCGGAGAAGCTGCGCGTGGCACGCGCACTCGCCGAACTCGGCGTCGATGTGATCGAAGCAGGCTTTCCTGCTGCCTCGCGCGGTGATTTCGACAGCGTCACCACCGTGGCGCGCGAGGTGCAGGGACCGATCATCTGCGGCCTGGCGCGCTGCAACCCGGAGGACATCGATCGTGCGGCGCAGGCGCTCGCCCCCGCAGCGCGCCGCCGCATCCACGTGTTCCTCGCCACCAGCGCCATCCACCGCCAATACAAGCTCAACATGGCGCAGGAGGAGATCCTGCGGCTCGCCGCCGATGGCGTGGCGCACGCGCGCGCGCAGTGCGCCGACGTCGAGTTCTCGCCCGAGGACGCCTCGCGCACCGAGCTCGAGTTCCTCGCCCAGGTGGTGGAAGTCGCCATTGCTGCCGGGGCGACCACGGTGAACATCCCGGATACGGTCGGCTACACCGTTCCCGATGAGTTCGCCGAGCTGTTCCGCTACCTGCGCAAGAACGTGCGCGGCATCGAGCGGGTGCGCCTGTCGGTGCACTGCCATGACGATCTGGGCATGGCGGTCGCCAACAGCCTCACCGCGGTGGTCGCGGGCGCGCGCCAGATCGAGTGCACCATCAACGGCATCGGCGAGCGTGCCGGCAACTGCTCGCTGGAAGAGGTGGTGATGGCGCTGAAGACGCGCGCGGCGTTCTTCAACGTCAGCACCGCCATTCACACCAGCCGGCTCTACCCGACCTCGCGACTGATCTCGAGCATCACCGGCCAGCCGATCCCACGCAACAAGGCGGTCGTGGGCGAAAACGCCTTCGCGCACGAGAGCGGCATTCACCAGCACGGCGTGCTCAAGCACTATTCCACCTACGAGATCCTGCGGCCGGAAGACGTCGGCATGTCGCGCAACAATCTGGTGCTCGGCAAGCACAGCGGCCGGCACGCCTTCCGCGAACGCGTCCAGGCGCTCGGCTTCGAGCTGGACGAGCTCGAACTCAACCGCGTGTTCGAGCAGTTCAAGGCGCTCGCCGACAAGAAGAAGGAGCTGTTCGATACCGACATCGAGGCGTTGGTGCTCTCGGCCGAGGGCTCGGCCTCCGGTCCCTGGCACCTGCAGGAACTCAGCACCGAGGCCAAGACCGGCGCCGCGGCGCATGCGCACGTGCGCCTCACGCACAGCGACGGGCGCACGGTCGAGCGCAGCGCACTCGGCGATGGTCCGGTGGATGCGGCCTTCAAGGCGATCGAGGCGGCGACCGGCGTCCAGGTGGTGCTGAGCAAGTTCGAGGTGCAGGCGGTGTCCGAGGGCGAGGATGCCCAGGGCGAGGCACGCGTGTACGTGGAGTACAATCAGCGCACCTATCGGGGCGCCAGCGTGAGCACCAACATCGTCGAGTCGGGCACGCGGGCGTTTCTCGAGGTGATCAATCGCATCGAACTGGCGCAGACCGGCCCGCGCACCCGCGAGGAGCGCGCCGCGGCGGCGCCGGCGTAAGGAGCCTCCATGCCCATTCCGGCGACGCAGTTCATCTGGTTCAACGGCAAGCTCGTGCCCTGGGAGAAGGCCACGGTGCACGTGCTGTCGCATGCGCTGCACTATGGCTCCTCGGTGTTCGAAGGCATCCGCGCCTACGAGACCCCGCGCGGCGTCGCGATCTTCCGGCTGCAGGACCACACCCGGCGCCTGTTCGACTCGGCCAAGATCTACCGCATCGAGGTGCCCTTCGGCGCGCAGACCCTGAACGATGCCTGCCGTCAGGTGATCGCGGCCAACGCTCTGAAGCGCGGGGCCTACATCCGCCCGGTGGTCTTCAAGGGCTACGGCGAGATCGGCGTGAGTCCCAAGACCGATCCGCCGACCGATGTCGCAGTCGCCGCCTGGGAATGGGGCAAGTACCTCGGGCACGACAGTGAGGCGGCCGGTGTCCATGTGTGCATCTCCTCCTGGAACCGCGTGGCACCCAACACCCTGCCCGCCCTCGCCAAGGCCGCCGGCAACTATCTTTCCAGCCAGCTGATCGCCGCCGAGGCGCGCCGCCTGGGCTTCGATGAGGGCATCGGACTCGCCCCGGACGGAACCCTCAGCGAGGGCTCGGGCGAGAACCTGTTCCTGGTGAAGGATGGGGTGCTGCTGACGCCCGCGCTGGCGCATTCGGTGCTGGGGGGCCTGACACGCGACACCGTCATGAAGCTCGCGCGCGAGCGCGGCCTCGAGGTGCGCGAGTGCGCCCTGCCGCGCGAACTCCTCTATATCGCCGATGAGGCCTTCTTCACCGGTACCGCTGTGGAAGTCACGCCGGTGGTCTCGGTGGACCGGCTGGCGGTCGGCACCGGCAAGCCCGGTCCGATCACGCTGGCGCTGCAGCAGGCGTTCTACGGCCTGTTTTCCGGCAAGACCGAGGACCGCTGGGGCTGGCTCGACTACGTCGACATGTCGGTCCCGCGCGTGGCTGCCTCGGGCTGAAGCAGCAACGCGATGACTGCGGCACCGCAAACGCTCTTCGCCAAGGTCTGGCAGCAGCACCTGGTCACTGAGGAGAGCCCGGCGACGCCGGCGGTGCTCTACGTCGATCTGCATCTGGTGCACGAGGTCACCTCGCCGCAGGCATTCACCGTGCTGCGCGAGCGCGGCCTGCCGGTGCGCCGGCCCGAACGCACGCTCGCTACCATGGATCACTCGACGCCGACGCGGACCGCACAGCTGCTCGGCGGTGCACCGATCGCCATCGAAGCCGCCGCGCGCCAGGTGGCGCAGCTGGCCCACAACTGCGGTGAGTTCGGCGTCGAGCTGCTCGACCTGCGCAGTGCGCGCCGCGGCATCGTGCACGTGATCGGGCCGGAACTCGGCCTGTCGCAGCCGGGCCAGACCATCGTCTGCGGCGACAGTCACACCAGCACGCACGGTGCGCTGGGCGCGCTCGCCTTCGGCATCGGCACCACCGAAGTCGGCCACGTGCTCGCGACTCAATGTCTGCTGCAGCGCCGCCCGCGCACGCTGGCCGTCAACGTCGACGGCGCCCTTGCCGCGGGCGTGACCGCCAAGGATCTGATTCTGGCGATCGTCGGCCGGCTCGGGGTCGACGGCGGTACCGGGCACGTCATCGAGTACCGCGGCAGCACCATTGCCGCGCTCGACATGGAAGAGCGCATGACGGTGTGCAACATGTCGATCGAGGCCGGCGCGCGCGCCGGCATGATCGCCCCGGACGAGACCACCTACGCCTACCTCGCCGGCCGCCCACGCGCGCCGCAGGGTGCCGCCTGGGAGCACGCGCTCGCGCGCTGGCGGCAGCTGCCGAGCGACCCGGCTGCGCAGTTCGAGCGCGAAGTCTCGCTCGATGCCAACGCGCTCGAACCCATGGTTACCTACGGCACCAATCCCGGCATGGTGATGCCGATCGGTGGCGCCATCCCTGAGCGGCCCGGCGACGCGGAGTTCGCGCGCGCACTCACTTACATGGGTCTTCAGGCCGGACAGCCCATCAAGGACCAGCCGATCAACCTGGTGTTCATCGGCAGCTGCACCAACGGACGGTTGTCGGATCTGCGCAGTGCCGCGCAACTGCTCAAGGGTCGGCACATCGCCCGGGGCATCACGCTCTTGGTGGTGCCGGGCTCACAGCAGGTGAAGCGCGCGGCTGAGGCCGAGGGTCTCGATCGGGTGTTCCTCGAGGCCGGCGCCGAGTGGCGCGAGTCGGGCTGCTCGATGTGCATCGGCATGAACGGCGACACGGTCGGGCGCGGGCAGTATTCGGTCAGCACCAGTAACCGCAACTTCGAGGGCCGCCAGGGTGCCGGCGCCCGCACGCTGCTCGCGAGCCCGCTGACCGCCGCGGCCTGCGCGCTGCGCGGCCGGGTCACCGACCCGCGCGAGCTGCTGTAGGGGACGCGATGCAACCCTTGCGGCGCCTGACGTCTGCGACCGTGGTGCTCCCGGCCGCCAACATCGACACCGACCAGATCATCCCGGCGCGCTTCCTCACGACCACCACGCGTGCCGGCCTCGGCCGCGAGCTGTTCGCCGACTGGCGCTACGACCCCGCCGGCGCACCGCGTCCGGAATTCGTGCTGAACCGCCCCGAGGCGGCCGGCTGTGAGATCCTGGTCGCCGGGGCCAACTTCGGTTGCGGCTCCTCGCGCGAGCACGCACCCTGGGCGCTGCTCGACTTCGGGCTGCGCGCGGTGATCAGCACCGAGATTGCCGACATCTTCCGCAGCAACGCGCTGAAGAACGGCCTGCTGCCCGTGGTCGTGGATGCCGAGACGCACGCCTGGCTGATCGCGCACCCGGGCGCGTGGCTGACGCTCGATGTGGCCAGCGG
>Ga0210398_10005978_pt1 | contig 11276 bp, 9 predicted proteins | sample IncBWC4OmetaG_FD_161047 | JGI IMG/M metagenome (GOLD analysis project Ga0210398, IMG submission 161047) | Forest soil microbial communities from Barre Woods Harvard Forest LTER site, Petersham, Massachusetts, United States - Inc-BW-C-4-O | ecosystem: Environmental > Terrestrial > Soil >... | reverse complement strand
TTCAGCGGCTCAACGGCATCATGCTTCCAAGCATGATTCGGAAAATAATTCTCCACCTCGCGGCCATTGATAGTGAACTTGCCGCTACCAGCGCGCAAAAATACTCGAGCCACGGACTCCTTGCGCCGGCCAGTCCCGAGAAACCAAGTTTGTGTGCCCGCAATGGGCGTACCAGTAGAACTCAACGTTCCTCCTAAAATAACCTGATTCCGGACACCCGGAACCACTCAACTCCACGCCGGTTTTGCTCCCTGCCTAAGGCACCACTTAGAGGTGACCACTACGCGGCCACACTTTTCAAGGAACAGCAACGTGCGGAAACCAGTGACACAGATTCTTAGTCTGTGCTATTTGCCACTTCTACTGCTTGCTACGGCCACAGCAGTGGCACAGACTTTGGTCTGTACTCCCTACTGCTTCTAAGCCCCGACCGCCTGCGGCTTCTGCCCGGCATGCCGCGCCAGACCCGCCGCATCCCGGTAAACCCGCAATTTCTTTGCTCGCCGAGCCCGCAACTTGTTCTTAGGCAACATCCCCAAAACCGCCTCGCGAATCATCCATTCCGGTTTCGTCTCGCGCACCCGCTTCGCCGGTACCGCCTTCAACCCGCCCGGATACCCGCTATGCGAGTAATAAATCTTCTGCTCCACCTTGTTCCCGGTCATGCGAACCTTGTCCGCATTGATCACCACGACATGATCCCCCGAATCCAAGTACGGCGTAAAACTCGGCTTATCCTTCCCGATCAGCATCCGCGCCACTTTCGTCGCTAGACGCCCCAAAACCTGGTCCGTGGCATCCACGACAAACCAGCTTGCGCCGACTTTCAGCGCCTCCGCTTCTTCTCCTTTGGCTACATACGTCCTCATTGCGCTCAGCCACACCTTTCCCGTTAGAGACAAACGCCAATTTTAAAGTACCTTCCTGTTCCTGTCAACGCGATTTCCACTGATTTCCACCGATTCCCCGCGCCTATCCACGCTTACACCGCACGTTCAACGTGCGCCAAGAATCGCGGAGCCTTGCGGAATTTCGTCGCCTGCTCAAAGGCATACGCCAACTTGATCAAAACCGGCTCGCTCCAAGCCCGGCCAAAAAACGAAATTCCGACCGGCAATCCGAACACAAATCCCGCTGTCACATTCACGTTCGGGTACCCGGCGGCTGCGGCAAATTCCGAACTGCCCCCTCCGAACGAGTCGCCGTTCACGATGTCCGTCAGCCACGCTGGCCCGCCCGTCGGAGCAACGATGGCATCCAGCTTGTGCTTGTCCATGGTCGCATCAATGCCTTCCTTGCCCGCCAGTTCGTGGTTCTTTTTGATGGCCTCCACGTATTCCTCGGTCGTCAGCGGCCCTTTCTCTTCGGCCTTCAGAAAATTCTCCTGTCCAAAAAACGGCGTCTCTTTCGCGGCATTCTTTTCGTTGAACTCAATAATTTCCTTCAGCGTTTTCACCGGCGCGCTCGGCCCAAGCCACGCGAGGTAGGCATTCAAGTCCGCCTTCAGCTCATACATGAACCCAAGAAATTCCGTCTCCCCGAACTTGCCCGAAGTCTCAATCTCCACCGGGTCCACCAGCGTGGCTCCTTGCTTCTTCATCGCGTCGACCGCCGCCTCCATCCATTTGTCCACAGCTGGATTAAAGCCAAACGCTTTCCGCAAAACACCGATGCGCGCGCCTCGCAATCCGTCAGCCGCGAGAAATTGGGTGTAATCCGTGAATGACTTTCCGGCACTCGCCGTCGTCGCTTTGTCGTCGGGATCGACGCCCGTCAACGCTCCCAGCAAAATGGCCGCGTCCCGCACCGTGCGGCACATCGGTCCCGCGGTATCCTGCGTGTGCGAAATCGGAATGATCCTGCTGCGGCTCACCAGTCCAACCGTCGGCTTGATCCCTGCAAGTCCATTCGCCGAGGACGGGCACACGATCGATCCGTCCGTCTCCGTTCCGATTCCGATGGCCGCCAAATTCGCCGAAATTCCAGCGCCCGTCCCCGAACTGGATCCGCACGGATTCCTGTCCAGGGCATACGGATTTTTCGTCTGCCCGCCGCGCCCGCTCCATCCGCTGATTGAGTGGTTCGACCGAATATTCGCCCACTCGCTCAAATTTGTTTTCCCCAAAATCACCGCGCCGGCCTCACGCAACTTCTGCGCGATGAAAGCGTCAGCAGGCGGCTTCGATCCCACCAGCGCCAAAGATCCCGCTGTAGTTTGCATGCGGTCCGCAGTGGCGATGTTGTCCTTGATCAGCACTGGGATTCCGTGCAGCGGTCCGCGTGGCCCCTTTTCCTTCCGCTCCTTGTCAAGCGCTTCCGCAATTTCCAGCGCATCTGGATTTGTTTCGATGACGCTATTCACCACCGGTCCGTTCTTGTCAATCGCGGTGATGCGCGCGATATATTTCTCGGCAATCGCCCGCGCGCTGTATTTCCCAGACTTCATTCCGTCTTGCAGTTCGCCAATCGTAATCTCATCCAACTCAAACGCGGGAACATCGGCGGCCTCGGCCACAGTCGCGGCTGCGCTCTTCGGCGACGCCCCAAAAACGGGCTGCCAGAGCGGACCAGCCGCGGCCGCCACTCCTCCCAGCAATCCGGCCTGCAAAAAACTGCGTCGATCTCTAGCCCGCGATGCCCGCTTGCCGCCCATGCCGTCCTCCCCGTTTGCCGGACCGAGTCTCTCCGCCGCACGCTTCTCTTGCGTTTCTTTGTTCATTGTCAATTCCCCCACCCTCTCGATCTCCTACAAAGAGCAGAGATAGTACGCCAAACACCCCGTTTCGTCCGCTCAAAATCTCGGTCCTCCATGGGTTTGCGCCCAGGCAACCGCTAGAGAAAATATTTTCCCTATGCCGCCTTTTTCCAGTTACCCTTCTACACGGCGGAGTCCCCCGTAGTCGGTTTGCCATGCTGCTGACTGACCTAAACGGCCCCCTGTCTCTCCAGCCGCGAAGTCCAGGCTCGGGGAGAATCTCGCGTCCCGCTCGTTTCGCCGCACCCGCCTTTCTTTTTTTGTGCTTCGCAACTTTCGGCGCAACCATTTCGCGCGCCCAAAACCAACAAGATCAAAGCGTCGCCGAAGCCGCCCGTCAAGAACGCGCCCGCAAACAAGAATTACAGAAACGCAGAAAGCACGTTTACACGGAAGAAGATCTCAAGCATCGGAACATCCTGACGCCCGAAGACCGCGCACAAATCGAAGCCAAGCGATACGAATGCGCGCAGAAAAATAATTGCTCGCCGGCCGCTCGACAGAATCCGTCGGCAAGTCTCGAAACTCCGCAGATCCCTCTCGGCGACGTCGCCCGTCAACTTCAAAAGCAAAAAGAGTTGCAAGCGCTGAAACCGAAACAGTCGGAGCCGTTCCATCTTCCGTTCTCAACTCCCGCTCTCGCTTCCCCGGTTTTGCCCGGGCGTCCCACGATTCGTCCTCCGGGCCAACCGGTTCTCCATCCCACAACTCCTTCAAATGTTTTCCGCCGCCGCGATCCGTTCGCGGCCGTTCCCATTCCTCCAGAAGTTCGCCGCGAGAGACCGAGCCGCCGTGAAATTCCTCCGAGCGTTCGTGAAGAAGTGCACCCTGGAGACCGGGAAGATATGCGCGCATCCGATCGCGAAAATATTCGCCCAACAGTTCGTCCCAAAGTCCACACCAGCGTTCATCGCGATATTCGTAAAGACGTCCACCCAATCGTTCAACCAAATGTTCATCCCGACTTTAGTAAAGAAGTCCGCCCAACACTTCGCACTCCTGTTCGTCTGACCGCTCCTGCAGCTATTCGCGTCTCGCCGATGCACCCGCCTGTTCTGTCCACGCTCGGGCAGCCAAATATTTTTGCCACCCCTGCCGCGCCCGTTGCGACGGTTCGCCCGTCGAAACCGCAGCCCGCTCCTGGTCCCGCCACGACCGCGACACAGAAAACCATGCGCATCCGGCCCGGCGATTCTCTCTGGAAATTGGCGCAACAAAACCTCGGCTGCGGTAGCTGCTGGCCTGAGCTCATGGCCGTAAATCCCGGGATTGCCGACCCCAACAAAATTAGCATCGGCGCCGAGCTGAATCTTCCCGCTGCCGCCACCGCAACTTCAACACGCCATGCCGCGAAGACCGCCGTGTCAACGATCAAAGTCCGCAAGGGGGACACTCTGTGGAGCCTCGCGAAATCCAATCTGGGCCGGGCCTCTGCGTGGCCCTGCCTCGCCGCCGCCAATCCCTCTATTGCCAACCCCAATCGCGTCTACGAAAGTCAGGAACTTACGGTTCCCCTGACGTGCAAGCCTTAAGACTGCCGAGGAAAACCGCCGGCTTCTCCTCGGCACCTCGTGACATGCGAGCTCTGCGTCTTCTCCATCTTTTGAAATAAATTAGTTATAAACGGCTACTTTATTCGGTAGCAGCCTTCTAGATTTCATATTAGTGAATCCTTGTCCCTATCCGCTCCGAAACCAAATCTTTCTCAATTTATTGAGCATAAAGCTCTTATTGTAGTTGTAGTTAGCAACGTCTATGGTCCCAAGATTGCGTTAATTCAAATCATTCCTGGCAATCCAAGAGCCGATGTCCCCAGGAGGGTTGCCTTTCTTAGCGCGGTAATGGGAGTGGGATGGACCTCGAAGCAACGTCGAGAACGCGATCAAGCCTCCCGCCCCAATGATGAGGAGGATCACAAAGATGGAAATTGTACTTGGGAATACCTTTCCGGCTCGGAGCGTTTGGCTGAGGCTGGCGCTGCTTTTGTTTTCTTTTGCGTTGTGCGATCTCGCGTACGCTCAGTCTACCGCATCGCTGAACGGCACCGTCACCGACTCCACAGGCGCAACTGTTCCCTCCGCTCATGTTGTCGCGAAGAATCAGGCCACCGGCGTCGAATCTAGCACGCAAACCGACAATTCCGGCGCTTACTCTTTCCCTTCTCTCCCCATTGGTCTCTATCGCCTCGATGTCATTGCTTCCGGCTTCGAGAGGTCCGTCATGGCGGACTTGAAACTGGACGTCGCGACAGCCATTACCCAAAACATTCAGCTAAAAGTTGGCGAAGTTTCACAGAGCGTCTTGATCACCGCCGAAGCGGCGCTGGTGGAAACTGCTACAACGAGTCTCGGACAAGTCATTGACGAGAAGACCGTCCAAGAAATTCCCTTGAACGGACGCCACTTCGTGGACCTAAGCCTTTTGACTCCAGGCACGGTGACGCCTCCACAGAACGGCTTCCTTACCGCCCCGCTGCGCGGGCAAGGCTCGTTTGCCATCAATACGGCGGGGCAACGCGAAGACACGACGAACTGGCTAGTTAACGGCATCAACCTGAATGACCCGGTGCAGAATCAAGTTACCTTCCAGCCGCCGATCGACACGCTCGCCGAATACAAGATCGACAACTCCTCGTTCCCGGCGCAGTACGGCCGCGACTCTGGCGCGATTGTAAACTTGGCCACGCGCTCCGGCTCAAACGATTTCCACGGCGAAGCGTTTGAATTTTTCCGCAACAATGATCTGGATGCGCGGAATTTTTTCAATCCAACTCAAGACTCCAAAGGCAATTTCCTGGCTCAGAATCCATTTAAGCGGAATGACTTCGGTGGAGACTTCGGCGGTCCCATCAAGAAGAACAAATTGTTTTTCTTCCTGGCTTACGAAGGACTGCGCCAGCGACAAGGGTTGGCCCTTTCAAGCACCGTGCCGAGTCCGGCACAAATTGCAACGGTTACCTCAACGGCGGTCAAGGATTTGCTGGCTTTGGTTCCGGCGGCCAATCTCGTGGGTACCGGCACGGCTGGCGTGCCCAGCACTTTCAATTTGTTCAGCGGTTCGACAGCCGCCAACGTATCCTTGAACCAGGGCTCGGCAGACCTCGACTACGATCTTTCGGGTAAGGACCGCATCCACGGCTATTTCGTGATCCAAAAGGACCACCGCCAGGAACCGACTCAAGGCGCCAACCTCCCGGGCTTTGGCGATACCCGCTCCGGGTTGCGGGATCTAGCAACCGTGAGCGAAGACCATGTTTTCGGCCCGTCGCTTACAAATACCGTCCGTCTGGGATACAACCGCATTCACCTCATCTTTACGCCGACGGCCCTCGACGCCACGAATTTCGACATCACTCTTCCGAGCGGCGCGCCCGTGGACGTGGGAATACCCAACATCCTTGTTGCTGGCGCCATGTCTTTTGGAGGTCCACAGGCGGAGCCTCAGGGCCGCGGCGACACCACGGTTGTGCTCAATGACACTCTGAACTGGTTGAAGGGCAGACATTCCTTTGCCTTTGGCGGAGAAATCCGGCGGGCTTATAACAACAACATCGCGGAGAACATTGGAAGTTTCACGTTTCCAACCCTTGCGAGCTTCCTCGCAGACAGCGCTTCTAACTTTACCGTTTTGCTCGGAGCCGGCAACGACAAAATCCTGGAGCCTTCTTATGCAGGCTTTGCCCAGGACAGTTTTAAGTGGAAACCCAATTTCACGCTCAACATCGGCTTGCGTTACGAATGGAACTCGACTCCGTCAGAGGCCGCCAATCGCTTTACCAACTTCGATACCACGACAGGAGACCTTATTGCGGCTAGCCAGCCTTTCCACACAAACAACAAAAACTTCGAGCCCCGCGTCGGTTTTGCCTGGGATCCGTTCAAGAATGGCAAAACATCGGTGCGCGCCGCCTATGCCATCACCACGCAAGACCCCACCACGAACATTATTTCGGGCTTGAGCGGAAATCCGCCCTTCGCCCTTCCGATTAACGTGGCTGCCGCTAGCATTTCGCTGGAGAACCCGGCTGCCGCAATAACTCGCGTCAGCCTGGGGCCAAGCTCGATCAATCCAGGCTTTGACAATATGTATGCGCAGGATTGGAACCTCACGATCGAGCGTCAGCTCACTTCGAGCATAGGACTCACACTCGCCTACGTAGGCGTCAAAGGAACCCACCTGCAGATAGCAGAAAACGTGAATCAGCCCTTGGTAACCAACGGCTTCTATGGAACTACGCGGCCATTTCTAACGCTCCCGCTGACGAGTCCCATCTTGCCGGCCCAATGCGCTGCTCCCAATCCAACCTGCACGTACGGAAACATCAGCCAAATCAACAGTCCCGGGAACTCCAATTACAATGCGCTGTGGGCGACGCTGAACAAGCACTTCGCGAAAGGTTTCGAGTTCCTTGCTTCCTACACATACTCGAAGTCGTTTGACTACAGTTCCGTTAGTTCCGGCGACGCGGTCCCGTTGCAAAACGCCTACAATCCGCGCGGCGATTACGGCCCGTCGGAATTCGACGTTCGCAACCGCTTCGTGCTAAGCGGTTTCTATGAGCTGCCGTTCAAAAAGAACCGTTTGGTGTCTGGATGGCAGGCAGGCATTGTGACCCAAGCGCAAAGCGGCAGTCCGATTACGCCCTTGCTTTCGATCAACACGGGGACGGGGACAACGCTCACCGTAAGGCCTAATCAGCTTCAGCGCGTCAGTGTAACGGGAAACCCGTTCGAGTTCTACAGCAACCCGGTAATCTGCGAGCCGTTCAATGGAACGCCAACGGGGACGGCTCCCGCGATTCCCAATTGCGCTACGACACCCAATGCGGCTTTTGCGGTTCCTTGCACCTTTAATAGCGTCCCCACGACGCCCGGAAAGAACAATTATCCCGTTGTTCCGGGTAGCTGCCAACCGGGCGACATCCAACGGGATGCACTGCAGGGACCAGACTTCGTGAATACGGACTTCTCAATCGTCAAGAACACCAAGATCACGGAAAAGTTCAACCTGGAATTCCGGACAGAGCTGTTCGACATTTTCAATCACCCCAACTTTGGCAACCCCAACAATACGGTCACAGCTAGCTCGTTCGGACAGATCACCAGCACGCGTTTCCCCGCGGGCGATTTTGGTTCCGCCCGGGAGATTCAATTCGCGTTGAAATTGACTTTCTAACCGGAACCTCCTATACGATGCCAGGGGGCGCTGCTACGTCGGGCGCCCCTTTTGGCGTTTGACCGTCCTCGAACATCCAACGACGCCTGGCCTGCTCTTAACTTAATGGTCAGCACAATGTGAAGTCCAGAATTTTTCAGTTACAATGAGAAGGAGTGAATTTCCTAAAGGACTGTGCTTGATTCATCGCAACATCTTCCACAACGAGAGCCTGCTGCCCATCGAACGGGTCCGGCTTTCGCCCGGCCAGGCTGGCCTGATCTGCGGATGGGGGCTGTTCACCACGCTGCGTATCTTCCACGGCGAAGCTTTCGCTTACGAGCGCCATTGGCGACGCCTGGAAAAGGATGCCGCCATCATCCATCTTCCCATGCCGTACACTTCGGCCAAGGTCCGCCTCAATCTCCACGAAGTCATCCGCGCCAATCAAGTCACCGAAGGCTGCGCGCGCATTTATCTGGTCTACAACCAGGTCGGCTTTTGGCAGAGCGATGAAAAACATCCTGACGTTGATCTGATTATTTATACCGCACCGCTCCCGCAATATCACGAGCCGGTGCGACTCGCTCTTCGCGAACAAGGCCGTCACGCTGCTTCGCCTCTTGCCGGCGTCAAGACCACTTCGTGGCTGCAAAATGTTTGGTCTGTCGCTGAAGCGCAAAAAGAAGGTTTCGACGAAGTCGTCCTTCTCAATGAGCGCGGCGAAGTCGCCGAATGCACCGCCGCCAATGTTTTCGCCGTGAAAAACGGCAAAGTTTTCACGCCGCCTCTGAATTCCGGCTGCCTCGAAGGGGTCACGCGCGGCATCCTTTTCGAAATCGCTCCAGAAGCGGGCGTCGCGGTTATCGAGCAAGCACTTCGCCCCGAAGATCTTTATTCCTCAGACGAAATTTTTATTTCTTCGACGAATCGCAATCTCATCGGCGTCGGCGAAATCAACGGCCGCAAGATTGCCACCGCTCCCGGCCCTGTCACACACCACCTTAACGATCTTTTCGACGCCTATGTAGCCGACTACGTCACCCGCCGCCTGGCCGCTGCTTCCCACTGATTCCGGCACTAATGTAGATCTCCGGCTTACGCGTCCGGCGCGCTCCCGAATCCTCGGTGGGTCAGTTTCCGATTACGCGGCCGGCCTATCGACGTTCAAACGCATCGGCAGTGCGAACTTCCATCGGACCGGGAGATTCATTTCAAAACGCTTGCGAGCGAGCTTGGCGTGCCTATCGCAATGGGATGGGAGTTAGATTGCTCGGGAAAAGGGCCAAGCGGCGATCGCACATGCAACGGATGCAAAGTAGCGTGGCTCGATTATTTAATCCTTGGCATTTTTCCTTCGAGGGTGTTCAGCGCAAACATGAGCGGCAAATTCTTTATCGCGCCGCCGCTCGTACTTCTCCATCATTTCCGCGAGCGAGTCACCGCCGGGTGGCCCCGACGGAGTGAACACCCATGCGCATTCGGAGCAGCCACTACCCTGAAAATGCGACCTTTCAATCCATATCAGCGTGCGGCGGGTGGCCACCATGGGACGCCTCTGGCTCGGAGTAGTTGATAGTCTTGGGCATTAGTTGTTCTTGGCGACGGGGTTGCCTTGGATTTGTGTTGAACAGACCAACGGAGAAAACCATAGTCACATTCTTCGCCTCGCGTCCGAATCTGTAGGAAAACCATTAGGAACTCAACAAATCCTCTGCTTCTTGATTTATGGGTCAGATCACTCTGACAGTCAGGGCACGAAATCGACACCCTACTCTTCTTCTTCTTCTTCTTCTAGAAAGGCAGGGATGTGAGAGGGTGGCCTCGACCTTCGGACCTTTCGCACGCCGGACTCTCCTTTTGGCGACATACTCACGGTTAGGAGTGTCCTGGTCCAGCCGGTAAGACCTCCGAAAGCGCATCAGGTCATTCCTGTAAGGCCGGTGGTGGCACTGACCGCAAGTCTAGGATTCTCGGTGCCGCCCGATAAGCACCAAGGCTTGGTCAGGCGACGCTCCTCGCGCCGCAACCTCTTCTCTTGACAATCGAGAGAAGCGCCGTATACTTCTCTAGATTCCCTAGAGATAGAGACGAAAGGACCGCGAATGACCGACACGTCCGCCACCCTTGTGCAAGGGACCCTGGACATGCTCATCCTCAAAACTCTCGCTCTTGAACCTCTTCACGGATGGGGGATCTCGCAAAGAATTCAGCAAATGAGCCGAGGCGTCTTCGAAGTGAATCCCGGCTCTCTGTTCCCTGCCTTCCGCCGCCTTGAGCGCGCGGGCCTGGTCGAATGTGAGTGGAGGAGCTCGGAAAATAATCGGCGCGCAAAATACTACTCACTGACAAAAGCCGGCCGTCGGAAGCTGCAGAGCGAGACCCAGGAATGGGAGCGGCAGGTCGCCGCCATCGCCAGAATTCTCGAGACCGCTTCGTAGTTCGTAGGAGGACACCATGGGACTCTGGACAAATCTCACCGCTGGCCTCCGCGGTGTCTTCCGCAAACATCAAGCCGAGCAGGAACTCGACGACGAGCTGCGCGATTTTCTGGAAAAATCCACGGTCGAGAAAATTCGTGCGGGGATGACCCGAGAAAAAGCCCACCGCGCGGCGCGCCTGGAAATAGGCGGCGTGGAAGCGGTGAAAGAAAACGTCCGCTCCGGCAGCTGGGAGACGCACCTCGAATCTCTTTGGAGCGACCTCCGCTTTGGCGCCCGCCTCCTACGCTTCAATCCCGTCTTCGCAGGCGCCGCGATTCTCTCGCTGGCGCTCGGGATCGGCGCAAACACCGCCATCTTTCAACTCCTCGACGCAGTGCGCCTGCGCACCCTGCCGGTCAAAAATCCACAAGAGATTGCGAGAGTCGCCATCGATAAACGTACTGGTGCGAGCGGAGACTTCACGAGCCGCTACTCCGATCTCACCTACCCCATGTGGTCAGAAATTCACACGCATCAGCAGGCTTTTTCAAATCTTTTTGCCTGGAGTCCTACTCAGTTCAACATCGCGCCCAGCGGCGAAGTTCACAATGTTCAAGGCCTGTGGGTCAGCGGCGAATTCTTTCAAACGCTCGGCCTCGAACCCGCTCTCGGCCGCTTTTTGAATTCCGCGGACGACACCCCAGGTTGCGCACCGGGAGGAGCGGTCATCAGCTATTCCTTTTGGCAACACGAATTTGGCGGCGACCGCTCGGTCATTGGCCGCGCACTTACCCTCAGCCGGCGTTCGTTTGAGATCATCGGCGTTGCCCGCCCCGATTTTTATGGCGTCGAAGTTGGGCGCTATTTCGACGTCGCTGTTCCGCTCTGCACGGAGCCCGCGATTATGGGCGAGGACAGCCAGATGAAAAGTCGCTCAGGATGGT
>Ga0210398_10005974_pt1 | contig 11279 bp, 12 predicted proteins | sample IncBWC4OmetaG_FD_161047 | JGI IMG/M metagenome (GOLD analysis project Ga0210398, IMG submission 161047) | Forest soil microbial communities from Barre Woods Harvard Forest LTER site, Petersham, Massachusetts, United States - Inc-BW-C-4-O | ecosystem: Environmental > Terrestrial > Soil >... | reverse complement strand
TGGTGCCAACTATCCCGCGGCCTTGAACGATCCGCGGGTGAGTCCGATTCGCGCAATCAAGCCGGGCGCGATGCCGCCGAGCTTCATCATCGCGGGCACGGCGGACGCCATCGTGGGGGAATCGCGCAGCGTTGCCGACGCCCTCAGTCGAGCCGGAATCGAGAACGAATTGCGCATACTCGAGGAGATGCCGCACGCGTTCATGCAAATGACGGAGCTCGCGGCGTGTCGCGAGGGACTGCGGCTTATGTTCGACTTTCTGCGGCGTCACGTTTAGCTGTGGCGGATGCTACCGGCCAGTCGAATAGCAATTCGCCGCACAGAGGTTCATGACACTTGGAGGTTCAGCTACCATTTGGATCGCTGCCGTTGCATCAGCGCTGCTTGGCGCGGGACGCGAACCAGTCTATGTGGGTGTCCTGGAACCGCCGCAGGAGCATGCGTCGGGGCAATCGCAACAGTTCCATGTGCGGGTCGCTTTTCGCTTCGGGGACGGACGATGGAGTGCTATGCCGCACGAGGCCGCCGACGAAAATGCGCTCGCGAAGCTTGCCGCAGAGTTTCCGCGAGAGGTGTCGTGGACGATCGCATTGCAGGGCAAGAGCCTTGGGCAAGTGAGCAGCGTGCGGCCGCCGGCGTACTCGGGCTACTCGGACGTCGGCCTCGAAAATTTGAACGCGGGCTCGAAACCGCCCGCGATCCGCGACAGCGCAGCGGCGTTCGGGACTTGGATGGGCACCGCGCGCTATCGGCCACTGCTCGCCGTTTCCGGGCCGTACTATCATGACCCCGACCAATGGGGCCACTTTGAGGCCCCGGCGGCCATGCGGAAAAAAGCGGTCGCGGCTTTCAGGCGTCAAATCGCGCTCGATATGACTTGCGACGGCAAACCGACGCGCGGCTATCCCGACTCCGCGATCCTGATTTACGGCAAGCCGTACCGATCCGTGCATGGCGACGTTTTGATCGCGTTGCTCCCGGACCCGCGCCGCAACCGCTGTGGCGGACCCGCGGGCGACCAGTGGCAATCCGCCTGGTTCCATTTGAAGGGGGATAACTTCCGCTGGATCGGCAACGGCCTCACGCTGCTGGATATAGGCGACTACAACGGCAACGGTGCCACAGAAATATTATTCCAGTACGATGGCTACGATCGCGACGGGTACGTGCTACTCGATCCGCGCGACGAATCGAAGATCGAATTTTCGTGGTCTTATCACTGAGTGCCAACGATATCGACCTGGAGGAGGCCGGTTGAGCCTTCTCGGGTCATGGTGCCACTGGTCCATCCGTCGTTGGTGTAATAACCCTGCTCGAAGCGCCATACCATTTTGAGTTTCGCTCCTGAGGCCTTCTTCCATGTGAGGCGGTAATAGAGATTGCGCCTCCAGACCGGGGACTGGCCGGTCATGAAATTCATTTCAAAAAAAGTTGGCCAGCTTATCAGGCTACGATCAACGACTAACGATACCTGGTCACCGAGGTCAGGAGTGAAGTCGAATTCGCCAGTGCCTTTGGTATTGCGGTTGGTGCATACGCCTAGCGCGAAGAGCTGAGCGGCCCTGGATAGTATGACGCGATTGCCGGAGTCGCAGGATACACGCGCGCCGAGCGTGCGGACGTCGGCATAGAAGTCCAGCGGGAGCGTGCCGATTGACAAGGAATCCGGGCTATACGCGAGAGGAGTTACGGGCATCGAATTCAAACGAGGCGTGAAGAAGCGATCGAGCAGCAAGGATAGCTGTCGCGCACCTAGCAGCCATGCGATGGCTAAGGCGATGAGCGCAATCGCTGACCGGATTAAATTCGCTCGCACGGTGAGACCTTTGGTTGATTTGCGGTAGTCTTGAGCGTACTCCACTCCGGATGGCCCTGGGAGAGCTATCAGACGCCCTCTCTCTATGGGTACTGGGAGTTTGCACGCTTTTGGTGTCACCCAACCGTCTGAGCAAGATGGCCGTGATATTGAAACCTGCCACTCTTCTGTACGTTCACCACGCCCTGGTGAAGCGCAAGTATCGCCCACTCTATAGCCCGAGAAAGCGCCGCCGCCCCGGACCCAAGGTCCGTCAAAAGAACTCATCGCCGCTGTGGTCGAGATGAAGCGGCGAAAGCATCGTACGAGAGAACCGTCCGCGACCGGTAGCTTGCTGCTGCGCCGGTTGGCTGACGAGGCCAGACGTACTCATCTCGTATAGTTCACCTTGAGCGTGTACGGTGCCTGTACAGCTGTTCGTGCGGTGCATCGCAGGTCCAAATTGAAAGGAGAATTCATGGGGCAACTTGTAGGTTCGATACCTTCTCCGTTGAATGGATCAATCCGTAAGGTGCTGAAACTTACGGCCGTATTTAGCTGTTTGGCACTCGGTCTGTGCTATGCCGGAAGCGTTTCCGCCGGTTCCAGTGTGACTGTGGATGCAAACTTTTATCCGACCTTGGGCTCTCCCACCAGGGCATTGGCTACGGCTGACAATAGCTATGTACTGGTCTCTCTAACGGGGCCCGCAGCCGGTGTTCAGGTTTTCGAACGATCGGATTTCACCACCAACCCTTGTGGCAGCGGCACCCGAAAAATTATTCAATTTCCTCCTCGAAACGGAAAGTCCGCGAATTTCGTGACTTCTGTTCAAGGGATGCAATTTTTGCCGGCCCCGCAGGGAGTCAGCGTTGGCGCCGCGGTTGAGCATCAGGGCGCTGAATTTTTTAGTCTGAGTGACTTAAGCACATGTGCCATTGACGGCAAGGACAACGTCGTCAACGTTCCACAACCGCCGTCGCAGTCCCCTTCGGTCTGTAGCAATTTACGTGGGAACTGCGCACCCGGTAGCTTTGATCTGGCAGTGACGCCTAATGGTGCTCCGGGCTATGCATTTGTTGCGAATGAATATGGACTAAAGCGTCTTGGAGAAAACGGTTTGGCTCCGCCCGACGTCAATTTGGGTTTGGTGGGCACAATCGGCATCATCAAAATTCGACGGAACTCTGCCGGTGGATTTACCTCGGGCACACGCTCAAGCGATCAAAACAAGTACATATACGTACCAGGCGGCGGCACACTTCCGGGCGTAACTATATCGCATGATGGCAAGCGTCTTTATGTCGTGACCGAAGGTGCGCCCAGAAACGAGATTGACAAAAAAACCGGCAACCCATATTGGGATCCGACTAACGTCACAAGCACACCAAACGGTGGGACCCAGGCAAGCCAAAATTGCCAATCCGGCGAGAGTGATTCAAAGGGCAACCTCTCGATAGTAAACAACGGTTTGCTAAGTATTATCGACGTCGACAAAGCAGAAAGAGGGGCCGGCCAGAGTTCGATCCTGGTAACCATTGCCTCCGGATGTGTGCCGGTTCGCGTCGCCGAGACGGCGGACGGCAAAACCATTTGGGTCGCAGCACGTGGTCTCAACCTGAACTTGCCGGTGCAACCAGGCAAAGGCGGAACTGGCTATCAAGTCTTAGCCTTCGATGTATCGAAACTGCTGTCCAAGTCCTTGAACGAAGTAAACGACGCCTTGGTTGGATTTGGGGATAGCGGTGGCACAGCTCCTGTCGGCCTGGCGCTATTTAACAATGATCAGATGCTCGCCGTGGCAAACTCAAACCGGTTTTTCGCTCCAAAGGCTGGCGCCACGGACGTGGCGATTTTGGACGTTAGCAACCCCCAGTCGCCGACCGTAATCAAAACCATCCCGCCGACGCCCACTTCAGAGGATATGTTCCCACGCGACGTAACGCTCGGCCCACAAAATGTCGGCGACTGTCTGGCCGATTCAGGCTGCTTCACTCTGTACGTGCCAAATTTTCAAGCAAATATGCTCGAGGTAATCAAAGCGCAGGTGAACTAAAACTCCCGGGAATTTGGCGGAGTGTGTCAAATTTCCGCGTACATCGCCTGACAACTCTTCTCTAAGAAAAACGCTACTGATGAACCGTGATCCGCTGCCTATTGGTGTCAGCTCTGCCATCAAGCAGTCCGGTTCATTCTCCGTTTTCAACGATAGCTTGGAAGTGCGTCGCATACACTTCTTCCAGCGGAATGTCGGACGTGTCGATGACCCAATCATGTTGAATATACGGCGAGGCTAAGCACCGGAGTTGCTGCTCCGCTTGAGCACGACGTTTCTCCACATCGGCGTCTCTCCGTCTCCCGCGCATCTTCATGCGTCGCAGCAATTCATCGGCAGATGGACGCAGGATTCTAGTAACGAATGGAATACCCCGTGAAGTAAGGGCGCTTCGATAGTTCAGTAGCGGATGCGGCGGATCTTCATAGAGAATGAATTCTAGAATTACATTCTTTTTTCTAGCTACAAGTTCGATGACTCGCCGCACGACTTCGTCTTGAACTACGCGTTCTTCTTCGGGCGTCCGTAATTCTCCCCATGGGTGCCCTTCCTTTTATCTTGACCCAATAGTCGTCTTCGGACACCTGCTCCCAATCCGGATGCCGAGCTATACGGGCTGCGGTGCTCGTTTTCCCTGCTCCTCCCGGACCGCCGAGCAAGATGACGTGCGGTTTGCGCTCCATAGTAAAAAGCGATATCACGAAATTCGGAACTAACGTCATAGCGGTGAATCTCAAACCTCCAGACCTTTTGCTGCTTTCGGAGTTTTCAACGACGAGTACGTAAAGCGCGAAGGAAGCTGGCGTTCCAAGAGCAGATGCGCGAAGGCAAAGGTCGCAGTTCTGATCGCCGTTTTACTCTGTCGCGTTCCAACGAGATCCGCCATTATCGTGCGTGAATGACTAACCCTTCGCAATGTGCTTGCCAACTGCGTGCTACCCACAATTCTTGCCGGCGCGCACACCTGTGCCTACTGAAAACTCCGAAAGCACCGAAGAGTCTTGAGTTTTGGAAGGGCCGCCGTAGTGTCGCCCGCAAGGCTGTATATTGGGTCGGGGTCTCCAGCGAGGACTCCATCTGTCACCTATGAGCGATGCGACCAAAGCTCCGACGTGGTACTTAGCCTACGGCAGCAACATGAACCGCGGCATCTTTGAGGAACGTCGCGGGATGCACCCGATACAGGCGCAGCCAGCTCTGCTCGAAAACTACCGGCTCCGCTTCAATCTGGCGATCGGCCACGGCGAACGCGGTGTGGCCAATTTGGAGTCTCAAGCAGGTGCTCGGACCTGGGGGGTGCTGTACTTGATCACGGTCGAGAAGTCAGAACATCTTGATCGTACCGAAGGCGTCCCGAGGGGCGCATACCGCCGCATCCCAATTAGCGCCATTGTCGACGGCGGTGAACAAATCGCAGCGTTCACATATCAGTCAGACAGGATCAGCATCGGGCGAAAACCCTCTCCGCGTTACATCGGCTTGCTGATCGAAGGTGCCGTTCAGCATGGCCTCCCGCACGGCTATATACGCTATCTGCGGAGTTTCGAGTTGGCAGCGGACGAGCGGCTGTCTGAGCCGCAGCGATCGTAAGACCCTTCCCGATTCCGAAAACTTGGTTTAGAAAGTCTGGCAGCGCAGCTAATGGGATGATGTCTCCGGTGGAGTGACCTCTGGAACCAGGCGCGCGACCATCGGATGCGACTCGTGCCGGATGAGCACGTCCATCCAGTACTTGCCGGCCACCGCTGCGCCGACCCGCGCATCGAGGCGTACAATGCTATGATGGCTACCTTCCGAGGTTTCTGACCTTACGCCGATCGAATTCGCACCTTCACTGCGGTGGTGATTGCGGCCTCGAATCATCCAGAGGTAGCTCGAAAAGCAGCCTGAACAACGCTCCCTTGCCCATCGCGCTTTCGATCTCCTGCAGCAAGAGATAGACGAAGACGACCAGGCTGATGAGCAGCACCAGGCCCATGAAGCGGTCGAAATTAGCGTTGGCGATCAAATTGGAGACCGCCTCTCCGAGACTGTCGGCCTTGCGATAGGCCTCGAAGATCTTTTCGCCGATCCCAAGCACGATTACGACCAGCGCATAGACGAAAGTCTTGCCTGCGACCACTACGATGCGGCGATGACTATCGAACCGGTACCCGGCTTGCGCCCAGTCGAGCAGCGCAACCACTTTGCCGAGAATCAACGCGGCGATTGCAGCCTTGGTAAACGCGGAGAACTCGATCTGGTATTGCGAGACGAAGAGCTTGAACATCACCGCGATCAGCAGAAAGGCGATGAAGAAGAAAAGGATGACAGGCGCCATCTCGTCAAACAGGCCGACAAAGAATCGCTTAATCGCTTGCACTCTTCTTACTCCCCGCACTTTCCAGGAGCTTCACCGCCGCCTTAATATGACGGCGCGTGGCCCTGCGTTCTACGCGTTGCGACCCTCGTTTAGTTCCTTGAGTAGCGCCTTGGCGTCCTTCAAATCCGCGGTGTCGAAGCCTTCGGTGAAGCTCGCGTAGAGCGGCGCTAACAAGTCGCGCGCTTCGACGCAGTCGCCGCGCTTTCTCAGCATCGGCACGAGGCTCATCGCGGCGCGCAGTTCCCAGGCCTTAGCCCCGATCTTCTGCGCGAGTGCGATCGCGTCGCGGAAGTCCGCTTCCGCTGCGTCCACCCGACCCAGTCTGAGCTGCAATTCCCCACGTATTCTTACGGCGTCTGGCCTCCACGCGAGTTCCTCAGGGTTCACTTGCAGCGCTTCCTCGATCGTCGCGAGCGCCTCGGGTACTTTGCCATCGAGCGATTGCGCGACCGCGAGCCCACTAAGATACAGAGTCATCGCGTTTTCGGATCCGCTCTCGTCGAGACCGTCCAAGCCCAAGCGAATAAGGGCGACCCCGTCGCCCGGATGGCTGAGGACGGCTTCCGAGAGGCCCAAAAAGACTCGAGATCCTGCAGCGTACTGTTGAAATCCGTGCTCATTTGAGAGAGCGACAGCTGCGGCCGCGGCAGCCTTTGCGTTCGCGAATTCTCTAAGAAAAAGTTGCAGCGCAGCGGCAAGAAACTGAGTGTATGCCAACTCGAAGGGACTGTTGAGTGCGGCGGCTCGGGCAATCGCCTGGCGGATTCGATCGCGCGCGGTGTCAGCGTGTCCCAGCATCCAAGCAACGTGGCTTCCAAACCCGAACGCATCGCCCAGCGCAGCTGGATATTTCCGGGACGCGGACTCGAACATCGCGGCGCCGGCTACAAAATGCTTTTCGGCATCACTAAGGTTTCCTCGGAAGTAGCAGGTCGTAATTTGGCAGGCATAGGCGAGTCCCAAGTTATCGGGACTGCCCTCGCGCCTGGCGCGGTCAAGCATCTGATCGGCGAACGTGCTCGCAGCCGGCAAGTCGCCCCGGGTAACGACCGCAGCCCAGGTGCCAAACAGCTGCATCACGAGCTGCGCGAGATTGTCACTCCTTTCCGCGAGCGCCAGAGCGCGCGCGGCGGCGTCAGCAGCCTCCGGCGCGTTCCACCCGAGGGTCATCCCTATCACTTGCGCAAACCGGTTCATCAGTTCCAGTTCGCGCCCGTCGCGCTCGGGCGACTCCGGTAGCGTTTTGAGGATATCGAGCGCCTGCCGGTATGCTTCTTCCGCCTCCTTGAATGCGTGACGCGCGAACACAGCGTCGGCCGCCTTGCGCCACGCGGCGATAGCCGATTCTGTCTCGCCGGCATCGGTCCAGTGCCGCGCGACGACTTCGAGTTGAGTCTCCGCCAGCGCGGGAAATGTCTCCGTCATCGCGATTGCGACGCGTCGATGCAACTCGCGACGGCGAGCCTTGAGCAGAGCTTCGTAGGCGGCATCCTGAATGAGTGCGTGCTTGAAGGAGTAGATGGCATCGGGGGGAACGCCGCGCGCATAAATCAATTCCGCGTCAGCGAGTTTTTTTAGCGCCGACTGCAAGTCATCTTCTGACATAACCGAGACGGCTAGAAGCAACTCGTAAGAAAATTCACGCCCGACGACCGACGCGATCTGCGCGACCTCTTTTGCCGATCCAAGCCGATCGAGGCGCGCCATCAGCGAGTCATGGAGGGTGGCCGGAATCTCGCGCGCCGCCGGCTCAGCATCGGCACTTTCGAGCACCGCACGCGTCAACTCCTCGACGAACAGCGGCACTCCGCCGGTACGCTCGATCACTCGGTCTACTGCATCCCCCGACAGTGCCCCGGTAGCTACTACTTGTCCTACGAGCTCGCGAACATCGCGCGCGGTCAATCGATTCAGGGTCAAGTGCGTGTGATGCGTCCGCCGCGCCCATGCCGCCTGAAACTCCGGTCGCGCGGAGGATAACAATAACAGCCGGCTCCTCGCCCCCTGTTCGATGAGCAGCTGCATAAGCTCCAGCGTGGACGCGTCGAACCAGTGCAAATCCTCGACCGCCATCACGATTGGCTGTGCCCGCGCAGCGCCGAAGAGCCATCCCGCCAGTGTCGTCAACAACCGCTTACGCTTCTGCTCGGGCGAGAGTGTTAGCGGCGGATACTTCTCGCCCACCGGGATATTCAGCATCGAAGCGACGAGCGGCACCGCCTCGGGCAGTTTCACCCCAGCGAGTTCGAGGTCTCTCTCCAGCTGACGGAGTTTCGCTTCATCCGATTCGTTGCCACGCTGGGCGAAGCCTTGCTGAAGCATGTCGGTGATGGGGTAGAACGGCGTGTTCTGGTAATACGACGCGCCGGAGCACTCGTTCCAGGTATGCGGAGTTCCCGCCAGCCGCTCTCGAAATTGCCGCATCAGGCGCGACTTGCCGATCCCCGCTTCTCCGACGATGAACACGACCTGTCCTTCGCCTTCACTCGCGCTTTTCCAGCGGCTCAACAACAGCTCAACCTCGTCTACGCGGCCAACAAACGGCGTAAGACCATGTACGGCTGAAGCCGCCAGGCGGCTTCGCGCACCGCTGAGCCTCACGATTCGATACAACTCGACCGGTTGAGCGATTCCCTTGAGTTGATGAGCGCCCCGCTCCTCGACTACGAACAGGCCGGAGATCAGCCGATTGGCAGAAGCGCTGACGAGCACAGTGTTAGGGTCTGCGGCCGACTGCACTCGCGAGGCGATGTTGGCGGTATCGCCGAACACTTCCGAATCGCTGCCACCACCTTTGCCGATAACGACAGTACCGCTATCGATACCGACGCGGACTGAGAGTTTCTGATGGTTGCTTTGTTCATCGCGCAAGTTGAGGGCGCCGACGCCCTCGAGGACCGCAAGCCCAGCGCGCGCGGCCCGTTCGGCGTCATTGTCATGCGCCTCCGGCCATCCGAAATATGCGAGGACGCCGTCGCCCAGGTACTTCGCCACGTACCCGCCGAAGCGCGTAATCGCTTCCGCGGCAGCGCGGAGATAGTCAGCTTCGATTTCCCGCCATTCCTCGGGATCACGCCGCGCGGAAATCTCGGTCGAGCCGACAAGGTCGCAAAACAAGACGGTCAAGTGTCGGCGTTCGCCCGCCATCTCGCGCGGTAGGACAGGCGGTGCCTGGGAAACTGGAGGGCGGACGGGCGTCGCGAGTGAAGCGCCGCATTCACCGCAAAACTTAGCGGCCGACGTATTCTCTGCACCACATTGCGCACACGGTCGGGCAAGTTCAGCTCCGCATTCGGAGCAGAACTTCCTGCCGACCGGATTCTCGAACCTGCAGCTTGGGCAAAGCATCCAATTACTTGGAGATCTGAATTACCTGATGCCACAACTATTTCGTGTTCGAAATCTTCGCAAGCTCCTCGGCGAGTATCGGGACACCCATATTGCACGACTGGACGCCCTGCACGACGCACAACTTCAGCACTTCCATAATCTCGTCCATCGTCGCACCAAGCTTGAGCGCAGCCTTGATGTGGTGGCGCGTCCCTGGGGCGTACATGTGCGTGAAAGATGCGTCGCAGGCGATGCTGAGGAGCTCCACTTGCTATGCTTCCAAGGTCTGGCCGCTGTCTGGATTGCGACCAAAAAATCCATCCGAACCGGAATTCGAGCGGCTGCGAGATTGGTATCGAGTCGAGGCACTCTAGTGAGACGGCCTGCGATCTAAACCAGGAGCGGCGGACTGCTGATCGAGATCGAAAAAACTCCTGTACATAGATCCGCTTCCGGTTGGTTTTTCAGTAGGCAGGCACAGTTTCTGCTTTACCTCGCTGACTGGCGATGGATTCATCTCGAATGGGAATCATTATGCTGGATGTTTGCGATCAATGCGGGAGCAGTGTCAGCAAAAGACTGCTGCGCTGCAGCAACGGGATTGCGGTTTATCATCGAGAATGCGCCAACGGTCATAAACTGCACAGAACGATTGGCAAAGAGGATCATCAGACCACCGATTGGTATCGCGCCTCATCGTCCTATGTGATGATTGCGGCGTGCGATTGCAACTGAGGCTTGCACAGCTGGCTGAACCGCAATCGTTCCGGGATACCCTCGATGATGTTGAGATTCTCTTCGCTCGTATTTCTTCTCATTTCCGCGTTCGGGTTCGTACTACCGTCGCAATCTTTCGCGCAGCTATCGATTCCGGGAAAGGTGACGACCTACCGAACGCTCGACCTCGATTCGGGAGAAGAGCTGGAACAGTCGCGGCGCTGGCAGGTATCGGATGCGCAGGGCTCCCGGGAGCTGACAGCGATAACTTACACGGTCGGCACCGAGGTACTCGACGAATGCAGTTTCGCGAATGGATTCGCGCGGCCGGCCACGATGTTTCGATCGATCATGCGCAGCAAGACCGGCGAGCTCGAGCGCTCGGACTTTGACACCTTCGATACCCGCTACTATCCGTTTCTCGCCAAGCCGATTGCCCCCGACGCGCAACCCGGCAACTGCGTGTCAAAGAAGGCACTCGATTTGCCGGCGCTGGTGCGCGGCGATCAGATCGAGACGTGGATTTGGTCCGATGGTGGATCAGTCGGGGCCATTTTTCGATCCGAAGAGAACGAGAAGCTGACTGTCCCAGCCGGGAGCTTCGATGCTTTGCGGGTTCGTATCGATCTCGACCTGAGCAAAGTGTTTCCGCACGTGCCGGAGCTGTTCCTCAAGCTGGTCAAGCCACATTTCACGATTTGGATTACGCGCCGCGAACCTTACTACGTGCTCAAGATGGCGGGATTTGGCACGCCAAACAGCAAACTGCACAAGAACACGGTGATCGAGCTGGCCTCGATTGGCGAACTAAGCGCGAATGATTCGAAAATACCTGCTGAGCTCGCGCAGGCCGACTCTGCCGGCGAACCGCAGAGTCTGAATGCGATCAACTCCGGCAGCTTCACGCAAGGCGATCGCACCGGTCACGTGACGTTCGCCAGCGCGTCGACACCCGCGGGCGAGCTGCTGGCAACTCGTGTCGCATTCAGCAACGGGCTGGCGACTGAGAGCCGCACGCT
>Ga0210398_10005973_pt1 | contig 11280 bp, 7 predicted proteins | sample IncBWC4OmetaG_FD_161047 | JGI IMG/M metagenome (GOLD analysis project Ga0210398, IMG submission 161047) | Forest soil microbial communities from Barre Woods Harvard Forest LTER site, Petersham, Massachusetts, United States - Inc-BW-C-4-O | ecosystem: Environmental > Terrestrial > Soil >... | reverse complement strand
TGCTGAACACCGGTACTGCGGGGTCAATGGCGTTGGCTTCGCGGCGCAATGCGGTCACTGCGTCAGCGACCGGACCCGAAGTACGCACAAAGAACTTGAACCCCATCTCCGGCCGGAAAATCTGGCGAATGGGAACGTAGAAATAAGCTTCGGTGTTTTCCGTGAGCCGAAAAATCTTGCTGTCCTCGACTACGCCGATCACGGTAAACCACTTGCCCCAGCCTTGCACTTTCTGGCCAATTGGCTCCTGATTCGGCATGAAATGGCGCACGAACTCCCGGGTCACGATCATCACCGGCTGATGGTCCCGGTCATCCTCCAGGTTGAAATCACGGCCTTCGAGCAACTGTATCTTCATCAAGTCGAAGTACCCGGATGCAATCAGATTGCGGTAAAGCTTCATGTTTTCGTTGGGCCCGGGAACATAACCCTGAATCTGCAAGTCCTCCCACGAGGCGGCTCCGATGCTCAGCGGCACATAATCGCCGTAACTGACCGCAGTCACTCCCGGCTGATGCTCCATTACCTCGCGCAACCGGCGGCAGAACGAGTCGGCCTGCCTCGCGTCATAGCCGGCGGCAGAAAGGTTCATCTGGGCAATCGCCACCTGATGGGGATCGAAGCCGGGCTGGATGGATCGCGCCATCTGAAAGCTCTTGACGAAAAGTCCAGCGCCGATGATCGCCACCACCGCGAGTGCAACTTCCGAGGTGACCAGTAGCCCGCGCAAGCGTTGGGAACGGATGCTCGACGTTCCGCTGCGTCCGCCTTCCTTGAGCATTTCGTTGACGTCGCCATGCGTGGAGTGCATGGCTGGAGCAACTCCGGCAACACCGGCCACAGCGAAAGCCAGCCCAACCGTGAAAAGAAGAACGCCAAAATCAATCGGCGGACGAAGCATGGTAGGAATTGCGGACGCCGGCACCAGCCATTGCAGCGATCCACCCAGCCACTGAGCGATCACGAGGCCGGCCAGCGCCCCGCCCACCGCGATTAGTAAACTCTCGGTGAGAAGCTGGCGCGCCACGCGCGAGCGCGGCGCTCCCAAAGCCAGACGCACACTGAGTTCCTTCTGACGGCTCACCGCACGGGCCAGCAGCAAATTCGCAACGTTGGCGCATACGATCAAAAGCACGACCCCGCAAGCGCCCATCAGGATGCTGAGCGGGGCCAGCAACGAATCCTGAATACCGTAGTGCGATTTCCATAAAGGTAGGAGCGTGGCGCTCATTCCCTGGTTGGTGTCGGCATCGACCTCGGCGTTATGCAAAGCCAAGGCCTGAACTTCAGCCCGAGCCTGATCGATCCCAATCCCCGGCGCAAGCCGGGCCAGCACCCGGAACATACGAGTCTTGCGGTCACGCAGCATCCAGTCGCCGGTGGAGCTGAGTTGCCCAAACATGGTGGCGGGAGCCCACATTTCGAGCGACAGGCCGGGCATGGACCCGTGGAAGTCCTCGGGCGCGACTCCGATAATAGTGTAGGGATAACGGTTGATGCGCACGGTTGTGCCCACCAGCGATGGGTCCGAGTGATAACGATTCCTCCACATCGCGTAGCTGATGACGGTTACGGCGTGGGCATTCTGTTCATCGTCCTGCTCGGCCTTGGAAAAAAAACGACCGAGTGCCGGCTTCACCCGCAGTACTTCAAAGTAGTTGCCTGAAACCACTTCTCCCCACACCCGCTGGACTTGTTTCTCGTCACCGACCGCGAGATCCATCGGCTGAGTCACGGTCATGGAATCAAACAGTTTTGTATTGTCACGAAAATCACGGAAGTCCAGATAAGACGTAGGCGTCCATTCGCCGGAAGGAGTCAGCATCTCCAGCGCAACCACGCGTTCTGGCTGACTGGCACCGGGCAGCGGATTGAGCAGCACCGTGCGAATCCAACTAAAGATGGTGGTGCTTGATCCGATCCCGACCGCGATGGTCAGGATGGCCACCGCAGCGAAGCCGGGATTCTTCACCAGCATCCGCAACCCATAGCGAACATCTTGCAGAAAGGTCTCCATAAACTCACTCGTATCTCAGGGCCACCATGGGGTCAACTCGCGTGGCCCGGCGTGTAGGAATCCACGCAGCCAAAAGCGCCGCGAGACCCGTCACCAAGGTTGTGGCGATCAGAGTCAACGGATCAGCACTGGAAACTCCGAAAAGCTGGCTCTTGACAAGCCTGCCGAGAATAAGCGCTAAGGGCAGCGCCACGGCAATGCTGATGCCGGCGAGTCGAGCCACTTCAGAGAGCACCATGCGTGCCACAGCTCCACGGCTCGCACCTAGCGCGATTCGTATTCCAATCTCCCGCGTGCGCTGCACCGTCGCATAAGCCAGAACTCCGTATAATCCGACCGCGGCCAACAAAGTCGCCAACACACCGAAACTTGCCGCCAGCAGCGCAATCATCCGTTCCGTGCTCAAGCTGTCGTCGATCTGCTGATCCATCGTGATCAGAGTGTCGACCACCAGCTTCGAGTCCAGCCGTTGCATGGCGCTGCGGATGCCGACCTCGGCTGATTCCGGACTCTGCCAGGTCCGTACATAAAACTGGAGCGGAACCTGACCCGCTTCCTTTGCCTGGAGATAGGGAATAAAAACACTGCGTCTGATCTCCTCACGCACACCCTCATGCTTTGCGTCCCGCACTACACCGATGATCTGAATGTCGGGCTTGGCGTCCTTACGAGCACCGCTCATAAGATAGTGATCAAGCGCCTGTTGCGGACTCCCAAAAAAATGCTCTGCGAAACTCTTGTTGACGATGGCAACCTTGGCGGCATCGGGACCATCCTGGGCCGTGAAGTTGCGTCCCGCGACCATTGGTCTCTTTAAGGTCGCAAAATAGTCCGCGGTGATAATCGACCATTCCGCGTTCATATCCTCGTCTTCCTTGGCCGCGTAGCCTGCAATCGTGATGTTGTTGCCTTCGCTGTTGCCGGAGAGTTCCGGATCATTCGTCCCCGCCACTGAACTTACGCCCGGCAAAGCGGAGAGCGCTCCGAGCACGCGATTAGACAATGCAGGAACGTCTTTCGGATCGTAGCCGGCTAGTTTGGCGTCAATGCCGAAAGTGAGGAGATGGTCAGTGACAAAGCCCACGTCGAAGGTCTTGAGTTTGTAAAGCGTGCGCAGGAAGAGGCCCGAACCCAAGAGCAGCAAAAGGCTCAAGCCAATCTGGAGGCCAACCGAGACCCGCCGAAAACCCTGGCCGCCGCCGGCCACAGAGATGGTCTGCTGCTTCAGTGTAGGAGTGAGATCCGGATGCCAGAACTGGGCCGCGGGCGCGAGGCTGAACAGCAGACTGACGAGCAATGCGATACCAAAGTTGAAAAGGAAGATCCTCAGGTCGGGAGTCGCCGAAAAGGGCAGTTGCTGGTTCGAGTCGGTGTACATCATTTGCACTAATAGCCCTGATACTCGGGGCGCAAGCAGCAATCCCAGCACACCCCCGGCGAGGCCGAGCATTGCTCCTTCAACCATGAGCTGTTGCAGGATTCGTCCCCGCCGTGCTCCCAACGCATAACGCACTGAGATTTCCCGCACCCGTCCCGCCGCTCGCACCAGCAACAGGCTGGCAACGTTGGCACAGGCAATCAACAGCACCAGACCCACCATGCCCATCACAATCAGCAGTGGAGTGCGAATGTTTTCGCGCAAAGGAGAAAAGCCCAGCGCTCCATTCAGCAACGAAAGATGGCTGTCAGTTACAAAGCGTTGCGCAAACGACGCCGAGCGGTTCTGTATCTGTTTGAGTTCTTCGGCGCGTAGCGCATGCCATAGAATGTCAATACCGGCTTCCGCCTGTTTCCGCTGCACGCCAGGGCTTAGCCGGGCAAAAATGTTCAGCCATTTGGATCGGTGATTATCCAGGTCATTCCAGCCCGGCGTAATCTCCGGCTTCATCATCATAGGCACGAAGAGATCAGGGGCGTCACCCACAACAATGCTACGAAAACCCGGCGCGACCACACCGACCACGGTGAAAGGGTGGCTGTTGATCAAAATCGACTGATTGAGAATTCTAGGATCAGCCCCGAAGCGGCGCTGCCAGTAGCCAAAGCTCAAGACCACTACGGGATTGGCGTCCTGCGTAACGTCATCGGACTGCAATAGCAATCGTCCCGTCGCCGGGCCCACTCCCAGGACGTCGAAATAGTTGCCGCTCACCAGTTCGGTGTTTGCGAGTTCAGGCTGATTGTGCCACTGCACGCCGACCTGGGTGGAATAGGTTGCCAGCATTCCCCCGAATACCGTATTGCGATCACGGAGGTCGTGGTACATGGGATAAGAGAAGTAGGCGCGTGACGATCCGCCGCGAGAACTTGTGCGTCCAGTGTCCGACCCGGAATATTGCAGTTGCACAAGCTGTTGCGGATCACGCACCGGCAGACGGCGCAGCAGGACTTGATCAAATAAAGTGAAAATGGCAGTGTTGGCGCCGATGCCCAGCGCTAACGTGACCACGGCGACAGCGGCAAAGCCCGGGCTTTTCCGCAACATTCGCAGGGCGTAGCGAACATCCTGCACCAGCGATCCCATTAGCCAACCTCAACGCTCTCCTCGACGACCCTTCCATCGAATAGGTGGATCTGACGGTCGGCATGACGCGCAAAGCGGGGATCGTGCGTCACCATGCAAATGGTCGCGCCTTCGCGGTGCAGATCGCGCAACAGATCCATCACCGCTTCGGCGTTGCGTGAATCCAAATTTCCGGTGGGTTCGTCAGCTAGCAGAATCGAGGGCGTTCCAGCCAACGCTCGCGCCACCGCCACGCGTTGCTGCTGACCTCCAGAGAGCTGTGAAGGATAATGCTTCGTCCGGTGATTCATGCCTACGCGCTCGAGCGATACGTGCACCCGTTCTTTGCGCTCGGCGGAGGGCATGCCGCGGTAGGTGAGCGGCAATTCGACGTTTTCATACACGTTGAGATCGCCGATCAGGTTGAAACTTTGAAAGATGAATCCAATCTCGCGGTTGCGAATGCGCGAGCGCTCGCTGATGTCGAGATTCGCCACCGAGTGGCTGTTCAGCACATAGGTCCCGTCGCTCGGCGAATCCAGCAGGCCGATCAGCGCCAGCAGCGTGGACTTGCCCGATCCCGAAGGGCCCGCGATCGACACATACTCGCCCTTGCGAATCTGCATGTGAATTCCGGAGAGCGCATGGGTCTCGACTTCATCCGTGTAGAAAACTTTGGTGATGTTCTCCATGCTAATCATGGTTCCCGCGTCAGCCATCGAAGTTCCTCTCTAAATCTTGTGAAATCCCTGTGTTCCTCTGTGACCTCTGTGGTCAAGTTTCTTGACTCATAACCACAGAGATCACAGAGGATCACAGAGGCACTATTCCAATCGAATCCGGTCGAAGTTGTCCCAGCGCGACATATCGGAAAGAATCACCTGGTCGCCCTCTTTCAATCCTTGCAGAATCTCAACCGTGTTCACCGAACTGCGGCCGAGCTTCACCTGGGCGCGCACCGCGTTGCTACCATCCGGCTCCAATTTGAACATCCCGACCGTACTCTGCTCCTGCCCAAACGCCGGACGCCCCACATAAAGCACGTTTTGCATCTTCTCCAGATCGATGGTCCCATCCACGCTCAGGTCCGGCCGCGCTCCCTGCGGGAGCGCACTGTCCAAAGCAACATCAACAGTCACGGTTCCATTTACAACAGACGGATCAATCCGCACAACGTGACCAGGAATTATCCCGTTGTGGGTGTCTACGGAGGCCGGCTGGCCTAGTTGAATGTCTTTGGCCTGGGTTTCGGCGATCTTCAGTTCGGCCTTGAGCCGTTGCGGCTGGACGACTTTTGCCAGAGTGGTCCCTGGAGTCACAAATTGGCCGATCTTTAGGGTCTGTTCCTGCAAAACGCCGTCGATGCCGGCACGCACTCGCAACCTATCTAGCTGGCTTTTCTTCAGTTCCGCCAGTGCGCGAAACTCCTCGACCTCGGCTTGCTTGGCTTGCAACTGCGCGATCAGGACTTCGCTGCTGTTGGTCAGCCTTTGCTTCTCAATGTCGTTACGGGTGGAAAGTTCCTCTGTCTTCTGATTGGAAACTTTCTGACTCAGTTGCGAGATGACTCCCAGCTTGGCCAATTCATTATCGATGTCGGACTGCATCTTGGCCTGGCTATATTCCGACTGGGCCTGCGCCGACAACGACTTCTGTGCCAGTACCTGGCTGGCCAGCGCGACTTGCAGATTCTTGTAGTCAGCTTCGGATGCTTTCAGCTTCCACTCGGCGTCGAGCGCTTCCTGGGTAAGCTGCGGATTGCTCATCTCCAGCAGAATAGTGTCAGCTTTCACCTGAGCGCCGGGAAGTTCGAGAATCTTCTCCACCCGGCCCTCGGTGACTGCGGGCAGAAATTGAATCGAGCCTTCCATGGGAACCAGCGTTCCCAGGCCGCGAACCTGACGCAGGACCGAACCGCGCTTTACCGTATCCACCCAGACGGTCGAGCGTTCCACCGTAGGCGCTGCCGGCTTCAGCCGGGACAGCCCCATGGTCACGAGGGCGAGTGCCACAATTCCGACTGCTATATAAATGATCTGCCGCCGACGCTTCTGGCGGGCGATATTAGGGCGAGCGATATCCATTTGCTGCTTAGAATGGCACGCCCGCGACCACAGCACAAGTCGAGACAAGCATCACAGAAAAAAAGACTTAGATAGATTTCGCGGCACAGCAGAAAGTAGCTTTCTGTTCACTCGTGGGAGCGAGTGTCCGATTCCGAACAGCCTGCCCGAGTTGCTCCCATCCGAATCCATCCGTTATTCTGGAGGTACTCGTCGGGCTATCAGCGGCAATCTTAAGGAGAAACAATGACTGCACGAACCGGCAACGCCCGCAACTATCTACTTTTAGGACTGGTGCTTCTCATGGCAGGAACGACTTTCGCGGCTTCCAACATTTACGACTTCACCCTCCCTGACATTGACGGCAAACCCATGCCGCTCGCCGACTTCAAAGGCAAAGTGGTGCTGGTGGTCAACGTTGCCAGCCAGTGCGGATACACTCCTCAATACAGCGCCCTCGAAGCTATCTACGAAAAGTACAAGGCCCAGGGATTCGTGATCGTCGGCTTCCCGGCCAACAACTTCGGCCTTCAGGAGCCCGGCACCAACGAAGAAATCAAGACGTTCTGCACCCGCAAATACAGCGTGACTTTCCCCATGTACAGCAAAGTTTCGGTCAAGGGTGACGACCAGACACCGCTCTACCAGTACCTCACCAAAGACACGCCTGCCGGCATTAACGGCGACATCAAGTGGAACTTCACCAAGTTCCTGGTGGATCGCAATGGCAAGGTAGTGCAGCGTTTCGAGTCGAAGATCACTCCCGATTCTCCGGAAGTGACTTCGGCGATTGAGAAGCAACTGAAGCAGTAATTGCGGGAGCGCCAGACCCCACACACGGTTGTCATCCTGAGCGTAGTGGCGGGTTCGCGAAGCGAAGCGGCCACTCCGCTCAGGATGACCGATTGTGGAAAGCTTTTTCGTGGAACGCCTCACGCAGGCGCATCAGCCTCCGAGGATTTGCTTCAGCTTCTTGCCCACATCCTCGTGGTCGACGAAGTCTCCGCGCTGCGCCGCAGCCAGGCCGAGATTGACGGCCTCGACAAAGCGCGTGTCATCTTCCAAATAGCGGCTGATAACTTGCTGCGCCAGTTCGTCGGCGTTGAGACCCTTCTGAGCCGCGATTTGCGCCAACCGGGCTTCCTTGTCTGGCTGAAGCGGCACTTCCATAGGCACGGTCTAGGAAGCTTCGGGGGTGGTGTCAAATTACGCCTCAGACTATCGTATGTGCCGCCCCAACTGAGCGTGCCCAGCGCCCGCCCCAAAGAACGGCAAGGAACGTGGCACCCCGGTTCAAGCCTACCTCGGAATAGGAGGCTGGCCACCCGCCTGCCGGCAGTCGTAGCGCGCTCAGTTGCCTCCACCCCTTCGATATATCTCCGTGGTTTCAACTTGGTAGTTTCATCATCATCCCCTTGCCATCTGCATCAGTCCTCACGCGGCTACCCGGTAGATACAGGTAACAAGTTCCGTGAACGCAATTCACCTTGAATATTAAAGTGCACCGTTCCACGGCAGACTCCGACAAATTTGGGATTTTGAAGTGAACCCATCCCTGCACAGGATCGCCACGTCTCGACATTTCCTTGGTTAGAGGAACACAAGGAGATCGAGAAAATCCACCCACGGGCTTTACTAATGACCACTCGGTAACATCCTCGATTCCATTGACAGTTAATGATGTAGCCTCATTGGAAATGTCAAGGGAGAACCCTTGTATAGACACTTGGCTTGGCTCTCCCAGCACCAAGCGAACATTGAAAAAGAGGTCTGTTAGTCCCTCGCCCAGGCGTCCATGGGGAACCACATTCAGATCGACAATATCCATATGTGGCGCAGCTTCGTTCTTGGATTTTTCCGTTTCGTATTTATCGCGCTCCGCAGACCAAGCCTGATACTGAGCAACTAATATCAATAAAGCGGAAATCCCCCCAGTGCTCCACGCTATCCACCTTGCCACTATTGCGGTTGCAGTCGCGTCATTTGCGTATCTAGCGTTAACGAAAGCGGCTACGATAGCGACCAGTGCCAATATCGGTCCAGAAATTTGAGTCCCCCACAATCTTGCTACCATGGCGAGGTACTCCAACGATTTCCGCTTGCTGGACATAGCCGACATTTCCACAGAACTTGACATATGCTCCAGGCATATTCTTGCCCTACTTCAACCCCAGCTCTTTCCACTTCCTATCCACCAGGGCTTTAGTCTTTTCGTCCATTAGGATTTCGTCGGGCCAGGGGCGGGTGAAGCCTTCGCTGGGCCATTTGCGGGTGGCGTCGATGCCCATTTTCGATCCGTAATTGGGCAGGCGCGAGGCGTGGTCGAGCGAATCGACTGGGCCAAGCGTGAATTGGATGTCGCGCTCGGGATCGATGTGATTGAGCGCCTTGAGCGTGACTTCGCCGATATCCTGCACGTTGACGTCTTGATCCACAACGATAATGCACTTGGTGAACATGGCCTGGCCTAGCGACCAGACCGCGTTCATGACTTTGCGCGCCTGGCCGGGATAGGACTTCTTGATGGAAACGATCATCAGGTTGTGAAAGACGCCTTCGATGGGCAGGTTGATGTCGACGAGTTCGGGAATAGTGAGGCGCATGAGCGGAAGGAAAATGCGCTCGACGGCTTTGCCCATCCAGCCGTCTTCCATGGGCGGCTTGCCGACGATGGTGGTCGAGTAAATGGGATCTTTGCGATGGGTGATGCAACTGACGTGGAAGACGGGATAAAGATCTTCGAGCGAATAGAAGCCGGTGTGGTCGCCGAAGGGGCCCTCGCTGCGGAGTTCGTCGAGATGAACGTGGCCTTCGAGAATGATTTCGGCGGAGGCGGGAACTTCGAGATCGACGGTCTCGCACTTCACCAGCTCGACGGGTTTCTGGAGGAGGAATCCGGCGATGAGATATTCCTCGACGTCGGGCGGCGCGGGGACGATGGCGGAAAAAGTGATGGCCGGGTCGGTGCCGATGGCGACAGCGACTTCCATTTTGCCGGAAGGAGTGTGGTCGGCGAGGACGGAGCCACCGGAGGAGCGGGCCATTAGATCGACGGCGGCAGATGTGTTTGAGTCTTTCGTTGTCGCAGCGCGAAGCATTTCCCGGTAGTGTTCGGCTCCGATTTTCTGGCGCTGCCAGTGCATGCCAGTAGTGTGACCGTCGTACACCTGCATTCGATACATCCCTACGTTGCGCTTGCCGGTCTTGGGATCGCGCGTGATCACACAAGGCAGAGTGATGAAGCGGCCGGCATCCTGGGGCCAGCATTTGAGAATAGGAAAGTCGAGCAGCGAAAAGTTGTCGCGTTTGATGACTTCTTTGCAGGGGCCGGTCGCGACGGTCTTGGGAAAGAATTTGCCCATCTCGGCGAGCATGGGCAGCATTTTTACTTTGTCGAGAAAGCCTTGCGGGGATTTGACGTCCATGAAGGCGCGAATGCGGTCGGCGATTTCGTCGAGCTTATCGACTTCGAGAGCGAGGTTCATGCGGCGGGCAGAGCCGAATTGGTTGATAAGCAGTTGAGCGCCGGGATGGCCTTTGAGGTTCTGGAAAAGAAGAGCGGGACCACCGGACTTGCTGACGCGGTCGGTGATTTCGGTGACTTCGAGGATGGGATCGACTTCGGTGCTAATTTTCTTCAGTTCGCCGGCGCGGTCGAGCGCGCGGATCCAGTCGCGTAGGTCGTCGTAGGCCAAGAATCCTCCGGAGACACTGGATTATACGGCAGAGAGCACTTGCAACCACAGAGGGCACAGAGGATCACAGGAAACGAAAAGATGACAAAGTCTTGACATTGTGGGACACCGGACGGGCCGCTTGCCTGCTAAACTGCATCTCAGTCAGCCATGAAACGACGCGTGGTCATTACCGGCATGGGTGTCGTGAGCCCCAATGGAGTGGGGACGGCTGCATTTTCTCGCGCGGTTCTGGCGGGAGAGAGTGGAGTGCGGCGGATCTCGCGGTTTGATCCTTCGGAGATTCCGGTGCAGATTGCGGGGGAAGTCCGGGACTTCGATGAGCTGGCGTGGGTGGAGAAGCGCGACCGCAAACATGTTTCACGGGTGTTGCCACTAGCGATTGCGGCGGGCACCGAGGCGTTGAACGATGCGGGCATCGATACCGCTTCCCTGCCGCTCGAAGAAAGACGGCGTTTTGGCGTGATCATGGGTTCGGGCGGCGGATCGCAGGAGTTCACCGAAGAACAGTACCGCCTGTTTTACCACCGACAATATAAACAGATGAGTTTGTTCTGCGTGCCGACCGGCGTCATGGGCTCGGTGTCGAGCGAACTCAATGTACGTTTCGGTCTGCGCGGGGCAAGCCACATCATCACCACGGGATGCACGTCGTCGACCGACGCCTTCGGTTATTCCATGCGACAGATCCAGTCGGGACGGCTCGACATGGTTTTGAGCGGCGGGGCGGACGCTCCTATCGCCCTCGGAATCGTGAAGGGGTTCATACTCATGAAAATCCTGACGGACTCGTGGAACCAGACCCCGGAGCGGGGGTCGCGGCCGTTTTCGGTAGATCGGGATGGCTTTGTGCTGGCTGAGGGGGCATGGATGTTCATATTGGAAGAGTATGAACACGCGCGGGCGCGTGGAGCGAAGATGCTGGCGGAAGTTTGCGGGTATGGGTCGACGTGCGAAGCGTTTCATCGAGTGCGGTTGCAAGAGTGCGGTGAAGAGCCGGCG
>Ga0210398_10005970_pt1 | contig 11282 bp, 10 predicted proteins | sample IncBWC4OmetaG_FD_161047 | JGI IMG/M metagenome (GOLD analysis project Ga0210398, IMG submission 161047) | Forest soil microbial communities from Barre Woods Harvard Forest LTER site, Petersham, Massachusetts, United States - Inc-BW-C-4-O | ecosystem: Environmental > Terrestrial > Soil >... | reverse complement strand
AATTTTTTACGACGGCAAAAACATCGCCGGTTTGCCGCCGCATCAAATTGTCGCACGTGGATTGTCGCATGTTCCCGAAGGCCGGATGATTTTTGCGAACCTCACCGTGCTGGAAAATTTGCAGCTCGGCGCGTATTTGCAGAAAGATAAAAAAATTGTCCGGCACGAACTCGATCACGTTTTCAGTTTATTCCCGCGATTGAAAGAGCGCGAAAAACAAATCGCCGGAACGCTTTCCGGCGGCGAGCAGCAAATGCTGGCAATCGGTCGCGCGCTGATGAGCAAACCAAAATTGTTACTGCTCGACGAGCCTTCGCTCGGCCTCGCGCCGCTGCTGGTGAAAACCATTTTCGAAAAAATCGTGGAGATTAACCGCGAACAAGGCATCACGATTTTGCTCGTCGAACAAAATGCGAACCTTGCGCTAGGAATTTCCCACTTCGGCTACGTTCTCGAAACTGGGAAAATTATTTTGCAGGATGATTCCGCCGCGTTGCGCCAGAATCCGCAGGTCAAAAGCGCCTACCTCGGCGGTTAAAATTCGCTGTGCGTCCGGCGAAAATCCGTTATCCTGCGCGGCGAAAATGAGCAATAAGCTTCTCTTGATTGATGACGAAGAAGACGTTCGGTATTCGTTCCAGCGGATTTTCGATTCGCCGGAAATCGAATTCACCACGGCATCGTCCGGCGAGGAAGGAATAAAATTAATTCCCAAATTCAAACCTGACCTCGTGCTGATGGACGTTCGCATGGGCGGCATGAACGGCCTCGAAACGCTCCGCAAAATCCGCGCGAGCAATCCCAAGCTGCTCGTCATTTTGATGACCGCCTACGGCACGACACAGACCGCCATCGAGGCGATGAAACTCGGCGCGTATGATTATCTGCTCAAGCCATTCGACGCGGTAAAAATCAAGGAACTCGTCGGCAACGCGCTCAAGGCCGCGCGCGATATGAAGCAGGTCGTGTCGTATCAGCCGTTGCTTGAATCGGAGGATTACGAGCAAGGCATCGTCGGTCGCAGTCAGGCGATGCAGCAGGTTTTCAAACTCATCGGGCAAGTTGCCGTGTCCAACGCCACCGCGCTTATCACCGGCGAAAGCGGCACGGGCAAGGAACTCGTCGCCCGCGCCATTTATCATCACAGCGAACGCGCCACGCAGCCGTTTCTCGCGGTGAATTGCGCCGCGATTCCTGAACAACTTTTGGAAAGCGAATTGTTCGGCCACGAAAAAGGTTCGTTCACCGGCGCGACAAACCAGCGCGTTGGAAAATTCGAGCAATGCAACAAAGGCACGATTTTCCTCGACGAAATCGGCGACATGACGCCCGCGACGCAGACGAAAATTTTGCGCGTGCTGCAAAGTGGAACTTTTGAACGCGTCGGCGGAAACCAACCCATTCAAGTTGATGTGCGCGTCATCGCCGCGACCAACAAGCCGCTCGAAGCCGCCGTCGCCGCGAAACAATTCCGCGAGGATTTATTTTATCGCCTCAACGTCGTGCGCATTCCAATCCCGCCGCTGCGCGAGCGTCCCGACGACATTCCGCTGCTCGTGAATTATTTTCTGGAAAAAAATGCGCGCGAACTGAAACGCCCGCCGAAATCCGTCGCTGCCAGCGTCATCAAGACCTTGGAAAAATATCACTGGCCCGGCAACGTGCGCGAATTGGAAAATGCGATTCGACGCGCGCACGTCATGGCCAAGAGCGACGCGATTCTGTTGAGCGACCTGCCGCCGGAAATTTCCGGCCAAAGCGGCGCGACCATTTTGCCGACCTCCGGAGTCGCCGGCGAAGCCGCCGCGACCGATGCCGCCGCGCTCGCGCGACAATTGTTTCAATGGGCCAAGCGCGATCCGAAATTGAAGGTGATTCCCGCCGTCGAGCGCGAGCTCGTGATCCAGGCGCTCAAGGAAACGAACGACAACCAGGTTCACGCCGCGAAACTGCTTGGCATCACGCGTGCGACGCTGCGCAAACGCATTGATAAATTCCGCATCCGGCGCGAGTTGAATGTGAAGTGACCTCGAACCGCGCCTTGACACAAGACGTTTCACTGTTACCCTGCGCCGCTCCGTTAATGGAATTTTCCACGCGGAATTAAAGCGAATTTGAATTTATGAAACGCCAGTATCAACCATCGAAAATCCGCCGCAAACGGCAGCACGGATTTCTCAACCGCAATTCGAGCAAGAGCGGCAAGGCCACGCTCGCCAATCGCCGCCGCAACGGCCGCAAACGCCTGACGCCGGTCTGATTTCGCGCGCATGACCGCCGAATCGCCGAATCGCCTGCGGCTCAACCGCGCCTCGCGCCTCGCGCAAAGCCGCGATTTCGCGCGCGTCCGGCAGCAGGGCCAGCGGCTCGTGCTCGGCTGCCTCATCGCCAACTGGAACAGGCTGCCCGACGGCGCGTCGCCAAAACTCGGCGTGGTCACGAGCAAAAAAATCGGCAGTGCGCCGCAACGTAGCCGCGCGCGGCGTTTGCTGCGCGAAAGTTTCCGGCAGCATCAGCATGAATTCACGCAGCCAGTGGAACTGGTTCTGGTCGCGCGCAATTCCATCGCCGGGAAAAAATTCGCGGACGTGGAAAAAGATTTTCTCGCGGCGTTGAACCGCGCGAAGCTTTTGAAAAATTAAGGGAAAATATTTTGAACTTGTTCCAAAACATTTTGGTCGCTGCAATCCGTTTTTATCGCTGGACGATTTCGCCCGCGCAGATTTTTCTTTTCGGCCCGACTGCCGGCTGCCGTTTCACGCCGACCTGTTCGCAATACACGATTGATGCAATCCGTTCGCGCGGCTCAATTTCCGGAAGCTGGCTTGCGGCGAAGCGGATTTGCCGTTGTCATCCATTGGGGAAATGCGGACACGATCCCGTTCCTAAAACAGAATTCGGAATTTAATTTCATGGACAGAACTGGAATCATCGTTGTCTCGCTTTGCGGCGTGTTGCTTGTCCTCTGGTTCTTCCAGACGCAAAAGCAGGAAGCTCTCTTGCAGCAACAGCGGGCGGAATTTGCCAGAACCAATGTCGTTTTAACGCCGCAAGCAGCGGCAAGCCCAACCGCAATTCCAATAACGACGACAACTTCAATTCAGATTTTCAACACGAACGCGCCCGAAAATTTAATCACGATTTCAAACGCGGACGCGCGCTACACTTTTACTTCGCGCGGCGGCGGATTGAAAACAGTCGAGCTTCTGAAATATCCCGAAACAATTTCCGCGCGCTGGAAAAAGGAAAATGAAAGTTCGTCGAACGGTGTCGCAACTTTGAACGCGCGCACGTCAGTTCCCGTTCTTGCGATTTTGGGCGATACGAATCTGGTCGGCGACGGTAATTTCACTTTGACAAAAATTGGCGACGGCGTCCGCGCGGAGAAATTATTGCCGGACGGTTTGTTGCTGACGAAGGAGTTTCATTTGAGCTCAAATTATCTCGTCAACGCGAGCGTGAATTTGAAAAACACTTCGGACAAGCCTCTCGCGTTGCCTGCGCAGGAATTTGTCACCGGCACGGCGACGCCGATGGACGTGGACGACAACGGAATGTATCTCGGCGCAATGTGGTGCAACGGCACGAACGCCGTTGACAACGGCACGCGCTATTTCAACACGAACACGACGACGTTTTTTGGATTCATGTCCCGGACGCCGACGCCGGAATTTCGCGCGGGCGCGGGCAATGTCGTCTGGGCGGCGGCGCACAACCAGTTTTTTGTGCTGCTGGCGATGCCGAAACAGCCCGCGCAGCAAATCGTCGCGCGAACGGTCAATTTATCGCCGCTCGCAGAAAATTCCTTGGCGACGGGAACCGGAATCCAGACGGCACTGGTTTATCCGGCGCAAACGCTGTCGGCAAATTCAAACGTCGAACACCAAATTGTTTTCTTCGCCGGGCCGAAGGAATACCGGACGCTGGCGCAGGTTGGCGCGGAATTTCAGAATCGCGCGGATCTCGTGATGCAGTTCGGATTTTTCGGATTTTTTGCGAAGGCGTTGCTGCTGGCGATGAACTGGCTGCATGACGTGACAAAAATGGGTTACGGCTGGGCGATTGTTTTTATCACGATCATTCTGCGTGTGGTTTTCTGGCCGTTGACGGCGGCGGGCACGCGCTCGATGAAGCGGATGCAGGCGCTCGCGCCGGAAATCAAGGCGCTCAAGGAAAAATACAAGGACGACGCACAGAAATTCACGCAGAAGCAGATGGAGCTTTGGAAGAAAAACAAGGTTAGTCCGATGGGCGGCTGCCTGCCGATGCTCATCCAGACGCCGGTGTTTTTCGGTTTTTACACGATGCTTCGCAGCGCGATCGAATTGCGCGGCTCGCATTTTTTATGGGTGGCGGATTTGTCGAAGTCGGACACGCTGTTCATGATTCCGGGTTTGAATTTCATTCCGTTCATCGGCACGCCGGACGGATTGCCGTTCAACCTGCTGCCGCTGCTGATGGTTGCGGTGATGGTCTGGCAGGCGCATCTCCAGCCGCAGTCACCGGGCATGGATCCGTCGCAGCAAAAAATGATGCGCTATATGCCGCTGATGTTTTTGGTGATTTTCTATAATTACGCGTCGGGCATGGCGCTTTACATGACGGTCAGCACGCTGCTGGGAATTTTGCAGATGCGATTGACGAAGACGAATCAGCTTCCGGAGGCGACCACGATTCCGGCATTGACGCCGCTTCAAAAAAAGAAAAAATAACAGCGAACGATTTTATTTTATGCCAGCGCAACCGAAAGCAACTGTCGAAAAAATCCTGGCGTCGCTTGGATTTGAAGCGACGGTCGAGGAACAAAAAATGGACGATGGCGTTTTCCTCGACGTGAAAACAGAGGATTCCGGGCGGCTCATCGGTCGTCAAGGCCAGACGCTTGCCGATTTGCAATACATCACGAACCGCATTTTATTTCAACAGGACGCCAGTTCACCCAAGGCGATGGTTGACGTTGGCGGCTATCGCGCGCAGGCGCGTGACGCGCTCGTGAAAAAGGCCAAGGACGCCGCCGACAAAGTACGTCGCTGGGGCGATGCGGTGGAACTCGAACCGATGAACGCCTTCGACCGTCGCATTGTGCATCAGGCACTCAAGGACGATCCCGATGTCGAGACGTACAGCGTCGAAGTGGACGGCATGGAGAAAAAAGCGTTGCTGCTCCGCCCAAGGAAGTAAAATTTTTTGAAACAAAAAGGGCGCGAACAAATTTTGTTCGCGCCCTGATTTTTTTAAGATTTGTTCTGCCAGTTTTATTGGTCAACAATTTTCAGATTATACAATGGCGACGAGGCGCTATTGGGCTTTGGCTCGGTTCCCCAATGATTGTAAAGGTAATCGAACTTGAAGCGGTAGCTTACGCTGCTGGCTGAAGCAGGCACAGGCACGAGGCCTTCCCAGCGGTTCGTGACCATCGCAACGGGGCGCAATGGATAAAGCTGTCCGTCGGCGAGAACATAAGGCTGGATGCTGTCACGGCGCATTGCCTGTTGCGACGAGCTGAAAATCACCTCGACGGGATAAAGGTTGTTGGGATTGCGCGGTTGCTCGAGCGGCGTCAGGCGTGTGAACGTCGCGGCGCAGCCCGTCAGCAGCAGCACCGGCAAAAGCGGCAGAAATTTTTTCCAAATCATGCGCTCAACTTTGCATAAACGCGGGCGGTTTGTAAAGTTGGATTTCAACACTTGAACGGCAATCTGTTTTCGGTTAATTACTCGCCGCATGAATTCCCCGAGCCCAGACCGTCCCGCTTCGAGCAATTTCCGCTGGATCATCTGCGCGCTGCTGTTTTTTTCCACGACGGTCAATTACATGGATCGGAATGTCATCAGTTACCTCAAGGAATATTTCTGCACCTCGACAGACTTGGGCGGCTTCGGTTGGTCCAACACCGACTTCGCGCACCTAACCGCGTTCTTCACCGGATTTTATGCCGGCATGACGATTCTGGCCGGTTGGGTCATTGACAAGATCGGCACGAAAATGGGATTGGCACTTTCGCTGATAATCTGGTCGGTGTTTGGAATTCTCAACGCGTTTGTCGGACGGTTGGTCGCGATGCACGTTCTTGTGCGGAGCGCTTTTGGGATTGGCGAGGCTGGCAATTTTCCAGCCTCAATTAAAACTGTCGCAGAATGGTTTCCAAAGCGCGAACGCGCTTTGGCTACCGGCATTTTCAACAGCGGCTCAAATGTCGGCGCGATGATCTGCGCGCTGTTCGTGCCGTGGTGCCTCACTTATTTTGGCAACGAAAATGGCTGGAAGCTGGCCTTCATTATCACCGGCGGAGTCGGATTCATCTGGCTGATTTTCTGGTTCTGGCTCTACGACACACCCGCCAAAAGCAAACGGCTTTCGCAGACAGAATATGACCTCATCCACAGCGACAAGGACGAAGTTCAGCTGACGCAAGATGGTGACAAATCAAACAAGAAAGTTGGCGCCAACATTTTTTCCTTCGCAGGCCGCGTGCCGCGCTCCGCTTTTTGGGGAATGACAATCATGATCCACATTTTATGCGCCTTCATCTATTTCATCACTGAAAAAATTATCGGGCCAACTGTGCTTCAGAACAAACCCGCGCTGATTTTTTTTGCGGTGACGGCGGCGGTAGCGATTGCGGCCAGTCTGGCCTTGAACGTCCGGCGCTGGCATGATCTGAATAAATCCGGCTGGCTGGCGGCGACTTATTTTGTTCCCGTGGCAGCGGCCTTCGTTTCGGTGATTGTTTTCGGATTTGAAAATAAAATTTATCTCGTGGCGGTTGCTCTGGCTGTCGTCGCGATGGTTGTCGCCGGATTCAATTCAGGTTCCGCTGATCCGGGAAAATTCGGAAACGCCGGCAGCCCAGGCCTGCTCGGACACCGCCAGATGTGGTCCTTTTTCGTGGGCAAATTCATGACCGACGGCATCTGGTGGTTTTATCTTTTCTGGCTGCCCGATTATCTGGTGAAACAATTTCATGTGCCGATCCACGACACCATGTGGCCGACCTTCATCGTCTTCGGCGTCTCAATCATCGGCAGCGTTTATGGCGGCAGCATCCCGATGACTCTCATGAAGCGTGGTATGCCCGTCTATCAAGCCCGAATGACGGCCATGTTCATCATCGCGCTGTGCCCGCTGGCCGTGCTCACCACGCAATATTTTGGCAACGTCGAACATTTTGGCGACAGGGCGGAAATTTATGCCATCGTCGTCATCTGCATCGGCGCCGCCGCGCATCAGGCGTGGTCTGCGAATCTTTTCACCACCGTTTCCGATATGTTCCCCAAATCTTCCGTCGGCTCGGTCACTGGAATCGGTGCGATGGCGGGCGGACTCGGCGGAGTCATCGTGCAACTCATCTCCGGAACACTCAACGACACTTACAAGGCAACCCCGTCAACGGCCTACATGATTATGTTTGTCATTTGCGCCTTGAGCTATTTGATCGCGTGGGGCGGAATGAAAATGCTCGTGCCACGCCACAAGCCAATCACCGACATCTGAAATTTCTGCAAACAAAAAGCCCGTTGAAGAATTTTCTTCAACGGGTTGAATTTTTCCCAGCAATCCGGTCAACTTAGAAAACCGAAATAATTTTTCGAGTTGCGATAACAAACATCCGCGACGAGATTCCTCAGCCATTCGCGGCGATCCGGCAGTCTCCCGCTTTCCACGTCCTTGCCGATCATGTCGCAAAGAATGCGCCGGAAATATTCGTGGCGCGGATACGAAAGAAACGAGCGCGAGTCCGTCAGCATCCCGACGAACCGGCTCAATAATCCCAAGTCCGAAAGCGCGTCGAGTTGCGCGCGGATTCCGTTTTCCTGATCCAAAAACCACCACGACGAGCCGTATTGGATTTTTCCAGGAACCGAGCCGTCCTGAAAACTTCCCGGCATTCCCGCGAACAGATAAGTGTCCGCCGGATTCAGATTGTAGAGAATTGTTTTCGGCAATTTTCCGATGCGTTCGAGCCGGTCCAGATAACGTGCCAGCGATGTGCCTTGTTTGAAATCGCCGATCGTGTCGCAGCCTGTGTCCGCGCCGAGCTTCGCGGCCATGCGCGAATTTGGATCGCGCAGCGCGCCGAGATGAAGCTGTTTCGTCCAGTTTTTCTCCGCGTCCAGCACGCCGAAAAATTCCATCATGAACGATGTGAACAATTCCGTGTCTTCCGGCGAAGCCGCGTTGCCTTTGAGCGCCGCTGAAAAAATCGCCGCCGCTTTTTTCTCCGTGCAATCCAGCGACGGCATCTGGTTTAGGCCGTGATCTGAAAGCCGACCGCCGTTCGCATGGAAAAAATCGTGGCGCTGTTTCAAAGCTTTCAGAAAACCTTTGAACGTGCCAGCGCTCGTGCCGGAAATTTCACTCAACTGTTCCGCCCATTTTTTGAAATGTTTCGGCTGATTTACGCGCAGCGCATTGTCAGGACGGAACGCCGGATAAATTTTCACCTTCCAGCCGGATTTTGCGATGGCTTTGTGATATTCGAGCGTGTCGGCGGGATCGTCCGTCGTGCAGATCACTTTGACATTCATTTTCTCGACGAGTCCGCGAACGGAGTAATCTTTTTGCGCGAGCAAACGGCTCGTTTTGTCCCAGACTTCCTTCGCCGTGCTTTCTTCCAGCAGTTTTTCAATGCCGAAATAGCGCTGCAATTCCAGATGCGTCCAGTGAAACAGCGGATTCCGCAAAGTTTTTGGAACGGTCTTTGCCCACGCCTGAAATTTTTCACGCGGCGAAGTCTCATTGCCGGTGATCAATTTTTCCGGCACGCCGTTCGCACGCATCGCGCGCCATTTGTAATGGTCGCCGCCAAGCCACGGTTCGTGGATGTTTTCGAATTGTTTGTCTTCCGCCAAATCCTTCGGCGAAAGATGACAATGATAATCAATGATAGGCTGGCTTGCCGCCGTGCCGTGATATAGCGCACGCGCCGTTTCGTTCGAGAGTAAAAAATCTTTGTCGCAAAATTTCATTTCAAATCGTCATCGCATCGAAACCGCCGTCCACGACGAGTTCTGTCCCCGTGATGAAACTTCCCGCGTCCGATGCCAGCAGCAGTGCCGCGCCAACGAGTTCGTGCGCTTCGCCAAAGCGTTTCATCGGCGTCTTGCCCATGATTTGCGTCACGCGGTCGGGATTCAGGATTTTCCGGTTCTGTTCCGCCGGGAAAAATCCGGGGACAAGGATGTTGACGCGTACGCCCTGCGTCGCCCACTCGCGCGCGAGGTTTTTCGAGATGTTATGAACCGCCGCCTTCGACGCAGAATAAGTGAACACGCGCGACAACGGATTCAATCCCGATGCCGAGCCGAGATTGATGATGCTGCCGCCGCCTTTTTCAACCATGTGCTTGCCAAAAATCTGGCACGACAGCATGAGGCCTTTCAAATTCACGGTGAGGATGCGGTCCATCTCGTCTTCGGGAATGTCGAAGAACGGCGTTGCTGAATTGACGCCCGCGCCGTTGATCAAAATATCCACGCGGCCAAGTTTCGCCACGATGTCCGCCAAAAGTTTTTGCAGACTGGTCTTGGAAGTTGTGTCGCACGAAAAGAATTCCGCCCTGCCGCCGCCCTGCGCGATTTTGTCGAGGCGCGTTTTCGCGTTCGCCTCGTTACGCCCGACAAGCACGACCATTGCGCCCGCTGCCGCAAAGCCCTCGGCCATCTCGCCGCACAGCATTCCCGTGCCGCCGATGACAACCGCCACCTTGCCTTTGAGTGAAAAAAGTTCCGCTGGAGTTTTCATAATTTTGATTGGGAGCGGGCTTATCTTTGCACACGCGCGCTGCCGCCGCCAAACGTTTTTTCCACTTCCTTGCGCGTGGCCATCGAAGTGTCGCCTGGCGTGGTTGAGGCGAGCGCGCCGTGTGCCGCGCCATATTCAACGGCTTTTTGCGCGTCGTTGAATTCGAGGAAGCCGAATTGCAAACCGCTGGCGAAACTGTCGCCGCCGCCGACGCGATCGAGAATTTCCAATTCCGGATATTTGCGGCTCTCATGGAATTTTCCGTCGTGCCAGAGAATTGCGCTCCAGTCGTTTTTCGTCGCGGTGATGACGCGGCGCAATGTCGTCGCGGCTACTTTGAAATTCGGATATGCCTTCACGGCGGTTTCGATCATCGCCTTGAACGCGTCCGTCTCGATGTGGCTCAAGCTGTGATCCGCGCCTTTGACTTCAAATCCGAGTGACGCCGTGAAATCTTCCTCGTTGCCGATCATCACGTCCACATATTTGGCGATTTCGCGATTCACTTCTTGCGCTTTTTTCAAGCCGCCGATGGATTTCCAGAGCGATGGGCGATAATTCAAATCGTAGCTCACCACGACGCCGTGTTTTTTGGCGGCTTTCACGGCTTCAATTGTCAATTCAGCCGTCGTCGCGGACAATGCCGCGAAAATTCCGCCCGTGTGCAGCCAACGCGTTCCAATTTTTCCGAAAATATTTTCCCAATCGAAATCGCCGGGCTTGAGCTGCGCCGCCGCCGAATTGCCGCGATCAGGCACACCAACCGCGCCGCGGATGCCGAAGCCGCGTTCGGTGAAGTTCAAACCGTTGCGCACGCTGCGGCCAATGCCGTCGTCTTCGCGCCACTTGATGAAGTCCGTGCAGACGCCGCCCTGCATGATGAAATCCTCGATGAGATGGCCGACTTCGTTGTCCACGAACGCGGTGCAGACGGCGGTTTTGTAACCGAAACATTTGCGCAGGCCGCGTGAAGTGTTGTATTCGCCACCGCCTTCCCAAGCGGTGAACGAGCGCGCAGTGCGGATGCGTCCTTCGCCGGGGTCGAGCCGCAGCATGACTTCGCCGAGCGAGATTTGGTCGTATTTACAGGTGGATTTGTCGCGGAGTTGGATTGCCATAAAATTTGTCGTCGTTGAAAAAAAGTTTATACCTGCACCGATTTGAATTCACTCAAATTCCAAGCCGCTTCGCCGACTTCATGCGCGAGATGATTCAGTTCCTCGATCTCCGCCTTCGTGAACAGCAGGCCGCCGTTTTTCTTCGACAGTTCGCCCCAGCGCGCTTCCGGCTGGCCGGGCAACATGCACTTCTCGTTGCCGTGGCCGAGCACGTCTTCGATGATCGCTTTCACGTTCTGGATTTGCGAACGGCCTTTGACGTAGTCGTTGCCCTTCATCGCGTCGGGATGGATGACTTGAAAATAAAACGTCGAGCCGCGCTTCTCGCCGTCGCCGCCGCGCGACGTGCCGCGGATTTCCGGCAGCGAACCGCCGATGTAACCCGCGTAAAGTTCGTCAATCAAACCGAGGCCGTAGCCT
>Ga0210398_10005969_pt1 | contig 11282 bp, 6 predicted proteins | sample IncBWC4OmetaG_FD_161047 | JGI IMG/M metagenome (GOLD analysis project Ga0210398, IMG submission 161047) | Forest soil microbial communities from Barre Woods Harvard Forest LTER site, Petersham, Massachusetts, United States - Inc-BW-C-4-O | ecosystem: Environmental > Terrestrial > Soil >... | reverse complement strand
CCGATTCTTTTTTACAACAATTTTTTCCAACCACCGAATCCGACAGGCCTCTTTAGCTTTACAGACTTCGTCACGTCGCCGACTCCGAACAGCGATACCGATGCGTTTGGAAACGCCACGGGCAATCCCTTCGCCAGCCTTCTGTATGGTTACGCCGACAACGTAAACGCCTCTACTTACCTCAATTTATATCCCTCGGTGGCTAACCGGTCGCTGGAGACCGGCTTCTATTTCCAGGACGACTGGAAGGTTACTCCAAAACTCACGCTCAATCTGGGCTTGCGTTATCAGTGGAGCACACCATACAACGAACGCCACAACAAGATCGAATTCAGTGATTTCACCGCCAACACTGGGGTCAATCTCGATCTGAGCGCGCCCAATGGCGCTCAGGCAACACTCCAAGGGGTCGGCGTGAGCTACCCTTCCTCCGTGCCATTGTTAGGCACTACGATATTTGCCACTCCCAGCAACAGAAGTGTTCCGGTATACCGCAAGGATCTTGGACCGAGGTTTGGATTCGCCTATCAGATCGATTCGAAGACGGTCGTGCGCGGCGGGGCGGGCATATATTTCGGGATGAGCCCAGCCACGAACTTTCAATATACCGGTACCGCCTTTCGCAAAACGGCAACTATGTTTTTCACAAATAACAATTTTGTGACTCAATCCGCTACCCTGGAGAATCCGTTTGCGAGCGGATTCACCGGTCCGCAAAATATGGAGTATGGCCAGCTGGCGAATTGGGGATACGTCAACAATAACGATCTCAGTACAACATCTGCGCGAGACGCCAACATTTATCAGTGGAACATCGGCATTCAGCGGGAATTGCCCAGCCAGATCGTGCTGGGCGTGGACTACTCCGCAAACCGAAGCACGCACCTGCCGTGGTCCGGCACGAATAACAGGGATTACATTTCGTCGCCTCTGTTGTCGCAGATTTCAGCTGCCGTAACCCCCACTGATCCGACCTGCCAGGCAGACAGTTGCGTGAGCAACTTTCTTCAGACGCAGGTGACCAATCCATTTGCCGGCATGTTCAATGCGCCTTGCACTCCGACGCCTTCCAATCCATGCTTTAATGAGCCCGATTCGAACTACGGCCAGCCCACCCTGCCGTTGGGAAATCTGATCAATTCTTACCCGCAATTCGCCGGAGACTTTGAAGGGCTGATGCTGGAGGAAGCCAGTTCCTGGTACAACGCACTGCAGATTCGTTTCCAGAAGCGCACTACGCACAACATCAGTTTCGATGGCAGTTACACAATATCGAAGTGGACCGACGATTCTTCGGCAGGTAGGAACAATTGGGTCGGGGCGCTCGGCAACGGCACAATTCAACAACTGGACCGCCTAAATTTGGAGCACAGCATCAGCGCTAGCGACACGCCGCAGCGGCTCGCAGTGGCTGTCGTCGTTGACTTGCCCGTCGGCCGCCAGCAATGGATTGGCGGCGACATGAACCGTGTTCTCGACGCAGTAGTCGGAGGCTGGTCGATCTCGACCTTGATCACGGAACAATCAGGTCAACCCATGGCGATAACCATGGCCAACCCACGGCTGGCGAACGGCAGCCAGCGTCCCGACGTCCTATGTCCGCAGCTCAGGACGGGGATAAGCTTCAATGACGCGGCGCTGACCTGGCAAAACTCGACACTGGCTCCGTACCTTAACATGAACTGTTTCGGCGACCCAGGCGATCAGAATCCCGGCAACGCTCCACGCTACTTTTCTAACTTGCGTGTCGACGGCATCCATAACGTGGATCTGAGCCTTTACAAGTCATTCGTACCCAAGGAGGGCACCAGAATCGAAGTGCGGGCGGACATGTTCAACTTCACCAATCACCCTCGCTTTGGGCAGCCGAATTCTGGAGTCGGAGATCCGCTTTTCGGGACAGTTACCGGTGATGCGGGAGGGCAATCGCCCCGGTACTTCCAGTTCGGATTAAGGTTCGAGTTCTAGGCGCGACGCTTCAGAAAATAACAGAGGCTTAGACATGAGAAGCGCGCGGCACGGCATAAAGTTCAGCGGATGGCTGCTCATACTTTTCGCAGCAGTGATGTTCACGGCCGCGATAGCCGAGTGCCAAACCCGGCTCGGCGTGCCGTCCTACCAGGACCCAGGCTCGCGGGAGTGGGCGGCGTGGGCGAAGCCTGGCGCCAAGGCCGTCGGCATCATGATCGTCAACCTCGATAATGGTGACGATGAACATTACTACCCGAGCGTAGATCATGCGATCCGCGAAGCCCGCAAGCAGGGCATTCTTGTGCTCGGATATACCTACACCGGCTACGGCACAAGAGATCCGAAACTTGTCCGCCAAAGGATCAATGCGGTATACCGAAACTACCTGGTTGATGGCATTTTCTTTGATGAAGCACCGACTGATTGCAACGGCAGCAATCAATTTTTCCCGACCGCGTTCTTGTACTACGAGTCGCTCACCAACTACGTGCGCGAGCAGGTGGGCGCGCGGATCACAGTACTCAATCCTGGCACCTATAGCCCGAGCGATTGCTGGATGGGAATCACCAACATCCTGATGAACTGGGAAGACCTGGGCTTGGCAAGTTATCAGGACTATTACGTGGACTTTGCGTGGGTACATAAATATCCGCCCGACCGGTTCTGGCACATCGTTTATGGCATGAGCTCGGACCAACTTCAAACCGCACTGGAACTCGCCAAGCAACGCAATGCCGGCTGGGTTTACCTGACGCAGGAGACTGGCAATCCCTATGCCAGTCCGCCAGAATTCTGGGCGAAGGAAACGTCGACGGTGAAACACCAAGGCGTGCAGGCTCCATTTGCCAGCGCCTGGCCGGACTCATTCGATCCCCGCGGCGCTCGCGTGCTCGGCCGCACCTCGATTCGCTGGGGTGGTGAGGGAACAGCCAATTGGCAGATATTTCTCGACACCGATCAGAGTTCAAAAACTGGATACACTGGCGGCGGCATTGCCGTAGGCGCCGAATACATGCTCGAAATCGATGGCGGCGTCATCCATTTGTCGCGATACGCGGGCACAGGCACGGATTGGAACTGGACCGAAGTCGCCTCGAACGCCACATTTGACGTCCTTGACACCAACGTTCAGGTTGCGAGCTTCGAGACGGCGCGCCTCGGCGGTATAAAAGCTTTGAATTATCAGATCCGCGCCTTGAACGCTGCCGGACAGTCAACCTATGACAGCTACGTCTTGCCACTTAGCCTGAACAATACCGGCTTCGTGTTCGATATCACGAACCACCAGCAGTAATCGGGAAAATAACTATGAAAAAGCTTGGCGCCTCGTTTGCGGCGATGGCATTGGTTTCTTTGAGCGCGGTCCTGATAGGTCAGGATATTGCTCACGATCAGAATTCGACGAATCACGGTTCGACAAATCGAGACGAGAAAAAAGACTGGCCGAATCAGAACTGGACAAATTACGTCCGCATTGGCGCGTGGGGGTTGGCCCGTAACGATGCCGAAAAAATTGTTCGCGAAGCTGGCGAGAGCCACGTCTTCGGCATTGAGGTCGATAACGACATTCCGGGTCGCTACGAGAGTTTCCTACATCCCGAGGAGAAACTCGCGGCGATTCGCGCTGTGGCCGACCGTGCGCACCAGGTAGGGAACCGCGCGTTCGTTTACATAGCGGGGCTGGAATGCATCACGGCCAACGCCGCGCAAGTGCCGCACTCTGTGGTCAAAGATCATCCCGATTGGTTGCAACGCAAGATCACCGGCGAACCAGCAGTCTTTGGTGGCGGTGACGCCTTCTGGATTACAAAAGGTGACGAGGATGTGTGGATCAGCCCCTATGCGGCGGAATGGCGCAAGATCTACATGGAGCGCGTGCGCCAGATCGCAGCAACGGGCATTGACGGCATCTACGTCGATATCCCGTACTGGATGACGCACTTCGATGGTTGGGAAGACACGTGGGCGAGCTTCGATGACGCGACGGTGGCCGCCTTTCGCAAACAGACCGGACTGGATGCACGGCACGATCTAAAGCTGGGCGATTTTTCGGATCCGAATTTTCGCCGATGGGTCGACTTTCGAATTCAGTCACTGACCGACTTCATGCAGGAGATTGACCAGACAGCAAAGGCCGTCAATCCGCAGATCAAGACGATTCCGGAGATTTATCCGGGCATAGAGGAGGAAGCCGTTCGTGTGGGAGCGGATGTGTACAGCCTGTATGCGGTGAACGATGCGATTGCGCACGAGTATGAGTTTGGTAGCGGCGATCACATGGCGGCATCTCGAACGCCATTCGATTGGTTTCGTTACCAGATCGGCATGCAAACCTTCCGCGCGTTCGCTCAGGGCAAGGCAACTTGGATCTTGAATTATTCATGGGAAAACAATCCCAAGGTCCCCGCTCCCGAGCCGATGAAAAATCTCTTCATGTCGGAGATCATGGCGGGCGCGAATGTGTGGGATGCGAAAACGCATGTGATGTCGGGCTCGAACGACCTAGGCACGCGCAAGCAAGTTTTCGCATGGATAGCGGCACACGAAAAGACTTTCTATCGTCCGCGGATGCCAATTGATCCGGTCGGCGTTTATTTTTCTCCGACGACACGCAACTACTTTACGAAAGAGTTCCTTCGTTCGTACCAGGGCACACTCTTGCTCCTGATCCAGAGCCACCGTGAATATCAGATCGTGACGCCGAGGACGCTAAGTGCGTTCCGCGGTAAGAATTTGATCCTGCCGGATGTTCGCATCCTCTCAAAAGAGGAAACAGCTGCGTTACGGAATTATGCCGGAAGCATTGGAAAGATTATCGCCACCGGCACTTTGAGCCAAGAATTACAAAGCCAATCCAATCCAATCAACATTGTTAATATTGCAGATTCTCCGGGAGCCCGTTACATCGCATCGGCAGAAAGTCACTTCGACGATAGCTCTCCGAATAGTGAAAAGCGTTTTCTAGACAGCCTCGGCGAAGGCAAGATTCGAGTAAAGGCGTCGCCAATGGTTGCCGCGCAGATTGCGTATGTGGACGGCGAGCCTCACGTTTTCCTGGCCAACTTCATGGGCCTGCGCAGCAAAGAAAACGCCGTACAAACTCCGGAGAAACATGCCGAGATAACTGTGCCAGGCAAGGTGCAGGGACACTTCTTACCTTTTCTCGGCGACGAGACTACGATTACAGGCCGCTTCGAAAACGGTTCCACGCACTTCGATCTGCCGGAAATCTCGAAGGGTGCAGTGGCTTGGTTTGAGCCCGCCGAGCAGTAGGATGTCATACAACGCGGCCGCCTTGTTGATATTCGCGACCCCACGCACAAATCAGACCGCATACACGGGATCGGCAAACACTGCGATGTTCTCCTGCACCCACTGATCGAACGTGATCGGCTTCCGCCCAAGAACACGTTTGACCGTGTCTGTAACGGTCGCAAGATGCCCGTTGCGAATCGCGCGAAAAATCGAGAGACGGGCTTCGACCAGTGGTTCCGGTGCGCCCCACGCGATCTGCTGTTGGCGCGCATCCTCGTCCGAAATTGCCTGGAATTGAATCGGTTTTCCGATAGCAGCGCTGATCTCCTCGAAGATTTATAGAGTGTAGGATTGCTCATAAACTAACCTCAGCGTCCCATTCCTATGTAGTAGCTGTCTACTCGCATTGGCACACGGTTGATCGGGGCCACGCTGTCCTCGATCGCCCTGATCAAGTCCTAGCACCCTCTCCTGGGAGTCCGCAGAGCCCGAGCCTCCCTCCACCCGGTCTTTCCTGGCGGCAGGCATTAAAGAGACGGTCAATTCCGCCGATGAGAGAGTCATGTGAAGGGAGCAGTGTCTTCGCTCGCATACCCCGTCCATTACTCGTATCGAGGGAACAACCAAAACGGCACTGTAGCTTTGCGAGATAGATCTCTGTGACATAGGTTTACGAAACAAATGACAGACACGCTAACGCGGATTCTTCTCGTGGAAGACAACTCACTTGATGTTCGTCTGCTGCGCGAGATGCTCAATGAGCAGACGCTGTACAAATTCGCCTTGGCCGAAGTGGGATTTATGAGCGAGGCGGAGAGACACCTGGCGACGAATGCCGTGGACGTTATCGTGCTTGACCTGGGGTTGCCGGATGCGCAGGGAACCGAAGCGGTGCGGCGTGCGCGCGCCGCTGCGCCTGGTACGCCGCTGGTTGTGCTGACCGGATGCGACGACGAATCGATAGTAGATATGGCTTTGCAAGAGGGCGCCCAGGATTTCCTGGTCAAAGGCACAATCGAGGCACCCGAGCTGGTCCGCGCCATACGCTACGCGACTCAGCGCATGAAAACCGAAATTGAAATGCAGAAGGCCCAAAACGAGGTGGAAGCTGCCAGCCGTGTCAAGGGTGAACTCCTCGCTGAACTCAAAGCCGCACACGCGGAAACCGAACTGTTTCTGCGCTCCATCCCTTCGATCCTGATCGGGCTGGACGTCCGGGGCTGCATTACGCGGTGGAACTTGACGGCGACGAACACTTTTAGCGTCGATGACCGCAGCGTGCAGGGCCGGGCGATTGAGGACTGTGGAATTCGATGGCTGAATCCCGACATGAAAGGCGAGATCGCACGCTGGTTGGGAACCGAAACCTCGTATCGTTGTGACAATTTGCCCTATGAACGGGAAGGCGAGACGCGGTTATTGGGCTTGAATGTCTTACCCATCCTGACGGAGAGCGATAGTCCCACAGGATTCATCATTACCGGGGCCGACGTTACCGAACGCATGGGCCTGGAACTGCAACTTCGGCAGGCGCAAAAACTCGAGGCTATCGGTCAACTGGCGGCCGGCATCGCGCATGAAATCAATACTCCGACGCAATTCGTGGGGCATAACATCCGGTTTCTGAAAGATTCCTGGGATTCAATTGCGGAATTTCTGAACTTCTGCGGGACGGTGCAAGCAGAATGCGCCACCGGACCAGTGCCGCCCGAACATTTGCAGCAGTTCTCCGAACTCCATCAGAAGTGTGATCTGGAATACCTGTTAAAACATATTCCGGATGCCATCGATAACTCCCTGGAAGGAGTATCACGAGTGGCCAAGATCGTAAAAGGATTTAAGGAATTTTCGCATCCCGGCTCGGAAGGAAAGCGAGTCATTAACCTCAATCAGGCAATCGAAACCACGATCTCAGTCTCTCGACACGAATGGAAATACTGCGCTGATCTGGTTACCGCTTTCGATGCCGACCTCCCTCTTGTCCCGTGCCTGGTGGGCGAATTCAACCAGGTGATACTTAACTTGATCATCAACTCATCCCATGCTATCGGCAGCGTGGTCGAGAAAAATGGCCAAGGAAAAGGGACCATCACGATCAGCACGCGACGAGACGGGGAGTGGGCGCGGATCGCGGTGGCCGACACCGGCGCCGGTATTCCGGTTGAAATCCGCTCTCGAGTCTTCGAACCTTTTTTCACGACTAAAGAAGTGGGCAAAGGTACGGGCCAGGGATTGGCGTTAGCTCATGCCGCGATAGTCAACCGCCATCACGGCCAGCTTTGGTTTGAAAGTGAATTGGGGCAAGGCACGACCTTTTTCATCCGTCTCCCGCTGGAAATGGGAGCTCTCGGGTCATGAAAAGAGTCCTCTTCGTCGATGATGAACCGATGATCCTCCAAGGTATTCAGCACAGCCTGCGCAGCATGCGCGCGGAGTGGGAAGTCGAGTTCGCGAACGGCGGCGCCGAAGCCTTGGAAACCATGGGGCGAGCTCCATTTGACGTGGTGATCAGCGATATGCGCATGCCCGGAATGGATGGCGCCCAACTTTTGGAGTTGGTCAAGGCCAAGTTTCCCCGGACCATCCGCATCATTCTTTCTGGACAATCCGACCGCGAAAACATCTTGCGTTCCGTCGGTCCCAGCCACCAGTACCTGTCGAAGCCGTGTGACGTGGATGAACTTAAGCAGAGGCTGATCCGCGCGTTCGCCTTGCGTGACACGCTCGACGATCCCTGCTTGAAAGAGGTTCTCTCCCGCCTGAAAACTGTGCCCAGCCTACCCGCGCTTTATTTGGCGGTAACCGAGGCGTTGCGATCTCCCCAAACATCGCTCACGGAGATCGGTGACCTGATTGAGCAAGACATGGGCATGTGTGCCAAAGTGTTGCAGTTGGTGAACTCGGCGTTTTTCGGACTTGCATGCCCGGTTTCCAGCCCGCACCAGGCCATCGCCATCATCGGATTCGAGAATCTGAAAGCCTTGGTTCTGAGCGTAGAAGTATTTTCCGGTTTCGGAGGACAGGGCGCGCCGGACATGAGCTTCCTCTGGAAACACAGTATGGCCACTGCTTGCTTTGCGAAGGCCATTGCAAAAGTGCAGCGCTGCCCACGCGAGATGATGGATGATGCCTTCACCGCAGGTCTACTTCACGATATCGGCCGGTTGGTACTGGCCTCCGCCTTTGCTGACGAGTATGAACAAGTTCTACGCCGTGCCGCCGAGCCCGGAGCTCTGCTGGCGACGTGCGAGGGAGAAGCGTTTGGTTGCAGTCACAATCTGGCCGGCGCGTACTTGCTCGGGCTGTGGGGACTGGCCGATTCGGTGGTCGAGGCGGTCGCCTGGCACCATGAGCCGGCGCACGCCGAACCCAAGTCATTTTCCGCGCTGATTGCGGTTCACATCGCGGACCACTGCGAGAGCCAGATTCATCCGGACTCCGGCTTCGGAGAAAACTCGACGATCGACGAGCCTCTTATGGTCCAGTTGGGGCTGCAGACGCAAATGGCATCGTGGTCGAACGCTTGCCAGGAAGTTGCTTTAAGGAGCGCAAGTCATGCTTGAAAGAATTTTAATGGTTGACGATGAAAGCAAAGTGCTGTCCGGATATGAACTTCTATTACATAAGGAGTTTCAAATCGACACCGCCGTCGGTGGAGCAGCCGCCCTAAGCGCGCTGGAAGCGACTGGACCTTATGCTGTGGTGGTCTCTGACATGCATATGCCGGAGATGAATGGCGCCCAGCTATTGGCAAGAATCAAGCATCTCGCCCCGGATACGATTCGCATCATCCTAACCGGCAATGCCGATATCCAAAATGCAGTGAGCGCGGTCAACGAAGGCAGTATTTTTCGCTTTCTCACCAAGCCCTGCGACAAGGAGACTCTGGGGAAAGCTTTGAGTGCGGGATTGATGCAGTACCGTCTGGTCACAGCGGAAAAGGACCTGCTGGAAAATACCCTGCAAGGCAGCATTCAGGTACTCACGGAGATACTTGGCCTCATCAACCCGGTGGCCTTCGGGCGCGCCCTCCGTGTCCGCCGCTATATGCACTACATAGTCACAACCATGGCCCTGGAAAATCCTTGGAGGTTTGAGGTGGCCGCCATGATGTCGCAGCTGGGATGCCTCACACTCCACCCGGAAACCGTTGAGGCAGTTCACGCTGGCAGGCCAATTTCGGCGGGCGAGCAAGCACGATTCGATTCTCACCCGGGCATCGCTCATGACTTACTGGCGAAAATTCCGCGGATGGAACCTATCGCCTGGATGATCGCCCACCAGAATGAATCCGGCGCAAGCGCCCGCGAGGCCGCGAATTCGGAAATCGCCGACCTCCGGCTCGGAGCCAACCTGCTACATGCGATCTTTGCTTTTGATGATCTGCTAGCGAAGGGTCTCTCCAAGAAGGAAGCCGCGAGCCAGTTGTCGGAAGCGAACAAGAGTTTCGATCCGCGAATCTTCTTTGCATTACGAGAGATGAAATTGGATCTGGAGAAAACTCAGACGGTTGTGCGCACCTGCAAAATTGATGAGTTGGTTTCGTTTGGTATGGTCCTGGAAGACGAGGTGCGGACCAAGGCCGGAGTATTGTTGGTCGGAAAAGGGCAGGAAGTCACCGCTGCCCTCATTGTCAGGCTAAAGAGCTTCGAGGAATACGGTACCATCGGCCCCACCGTCAAGGTCGTAGCTACGGTGACCGCGAAACCGGCCCTGGCCACGACCGCCTGAAACGGTCCGGCAGGAAGACAGGTCCAAAATGGGAATCGTGCTCCCCCTCGACCTGAAACTCGGTCAAGATCCAGTCGATTAAAAGTTCAACTAATTTAGAACTCCTGCACGCGAATCCTACGTTTGCAAGCGTACAGTTAAGCGCATTCGACACCCTGGTGAAGAGCGTCTATATCTTGGCTAACCAAAGCCAAGTTGCTAAGTTCTTTCGAATGACGGTGGCCAGGGACGGAGTTGAACGCCGCCGCCAGCCTTTTCAGGGCTGCGTACCACCAGCTTATTCCTGCCATTTTTCGACAACTTAACTTTGCAGAGTGGCCCAGTTTTGTGACCATTCTGTGACCAGCGCCGATGTTCGCCTGAATCGCAACAATCTCAGCCGTGCTGCTTACAAAACGGCTGTTGCCTTCGCGTCCCAAAGATTGAGTAAGTTGTTGCATATTCGAAGCCTCTCTATTTTCTTGATCGTTGTCGAAACGCGCGAAGTTCGAGGTGCGGTCAATTGACAGACCTTGGAAAGGCTTTGATTAGGACGGGTCGCGGGTGACCTCGTCTGAAAGAACTTGCGGCTGCTCCCGAGAACTCGAACGGAAAAGCTGCTTTTTCTGCAGGGACCTAGTCGCTGGACCGCTTTGTCTTCGTCCCGGCTCTTTAAGTTGCTTACGGCACAAATTTATAGCCCATACCTCGTGCTGTGAGAAAGTGTGACGGGTGCGAAGGGTTGTTCTCCAGTTTCTGTCGTAACCTCTGGATGTGGGTGTCCACCGTCCGTGTACTAGGATAGTTCTGGTATCCCCAAACTTTATTGAGAAGCTCGTCCCGCGAGATCACGCGGCCGGCATTCTTTGTGAAGAACTCCAGCGCCCTGAATTCCTTCGCCGTGACCGTAATCTTCTCGCCGCAACGAGTGATCTCGGCCTTGGCAAAATCCACCGTTACATCATCAAAAACATACAAATCTTCCGGACTGACGCGCGGTGCATGCCGAACCAGAGCGCGCAGATTCGTAACGAGTTCACTTTGCCTGAACGGTAGGGTGACGTAATCGTCGACATCTATTTCCGGGAAAGTGATGTTGTCCGCAACATCGGAGCTCGCGCTAAGAATTGCCACGAGCAAACCGGGGATTAGATTCGCAACTTTCTTGCAATGATCGCATCCCGAAGATCCTGGATGGCGGAGATCGACCATGACCGCGGAGGGCGGCTTTTGGCGAAGCATCTCCAGACCACTAACGCCATTGGGGACGACCTCGACCTCATATTCTTCCAGGGAGAGAGGGCGCCGCAGAATTTTCCGCGAAGCACCATCTTCTCCAATGAGTA